>ERZ777306.1168-NODE-1168-length-44467-cov-73.930987_pt1 | contig 44467 bp, 33 predicted proteins | sample MGYA00374966_ERZ777306 | MGnify/ENA primary metagenome ERZ777306 (study PRJEB29329, sample SAMN06343882) | mouse gut metagenome | isolation source: Mouse cecum | place: Austria: Vienna | collected 2014-11-15 ... | reverse complement strand
AACTTCTTATTATCAGCATGTAAACTTATTTTTCATTAACCGTAATCTATAAACGAAAGCTTCGTTTATAAAAACAAAGGCTTTGATTATAAAAACAAAGCTTGCAATTATATAATCAAAGCTTGCGTTTATAGTTTGCATCGAATGAAAAGAAAGTTTCCTTCCTGTCCGAAGGAACTTTATACTTAATGGGCGGGAAGTTTTCTATTAATAGCCAAGAGCGCAACTGTTAATACCCCTTCCGCCAACTACAGACGGACGCGACAAGAAGAGCCGAGGTAAGTTAAAATATCAGCTATAAGATTATGACTGAAGAGAATTTAAACAGGATCTTAGAAAACGAAACATTTTTTAGATGATTGTTAGCATAAATCAGCGAAAGATAGTACTTTCGTGAAACGAACAACATCTATAACGGTAACAAAGAACCTCATGATGAAACGGATGATTCTATTTTTCTTTTTGCTACTGTCACTCTCTCTACAGGCGCAGACCGAAAAGAGAGACAGTCTTATGAATGACAATATAGAAGCCGATTCACTCGCATCCACCCGACCGGGTGCCTTTAAAAGAGCTATCAAAAAATTCATGAACTTCAGTGATTTCGATACGCTCTATATCAGTCCGAACCGTTATAATTATGCGCTGATGGTTACTCATTTCAGTAACTTCGAATATTACTCGGTCACCAGTGAGTTACCCCAACCACAGAAACTCAGTTTTTCTCCTAATCCACATAACAAGATAGGATTATATTTCGGTTGGAGATGGATTTTCCTAGGTTGGTCTGTCGATGTCGATGATATTTATCGCAAGACAAACCGGAAAAATAGAGGGACAGAGTTTGATTTAAGCCTATACAGTTCCAAATTGGGCGTAGACATCTTCTACCGCCGTACGGGTAACAATTACAAGATTCACAAAATCAAGGGATTCTATGACGAGATACCTTCCAGTTATTCCGAAAACTTCAACGGGCTGAAAGTGGATATCAAAGGCCTGAATTTATATTATATATTCAACAACCGGAAGTTTTCCTATCCTGCCGCTTTCAGCCAGTCGACCAACCAAAGGCGCAATGCCGGAACATTCATCGCTGGTTTCTCTATCTCCAAACATAATCTCGATTTTGATTATCAGCAACTACCGGAATATATACAGAAGAGAATGAACCCCGGAATGAAAGTCAACAAGATAAAATATACCAATGCCAATATCAGTTTCGGTTATGCCTACAACTGGGTATTCGCACGCAATTGTCTGGCATGCATTTCTCTCACTCCCGCCATTGCTTATAAGGCTTCTGATGTAGACGCAGAAACTCACGAAGGGAAACAATGGTACAGTAAGTTCAATCTCGACTTTCTGGTTCGTGCAGGCATTGTCTACAATAACGGAAAGTATTTTGTCGGCTCGTCCTTTGTTGGAAAAAACTATAATTATCACCGGAATAATTTCTCTCTTGACAACGGATTCGGTACACTTCAGGTATATGCGGGCTTCAACTTCCATTTACGCAAAGAATACAGGAAGAAGAAATAAAAATGCATACATCAGAAATCCCCGACTTGCTTGCTTATCCAAAGAATCTTTGTACATTTGCCCCGTTCTTTCCTTTAAAAACAAGAACCTGATGAAGAAACAACGCCATATACAGACCACACGCACTCTCCTTTCCCGCTTCCGCTATTGGGGCAGAAAGAACTATGCCGCCTTTGCGAGCATGGGGCGTGAATTCCAAATTGGTCATCTGCATATCAATGTGGTGGACGTTGCCCTTCGCAAGCAGAATGCTAAAATTACTATCCCTTATCATACATTTATGACACTTCAGGAAATAAAAGACCAAGTGTTGGCAGGCATTGACATATCGCCCGACCAAGCCGCTTGGCTGGCCAACATGGCTGACAGCGAGGCGCTATATGCCGCCGCGCATGAGATTACCGTCACACGTGCTTCGCACGAATTCGACATGTGTTCCATTATCAACGCCAAGTCTGGCCGATGCCCGGAAAACTGCAAATGGTGTGCACAATCCTCTCACTACAAGACGCAAGCCGAGGTCTATGACCTCCTTCCCGCCGAAGAATGTCTCCGACAGGCAAAATATAATGAAGCTCAGGACGTCAACCGTTTCTCCCTCGTCACCAGCGGACGAAAACCCTCTCCCAAACAGATTACCCAACTTTGTGATACTGTCCGCCATATGCGGCGCCACTCTTCTATTCAGCTTTGCGCTTCGCTGGGTCTGCTCAACGAAGAAGAACTGCGTTCTTTGCATAATGCAGGTGTAACCCGCTATCATTGTAATCTGGAAACCGCACCTTCCTACTTTTCAACACTCTGCTCCACTCATACGCAGGAACAGAAACTTGCCACTCTCGATGCCGCCCGTCGTGTAGGAATGGATATCTGTTGCGGGGGCATCATTGGCATGGGAGAAACAATGGAACAACGGATTGAGTTCGCTTTCACTCTGGAAGAATTAAATGTCCAGTCCATTCCTATCAACCTGCTAAGTCCGATACCCGGAACACCGTTGGAAAACGAAAAGCCTCTGAGTGAAGAAGAAATCCTCAGGACAATTGCCTTGTTTCGTTTCATCAATCCGACAGCTTTTCTGCGTTTTGCCGGCGGACGTTCACAACTCTCTACCGAAGCTATGCGCAAGGCATTGTATATCGGCATTAATTCCGCTATTGTAGGCGATTTACTGACAACACTCGGTTCTAATGTGTCGGAAGACAAACAAATGATTCAGGAAGAGGGTTATCATTTCGCAGGTTCTCAATTCGACCGGGAACACCTGTGGCATCCCTATACTTCTACTACTGACCCACTGCCTGTATATAAAGTGAAACGGGCGGACGGAGCCACTATCACTCTCGAAGACGGACGGACACTTATTGAGGGAATGTCTTCCTGGTGGTGTGCAGTGCATGGATACAATCATCCGGTATTGAATCAAGCGGCAAAAGACCAATTGGATAAAATGTCTCATGTCATGTTCGGCGGACTGACCCACGACCCGGCCATTGAATTGGGGAAATTATTATTGCCATTGGTTCCACCGTCGATGCAGAAGATATTCTATGCGGATTCCGGTTCGGTAGCTGTGGAAGTAGCTTTGAAAATGGCTGTACAATATTGGTATGCCACCGGAAAACCGGATAAGAATAATTTCGTAACTATCCGCTCCGGCTATCATGGTGATACATGGAATGCCATGTCCGTATGTGACCCCGTAACGGGAATGCATAGTCTTTTCGGCTCGGCACTCCCTGTCCGCCATTTTGTTCCGGCTCCGGCTTCCCGATTTGACGGGGAGTGGAATCCTGAAGATATTGTCCCTTTGCGGGAGACGATTGAAAAACATTCGGAAGAATTAGCGGCACTGATTCTTGAACCGATTGTGCAAGGAGCGGGCGGCATGTGGTTTTATCATCCGCAGTATCTTCGTGAAGCGGAAAAACTTTGCAAGGAACATGGACTCCTTCTTATCTTCGACGAAATAGCAACAGGGTTCGGACGGACAGGTAAACTTTTCGCTTGGGAACATGCCGGAGTAGAGCCGGATATTATGTGTATCGGGAAAGCATTGACCGGTGGATATATGACGCTTTCTGCCGTATTGGCTAGTAATCATGTGGCAGATACTATCTCCAATCATGCACCGGGAGCTTTCATGCACGGGCCGACTTTCATGGGTAATCCGCTTGCTTGTGCGGTAGCTTGCGCATCCGTACGTTTGTTGTTGGAATCTGGTTGGCAAGAAAAGGTCAAACGAATCGAAGCACAACTTAAAGAAGAGTTGGCACCTGCCCGGGAACTTCCACAAGTAGCCGATGTCAGGATATTAGGGGCAATCGGAGTTATTGAGATGAAGCGTCCGGTAAATATGGCATTTATGCAACGCCGATTTGTGGAAGAAGGGATTTGGGTACGTCCATTCGGAAAGTTGGTTTATCTGATGCCCCCCTTCATCATTACTCCCGAACAATTAAGCAAATTAACTGCTGGATTACTCAAAGTAATCAGTGGAAAACGTAATAATATACATCAGTAACTTATGATATCAAACCATATAGACCAAGAACTTCTGACTCTAAAGGAAAAGAAGAATTATCGTTTTCTCCCACCCCTCATCCACGACGGGCGGAATGTTATTCTGAACGGGCAACGGATGTTGAACCTGTCTTCCAACGATTATCTCGGACTGGCTAACGACCTATCACTTAGAGAGGAATTCTTAAAGACAGTAACCCCCGAAACATTTCTGCCTACTACTTCTTCTTCCCGATTGCTTACAGGCAATTTCACGGATTATCAGGAGTTGGAACAACAACTGGCAACCATATTCGGAGTAGAAAGTGCACTCATTTTTAATAGTGGTTATCATGCCAATACAGGGATTCTTCCTGCCGTCAGTAATGCGCAAACACTGATTCTTGCGGATAAACTGGTACATGCCAGTCTGATAGACGGAATCAGATTGTCATCTGCGAAATGTATCCGGTATCGCCATAATGACTTATCCCAACTGCAACGACTGATTTCTGAAAATCACAATGCGTATGAGCAAATCATTATTGTCACCGAAAGCATCTTCAGCATGGACGGCGATGAAGCCGACCTTCGCGCTCTCGTCCAATTAAAAAAGAGCTATTCCAATATTCTTCTTTATGTGGATGAAGCCCATGCTTTCGGTGTACGGGGCGAGAATGGATTAGGATGCGCTGAAGAACAGGACTGCATCAACGATATAGACTTTCTGGTAGGAACATTCGGAAAAGCAGCAGCCTCAGCAGGTGCATACATTGTATGCCGACAAATTATCCGGGAATATCTAATCAACAAGATGCGCACGTTTATATTCACAACAGCCCTTCCGCCCATAAATATTCAATGGACTTCGTGGATATTAAAACATCTGCCCGCTCTCCAACAGAAGAGAACTCATTTACTGAGAATCAGCAACAAACTAAAGACTGCACTGGCTGATAAAGGATACAACTGCCCTTCGGTTAGCCATATTGTCCCAATGATTGTAGGAGCAAGTGAAGATACTATATGTAAAGCAGAAGAAATCCAGCGTAAAGGATTCTATGCATTGCCGGTACGCCCGCCTACGGTTCCCGAAGGGACTTCACGTATCCGCTTCTCCTTGACAGCAGACATCACAGAACATGAAATTGACCAACTCATCAAACTGATAAACGGATGAAACAGCATTTTATCATAAAGAATAATCAGAAGCATCTATTACTTTTCTTCGCCGGCTGGGGAATGGATGAAACTCCATTCCTGCAAATTCACCCGACCGATAAGGACTGGATGATTTGCTATGATTATCGTTCATTAGAGTTCGATGCCGGCATTTTGCAAGAATATTCTGAGATCACCCTCATTGCCTGGTCAATGGGAGTATGGGCAGCTTCTCAGATAATGAAACAATATCCATCCCTGCCCCTTTCCCAAAGTATCGCTATCAATGGCACTCTTTATCCTATACACGAAACGAAAGGGATTGCTCCTGCCATTTTCGAAGGAACCCTGCAAGGATTGAACGACCAATCCCTGCAAAAGTTTCAAAGACGAATGTGCGGTTCAGCAGCCGATTACAAGGCTTTTCAGACAGTAGTTCCCCAACGTCCCGTTGAAGAGCTCAAAGAAGAACTTGCCGCCATACAAAAGCAATACTTATCATTGCCACCGTCGGATTTTGCATGGCAAAGAGCCATCATAGGAAAAAGCGACCGTATCTTCCTGCCGGATAGCCAGTGGCTGGCATGGAGCAACAAAGTGGATTCCCTTGAATATGCAGAAGCCGCCCACTATCAAGTGGAACTTTTTGATAATGTAATCATGCAAATCAACTAATTATTGATTTATGGATAAACAACTAATTGCCGAACGTTTCTCTAGAGCCATTCCCACTTATCCACAGGAAGCAAATGTACAGCGGCAGATAGCAGATAAAATGATTCACCTGCTTACAGAATACATATCCTTTCCCTGTTCAAAAGTGATTGAGTTCGGATGCGGCACAGGTATTTATTCCCGGATGCTACTTCAGGCTCTACGACCGGAAGAATTATTCCTAAACGACCTTTGCCCGGAAATGAAGTACTGCTGTGAGGATATATTAAGAAAAGAGCAAGTATCCTTTCTTCCGGGAGATGCAGAAACTGTTCCTTTCCCCGCTGAAAGCACACTGATAACTTCCTGCTCGGCTCTGCAATGGTTTGAATCTCCCGAGAACTTTTTCAAAAAATGTAATGCTTTACTCAACAAACAAGGCTATTTCGCTTTCAGCACTTTCGGGAAAGAGAATATGAAAGAAATACGAGAGCTAACGGGAAACGGACTTCCTTATCGTTCACGGGAAGAACTTGTAGCAGCCTTGTCGACTCACTTTGACATACTCCATTCGGAAGAAGAACTTATTTCTCTTTCATTTGATAACCCACTAAAAGTACTTTATCATTTGAAGCAGACAGGAGTAACCGGCATATCCGGCACCTCTTCCCAACAACTGCGGACACGTCGTGACTTGCAGTTATTCAGCGAACGTTACACACAAGAATTTGCCCAAGGCACTTCAGTGTCTCTGACCTATCACCCTATTTATATCATCGCAAAAAAGAAAAAAATATGAAACAGAATGTATATTTCGTAAGCGGTATCGACACAGATGCCGGGAAAAGCTATGCCACCGGTTTTTTAGCCCGTGAATGGAACAAGAACGGACAACGTACCATTACTCAAAAGTTGATCCAAACAGGAAACATCGGTCATTCCGAGGATATTGATTTGCATCGTCGTATCATGGGAATCCCCTTCACTAAAGAAGATGAAGAAGGACTCACTATGCCGGAAATCTTCTCTTATCCTGCCTCTCCGCATCTCGCTTCCCAACTGGATAACCGCCCTATCGACTTCGATAAAATCAAACATGCTACTGAAGAATTGAGTGAACGATATGACTCTGTTTTACTTGAAGGAGCAGGCGGACTAATGGTTCCATTAACCACCGAACTTCTGACAATAGACTACATTGCCCAAGAAAACTATCCGCTTATCTTTGTTACTTCCGGCAAATTGGGAAGCATCAATCATACGTTGCTTAGCCTTGAAGCTATACAAAAGCGCGGTATTGTATTGGATACTGTACTTTATAATATGTATCCTACCGTAAAAGATAAAACGATTCAGAATGATACGATGAATTTTATTCAAAACTGGTTGAAGAAGTATTTCCCGGATACGAAGTTTATATTGGTACCGGAGATAAAAGAGTAAATGACCTGTGACTTCAAAAGACAAAAGACTAGCCTTGTGTATTCAATAACCACGCCGTGTTTTATAAAGGTGTTTTCGAGACAATGAACTTAACGAATACCAACTATAAAAAAAGAATACTCAAGAAATAAATAGATAACTCCGGCTTTTCTCCTAATATCCTGCAAATTGATTTGCGAATAGTTTGAAAAGCCGGAGTATAATACTCCTTGACTATACCACATGATACACCACCTCATGCGCTTCCGTCAACAAAGGAACCTCCAGTTTATCCAACATCTTATCCAATACGGATTCGGGAAGTGCATATTCCCTGTTCTTATTCTGTTGACGCCAAATGTGATAGGGTTGTTCCAGATATACAATTTTCACTTTTGCACCATAATCCACAAACAAGTCTATCAGTTGTGCACGCATCTGACGGGTAATGTTTGTTGCATTCCAAACAAAATCCTGCCCTTTGCGAAGATACGTCCGTGCTTCTTCCTTTGCCGTTTGCACTACCCACCCGTTTGCTGATTTATCCGTAGGACTCAATTTGTGTTTTCGACGAATGGCATCCAAGCTCACCACCGGCATATCCATGCCTGAAGATTGGATATAATAATCTTTTCCCATTCCCGGAAGCCCTGACAACATCGTGACTTCACATTTAAACTGTTCGTGAGGGATGTAATCAATATAACCACCTTCTGTATGGAAGTAATGAAAGCGTGCATAATCAGTGGCGAACTCTCTCGGTTTGTTCCAACAATCTTGTTCGCGGCAGAAAATCTCAAATAGTTCCACAGCTTCCAATAACTCTTTTTTATCGTCACAGATACGTCCCCTGACATCGGCTTCGGACAGCATCTTCAATAATGAAGTATCTACCCGCAAAGAAGCCTCGCAGAGCTTTTTTACAGAGTCCGGCTTTTCCATCAACCAAATGGGTAGCCCATGATAACGGACTAAAGACGCAATCTGTTCCCGGATATGGAAGGGGGCGGTACAATCCCGATATAGAATAGTACGGGCAGTGTATTCCCCTTTCCGGGCATGTCCTTTGGCAGACACTCTTCCCTCTCCCTCATCCACAGAGGTCGAACGTTTCTCCACATCATGCAATAATGCGGCTGTCCATACTATTTCTTTCTCCAAAACAGAAAGATACTGATAAACAGCAGATTGCTGCAATACTTCTAACACCATACGGGTGTGTATTGCTACATTCCCTTCCGCATGATAACGAGTATCCTGCGGAACGGTATTCATTTCGCGCACCCACTCGAACTGTCGTTCGAGTGAACTCCACGATTTATCTTCTATCAATTTCCAATCCATAACTTATTCCTCCTTTTCATTAGCAAATTCCCAGGTAAGCCGGGCACGTTTCCAGTTACGCGTCCAATGCTCATCTGTCTTGACGTGCCCTTTCCGCACATACTTAAATACATTCTGCGCAAATCCGCTTACCGGATACTCTTCGATATTACGGCTGACTACCCCTTCGCGGGTACAAGCTTCTTTTGTCCACGGGTCACAAGAACCGAAGACCGACGGTTCTTGTGACATACGGATGATTTCCTGTTTCAGAAGCTCCGGCGTCAAACCGGAAACAGGCTCTATCTTCAACTCCGGGACAGTAGGAAAATCAAATAAAGCCGCATAAAACTTCACTTCCTCCCATGCCAGCCATTGGTCCATGTAACGGACCGCAAACACATAGAAATGCGTTTCCAACCGCTGATATTCAATAGAATGTACGGCATACAGATTCTCTCCGAAGATTTCTATATCGCCTAAATCATTCTTTATCAGCTCCCAACGTTCACGCAGTTGCCTCGTCCACGGTGAAGTGGTAGGCGCAGCATGCGAACGGGCAAAGACACCCCACTGGCTCAAACAATTATTCTCTCCGTCCAACTTTTCGGTATGTACCAATGTCCCAATCCGTTGGATGTCCTCCCAATACGTATGATTAATCCGGTCATCACTAGTCGTTCCGGGAGAGAACGGATAGTGATAGGTACGACCATATTTCTCTGATATCATTTTCTTCTTCTTTAATTAATTACTAAATTCTTAAATCGCACAGTTAGATGAGCGGCTCTTGAATCACCTTCACCGGATTTCCCCGTTGAAGATGATTATGGTTGCTCCAATTCTCCTGTGCCTGAATCATGGCTTGTTCCATTGTCCAAGACGAAAGCTTCACCAGCAAGCGTTCCGTAGCCAATTTCTTGTTCTGCCATTGCGAGCGTTGGTCGGAAGCTACCACACTCATCCCTGTCGGGATATGCACTGCACGGACAGCAGACTCTGTTTTATTGACATGTTGTCCGCCCGGACCGGAAGCCCGCAGGGTTTCATAACGGAAATCACGCTCCGTTGCCTCCTGATTTTCGGACAGGACAAAGGAATGTACACCGACAAACCAGTTCTTACGCTTATGATAAATGCGGTACGGGCTTTGGGCAATCCATTGTACCGTTCCTTCCCATTCATCAACCAATTCGCCGCTAGCCACACCTTGAAGAGAGATTATAGCCGAAAGCAGTGTCCGGTTCACCGGACCAGTTTCCCGTCCTATCATCTCTACTTTCAATCCTTTCGCCTGTGCCTGTCTCACTATTCGTTCAAGCACCAATGCCACCACCCGGCAACACTCCGCAGGTCCCCTGCCGGAAGTTATCTGCAAATAAACTTTCTCTTTCATCGGCATCACTCCTTATTCATTCGTACAATGCGAGGCATAAATTTACCCTGCACTTCCACCAGCGTCTCTTGCGTATGCATCACCCGGTCGATGTCTTTGTATGCCAACGGCATTTCTTCCACACTTCCGCCAATCAAGGTCACTCCGGCTTGCGACAACATCTTTTTCAAAGCCGATTGCGTAAAGCTGTCCTTCGCCTTTTGGCGGGACATGGCTCTGCCTGCACCGTGAGAAGCAGAGTTCAAAGCGTCTTCCACTCCCTTGCCACAAACGAGGTATCCTGCCGTAGCCATGCTGCCGGGAATCAATCCCGCTTGTCCCTTTTGCGCCGGAGTGGCTCCTTTACGATGGACGATTGCCATACGCCCCTGAGCAATTTCTTCTTTCCAAGCAAAGTTGTGATGATTATTGACATTAGCGAGAGGCTTCAACCCTAAGGCTTTCGCCAAATTCAAATGAATCCGTTCGTGACAGGCACGGGCATAGTCGCCTGCTAGGTTCATGCTCATCCAATACTCCTGCCCTGCTTCGGAATCCAAATCCAGCCAGGCGAAATGCTGCGCTTCACGGGGAAGCCGGCATACTTCACGCGCCAGCAGACTGTAATGTTTTGCAATAGCAGCCCCCAACCCTCGTGAACCGGAATGTGACAGCAACGCCAAGTAACTTCCTTCCGGAAGATTCAGCACGTTTTTTTCTTGCAAAGTGATCTCGCCGAACTCTACAAAATGATTGCCACCACCGGAACTTCCAAGCTGGCGTACCGCCTTTCCATGCAAGTCCCTCAATAAAGGAGTCAGCCGGAATTCTTCCCTATCCAACACTTCATGTTCCTGCTCAAGGCCCAATCCGCCGTCCATACCGAAATGAGTGAAGTCTTTCAAGGCTTCTTTCATCTGATACGAATACCGTTTCAAGAAATCCGCACCGGCATCAAATACCGTCAGACTCATCCGGCAGCCGATGTCGACTCCTACGGCATATGGAATCACCGCATTGTCCGTGGCAAGCACACCACCGATAGGCAATCCGTAGCCGGCGTGGGCGTCGGGCATCAGTGCTCCAGCTACCGTCACAGGCAGACGCATCGCCAGGTTCATTTGTTGTTTGGCGAGCGTCTCAATAAATTTTCCCCCGTAGGTTTTATACATCAGCGGCTCGTCCGATAAATCATAAGCCCTAAAGTCATTCGCTATCACAGTCGGTGAAAGGCGTTCGGCAAGCTTATTCCATATTTCATTGTTTTTGTAAGATTCGGGATGCTCAAGTATATCGCTCAATGTCATTTCAATCTGTTCTTTGGTGGCATGCTTGCAATGTTTGCTTACAATATCCACTACCAGACTACGAGCTACATTATCCCGGTATCCCAGTTTACTTAAATCTTTTAATCGTATTCCCATACTTTTTTCTGTTCGCATACAGCACTCCCTACCTGCCTCACAGGCAGCAGATAATGTAATACACGATATTACCAATGCCTCAGAAACGGATACAAAACATCCATTCACAGCATTGAAGTGAATTATTCAAAAAATAAAAAATGTGATTGCAGGACTAATCAACCATTACCGCCGTTAGTAGAATGGCGGTCAATATAAGAACTATCCGTTCAATATGAACGGAATAAATTGCAAAGCCTCATCCTCCCAATGAGACAACTTAGTCCTAATTTGAAGATATTATTGTTCCAACATAATTTATACCCTTTCCTACTGTTTTTAAAGGGTGAATACTCATTTTATCGCGGCAAAAATAATGGTTATTTTCTTCTCTTCAAAAAAATGAAGGATGTTTTTTAACGTGAGCTTACGCTATTTATCGCTCTTCATTACCCTAAACTTGCAATGGGATGAACCTATATTCCCTGTACCATCCGTACCTTCTATCACACCGATAAAGCCAGTGTTGATATCCGAACAGAAGAAGTTAATTTCCGCACACCCTTGTTCATCGGTTATGATATCAGGGACCCACAACAGTACATTACGGGCATCAGGTATCGAAGATTGCATATCCACTTCGTTAGGCTGATAAAACTCACGTTTACTGTAATAACCTTTGGTTCGAAAAATATTATTCATTCGAAGAAGCTCTTCCTCAGTATACATAGGAAGTTGATAGATAACAGTTCTTCTGTCTTCAACGATAAAATGAGTCCCGTCCTGAGCATACTTAAATTTTGCAATCTCATATTTCTCACCATTAACAGGTTGCTCTCTCCCTTTTGCGGGACAGCGGCCTAACTGATTATGATGAGCATTATAATCCAATTCATAATTAATCAAATAATTACAAGAGGTGCAGAGGTAAGCTGAATTTGTTCTCATTTGCGCAAGGCTGTCCAACCTTCCCATCATTTTATCCCTGAACACTCTGCTCTTAATTCCTGTTACGGTTACTTCCGATAGCAGAATGCTGCTATCTTGACTCATTACAGGATTATTCATCGGTAACATATCAGTATGTAACAAAGCAATGTCCTTATAAGGTTGATAGAATTTGCAATAGCTACGCAAACTGTCTGCCTGTGCAAAATCACTATCAAAAAAGATTTTCGGTTTATATTCGTCTTTGTCCAACATTGGCTTCACATATACATAACCACCCCTTAATGCCATCATCTGTTCCGGCAATATGGTAAATTGTCCAAAAGAATCGGTCATGACGAACTGTGAGGCGGCATTCGGCCCTGAAACTTGAAGCAACTGCCGGACGTTTATAATTTCCTTCTGTTTCCTTTTCTTTCCTACAATCTGTCTTCCGGTGATTTCATCCGAAAGGAAGGTGTGCAGATTTGATAGGCTGCCTTCCCTTTTCCAAACGTATCTTCTCCAGCCTTGCGTGAGCAAAAGCAGGTCCAATAACAAGAGTCTGCCCTTGTTTTCCTCGTTAAAATAGTATACAGGATTATGGATATTACCTTTTATCTCCGTAGATAGCATACAGTATGAAAGCATATTCTCCGGTACGGACTCGTTGATGTATGAAGCATCAAAAAGACTAAGTCCCAAGTGTGCTCTTACAGGATTGCCGTTTTCATCTGATACGCAAACTGCTATTTTACCATTTTCCCTTGTGCCGTACCGTTTTTTGTCAGTCTTAATCTCTATGTTCAGTTTCCTTCCGGGGTTCAAAAACACCAAACGTTCCGCCATAGGCTGCTTGGCTTCATTGTACAACGTAAATTCTGCTATTCCCTGTAGAGGAAATTCTTTTACCGGGATTTTTACTTTTAGAATTTCGTTTAATGTGCCTTCGGCCATACAATACACTACCCCACGCATTTTTCCCTCAAGACGTATCTTTTGCGGAACGCCCCCTTTCTGCTGTGAGAGATAGAACTCCAGAAAATCATCGGTCTGTTTATGAAGATGGAGAGAAAGTCCCGATGGCTCAACTTCAGGAAAACTATACTCTGTACTGTCACCAAGCACGACTGTATATCGGGAAGCCCTGTGTGGTAGAAGCATGAACATTCCCATACCATCATGCAGAGATTCCAAAAGTGCTATCCTTTTACCGTTCTCCCGCAACTCGCCTTTTACTTCTGTCGGCATACCATTTGCGTCCAATACTTTGAAAGCCACTTTGGCAGTTATCCCGTCTATCATACTACCCCCTTCGGGAAAGAAGGAAAGCCTTAAAACCTTTACATTTTTTGCAGTATCGACTTTAGTTCCATATCTGTCGTTCGTGATATTCTTTACAACACGTATTACCTTAGGATAATATGGACTTACTGTATCACCAGAAAATGAACTCTTTGTGTATGCATGGATACGGTAGTCTCCCGGCTCAAGATTCTTGTCTACATAGATATGCCCGTCTATTATGCCCGATTCTATGGGATATTTCTCCTGCCATACTAAGCTATCCTTCCTGTCTATCATCTCAACAAACAGTGTTCTGCTTTCACCGGAAAGAGCAAGCGTACTGCGGTCAAATACATATGTCTTGAACCAAAGGTCTTCACCTGTTTCATAAATACTTTTATCCAGTTGAAGGTACGCCAATTCCTCGGATATGTTCTGTCCATTAACCGATAACACAGATATCACAGACAATAATAATACCGGAAATCGTTTTAGAATACGAATCATTTTATTCATTACTTCGCCGCTTCTTCCAATTGCGATTTCAGTTTCTCCATATTTTCGGGAGAAGCCGCTACGCTGAAACGAACCTTTCCATTTTTATCAAAAATGACACAATGCGGTATGGACAAAGCTCCCCGTTTATCTCCGAATGTTTTATAAATTTCATCATGGAAAGCTTCTTGTATACGTACATGTTCGCCCATCAGGTCGTAATGTGCAGCCATCTTGCGCCACTTTGCATCATCTTTCGGACGGTCAAGACTCAGATAGAGTAAAACTATGTCATCATGGTGATTCACATATTCTTGCAATGGTTTGACATAAGCAAACGAACTTCGACACGGTCCGCACCAAGTAGCCCAAATATCCATAAAGACTACCTTACCTTTATATCTGTCGATTACTTCATTGAAAGTCTTTGCTTTCTCTATGTTCGGAAAATGAATGTAATCAGGAATCTTCGTCTCATTGAACGCTTTATTCTTAGCAACCGCCTTGTCTACCAACGGCATCCACACACTTTGCGGATATAGCTTTTTAAAACGTTCCGACAGAGAAACTATGACAGGATCATTTTGTTCTTCTACTTCATCCCGCAGAAACAGCTGAGCCATCGCAGCCTCCTGAGCCTTTCCGGAGAGATGATGTTCGTAGTAATGGAAAGACAATTCATTAGGACCTTTACCAACACTTTCAGCTCCCTCTTCACCCTTGGCAAAATGAATGATTCCGGCATTGTTGTAAACTACATCATAAAAGGCCGGAGAGAACGGACTGTTTGAGTGATTGTCCAAACAGAAATTCTTCATATTCTTCCATTCGTCAAACCATTGCTGCTTTGTCGCATCCGAACATTTCCATTTTACACCAAACAGTTGGTTCTGAAATGCCAGCATAAGTTGCATTCGGATATCCTGTTGTGCTTTCTGATATAAATCCTCATCCACACCTTTCATTTTTTCATCCATATCCAACGCATCAGCCTTAAGTTTGGCAATCACCGAAGTAACTACTGTATCTTTAGCAATGTTCCAACGGTCGCCACGCCGGGCACGCAAGTTCCAAACGTCACCATCCAACCGGTTCAATAAAGTGGAAATCTCCGCTTCTTTTTCACTGAGCCCCTTCACTTCAATGCTCTGTTTGGCTGCCCCATCCAAATGGACCTCAATTTGACTCTTGTTCATAATTACGCTACCCAATTCTCTTTTTCCCCATAAAACAAAACGCACTCGTTTATATGGCTCGGCAGGAAGAGTCAATGTATAGGTACTGTCCGGATTCACCCTTAATGTATCGTACGACTGCGAATTGAACATTCCGTCTATTGATTGAAAATAAACGATTTGCCTGCCTTCCATGTTTCGCACTGTTCCGGAAATCTGAATTTCTTTATTATCAACGCATGAAATCAATAAACATCCAAGGGTGATTGCTCCGAATAGGTTCTTTTTATTTTTCATTGTATTCTAATTTTGATATTGGATAAGGGTATTCTAAATTATAGGCTTCAAACAGTTTTCTTAAAGTCCCTTCGTTATTACCGGAAGCCCGAAGAAACCTTTCTGCAAAGTCAGTGTCTTTGTAGCACCTTGTCGCGTCTTGTTATAAGTAGAAAGTGATACATGCAATGCTTTTACCGTACCATTCGCAAAAGTCACTTCCATATAGTATTCCTTACGCACACCGTCCGCCACATAGCGCCTCCTACCTACCCGACGTGTTTTCTTATGTTTTTCTACATATTTTTTCTGTACGACAACCTCTTCTTCTTGTGTGGAAGCTGGATCTACCAACCAGTAGTTGCCTGCAAGAAACAATGCATAACTCATAGTTCCCACACATATCAAATGACACAGAAAATTTAATATTTTGCTATCATCTGTTGTCAGCCATGACCATTTTTTATAAAAAGGAAATGTAGCAGCTGCTATCATCAATGCTACTCCGACAGGTATCCACCATTCAGACAATGTATTTTCGTAAATTACATAACCGATAGCTCCCGAAAAAAGAGAAACTAAGAGCATCAGAATGCGAAGTATCTTCATAAATGTATTTTTCATGATAATGTTAGAATGTATTTCGGAGCAAATATACGAAGAATAAGTTTAAAAATGATTCATTCCCGTGCGGAGATGAACCAAATCTCCAATTATCTGTATCCAAACCGGCAAAAAACTCTCTTACTGATTCTTTATGCTATAATCCGGTTTCAGCCGTTTCAGTTTTATTCGCAAACGCCTTGCTGGAAGGCGATAGCGGCTGAAGGCAGAAAAAGCACCCCCGCGAGAATAGACTGTAAACAGGGGGGAGTGCTTTCAGCGCATTCAGCTTTTTCAGACTTGACAGTAGAGCTATATATTCATCGTGGTAGGTATATATACTCACCGTACTGGATCTATATGCCCACCACGCGGGGTATATATATTCATCAGCCAGGTAAAAGTGGGTGGCACGTGGGCTGGACAAAACAGAGCCTCTGTTGAAAGTAATTATAGCAAAAAGAAGGGAAAGTTATACACTTCCGCATTCAGGAGTGCCTTCAGCCCAAAACACCGATGAAAAGGGACTTTTTGGAAGAGCTGAAGGCGGTTTTTTACTTTTTATATTTGGTAGGAGACTTGACTGCAACAAGTACTACACTTAATGAAATGATATAGGAGACTTGAGGAACTCAAGTACATAGTTCGGCTTACTTCAGTACTGCTTTGATTCAGCCCCGCACCGGAATCAATCTTTTTTTAGGGATATGGCTGTATACTGAATCAAATCCCCCAAATTTTCAGACTGCCCCTGAGATATATTTGTGAAGAATAGAAGGAGAGTAAAGGGCATAAAAAAAGGCTATCTATCCCAGACAGCCAATCTTTTTTGTTAACCTTAAATCTAATACTATGAAAAACACATTGCAAAGATACGGACTTTCCGCATATCTCCAAATTTTCGGACCAAAGCGGCGCATCTTATAACATGGTTTAATAAAAGCAATAGATTCGTTAACATTTAACATAAATCTATCGGATATTAACGAATACCCGATGGAGTGATTCAGAGATTATTCATATCGTAAAGAACGGGCAGGTTTGCTCATTATTATCTTCATGGTCTGGAAAGCTACCGTTACGAATGAGATAAACAGCATCAGCAATACAGGTACAATAAAGAACCATGCTTTCAAATCCGTGCGGAAGGCGTAATGGCTCAACCAGACATTCATACTAAACCAAGCTATCGGAAGGGCAATGACAACCGCTATCAGAATCAACTGGAAGAATCCCTTAACCAACTGATAGAAGAGTGTCCAACGGGAAGCTCCGAGGACTTTACGTATTCCCATTTCTTTGGTACGTGTGGAACATGAAAACATGACCAATACCCAAAGTCCCAAGCAGGAAATGAAAATTGCCAGTCCGGTGAAAGAACCAATCATCACACCGAATACTTCATCCTGGCGATATTGGTGGTCGAAGAACTGGTCGAGGAAGAAATAGTCGAAACTGGAATCTGCAAAATATTGGTTCCAAATTTCATGCACCTGTGACAGCACTTCACGAGGGTCTCCGGAAGTCATCACAATAGAGATATAACGTTGTGGCAGCCAGCCAATCTTATCTTTATGAATCAGCATGATAGGTGTGTAATTCTTACTCAATGCCTGTTGATGATAATCTTTCACTACTCCGATAATCTGCATCGGAGCATCGGTACATTCAACGGTCACCAACTCCCCTATCGCCTCATCATTAGATGTGAAGCCCAGATTACGTACAGCCGTTTCGTTAATCACCAGTTTATCTACATCGTCTCCATAATCTTCCGAGAAACTTCTTCCGGCTACGACTTGCAATCCATAGGCATCCACATAATCGGGGTCGCAGGCAAGCATCTCATACAAGCGGTTCTGTTTCAGGGCATCGTTGGTGCGGCGGTTGGAAAGGAAGGTCGCCACTTCCTCACCTGGCACAGCACCGGAGAAAGTGACCCGATGCACCAACGGAAGACGTGCAATCGTCTTTTTCATCGCTTCCAGTTTCGTATTCAACCCTTCGGTATGACCGGGGAACTTGACCACCAATGTCTGATTCGTCTTAACTCCCAAAGACCGGTTACGCATAAAGTTCAATTGCGCAAAGACAATCAATGTACCGCAAAGCAATATCATCGAAGCCGTATATTGAATGATAACCAATACTTTCCGTGTCCGTTCGCCAGATTTGCTATGCAGGAATTTTCCTTTCAATAATGTAATCGGTTTCCGGTTCAGCAAAGCCAGTGCCGGATAATATCCGGAAAGGAATATCCCGGCGATGAATACAAGAACCAATAGAATCCACCAATAATCCATCAGCCAAACGGAGAAAGTAACGGTACGGCCTACCAGTTGGTTAAAGTACGGAAGAATCAGTTCTATCAATCCTACGGCAAGTACAAAAGCTATCAGATTCATCACTAATGCCTCAAACAGGAACTGGTGAATCAACTGCTTGCGGAAAGCTCCCACTACCCGCCGCACTCCTACTTCTTTGGCACGCTCCATCGAACGGGCTACGGTGAGGTTTATATAGTTTATCCATGCAATAGCCAAAATAGCAATGGCAGCGAAAATCAAAGCAATCATCGAAGAACGGTTTCCCTTTGTCTCCGCTTCGTATCCTACTTGCGGAGTAAGATGTATATCCGCCAAAGGAATTAAAGAGACCCCCCATATCTTGTTTTTCAACGCTTCATCCGTCTTGTACTTTTCCGCCATTACGGGAAATTCTTTCTCTATTTCCGCTTTCCTTTCGGGAGAGTCAAGCAGGACATAGGTATAAGCCTCGTGCTTGTACCAATATTCCTGTACATACTTGGGCAGAGACTTATACGAAATCAGAAAACTATAATGTATATGTGAATTTGAAGGCATTTCTTTCATCACTCCGGTCACTTCACATGATATTTTATCGTATGCTCCGGTAAAAATGAATATCTTTCCGATAGGGTCCTCGTCCTTGAAATATTTGCGGGCGATGCGTTCGGTGATTACCACTTGTCCCGGCATGGAGAGACAGGTTTTCTTGTCACCCTTCAGAAGTTCGAAATCGAAAAGGCGGAAAAAGCCGGGTTCAGCATAGGCTATCTGGTTCTCCCGCAAGGTCAGTTCACCGTATTTCACTATTTGTTCCGGTTGAAACAGGGAACCGATACGGGCATAATCCTCTATTCCGGCAAGGTTCTCTTTCATAGCCGAACCATATCCGAAGGAGCTGCTTGCCCAATAGTCGGTCAGCACCTCCCCTTCATGAAACGTACTTTGCACCCGATAGATACGGTCATATTTTGAATGCATTTTATCAAAACTGAATTCAAAAGTCACATAGGTAAGAATCAGCAGTGCCGACGCCATGCCAATCGCCAGTCCGAATATATTAATGAAACTGAACCTTTTCCGTTTCATCAGATTCCGCCAGGCACTATTCCAATAATTTCCTATCATACAGTTTCTTTTTTAGATGACATATTCTTTTCCAGCGGGCGGTTGATGTTTTCGGCTACAATCTGTCCGTCCAGCAATTGAATGACACGATGTGCGTACATAGCATCCCGTTGGGAGTGGGTAACGATGATAACAGTAGTTCCCTGGCCGTTCAGTTCGCTCAGCAGTTCCATCACTTCCACACCGTTCACCGAGTCCAGATTTCCCGTAGGTTCATCGGCAAGAAGCAATTTGCAATCCGTCACTACAGCACGGGCAATCGCTACACGCTGTTGCTGTCCGCCGGACAGTTGCTGGGGATAATGGTTGGCACGATGCAACAGATTCACTTTTTCGAGTACTTTATTTACTTTTTCTTTGCGCTTGTCGGCTTTGACACCTATATAGACAAGGGGCAATTCCACATTCTCATATACGGTCAGTTCATCAATCAGGTTGAAACTCTGGAAAATAAAGCCGAGATTACCTTTTCTAAGAGCAGTCAGTTGATTTTCGTTCATTTTATCCACCTGTTTCCCTTCAAATAAATAAGAGCCGGAAGTGGGAGAATCGAGCGTACCCAATATATTCAGCAGTGTTGACTTGCCACATCCCGAAGGACCCATTATAGCAACAAATTCCCCTTGTTCCACTTGCAAGGTGACTTCGTTCAATGCTTTAGTCTGCACCTCTTCGGTTGCGAAGAGTTTTGTCAGTTTTTCAGTCTTAATCATAATCAGTTCAATATTTATTAATTATTCATATTTTAAAATACGCATCGGCTTCAGACAGATAATGCGCCATACTTGTTGAAAAACGGTAAGGAACGCAATCAGCAACAGCAGCACGAAAGCAGCCGGATATATCCACCAAGGCAACGAAATGTGGAAAGCATACGTTTCCAACCATCCGTTCATCAACACAGCCGACACGGGTATGCCGATGGCAGATGCCAACACCGTAAGCAACATCAATTCTTTAGTCAAGATAAAGAACAGACAGGTTTTATTTGCACCAAGCACTTTGCGGATACCTACTTCTTTCAAGCGCGATAAGGTTGAAAACAGTGTCACAATCCATAATCCGAGACATGCCACAAACACCGCAAGTAAAGAAGCACTGGCAAATATCCAACCAAAATTACGGTCTGATTTATATAAAAAAGTATTCAAGTCACTCAAAAAGAAATAAGAGAACAAAGAAGTCGGGAAGTATTCACGATACATTTGCTCGATTTCCGCCAAAGTACCATCTCCTCCGTCACCTGTCAGGCGGATTGAAATATAAGGTGTCGCAATAAACGGTACCCGCTCTTTCAAAAAGAATATAATAGGTTTGTAAGCTACAGAAAGCGACTGTTGGTGATAGTTTCTCACCACCCCGATTATTTCGAGCGGGTCGCCCACCACCTCCATTTTAACCTGCTGTCCCAATGCAGCTTCGGGCGACTCGTAACCTAACAACCTGACCGCTTCCTCGTTAAGTACTATCCGGTTGAGATCGCCGCCGAAGTCCTCAGAGAAACACCGCCCGCAAATCATAGCGGGCATGTAGGCAGATAGATAATCATAATCTACGGCAAACATCTGTATCAGTTTCACTTGTGAAGGGTCGCTTCCGTAAGGACGATTGGTGAAATAATTGGCTACCTCCACCCCGGGAACCGCTCCCGAAACGGCTACGTAGCTTACGTCTGCCCGCTGTTTCAGACGCTTGGTGAAACTTTCCAGACGCAACGCCAGCCCCTCGGTAAATGAAGGGTACTTAATGACCAACATATGTGAATGAGAATCGGCGGAATCTTCACTCTGCATATAGCACACCTGCCTAACCACTGTGAACGTGCCGGTAATTAGGACAAAAGAAGCCATAAACTGAACCACAATCAGCACTTTCCTTATACGGTTGCCACGTTTGCCGTGTAACAGTTTTCCCCTCATAATCTCCGACGGACGTATAGTAACCATCAGCCAAGAAGGATAAAGCCCCACGACAAATGTGCCGACAACAACCACTCCGGCTACAATTCCCCAAAAAGCTGATGAAATCAGTATATCCGCCCCGAAGTTCTGCCCTGCCCAACGATATACAAGAGGTAAAAGGAGTTCCAGCCAGCCAAGGGCTATCAACACAGCCAACAGATTCATAAAACCGGATTCTAGAAGTCCCTGAATTATAATCTGACGGCGCGAAGCACCAAAAACTTTACGCAACCCGAACTCACGCCCGCGTTCCAAGAAACGCGCCACAGTCAGATTCAAGGCATTTGCCCAACCTATCAGTAGCAGGGCAACGGACATCACCAATAGTATAAGAACCGCAGTCCGGCTCCCTTTTATTTCTTTCTCGTAGGCTTTCTGTGGAGTGAGGTGAATGTCTTTCAGCGGTATCAGCTCCACCGCCCAAGTCTTATGTTTCAGTGCATCGGTCTTATACTTATCAGATATATTGAGAAAAGCCTCTTCAATCTCCGCCGGATACTTTCCGGACATCAGACGGACATAGGTGTAAACTCCATGAATGTACCAAATATCCTGCCGTTCTTTGGGAATCGTACTATATGAAAGTAAAAAATCATATTGCAGATGGGAACGGACGGGCATATCTGCTATCACACCAGTTACTTCAAAGTTCTGCTGCGATGAAGACGTACTGAAAGTCAACACCTTGCCTATTGGGTCTTCTTCATCAAAATAACGGTTTGCCGCACTCTCGGTCAGCACCACCGTATTAGGACGCACCAGTTGCCCGACCTTATCCCCTTTAATTACCGGGAAATTGAATATCTCAAAAAAAGCAGGTTCGGTGTAGCAATAATGCTCTTCGGCAAACCTCCTTTCAAAATAATTCACCACTTGTTCGCGGTCTTGCGCCGTCACACGGACATACTTCTCAATGCCGGCAATTTCACGAGCCATTGCAGGTGCATGACCGTAAGCCGTAGTCGCCCAGTTGTCTGTCAGTGTCTCACCTTCATACAACCGGCTTTCGACACGATATACACGCTCGGAATCATGGAATGAATCGTAGCTCAATTCCGTCCATACATAAAGTATGATGAGCAGTGCTGTTGCAATACAGACAGACAATCCTGTTATATTTATCAGCGTCAGAGATTTCTTAACCCGCTGACTACGTATTACTTGTGAGAGATAATTTATCATATCATGGAATTATTTCAGTATCAGTTTCTCGTTATCGCCAAACAGTTCATATCCGGAAACAATCACCTGGTCACCAGGCTTCAATCCTTCAGTAACCTCATAATACTGTGGGTTTTGTCGTCCGATACGGATGGGCTGACGAACAGCAAATTTACCACTTTCATCCACAACATACATCCATCGCCCACCGCTTATTTGGAAAAATCCGCCACGCGGCACCAGAATAGCCTGTGCGGGGTCGCCTAACTGTAGATTAATATGATAAGTTTGCCCTGCACGTATATTCTCCGGTCGTCCGGCAGTGAACTGCAAATCGGTGCGGAACTGTCCTTCTTTTACTTCCGGATAGGGTTTTATCACCTCCAGTTTATAGCTGGCACCGTCACGTGTAAAGTCGGCCGGCAGTCCGGGTACAACACGCTCCACGTAATGTTCGTCAATCTGTGCCTGCACCTTCAAATCAGAAGTTATAATCTGCCCGATATGCTCACCTGCCGCTATTGATTGTCCTATTTGTGCATCCAAATTACCTACCTGTCCGTCAATAGGAGCTCTCACTTTCAGGTTCTCAATTCGTTCGCGCACCAGGGCGAGGCTCCGCTTCATATTACGTATGTTCTCATCCAAGCTGTTTACCTGACTTTCACGGAAAATGTTATCCTGCCGAATGCGTTCGTCAATGACCTCCAACTGTTCCTTGGCCGCATCATACTCTTCCTTGGCAAGACGATAATCTTCTTGTGCAATAAGTTGCTCCTTTATCAGACGACTGTATTGTTCGTAACGGCGCTGTTTCATCATCCTGTCTTTATACAGACCGATACGCTCTTGTTTCAAACGCAGGCGTTCCTGCTCCATGCTGATACGGGTATTACGGAGTTCGTTTTCCTGATAAGCCAAATCCGCTTCACTCTGCATAATGCCAATGTTCAGCAGCGGATTGCTGAGACGCAGAATCACGTCGCCTGCCTTCACCATGGCACCTTCTTCTTTCAGACGTTCTTCCACGCGTCCGCCTTCCACGGCATCCATATAAATAATACGGTTGGGCATTACCTGACCGATGACACGGATATAATCGTTAAATTCACCACGCTCAACGGTGGCAATCGTCAGACGTTCTTTCTCCACAGTCATGGTAGAGGCAGTATCTCTGAACATGAAATATAAAATAACGGCAATGGCAAAGGTTATGCCACCTATTATATATAGGTGTTTGCGGGTAATGCCGGACTTGCGTTCAATAGGTGTATCCATAAGATTAATTCTGTTTTTATAAAAAAGTTCCTTCCCGATAATATTTCTCCAGTTTCAGCATCATCTCTACCTGCAAGCGCACACGGACCAGTTCTGCTTTGGCGGAGATAAAACGATTGCGGACTTCCATTAACTGAAAGACAGAAATAAGCCCTTCTTCCCATTTCCGTTCGGACTCTTTCAAAACCTGACTCTCCGCACTCAATTGCTGCAATACCTGTTGATGTTCCATATATCCGGCATGAAGAGAAAGAAGGGTTTGTTCAATGTCGGTATATAACTGTTGCTTCTCCAGTTCTTCCTCATTCTTCAGGCGATACAGGTTCAGTTTCAGCTTCCTCTGATTCGTCAGACGTTCAAAACCACTCAACAAAGGGAAAGAGATACCAATGCCGATATACTTTCCTATATTATCCCGTAATTGTCTGGCGGAAAATGCAGTATTGTAGAAATTGGAACCTATCGTAAAGCGGGCATACACAGAAGGAGAAAAAGCTCCGCCTGCCATCGCATATTCCTTGCGCGCGGCTTTCTGCTTCAAGCTAATCATACGCAGGGCAGGAAGTGTTTCCAAGGATTGCCCATACAATGTTTCCGTAGAGGGGAGTGAAAGCAGCGGGAGTTTACTCAATTCGACAATCGTATCCTGAACGACAAGTGTGTCGCCCTGCTGAAAGTTCATCAACTGTTCCAAATGTAGCAATGCCAACCGACAACTATTGGCACGGGACTGATAACGATATATATCCCCTTCCCTGCGGGCTTTCACCTCTTGCAAGTCGGAAACGGATTTCAAGCCCAGTTCCACAAATGTCTCGGTTTGTTTCAAGTATCGTTCGCTCAACCTTCTTTGTTCCAAAGCTAGATTCAAGAGTTTTCTTTCCAAAACCAGTTTGTAGTAAGCATCCGTCACTTGATAAGCCAGTTCATTCTGCCTGTCTTTCAGTTCCCACTCGCTGCGTTCCCGATTTATTTTCCGAAAACGAACCTGATTGATACGTGAGAATCCTTCAAACAAAGACAAAGTCATATCAAGACCTACTGTTCCTTCTTCAAAAGTCTTTTCCGTATATCCATTGGTATCCGGGTCTATCGAACGCCCGAAACGCTTTCCTGTTTCTGCGTCGGCTACTATGCGGGGAAGAAATGTACCGATAGCAGCAGCATAATCCGCCCGTGCTTCCTTTATGCCGATAACACTGTTCCGTATAGAAAGATTCTGCTTCCATGCCAAGCGGATACATTCGTCCAGACTCATTGCCGGTTGAGCATATGCAATGGCGGGTGATAAAAACAATAAAAAGAATATATTCCTCATTCTTCAGTATATATGCGATTGTGTTCTATACGAATAATAAAGCAAACATAATGCCACAATATATAATTCACTGATTACAAGATAGATGACAAGAAACGCCTTACCGTTTCCGTCCAATTTTTAAACACCATAACGTCTAAAAATTGGACGTTATCAAAAAAGAGCCAGCATAAATTGCATACAAACAACAATTATTCAACATTCAAACTCCTATCATTCCTTACGAAAAACATAGAATAAAGCCATGTTTCAGGAAATCTATCATAAAACGTCTAATTATTGGACACTCCCTTGCAGGAAAAAGCAAAAACGAATATCTTTACCCGAAAACTTAAAGAATCATTCACCCCAGACAGATACCCCCAATCTTACATATATGGAAACCGGAACTATTTTGATAGTAGATGATAATAAAAGTGTGTTGGCTTCGCTGGAACTTTTGCTCGAGAATGAGTTCAGCACAGTCCGTACTGCCGCCAATCCTAACCAAATAACAACACTGCTCACCACCACTTCTATTGATATTGTAATCCTTGACATGAATTTCTCGGCAGGCATCAATAACGGCAACGAAGGATTGTACTGGCTGAAACGTATTCACGAAATCCGTCCCACGCTGCCTGTGGTGATGCTAACCGCCTATGGAGATGTGGAACTGGCCGTGAAAGCCTTGAAGAACGGAGCTACCGATTTCCTTCTCAAGCCATGGGACAACCGGACACTGGTTCAAAAAATAAAGGAAGCGTACAATCATAAATCAAACGGGAAAAGTTCCCCAAAATCAAAAAGCCAAACCACCGGTTCCGTCAATCCGAACAAACCGGAAATGCTGATAGGACATTCTCCCGCCATGCTGCAATTAATAAAGGTAGTCAATAAAGTAGCCAAGACAGACGCCAATATCCTGATAACCGGAGAAAACGGAACCGGAAAGGAAATGCTGGCAAGGGAAATACACCGCTTGTCACCACGTAATCCCCGCCCAATGCTAAGTATTGACATGGGAGCTATCAGCGAATCCCTTTTTGAGAGCGAACTTTTCGGACACGAGCGCGGAGCTTTTACGGACGCCTACGAAAGCCGTCCGGGAAAGTTCGAAGCCGCCAGCGGCAGTTCTCTTTTTATGGATGAGATTGGTAATCTTCCCCTTGCACTGCAAGCCAAATTGCTGACTGTACTACAAAACAGAAATATCACCCGAATTGGAAGCAATAAAGTCGTCCCCGTTGATATACGACTCATTTCCGCCACCAATAAAGACATTCCTGAAATGGTGAAACAAGGATTATTCCGCGAAGACTTATTTTACCGTATCAACACTATCCACCTGGAAATCCCTCCATTGAGGGAACGGGGAGACGACATACTTCTGTTCATCGAAACCTTTCTCCACCGTTTCGCTTCCAAATACCAACGTCCGGAAATGCGGATGCATGAGCAAACGATAGAAAAACTACGTTCTTACCACTGGCCAGGCAATATCCGGGAGTTGCAGCACGCTATCGAAAAAGCCGTTATCTTATGTGAAGGCAACGTGATACGTCCCAAAGACATTCTGGTAAAACAGACCTGGAAACCGCAAACCACCAGCACCGTCCCCAATCTGGAAGAAGTGGAAAGGCAAGCCATTGAAACAGCCATCCTGCAAAACAACGGAAACCTGACTGCGACTGCCGAACAACTGGGAATCAGTCGTCAGACACTCTACAACAAACTAAAACGCTTCAAACCCTGAACTGCATGATATTCAGCCGACACCTCTATTGGATTATACTGCTACACGTTGTGCTTATTCTCGCCAACGCGGGAACAGGCACCTGGCTTATCATCTCCCAACGCGGATTTGTGATAGGCACACTATTAATTATCTGCTCCTTCCTCCAAATCAGCGGACTGGTAAACAAACTGAATTCATTCAACCAAAAACTGCGTATCTTTTTCGACGCCATAGAAGATAAGGACAATATGCTTTACTTCCCTGAACAAAACGTCAGCAAAGAACAGGAAAAGCTGAACCGCTCTCTCAATCGCATCAACCTTCTGCTTGCCAAAACCCAATCAGAATACTCCAAACAGGAACATTTCTACCACTCACTCTTGGAAGAAGTACCCATCGGTGTATTGGCATGGGATTCTACCGGAAAGATAATTATGGCAAACAGTACCGCCCTTTCCTTATTAGGCTGCCAGCAATTAACCCAATACCGACAACTCGAATCCTTGCTGCAAGAAAAAGGCAGAAAAGAGCATCTCAGCCTTTCGCAAAACCGGATGAAACTACAAAATGAAACAATTACCCTTCTGTCTATCAAGGATATCGGTGACGAACTTAGCGACAAGGAAAGTGAATCGTGGAACAAATTAAGCCATGTACTCACCCATGAGATAATGAATACCATCGCCCCTATTATCTCCCTGTCGCAAACACTGTCCGCTTATCCGGACATCAACGAGAAAGCGGTTCGCGGACTTCGCATCATTCAGGCACAAAGCGAACGTTTGTTGCAATTTACCGAATCCTTCCGCCATCTCTCCTACCTGCCGCAACCCGAAAAGAAACTTTTCTCACTTACGGCAACCCTGGAGAATCTCCGTGAACTCTTGTCCGGTGACTTCCAAGAAAGCAATATCACCTTTACACTGACCTGTCATCCCGAAACGATTTATATGAAAGGCGACGAAAACCAACTCTCCCAAGTCCTGCTCAACCTTCTGAAAAACTCCATACAAGCACTGGAACGAACAGAAAAAGGGAAAATCAGTATCCACGCACTACAAACCGAACGCATATCCATCGACATTGCGGACAACGGCCCGGGCATTCCACCCGAATTACAGGAAAAGATATTCATTCCCTTTTTTACCACCAAATCAGAAGGCAGCGGCATCGGGTTAAGTCTCTGCAAACAAATCATCCGCCTTCACGGCGGACATCTCACCGTCAAGGAAAGCTCCCCCGGGAAAACAGTTTTTCACATTGATATACCGCTATAAAACAAACCGTTTCATGCTTTTATGTGTTATTGTGTAAAGAACTTATTACATAAAAAGCATGAAAGAAAAATACTGGAGATATTCACTCATTGTCATTATATTATTAATGGGAGTCATTATTTTCCGACAAATCACTCCTTTTATGGGGGGATTGCTGGGCGCACTTACCATTTATATTCTTGTACGCGGGCAAATGGGCTACCTGTTGAACAAGAAAAATATGAAACGCAGCATTGCCGCACTATTGATTATCGTAGAAACAATTCTCGTTTTTCTAGTTCCCGTGGGGCTGACGGTATGGCTACTCGTCGACTTACTGAAGAACATTAATCTTGACCCTCAAACCTTTATCGGGCCAATCCAGCAAACCGCAGAAGCCATCAAGACAAAAACCGGATACGACGTTTTGGGTAACGATACATTGTCATTCCTCATTTCTTTAGCACCACGTATCGGGCAAATTATCATGGGCAGTATCAGCAGCCTCGCTATCAACCTGTTCGTCATGATATTCATCCTTTATTTCATGCTCATGGGTGGAAGAAAAATGGAAGCTTACATTGATGACATCCTTCCCTTCAATGACAAAAATACGCAGGAAGTAACAAATGAGATATTTATGATTGTGCGTTCCAATGCCATAGGCATCCCTCTGCTGGCAGTTATCCAGGGAGGGGTCGCGATGATAGGTTACCTCATCTTCGACGCCCCCAATATATGGCTTTTGGGCTTCTTCACTTGCTTCGCCACTATTATTCCGATGGTAGGTACTGCATTGGTATGGATTCCGGTATCTGTCTATTTTGCCCTGACGGGCGACTGGTTCAATGCAATCGGTCTGTTTGCGTATGGCGCCATAGTCATTTCCCAATCCGATAATCTTATCCGGTTTATCCTCCAAAAGAAGATGGCAGACATACATCCGCTCATCACTATTTTCGGCGTAGTCATCGGTTTGCCAATATTCGGGTTTATGGGAGTCATTTTCGGGCCGCTGTTGCTATCGCTATTCTTCCTTTTGGTCGATATGTTCAAAAAAGAATATCTGGATTCGCGAAATAAGCTTCTTCTAAAATGAAAGAACTATCGAAAAAATGCGTACTTTTGTGAGCGTAAAAACGACACTATAATTCATGGAAGCATTTACATTCAATCCTGTCGAACTGATTGTGTTATCAGCGGCAGGGATTCTTTTTATCATTCAGCTTATTTACTATCTGGGATTATACAACCGGATACATTTACGCAACAAAGCAGTACGTAAAGAAGAAACTCACTTCACTCGGGAATTACCGCCACTTTCCGTTATCATTTGTGCACGCAACGAAGCTGATAACCTGCGCAAAGTCCTTCCGGCTATCTTGGAACAGGATTACCCACAGTTTGAAGTCATTGTCATCAATGACGCTTCCACCGACGAGACAGAAGATGTACTGGGATATATGGAAGAGAAATATCCTCATCTCTACCACAGCTTCACACCGGACAGCGCACGTTATATCAGCCATAAGAAACTGGCTCTGACCTTAGGCATCAAGGCCAGCAAACACGACTGGCTCGTGTTCACGGAGACAAACTGCCTGCCCGCAAGCAACCAATGGCTGAAACTGATGGCACGCAACTTCACTTCGCAAACTCAAATCGTATTGGGATACAGTGGCTACGACCGCACCAAAGGCTGGCTGCACAAACGTGTCGCATTCGACACCTTTTTCCAATCATTACGTTACCTGGGCTTCGCCTTGGCCGGAAAACCATACATGGGCATCGGACGCAATATGGCTTACCGCAAAGAATTATTCTTCAAACAGAAAGGGTATTCCAAATACCTGAACCTTCAACGTGGAGAAGATGACCTCTTCGTCAACCAGACGGGAAACAACTCCAATACCCGTGTAGAAACGGACTTCAACGCAACCATGCGGATACAACCCGTTTACCGTTATAAAGACTGGAAAGAAGAAAAAGTCAGTTATGTAGCCACCTCACACTTTTACCGCGGAGCACAACGTTACTTATTAGGCTTTGAAACCTTTTCACGCTTGTTATTCTACGTTGCCTGCATCACTGGTATCGTATTCGGCATCCTCAACTTCCAATGGTTAGCAGCAGGCATTGCGTTGTTGCTTTGGCTGATTCGCTACACCGTGCAAGCCATTATCATCAATCAGACGGCCAAAGAAATGGGTGGCAACAGGAAGTATTATTTCTCATTACCTGTATTCGATATTCTCCAACCAATGCAATCATTAAAATTCAAGCTGTGCCGTTTCTTCCGTGGCAAAGGGGATTTTATGAGAAGATAAATTAAGAAAGCATCCCCAAAGACTCAGATTAGAAAGTTATTCGTATCTCATAGAGCTAGCCGGATTGATTTTGGTAATCAGGAACGAGGGACCTATCAGCATCAAGACGGCAGCCAGTAATGTACCGATATTAATCAGAAGGAAAAGCAGGATATTGAAAGAAACCGGGACAGTATCTACATAATACGTCTCCGGATCAAGCCTGAAAATACCGGACTGGGCTTGCAGGATACAGAACGCCAGACCGATAGCATTTCCCCAAAGCATGCCCTTGCCTATCAGGAAAACAGCAAACCAGAGGAAGGTCTTGCGAATCGTGAAGTTATTCGCTCCCAAAGCCTTCAGGATACCAATCATATTCGTGCGTTCGATAATGATAATCAGCAGCCCGGAAATCATAGTAAAGCCGGCAACGCCTACCATCAGAATCAGAATCACCCACACATTCAAGTCCAACAAATCAAGCCATGCGAATATCTGGGGATTCAACTGTTCGATGTTACGCACATAATACACGCCCCCCAGTTCATCCTGTTGGTTATCAGTATCGACCGCTATTTCATACGTTGTATCTTCGAGCTTATCATAATTCTTCACTTGAAGTTCCACCCCGGTCACCTGCTCCGGTTTCCAGCCGTTCAAGCGGTTCACCAGATTCAAATCAGTCAATAAAAAGAGGTTATCGTATTCGGAGAAATTTGTCTGATAAATTCCGGCAATAGTCAACCGACGCGCACGGACATCGTCTTGTATATAATAAGTATATATCTTATCTCCCAGTTTCAACTTCATCTTCGTAGCCAAAGCCTTGGAGATAAGCACTTGATTGCTGAAAACCGAATCACTGAAAACGGGAATCTCGCCTTCCAGCAGATACTCTTGCATGAAACGAGGGTCAAATTCCGGACCGACACCTTTCAGCACCATGCCCTGAAAAGCATCATCCGTCTTAATCATGCCCGGTTTAGTAGAAAAACGCTGCACATGGCTTATTTCAGGATAAGCAGCAAGCGCTGCCATCATGCTATCCCCTACCATAACCGGATGAGTCTCATAAGAACTCGCCGCATCCAGATTGGTAATCTGGATATGCGAACCGAATCCTATGACTTTATTCCGTACTTCACTTTTAAACCCGATGACCACCGCCACAGCAATAATCATCACAGCCAGCCCGATAGCAATACCCGCCATGGCAATGAGGACCGCAGGACGTGACACCTGCTTTCCGCCATCGCTTTCACGATAGATACGCCGGGCTATGAAAAGTGACAGAGACAATTTTTAGTGATTAACGGTTAGTGATTAAGATTAATCCACTCTTCCCGGATACGCTTCCAAAGCCTTCTGCAAGACAAAAAGCGCACGGGTTAAATCTTCTTTCTTCAATACGTAAGCGATACGGACTTCGTTGATGCCGGAACCCGGAGTCGTATAGAAACCGGAAGCCGGAGCCATGAATACCGTCTGTCCTTCGTATTCGAAGTCCGAAAGACACCAGGCACAGAACTTGTCCGAATCATCTACCGGAAGTTTTGCCACTGTATAGAAAGCGCCCATCGGAATTGGAGAATAAACACCCGGAATACGGTTCAAGCCGTCAATCAGGCATTTACGACGTTCCACGTACTCATCATACGTCTCGCGCGAATACTCTTCCGGAGCATCCAGTGAAGCCTCAGCAGCAATCTGTCCAATCAAAGGGGGACTCAAACGAGCCTGGCAGAACTTCATAACAGCGTCACGTATCTCTTTGTTCTTGGTAATCAGCGCACCGATACGGATTCCACATTCCGAATAACGTTTCGAAACGGAATCAATCAGTACCACATTATTCTCGATGCCTTCCAAATGGCAGGCAGAGATATAAGGAGAACCTGTATAGATAAATTCACGATATACCTCGTCGGAGAAAAGGAACAAATCATACTTCTTCACCAAGTCACGAATCTGATTCATCTCGCGACGGGTGTACAGATAACCGGTCGGGTTATTCGGATTGCAAATCAGTATCGCTTTGGTGCGTTCATTTATCAGCTCTTCAAATTTCTCCACTTTCGGAAGTGAGAAACCTTCTTCAATAGTCGTGGCAATGGTGCGAATTTTCGCTCCGGCAGAGATGGCGAATGCCATATAGTTGGCATAAGCCGGTTCCGGAACAATAATCTCGTCCCCCGGATTCAGGCAGGAAAGGAAAGAAAACAATACCGCTTCCGAACCACCCGATGTAATGATTATATCGTCTGCCGTCAGGTTGATATTGAACTTTGCATAATATCCTACCAGTTTTTCGCGATAGCTACGGTAACCTGCGCTGGGGCTGTACTCCAGCACTTTGCGGTCAATGTTGCGTATCGCGTCAATCGCGGCCTGAGGAGTGGGCAGGTCAGGCTGTCCGATGTTCAGGTGAAATACATGGACTCCGCGTTGCTTGGCAGCGTCTGCCAAAGGAGCCAGTTTTCTGATAGGAGATGCAGGCATCTCATTTCCGCGAATGGATATGGTTGGCATAATTTTAACTACAAATTACTTAATTACTATTTACTTTTTCTACTTGGAGCTGCAAATGTACGCAATAATTTGAATACAGAGACATAAAAACTTTAAAAACCTTAGCAAGGCTAAAATCGTTATGGTTTTATGAAAAGAAAGCTATACATTTGTAACACAGAAAACTTAAAACAATATCATAATGACCATACACCTTATCTCATTCGCCTCAATCCTTCACAAACAAGTTTCGCTACGTAGCTCACACGAAGCTATTTTAAGCGAAATTGAAAAATATTATACCGTAAAGTTTGTTGATTATCAAGATATGGACAAGCTGAGTAGTGATGATTTCAAAATCATTTTTATCGCTACTGGTGGGGTGGAAAGACTGGTCATACAACATTTCGAACGCCTTCCCCGCCCTGCCATTTTATTGGCAGACGGCATGCAAAACTCTCTTGCTGCCGCATTAGAAATCTCCACATGGTTGCGAGGACGTGGAATGAAAAGTGAGATTCTACATGGTGAACTACCAGCTATCATCTTGCGTATCCATACACTTTATAATAATTTCCGGGCACAACGTTCCTTATTCGGCAAACGTATCGGAGTCATCGGAACTCCTTCATCCTGGCTGGTTGCCAGTAATGTTGACTATCTGCTGGCAAAACGCCGTTGGGGTATCGAATACATAGACATTCCGTTGGAACGGATTTATGAACATTTTCAACAAATCACGGATGAACAGGTAGGTGCTTCCTGTGCCGCAGTCGCTTCGCAAGCTCTTGCCTGCCGCGAGGGAACTCCCGAAGATATCATCAAAGCGATGCGGCTATACCGAGCTATCAAGAAGGTATGCGAGGAAGAGAAACTGGAAGCACTGACATTGAGCTGCTTCAGACTGATTGAGCAAATCGACACTACCGGTTGCCTGGCACTGTCCTTACTGAACGACGACGGAATAATGGCGGGCTGCGAAGGTGACCTTCAATCCATATTCACCCTGCTCGCCGTGAAGTCACTGACCGGAAAAGACGGATTCATGGCAAACCCTTCCATGATTAATGCACGTACCAACGAACTTATATTAGCCCACTGTACCATCGGGCTCAAACAAACGGAAAGGTATATTATCCGCAACCATTTCGAAACGGAAAAAGGAATTGCCATCCAGGGATTGCTCCCGACAGGAGACGTGACTATCATAAAGTGCGGCGGCGAATGTCTGGACGAATATTACCTGTCTACCGGGACATTATCCGAAAATACGAATTATATCAATATGTGCCGTACACAAGTACGCATCCGCATGAATACTCCGGCTGAATACTTCCTGAAGAATCCATTGGGCAATCACCATATTCTGGTTCATGGAAACTATGAAGATGCATTGAACGAGTTCTTCCTGGCAAATGCCTGCAAACGAACCGAATAAACTTGCCACATTTTTGTATTATTTTTAAGTATTATAGAGGGAAATACAAAAATGTGGCAGAGTTTATAATCAAATAGTTAAGCCTAATACCCATATCATACCCTGCAAATTGCTAAATAGCATCTGATTTATTTGGAAAACTCAAACAGCAAGAGTATCTTTGTATCAGATACAATAATATTCGATAATAGCATGAAAAGATATTAACAGATACAATAATATGCCTTTGCTTTACAATTTCGACATAGATACCCCGGAAGAATTGCTGACTATATTAGCGCAAAATCTTCAACAACGCCGATTAGAAAAAGGTCTGTCAAGGGATGCTTTATCCATATTGAGCGGAGTTCCTGTGCCAACAATCGCAAAGTTCGAACAAAAGCATACCATATCTTTGGCTTCGTACGTGGCGCTGGCAAAAGCATTAGGCTATTCTAAAGCCATCAAAGGGCTGCTAGCAGAGCCACTTTATAACACTATGGAAGAGTTGGATACTATTAACCGAAACAAAAACAGAAAGAGAGGGCGTAATGAAATTGATAAATAAGCTAACGGTAACTTACCACGAACAGACCGTGGGAGAGTTAACCATGACTCCCGACAACCGTCTTTGCGCCTTCCAATATGATAAAGAATGGTTGGCAAACGGCTTCTCCATCTCTCCGTTAGAGTTACCTTTAAAGCCCGATTTATTTATTGCTCAACCCGAACCTTTTTGGGGTAATTTCGGCATCTTCGAGGACAGTCTCCCCGATGGATATGGTCGCTACTTACTGAATCGCCTATTAAAAAAGCAAGGAGTGAACGATATGGATTTAACCCCTATTCAGCGGTTAAGCATTATTGGTTGTTCGGGTATGGGAGCATTATGCTATATCCCCGAGACTTATATCGGAGAAGAAAAGTCACTCCCAGATTTGGATGACCTTCAACAAATGGCATTGGACGTATTGTCAGAAAAATCGGATAAAGACGAAGATATACTCTACTTCAACAGTGGCAACTCAGGTGGCTGTCGTCCAAAATGCCTTTTCCATGATACCGAAGGTTCGTGGTTGGTGAAATTCAGGCATACTTACGACCCTAAAGATATGGGGCTAATGGAGTACCGATATAATGAGATAGCACGCCAGTGCGGAATTAATGTATCTGATTTCAAGCTGCTGGATGATAAATATTTTGCCACCAAACGTTTTGATATAGAAGCAGGACAACGCATCCACATTGCAACTGCCGGAGCACTCTTGAATGAATCTATTCTGCAGCCAAGATTAGATTATAAAACCCTGTTACACCTTACCGGATTCCTCACGCAAGACCCTCTTCAAGTAGACGAAATGTTTCGACGTATGGTCTTCAACATCTTGACAGACAACAAGGACGACCATGCCAAGAATTTCAGTTTCATCTATAAAAAAAACAAATGGCACTTGGCTCCCGCCTACGACCTTACTTTATGTTCCGGATATAACGGCGAACACGCTATGTCCGTCAATAACCACGGAAAACCGACAATTGAAGATATGTTGCTAGTTGGAGAAAGCATCCGTATTCCTAAGAAAAAAGGATTATCAATTATCAGACAAGTAGCAGACCAGTGTGATGAAATCTTATCTAAAGATTATAAAGATGCTATTTCCAATGTAAGAAAACCGTAGAAAAGAAGCATCATGTCGAAATGGATAAACATAAACGAAGCAGCAGTAAAGTATGGATATAACAAAGCAATCATCCAGCTCTGGGCGGAAATGAAATAGATATTGTGGCAGTAAATCGCATCGAACGAGTTGCCACAATAGCAGAAGTAAAAATCAACCGTACTAAAATCTCCATCCCTGTACTTGAAGAAAAGGCAAAAAAGGTAATCAGTGAATTAAAAAGATACCACATAGAATACAAAGGCTATTCATTGGAAGATATGTAGACGAAAAACATGTTATCTACAGTATGCCTCTATCTTCCCACTTTCCGCCATGCCACTCCACCACCGACGTGAAGCCTGCTTTCTTCAAAGCTGCCAAGCCTTCGGGACGGGCATTATTTATTCTTTCGGGATAGTGGGCGTCACTGTTCACTTGCACGCGGATACCCAAGTCTTTCAAGAAATTGAAATAACGTTCATTTGGATAGAATGTGCCTAATTCGTGATAAGCCTTGGTGTTGATTTCGACAATATATCCATGACGGGCTATCGCTGCGAAATAATCACGGACTAAAGCGTCATACCACGGTTCGTCCAGTAATCCGGGACGGTAGCAGGAAGCATTGTAGTGCATCTTGTCCGCATGGCCAACGATATCAAAACCACCCAATTCTACCATATGAAGAAGATTCTTATAATACAGGCGGACAACAAAATCAAGGTCGCCATCAAAATGGGCATCAACCAATTCACGGAAATGAGCTGCCGGAGTGTCAATGTCGACAATCTTACCTTCCGGGGAATATAGCATATGCACGGAGCCTATCCGGTAATCGAGCGGCAGTTCCCGGAAACGGGATGAAGCGGGATTGCTGTCTTCGTTCAGATAATCTATTTCAAGGCCGATGGCAAGCTCTATCTTATCCGCGTATTTCTTTTTGAGACGGAAGAATTCGGAAAGATAATCTTCCATTCTGTCCCATTCCATAGTCCATGCAGTGGAAAACGGCAGCGGGGCATGGGAAGAGATGCCATAGGAAGTAAAGCCTTCACTAATGGCAAAACGTATAAAGTCTTCCATATTGGCTCGTCCGTCACAATACAGACAATGGCTATGGTAATTGGTTAGGTTCGTCATATAAAGATTATGTTATCAGGGTTATTATCATTATCAGGTTGCCACAGCAATATACCGAACTATGTTTGTGCCAACGAATTGGCATAACTGTGCCACTATATAGGCACTGCGATGCCACTATACAGGCACAAGCGTGCCAATATAGCGGCACGGTTCAGCCTTCTATTTCGCTAAGTTCCAGCCAGCGCATTGTTTTCTCATCAATCAAGTCATTTACTTCGGGCAGGCGTTTCGATTTCCCGGTCAGTTCGTCAACGGAGAGCGTGCCGCTGCAAAGGAGTTCTTCAATCCGGGCTTTTTCCGCTTCCAAGTCGGCTATCTCCTTTTCCAGTTGTTCGAATTCGCACTTTTCCTTGAAACTCATCTTCCGCTTGTCATTCAGGCGGACACGGGCTGTCTTTTCTTCCTGCGGTTTTTCGGCTTCTTTCTCTTTTTGAGCTTTCGCGTCTTTCCAGTCGCGGTAGTCATTGTAATTTCCGGGGAAATCGCGGATATCTCCCTGTCCGTTGAACACCATCAGGTGGTCTACTACCTTGTCCATAAAGTAACGGTCGTGGGAAACGACGATGACGCAGCCTTTGAAGTTCCGAAGATATTCTTCGAGCACATTCAATGTGATAATATCAAGGTCGTTGGTAGGTTCGTCAAGCACTAGGAAGTTTGGATTACGCATCAAGATGGTGCACAGGTAAAGACGGCGGCGCTCTCCCCCACTCAGTTTGTAGACATAGCTATGTTGGGTTTCGGGGGTAAACAGGAAATGCTGCAAGAATTGCGAAGCAGTCAGTTTCTTTCCATTACCCAGTTCGATTACCTCGGCAATGTCCTGAATGACGTCAATCACTTTCATCTGTTCGTCAAACTGAAGCCCGTCTTGCGAGTAATAGCCGAAGCGGACCGTTTCGCCGATGTCCACTGTGCCGCTATCGGGTTGTACTTGCCCCATTAGTATCTTGATGAAAGTCGATTTTCCGGTTCCGTTGTTTCCTACGATTCCCATCTTCTCATAGCGGGAGAAGATATAAGAGAAGTCTTCCAGAATTTTCAGGTCGCCGAAACTCTTGTACAGATGGTCGGCTTCGAATATCTTGCTGCCGATATAGGATGCCTTTACTTCCAGTTTTACGTTATCGTTGTTGAAACGTTGCTTTGCCACTTTTTCCAGTTCATAGAAAGCGTCTTCACGGTAGCGGGCTTTGTGACCGCGTGCCTGAGGCATCCGGCGCATCCAGTCGAGTTCCGTACGGTAAAGGTTGTTGGCACGTTCTATTTCTACGCTTTTAGCTTCGATACGTTCTTGGCGTTTCTCGAGGTAATAGCTGTAATTACCTTTATATTGGTAGACTTGCTGATTGTCTATTTCGATGATTTCCGAGCAGACACGGTCGAGGAAGTAGCGGTCATGGGTCACCATCAGCAGGCTGAGGTTGGTACGGCGCAGGTAGTCTTCGAGCCATTCGGTCATATCAAGATCGAGGTGGTTGGTGGGCTCATCGAGAATCAGGAGTTCCGGTTCGGTAATCAAGGCGTTGGCTAGGGCGACACGTTTCAACTGTCCGCCGGACAGTTGCTTCACCTTCTGGTCGAAGTTACGGATTTTGAGTTGCGAAAGGATTTGCTTGGCTTTCTGTTCGTATTCCCAGGCTTTCTCCTGGTCCATACGCGCCAAAAGGTCTTCCAGTCCCGGATACCCTTCGGTTGCCATGCAACGTTCGTACTCCTTTATAAGTTCTATGGTGCTGTTGCCATGATGGAAACAGGCTTCGAGCACGGTCAATTCTTCGGGGTATTGCGGGTCTTGTTCCAAGTAATCTACACGAAGATCGCGGCGGAAAACAATGCTGCCGCTATCATAACTTTCTTTTCCGGCGATGATATTCAACAAGGTGGTTTTGCCGCTGCCGTTCTTCGCTATCAGCCCTACACGCTGACCTTCGGCAATGCCCAAAGATATATTTTCAAAAAGAACCAAGTCGCCGAAGGACTTGGTCAGGTTATCTATCTGTAAATAAGGTACAGCCACGTAATTTAGTGATTAGTCGGTTAGTAGTTAGTGATTAATAATCACGGATTTATACTCTTCAATGACATTACAAGGTCCTCCTGCCTTTACTTTGCTCCATGCCAGTTTCATCGGGTCGATAATCCGGTCTTCATATTGGAGCACAGGGGCTTCACGGTTGCCATCAACCAATGTTTTCCATTCCATACCTTCCACTTCATTCGTCAAAATTATACAGACTGTGATGCCGATTGCCAACCATTCTTCTTTCTTTTTCGAGCCAATCTTACCGCTATCAATCACTTGCTGAAGTTTTTCGAGGTCTTCTTCTATGCCCTGAAAATCTTTTTTCAATTCTTGTTTTACGGTAGATACCACCCATTCGTATCCTTCATTAATCTGGAAAATCTCCGAAAGACGGACAGGTATCAGTTCGGCAGGATACTTCTCCCCTTCTTTGCGTATCTCCAAAGTCTTGATTATATCTTCAGCTTCTTGCACGCTTCCGCCCTTAGGGACGGTGAAGGAACATTCAAAAGCAATATTGTCAATGCCTGTAATCCAGACATGGGAAGTATAATAGGTTCCTTCTTCTTGAAACATTTCTTTGCTGTACGCACATTCCAACGTTCCAACTTTTACCAATGAAGCCGAATCGTTCTCACTCAGTTCCTGGCGGATGGCGTCTTTGCCATAACCGGCCTTGCCTTTAAATGCGGAAATACGGAAGTTGCCCGACCATACATCGGGATTATAGAAAAGAAAAGAGCCTTCGCCATCTTCAAACTCATTCCAGTCCGATGGATAGTTCATGGAAAACCATGCTCCGGGGGAGATAAATTTCTTGCCTTGCATCCTTTTTCATTAAATGATTACTTGGCAAAAATACAATAAAATAGGGAAATTGCATGAAGATAGATAAGAAACTATTTACCTATCGGCTGTATTTTCCTGCGCACCTCTTTGGAAATTTCCAAAAACATATAGTTCAGCTTGCCGGAATGGATGCCTTCTTCATTCTCTTTGTACTTCTTATTGGCATATTGTTTGGATTTCTCGAAGGTAAGCAATGACATTTCGTTCTGCGACTTGCCGACCATTGTGGAGTCTAGTTGTTCGTCGGGGAAGAAATCGTCCAGGTCAACATCACCAATCATCGTTGTCTCCAAAAAGTTCTTGTCGGTATGCGAATTATCCGTGTAGTAACCCACAAACATATGTCCCGGTGTACGCACAAGGATAGGGTCGATATTAATGGCACGAAGCAAGGACGCGAACAATACACTACCGTCCACACAGTTGATTTGCGAGGATTCCAACGCATCGTCAAACGTACGGACACGCTGCGAGAATACGACATTGCTTGAAAGGCTGGTATTGGAAACGGAGCTATAACGGAACTTGCGTTTCTGCAAAATATTCCAAAGTGCATACACCTGCCTGTCTACCATTCCTTTAGCCTTGCTCTGATAGCCGAGGAAACGATTGACAATACGGGTATTCAATGCTTCGCGGAGCAATTGGTCAATCATCGGATTCTCTTCATTGACATAGGCGGCAAAGAAGATGCTTGTATCGTGAAACCTGGTTCCGTTCGCCACATAACCCAGCAGACATTCATTGATACTGCGAACAGAGAAAGTACGTACCCGTTGTCCCAAGTCCTTCCCGTTCATCTCGACGGTCACGGCAACGCTTACCGGCTCGGCTTGCACGTTGTTCTTCAACGCTTCGTAATCCCATATTATATCCGGATAAACCGTATACTCCGTACGCGGTTTGTTCAATACAAACTCCGATACGGAGCGGGAAAAAAAAGGAGTTTCGGCCACTTCAATGCGTACACGGCTGTATGCTGTCTTTGATTTCAAGCGGACAGCAATACATGATTTCGGATTTCCTAAATAGGTGGAATCCGAAGGTATGATAACTTGTGCATCGGTAGTGGCTACGGATAGAATAGCCGAGGGAAAGATGTTTCCACCCAAATCATCTGTTATCTCAAAGCCTGTATTGAAAGAGGTATATTTAAAGACGGACACACCGCCAAGCAGGAGCAACAGTACGATAACCGCACCTATTACTTCGCGCTTATGCCGTTTCAAGTCAATTTTTATCATCGTTTGTAGTTTCTATTATCAAACATTTCTATCATTTCTCGCTAACAAAGATAACAAATAGCAGGCGTTTTTTCCTCTTACAATCCATAAAAACTTCCATATTCCATATCAATTCCCATAAACCAAGAAATGTAACGCGATTGTAACATCTGTTTCATCTGACCGTAACAAAGCCTTCTCATCTTTGCATCGAATAAAATAAAAACGTAACTTTGTCATATCACATTAATTAGATACATCTTATGAATGAAACCCGTATTTTAGTTGTTGACGATGAAGAAGACCTCTGCGAGATTCTGAAATTCAATCTTGAGAACGAAGGTTATGAGGTAGATACCGCAAACTCTGCCGAAGAAGCACTGAAGATGGACATCAGCAGCTACCATTTAATTCTCCTCGATGTGATGATGGGAGAAATCTCCGGATTCAAAATGGCGAACATGCTGAAGAAAGACAAGAAAACAGCCAAAGTGCCTATCATCTTCATCACGGCAAAAGATACTGAAAACGATACCATAACAGGATTCAACCTGGGAGCGGACGATTATATCTCGAAGCCTTTCTCTCTACGCGAAGTCATAGCCCGTGTGAAAGCCGTACTGAGACGTACGGCGACAACGGAAACGGAAAGAGCACCCGAACGGCTTACTTACCAGACACTTGTCATCGACATCACCAAGAAGAAAGCGAGTATCGACGACGAAGAAGTGTCATTGACCAAAAAAGAATTTGAAATTCTGCTTCTATTGGTACAGAATAAAGGACGCGTATTCTCGCGTGAAGATATTCTGGCACGTATCTGGAGCGACGAAGTGTATGTACTGGACCGCACTATCGACGTGAACATCACCCGTTTGCGCAAAAAGATAGGAGTGTACGGCAAATGCATTGTCACACGTCTCGGATACGGATACTGTTTTGAAACTGAATAACTATTTATCATGAACCTGCCTGTAACTCAAAGACATTTCCTTTCTTTCAGCCGGAAGCTTTTCCTTTCGGTTATCTCGTTATTTCTGGTATTCGTCATCTGCTTCATTGCATACCAGTACCAACGTGAACGGGAGTATAAAGTAGAACTGCTGAATACCAAATTGCAGGATTACAACAGCCGTCTCTACGAGCGGATGGATGAACAACCGCTTGACGACGGGATTATCAACGATTATATCAATAATCATATTCTGGAAGACTTGCGTGTTACCCTCATCGACCTGGATGGAAATGTGATTTACGACAGTTATCCGAACCATGACGAACAGATGGAAAACCATCTGAACCGGCCGGAAGTTCAGAAAGCACTGAAGCATGGCAACGGATTTGACGTGCGCCGTACTTCCGAAACAACCGGAGTTCCTTATTTTTATTCGGCTACACGTTATAAAGATTATATTCTCCGTTCGGCATTACCTTATAATGTAAGCCTTATCAATAATCTGCAAGCAGACCCGCATTACTTATGGTTCACCGTAATCGTAACTTTGCTGCTGATGATTATCTTCTACAAATTCACGAACAAACTGGGGACTTCCATCAGCCAACTTCGGGAGTTTGCCATGCGTGCCGACCGGAACGAACCTATCGAGATGACGATGCAATCGGCTTTCCCGCATAATGAGCTGGGAGAAATATCGCAGCATATCATCCAAATCTACAAGCGGCTGCACGAAACGAAAGAAGCTCTCTATATCGAACGCGAGAAACTGATTACCCATCTTCAGATTTCGCACGAAGGACTGGGAGTATTTACAAAAGACAAAAAGGAGATTCTTGTCAACAATCTCTTTACCCAATACAGCAACCTGATTTCCGACTCTAACCTGGAAACTACGGAAGAGGTCTTTGCCATCAGCGAACTGAAAGAGATTATACATTTTATAAATAAGAATCAGCAACAGCGTTCAAGAGGAAAAGACGAGAAGCGAATGTCTATCACCATCAACAAGAACGGACGCACGTTTATCGTCGAGTGTATCATCTTCCAAGATGCAAGCTTTGAGATTTCAATCAATGATGTCACCCAGGAAGAGGAACAAGTGAATCTGAAACGGCAGTTGACACAGAACATCGCGCATGAGTTGAAAACGCCTGTCAGCAGTATTCAAGGATACTTGGAGACTATCGTCAATAACGAGAATATACCGCGCGAAAAGGTTAATGTATTCCTCGAACGCTGCTATGCGCAAAGCAATCGGTTGAGCCGCTTGTTGCGTGATATTTCCGTACTTACCCGCATGGATGAGGCTGCCAACATGATTGATATGGAACGGATGGATATCAGTGTACTGGTAGGAAATATCATCAACGAAGTTTCACTGGAACTAGACGAGAAGCATATCACGGTGGTTAATTCTTTAAAGAAGAGCATACAGGTCAAAGGAAATTATTCCCTGATTTATTCTATTTTCCGTAATCTGATGGATAATGCCATTGCATATGCAGGCACAAACATTCAGATTAATATCAACTGTTTCCGTGAAGATGAAAGTTACTACTATTTCAGCTTTGCCGATACGGGCGTAGGTGTGTCACCCGAACATCTGAACCGTCTCTTCGAACGCTTCTACCGGGTAGACAAAGGTCGCTCACGGAAGTTAGGCGGAACGGGTCTGGGACTAGCTATCGTGAAGAATGCAGTGATTATCCATGGCGGCATCATCTCTGCCAAAAATAATCAGGGCGGCGGACTGGAGTTTGTTTTTACACTGGCAAAGGAGAAATAAGATTCTTCAAGAGGTAAGGTTCTTTTAAGAGCCTGTTTAAATTTTCCTGAGATTATGTTAGATAGGCTTTACCGACCTGTTTTTATTCGTCACATAGTCTCCGTCATGCTCCTCACAACAACAGAAAATATACTCGAAAGCAACTCTCAAAACTGTGTCGGGCAAAACTCGGAGCAGGCTCTTAATAACCCACTTTTCATTCATTAATAGAAAAGTTCTCTTTCATTAATTGTAAACTTCTTATTATCAGCATGTAAACTTGTTTTTCATTAACCGTAATCTATAAACGCAAGCTTTGTTTATAAAAACAAAGGCTT
>ERZ777306.1163-NODE-1163-length-44548-cov-8.562403_pt1 | contig 44548 bp, 48 predicted proteins | sample MGYA00374966_ERZ777306 | MGnify/ENA primary metagenome ERZ777306 (study PRJEB29329, sample SAMN06343882) | mouse gut metagenome | isolation source: Mouse cecum | place: Austria: Vienna | collected 2014-11-15 ... | reverse complement strand
GAAAGAAGAAAATATATTATATAAAAATATAAGTTATACAATTAAAATTACTCACACAAATAACAATTTGTGATATAATGCATAAAAACTTATATAATTATTATATGGAGGAAATATTATGAAAGTATTATTAGTAAATCGGAAGTCCTAGAAGAGGTGGAACATATTCTGCGTTAACCAAGGTAGCAGAATCATTAAAAGAAGAAGGAATAGATTCAGAAATATTTGATTTAGGAAATAAGCCAGTTAATGATTGTATTGGATGTGCATTTTGTATCAAAAATAAAACAAATAAGTGTGTATTTGATGATGACATTGTAAATAAACTTATTGAAAAAGCAGAAGAATGTGATGGATATGTATTTGGTACACCAGTATATTATGCACATCCAACAGGTAGAATTTTATCAGTTTTAGATAGAGCTTTTTATGCTGGCAAAAATGTATTTCAATTTAAGCCAGCAGCAGCTATTGCTTGTGCAAGAAGAGCGGGAACATCAGCTTCAATAGATGTTTTAAATAAATATTTTACAATAAGTCAAATGCCAATTGTTTCATCAACATATTGGAATACAATTCATGGAAATAATTTAGAAGAAACAACTCAAGATGAAGAAGGAATGCAAACAATGTATAACTTAGGAAAAAATATGGCTTGGATGTTAAAATGTATCGAGGCTGGAAAAAATGCTGGAATTAAATATCCAGAAAATGCAAAAAAACATACTAATTTTATAAGATAATAGTTGTTTTTTTATATAAAGTATGGTATAGTAAAATAAGTTTATAAAAGAACTAAAATGAAATTATTTTAAAATATTTATCTTCTCATTATTAGATTGGTTAAGTAAAAAAGTAATTCAAATCAGTTTTTAAAAGGAGGTAAATATAATGGAATCAAAATATGAAGATATTTCGCTTACATGTAAAGATTGTGGAACAACATTTGTTTTTTCTGCTGGAGAACAACAATTTTATGCAGAAAAAGGTTTTACAAATCAACCAGTAAGATGTCCAGCTTGTAGAAAAGCTAGAAAACAAAATAAAAATTATTAATATAATCGAAAAAGCCTTCCCGCAAGGGAAGGCTTTTTCATGCACCTTAGCTGGCGCAATTTACGAAGAAACGGAACTCCTCAGGACAGAAGCAACTGCTGTAAATGTTTCTCAGCAGATTGTTAGATTCTATGGCATCAGAGTACCGGGAAATGAAAGCACGGGTGTCGTTGTCATCACTGGTAACAGAGTCGAACGGAAGGTACCCAGTGCAGCGGAACATCTTGAAGGCGAATAGAGAATCCATGCTGATGATGGTTTGCGTTGTGTAAACGACAAACACACCTTTTTCAGGATGCTGTACCGCTGCTACGATACAGAAATCGTCTTCATGCTTCTCGATGATGGTGAGCCCCATGTCCTGGATGACTTTTTCCAAACTTTCAAAAGTTTTCTTCATATAGTTACCTCCTTAAATTTGGCTTCGGAGGTTTCCCTCCGAAATTTTTGAGTTTCAAAGGGATATATAACGTAATTCAAAGACTATTATATCATATTTACATAAAATTTGCAAATGACAATATAGAAAACTCCTATATTAAAAGTGAAATTTTTCGACTGTCCCTAAATTTCACAAAAGGCAGTAGACTTAGCTACTGCCTTTCCTTTGTAATTAAAGTGTGCTTGAAATTTCTTCGATGAATATTTTGCAGAAATTGTCATATTCAGATTTTTCGCCATCTGTAAAAGCTGAAATATCAGGAAGTGTATCGATAAGTGCTTCAACACAATTGCACCGAATACATGATAATACAGGCATAGGAGAACCGTCACCTGAGATAAATGAAGCAACAGCACATTCAAATATCTTATCAACTCCATATTGGTCAATGATTTTTCCAAACTGTTCCAACTCTTCCAAGGTGTAAATATCCTTGTTGTAGAAATGCCACCAGTGCATTAACAAGTTCTTATCAACAGTCATCGTAAGAGCTCCTTTCTGTTTGCATTTGCAAACTGATGCAGATAATAAAATGTTGTCTAGTAGTATAGTTTTTAAAACTATACTATTCTAAGAAAGATAAAATAATATTAATTTTTCTATTATAACAGAATATAAGAAAAATTGCAATTAAAATTTACATAAATCGAAAATTAAAATACAAAGAAAGCTTGAAAATTTACATAATGCATGATATAATTTCGAGGATTTATTGTTTAATTATCTTAGCAATAAGTCACTGTAAGTACATTGACAAATTAATAATTTTATAAGGAGGTATTTGTTATGAGTTCTAAAATGAAAATACGGCAGTATATAAATATCACAAACAGCTGTAATGCTGACTGTGAATTTTGCTGTATGTGGTCGAGTTCACAAAACAATACATTTATGAGTATCAAAGAGTTCAAGAAGATTATTGATGAAAAAGACAATCCTTTTGAACTTCAACTTGAGGGAGGTGAACCGTTCTTACACAAAAAGTTATATTCATTTATGCATTATGCGGCTGAGACTGGAAGGTGTTTAAAAGTTATTATTCTTACAAATGGATTTTTGCTTGATAAGCACTTTTATCATCTACTGGATTTCCAAAAAAAGACTCAGATACCGGTTGTAATAAAAATCAGTGTTAATTACTGGCTGTATGCTATTGACAACGAAATTGTACAGAAGTGTCAGAAATTTTATAAGCTTTCCAAAAACAATCCCAAATTCCACATTGTCTTAAATGTTAGGCTTCGTCATGGAGATGATTGGATTGTAAAGCTTATTGAAGAGGCAAATTTGAAAGAAATTTCAAACATTTTCTATTTGCAAAGTTATGGCAGATATGAAAATGAAACAGAGTATTCAAAACCAGTTATTGTACAGAATATTGATGATTGGTTTGTTTACGCTTGTGATGGAACATGTTTTGGTAAAGATCTTATTGGAAGAAGCGACTATGAGAAAAGGAGAATTAGCGAATGAATACAATAAAATTTGAACCTGTTTGGATGCCAAAAACTGAAACTCATGATGTTGAAAAATACTCTATTAAGCAAATGGAGATTGCTGGTAAAAAGCGTTATGTTTATAGCAATGTAGGACTCACTATTTATGTAACTAATAGATGTAACTCTGATTGTTCTTTTTGCATGAATAAGTTTGAGGAAAACTTTTTGTGCTCAAAAGAGATTATGGACGATGAGGAGTATTTGAGGAGACTTGATTATATTCTTGGGCTTCTTAAACCTCTCAATCCTTCTGTTATGATTACAGGTGGTGAACCCACTAAAGCACGGCGTCTTCCTGAAGTTATAAAGCTTGTGCATAAATACGGGTATGTTTTGAGATCTTTTTCTACAAATGGAACGGGACTGCTTGATTTTATTGATGGAAAGATGATTCTTCAATATATGTATGAGAATAATTTTTTAAATAACATCAATATCAGCAGACATGCTATTTCGCCTGAGGAAAATTATCGAATAATGAAAACAAAAGGCGATTTGATTAATTCTCAGCTCTGCGAAATTGCAGGATTTTGTGCTGGACACAATATGAGAGTACGTATGGGATGTACTTTACAAAAAGGTGGTGTTAGCAATCTTGAAGAAATGCTTCAGTATTATTCTCATTATGAAAGTTTGGGGATTGATACAGTAGTTTTTAGAGAATTGATACCTATTGATACTTCAAAAAAAGGTGCAGATGATTATCAGAAACTTTTTGTTGATATTTCTGAAATTCTTGATGCAATTCGAAAGAGAGCAGATTTTAGATATGCCTATACGCTTGATGGGTTGTATTATAATGTAGAACATTTTCACTATCATGATAAACTTGTTAAGTGTTATAGAGAGAAGAATACAGCCAGTCCAGATATCATAAGAGATTTGATTTTTTATGCTGATGGTAGGTTGGTTGATACAAACTGGAATGATGTTTCTAAAACATTGCTGGACTATGAAAGGAGAGCCTAATGAGTACTTTTGAAGATGTTCGCTATACACGGCAGGCAAACTTTGATATTGGAACTAAAGAACTTATAGATTTTGAGTTCGATATGCCTAAAAAGGTATATGGAAATTGCAATTTATCTATTTTCATTGATGATTATTGCAATGCAGATTGCATGTTTTGTGTTGCACAGCTTCGGTATGAAAACAGAAGCATGATTTATAAGAAACCCAAAATTGAAGATGATGAGGAATATTTCAGACGTGTTGAAGAAGTTCTTGCTAGAGTTGCGCCACTTAATGTTAGTGTGTCACTTACTGGCGGAGAACCTACACTTTCACCAAGATTTCCAAGAGTGGTAAAACTTCTTGATAAATATAATATCAGGAAGAAAACGATTACTACAAATGGTTCTGCTTTGCTTAAAGTGGTTGATGGTAAAAGAGTAATCGATCATCTGATTGATGCAAAATTTAACCATTTAAATATCAGCAAAGCTCACTATGATGAAACTAAAAATAGGATTCTTATGCCATATCCTTGTGGCGAGCTGGGATGTACAAATGCAGATTTGGAAGTAATTATTCCATGTGCATTGTCCAAAAATCTGCGTCCAAGACTTAGTTGTCTGCTTTTGAAAGAAGGAATTCATGATTTGGCTGGAATGGTAGAGTATATCGAATTTTACAAGAAACTTGGAATTGATAATATCATTTTCAGAGAATTAATGGATTATGATGTAGAAACCATGATAAATCAGGAGAAAGTTGATTACTGCAGTTGCAATAAAGTAAGACTTAATGATGTGTGGCAGGAGGTTGATAAAGACAGTAGGTTTGTGCCTGAGAAAAATATTCTGGGGTATTACTACTATGTAGAGATTTATAACTACAAAGGTGTTGCAGTTTGCTCAGAATCAGCTGATCTAAGGGTTCAGAAGAAGGAAAAGGATTCTCATAAAGACTTGGTGTATGAGATGGTATTTCACCCTAACGGTAACTTAAATGGGAGCTGGGTAGATTCAGAAGATATTTTGCTCAAATACAATCCTTAAAAATTATTGCTAAGATGCTGGCTATATGTTTTTCATATAGCCAGCTTTTCTTTATTACAAATGTGTAAAAATCAAGACATATACAATTATTAATGATAAAATTTTTATATAAATATATTTGGAGGATTACAAATGAAAAAATTAATTAAATTATTTTTAATAATAATGGTGGATGTTTTTATAGTTGCTTGTATTATTTTTGCATTTAATTCACTAAAAAAAGAAAATACGAAAATTAGCAAAACATTGCCAGAGTACAAGAACATTGATTATTATGTTGATTATGTAGGGACATTATATGATGGGAAAATTGAAGAGGCGTATCCATTTCAAAATGGATTTGCACCAATATACAAAGACGCAAAATGGGGATATATAAACAAAGAGGGAAAATTGATAGTTGATTTTTTGTATGATAGTGCAAGCTTATTTACTGAAGAAGGACTTGCTTGTGTAAAAAAAGGTGATAAATGGGGATTTATAGATACAAATGGAAATGTAGTAATAGATTTTAGATTTGATAAAGAAGCTCATTTTATAGATGGGATTGCAAGTGTTTTAGAAAGTAATAAAGTAAAACTTATTAATTCAAAAGGAGAAACTATATTACAAACTCAATATGATGATACAAGAACTTTTACAGAGGGGCTTGTTGGAGTTAAAAAAGATGATAAATGGTGATATATAGATGTAAATGGAAATGTAGTAGTAGATTTTATGTTTGATAATGAAAAATCATTTTCAGAGGAACTTGCACTTGTAGAACAAGATAAAAAATACGGATATATAGATAAGTCAGGAAATATAGTAATAGATTTTGGGTTTGATAGCGCAGATGATTTTTCAGATGGTTTAGCAATTGTAGAAAAAGGTGACTATACATATGTTATAAACAAAATGGGAGAAATTATTTTAGATGTAGAATATGATGAAATAAGTAAGTTTTATGATGGTTTTGCATCTGTAATTCAAGATGACAAGTATGGATTTATAGATAAAGATGGAAATGTAATTATCGATTATAAATATGATAAAATGCTTACTTTTTTTGATAATGGAACAGTTAAAGTAAATTTAGATGGAAAATATGGACTTATAAAAAATACAGGTGAAATGATTACAGATTGTATATATGATGATATGTTATGGTTTTCAGAAGATTTAATATCAGTACAAAAAGAAGATAAATGGATGTTTTTAGATAAAAATGGAAATATTGTAATTGATAATTTAGATGTTGATACTGCTTATGATTTTTCAGAGGGATTGGCAGATGTAGAAAAAGATGGAAAATATGGTTTTATAGATAAAGAAGGAAAACTTGTTATAGATTATAAATACAATGAAGTAAATTCATTTTATGAAGGTTTAGCATTGGTAGTTAAAAATTTTAAAGTTATGTTTATAGATAAAAATGGAAATGAAGTTATTAATTGTTCAAAATATGATTATGCGGAAAGTTTTTATAATGATCTTGCAGTAGTAGTAAAAAAAGATAAGTATGGTTATATTGATAAAAGTGGAAATTTAGTAATTGATTGTATTTATGATGATGCTGATGATTTCTTATCAAATGGCATTGCAGAAGTTGAAAAAGATGGAAAAATAGGATTTATAGATAAAAAAGGAAATGTAGTTATAGATTTTAAATATGCTTTTGTTCAAGATTTTAAAAATGGAACTGCAATGGTTATAAATAAGTATATAAAAAGATTAACTCAATATGATAATGAAAGTTATTTAATAGACAAAAATGAAAATATTCTTTTAGATATATCTAAATATAAAGGAATTGAAGGTTTTTATAATGATAGAGCACGTGTTGAAACAGAGTATGGTGACTATGCATATATAGATAAGCAAGGAAATGTAGTAATAGGAAACTTAGAAAATTAAGAGGAATATAGGATGTTAAATATTAAAGAAACAACTAATATTTTATTCCAATATGATAAAAAAGACCATGAAAGGTTAGAAAAGGTAAAACAGGTTTTAGAAAAAAAGAAAGATTGGGATAAAACAATTGAAACAGAAGATGGACATCAAGTAGATATTGCTTTGTTACTAGCTTATGAATATTCTTTAGGAATAGAAAAGATAACAAAAGGAAAAATTGATTTTGATACTGCACTTGAGAACTTGATGAGTATAGATAAACTTATCTTAGGAGATTTTAAGGAAAGCGATAATGATATTTTGTATGGAAAAAGTCTTGATGATGAAACAATGATATTTGCAAATTCTCAAGAATATTATGATAATGTTAGAAAATCTACTGGAGCTATGAACTTCACATATTTTGATAAAACAGGAAAATTATCAAAAGCAGTTGCTATATATAAAGAAGTTAGAGATAAAGCTGGAATTAAAATAAAAGAAGGAGTAAATTTTGAAGATTTATCAGATTTAAGAGATACTTTTTTTCATGAAGTTACACATACGATGGAACAATCAATTGTAAAAGAAGATGAAGAACAATTTTATACTAGTAGTGATGGAAGACGATATGCTAATTTTGATAAGGTAACTGGTTTTAGAAAAATGGAAGAAGTTGATGGACAAAGAAGATTATCAGATATTATAAATTTATCACCAGAAGAACAATTTGGAATTTCATATGGAATGACAACAAAAGAAATTGATTCAAATGGAAATTTGATAATGCATAATCAAGTAACTGAAGGATTTGTACAGGCTATATCAATTGCAATAATGAGAAGTTTAGGGCGTCCAGAAGAGGAAATTGCTACAACTAAATATTTTGAGAAAGTACAACTTGCACAAAAAGTAATTGAAGCAAGAGATTCAGCCCTTGGAGAAGGTCAAACTTTTGCAGATTTTAATACCTATTCATATAAAATAAAATCTGAGTTAGAAAGAATTCAAGTAGATGGAAAAAACGGATTGCAATATATTTCTGATTATGGTGAAGATTCAGATAGAGGAAAAACAGAAAAAAGTCAGTTTCAAAGGAAATTTGGTGAATTAAGTGCAAAATTAGAATATGGACCTGAGAAAAAAGAAGAAATTGAAGCATCAAAAATGCTTGGAAAATTAACATTTACTAAAGAAGAAATTGAACAATATAAAACAATAATACTTAATGGAAAAACAGATGAAAGTTTAGTTGCATTAGTAAATGATTTTATGACAAAATATCAAGAAGTTTCATTAAGAGAAAAAGATTTTTTTGATCAAATTCCTATGAAATTAGATTTTTCAAAATTCAAAAACGAAAACAAAAAAGTTTTTTCAGAAAGTGCAATAGAATATGCAAAGAAAGAAACTAGAATAGGAGAAATGAAAGAAGAAGCTCAAATATTATCAGATATTGAAAAAGATAATTTACTTGGAAAAGATGAGCATGATGAAAAGCAAAAATAAAATTTTAAAGAGATAAAGTAAAAACTTTATCTCTTTTGTTATTTAATCATTACAATTTTTATTCATATAAAATTTATTTCTTTGATATAGTTTTTCTTGAACACCATTTAAAGCTTCACCAAATCTTTGGAAATGAACGACTTCACGCTCTCTTAAATATCTTAATACATCAACAACATCTGCGTCATCTTTGCATAAATCTATTAATTTTTCATATACAGCGCGAGCTTTTTGTTCAGCAGCCAAATCTTCAGTTAAATCTGCAACAGGATCACCTTTTACAGCTAGTGCTGCAGCAGTAAAAGGAAATCCAGCAGCTGCTTGTGGATATACACCCCAACCATGATCTGTATAGTAAGGTCCCATACCAGCTTTTTCTAATTCTTCAGGACTAACACCGTCTGTTAATTGATGCACTAAAGTACCTACCATTTCTAAATGAGCAAGCTCTTCTGTGCCAATATCGTTTAATACTGCTTTTGATTTTTGATCAGGCATACCAAATCTTTGAGATAGATATCTAAGTGATGCTGCAAGTTCTCCATCAGGCCCACCATATTGAGAAATAATAGTTTGAGCCATCTTTGGATTTCTATGCTTTATATTTATAGGATATTGTAAACTTTTTACATAATAATACATTAATAAGCACCCCTTTCCCAAGGCCATGGTTCGTCAATCCAATCCCAAGTTTCTGAAGAAAAGTTGACAGTTAATGGACCATATAATCTTTGATATTTTTCTGTTAATTCTATTACTTTTTCACTATATTCGTTATGCAAATTTATTGCTCTAGTATCTGTTGGGTGAGTATCTAAATATAATACTAAATCATTTACAGCAAAATTTAATGACATTATTTCATGCAATAAACTGTGTTTATTTTGGTTATCACATGTATTGTTACAATGTTTATCACAACTCATATCTACATTCCTCCATTTCTTAAATAATTTATAAAATCTATTGACTGTCCTGGATAATAAGGACTGACTAACTCCGGGAACATAGTACCATTTTTTAATCCGACAGCTGGTTCAAAAGTTTTTGTCATTATTTGATTTGGAGTATAAGCGTGACCATATAAATAATTTATTGGAAATGGAGAGCAATTCATACCCAAACCACCATTAGCATCTGAATAGAAGTTAATTGAGTTGGTATTAGTATTTGAATTTGGGCAACGACGATTACAATTACAACTACACATAAAAATTCCTCCTTTTAGTTTTATAATATATACTATGAAAATTATGTAAATTGGTGAAATTTTTAAAAGAACAGAATGTGATTTTTCTATGAAAACTATGTGTTTTGTAGTTTTTGTTTGAATTATATGTGACGTAGAAATGAAAAAAATCATACTTTCGTGAATTTATAATGAAAGATATTGTTTATAAAAATTTTCTTTGTTAGTATAAGTAAAATTAATTAAGAGGAGAGAAAATATGAGTAATTTAGCAACAGACATTTCAGTAGCAACTGAAATATTATCAATTAAATTTTCTAAAGATATGTTTAATAAAGAAAAAGTAAAACGCATATTAAAAGAAAAAGAATTAGTTTCTTTAGGAGATAAAGAGACAATAGAGAAAGTAATAAATGTTTATGGAAAAGAAATCAAGGAGGACATAAAAAATGGATAGTTGTGCACAAATAAATCCGATTAGAAAAAGGCAAACAATAGATGAAAGATTATATAATATGTCTTCACAATTTACAACAATTGAAGAATGGGAAAATTATATAAGACAGTATTATATGGCTTTTTGTGCTGTGCTTGCTAAACTTGAAACAGAATCAAATAATACAAGAAAGCAAAATATGCAAAGACCTATTGCAGTAATTTTAGGAGGACAACCAGGTGCTGGAAAATCAGCTTTAATTGCAACATATAAAGAAAGATTAAAAAAAGAATTTAATATAGATGCAGTAATTAATAATGCAGATTTTTATAGATTTTGTGTTCCTGGAAGTCATAAACTTGCAATTGATTTTCCTGAAAGTGCTTCAAGAGTTACAGATCCTGTTGTAAAGATGATGAGAAAAAATTTAATGGAAGAATCAATAGCTCAAGGTCAAAGTATAATAATTGAAAATACACTTGGAGATACAATTGTTGTTGATAAAATGCAAGAAAGTAATGTTCATGATATTTGGCTTGCTTTAATGGCTGTGCCAAGAGAAGAATCATTACTATCAGATTTTGAAAGATATATAAAGATGAAGGAATCAGCAGATATTGCAAGATTAGTAAGTATAGAAGCACATGATAAGAGATATGATGCGCTTGACAAAATTGCTATTAATTTAGAAAATAATGGTATGAGAACAATAGTACATTCAAGAGGAAAAACTGAAAATGATTTTGTAAATGTTGAATACGATAGTAAAGATACTAATAAAAAGTTTAGAAATGTAACAGAAGCAATGGATATAATTAGACAAAGAGATTTTAAAGAAGGAGTATCAGGATATCAAGAAAGATTAAAAATAATAAGAGAAAAAATGGAAAGATTTGGAATGAATATAGATGAATCAAAGGAATTAAGTCAATTAGAAAGTATTATAATGAAATCTATAATCAAAGAAAAAGAAGGAGAAGAAAGATAAAATGGTTGATTTACATATACATACGACATATTCAGATGGTACATGTTCTGTTAAAGAAATTTTAAAGCAAGCAGAGAGTTTAAAACTAGATTATATATCTATTACAGATCATGATAAATGTTTAGCATATGAAGAATTGAAAAATATAGACATAAAAAATTATTATTCAGGGAAAATTATAAAAGGAATAGAAATAAAATGTTTTTATAAAGGAAGTACCATAGAAGTTCTAGGATATGATTATGATTATGAAAAAATGAATTTATGGGTTAAAGAATTTTATGCAAAAAAAGATAGAAAGGTTATTGAAACAAAGTATTTTAATAAATTATATGATATCTGTGAAAAATTAAATTTAACTATGTCCAAAAGAGAAGATATTGTATGGAATCCAGAAAATGATTGGGGAGGAAAAACAGTATATGACGAAATAAAAAGACATCCTGAAAATAAATCTAAGCTTCCAGAAGATTTTTGGGATAATGGAGTTCAAACATTTTCAAAAAAATATTATTGTAATAAAGAAACAGAGTGGTATATTGATAAATCAGAAGACTATCCAAGTGTGGAAACAGCAGTAAATGCTATAAAAAGTGCAGGAGGACTTGTTTTCTTACCACATATATATATTTATAAATGGATGAAAAATATAGAAGAAGAATTAAATGAGCTTTTAGAAAAATATGATATTGATGGTATAGAATGTTATCACAGTGACTTTACAGAAGAAAATATAAAACACTTAAATGAATTATGTGATAATAAAGGATTTTTAAAGAGTGGTGGAAGTGATTATCATGGTAACAATAAACCAACAATTAGTTTGGCTGTTGGAAAAGGTAATTTAAGAATCCCTAATGAAATAGTAAATTGGTATAATAAATAAAATAATTTTATAAAACTGTTGATTTTTAAATTCTCATATGTTAAACTTAAATAGTTAATAACGGAAGAAAATTGGAGGTTATACAAAATGGAAATAGTAAAATATATATTAATGGGAATATATGCAGTAGTTTGTTTAGCAGTAATCGTATTAGTTATGAAACAAAACAAAGAAGAAAGTGGAGCGTCAGGAACAATAGTTGGTGCCTCTGCAAATAATTTTTATGAGAAAAATAAAGGAAAAACAACAGAAGGAAAAATTAAAACAGCTACATTAGTATTAATGGTTGTATTTGCTGTATTATCAATAGTATTAGGTATAATATTTGTTGTTTAAATAAAAATAAAAAATTAGGAGCAGTGCATTTTTTGTGCTGCTTTTTTTGTTGTATGGAGAGAATGTATATGAGTAAAAAGAAAAAACAGAAAATTGAAGGGATTTTTAGAGCTAATGAAAAAGGATTTGGTTTTGTAGAAGTTGAAGGTCTTGAAGAAGATCTATTTATACCACCAAATAGTGTAAATAAAGCTTTAGATGGAGATACAGTTCAAGTTAATATTTATAAGAAAAAAGAAGGAACAAAAAGAGCAGAAGCTAAAATTGTTAGAATTGTTAAAAGAGAAAGAGAAACAATTGTTGGAATTTTTCAAAAGTCTAAAAATTTTGGTTTTGTAGTTCCAGATGATAAGAAATTTGGAACAGATATTTTTATATCAAAAAGTAAATGTAAAGAAGCAAAAAGTAATGATAAAGTAATTGCTAAAATTACAAAATATCCTGAAAAAGGCAAAAATGCAGAAGGAGAAATTATCGAAGTGCTTGGAAATATAAATCAAGCAGGTGTAGACATGCTTTCTGTAATAAAAGAATTTGATCTTCCAAATGAATTTCCATCTTTTGTACAAGAAGAAGCTCAAAGCATACCTCAAGAAATAAATAAAAAAGATATAAAAAATAGAAAAGACTTACGTGATAATATAATTTTTACAATAGATGGTGAAGATGCAAAAGATTTAGATGATGCAATATGTGTTTCTAAAAATGAAGATGGAAATTATGTTTTAGATGTTCATATTGCAGATGTTAGTTACTATGTAAAAGATGGAAGTAAATTAGATAAAGAAGCAATAAAAAGAGGAACAAGTGTGTATATGTTTGATAGAGTAATACCAATGTTGCCTTTTGAACTTTCAAATGGAATTTGCAGTTTAAATGCTGGAAAAGATAGGTTTGCATTATCTTGTAGCATGGAAATTGATAGAAAAGGAAATGTTATATCAGCAGATGTTTATAAATCAGTAATAAGAGTAACAGAAAGAATGACATATACAAATGTAAATAAAATTATAAATGACTTAGATGAAGAAGTTTCAAAAAGATATGAAAAATATATAAGTTATTTTAAATTAATGGAGGAACTTGCTTTAATATTAAAAAATAGAAGACTTACTCAAGGATATTTGAATTTGGATATTCCAGAAAGCAAAATAGTACTAGATGAAAATGGACGAGCAATTGATGTTAAAAAATACGAAACTACTTTTGCAAATGAAATTATTGAGCAGTTCATGTTAACAGCAAATGAATCAGTAGCAGAGAAATTTTATTGGTTAGAAGCACCATTTATTTATAGGGTTCATGAAGAGCCTGATTATGATAAAATACAAGAAACAAATAAATTTTTATTTAATATAGGTGAGAAAATAAAAGTAACAAAAGATAATATAAAACCAAAAGCTTTTGCTGAAGTATTAGACAAATTAAAAGGAACAGAATACGAAAAAGTTATATCTACATTAATTTTAAGAACATTAAAACTTGCAAGATATGAAAGTGAGAATAAGGGACATTTTGGAATTGCAAGTAAATATTATTGTCATTTTACCTCACCAATAAGAAGATATCCAGATTTATTTATTCATAGAGTAATTTCTGAATATATAGAAAATAATTATATGTTATCAGAAGATAGAATGGCTGAACTAGAATCAAAATCTGAAAAATATGCTGAAAGTTCAACTGAGGCAGAAAAGAATGCAACAAAAGCAGAAAGAGATGCTGAGGATATTAAGAAAGCTGAATTTATGGAAGATAAAGTTGGAGAAGAATATTTTGGTATTGTATCTTCAATAACTGGTTTTGGTATGTTTGTAGAACTAGAAAGTACAGTTGAAGGTTTAATCAGGTTTGAAAATATGGGAAATGAATATTTTATTTATGATGAAAATAGAAAAACATTAACTGGCGAAAGAACGAACAGAAGATTTAAGATAGGAGACCAAGTTAAAATTAGAGTAATAGAAGCTAATAAATTACTTAGAAAAATTGCATTTGAACTTGTTGCAGATAAAAACATTGTTGAGTATGATATGTATTTTAAAGATGAAGATAATGAAGAGGAATAAAATATGAAAAAAGATAAGAAGAAATTATTAAAATCAAACTCATTAATTAATAAACTTAAAAGTAAGAAAAAAAGTAAAGAAGAATTAAAAAAATTAAAGGAAATAAAAAAGAAAATTAAAGATATTGAAACTCAAAAAGAATTTGAAGAGGTTATAAAAGAACTTGAAGCTGATGAAATTGTTGATGTAGAATATTTTGAAAAATTAAAAAAGAAGAAAAAGAAGAAACTAGATAAACAAACATTTGAAGACAGAATTAGATGTGATGCTGATACTTTAAGAAGAATATCAAATATATTAAGGAACTTTAAGGAACATGATAGAGAAATAGAAGATCAGGAACAAATTCAAAATAGAGATGACAGATTAAGAGAAGGTGGAGAAAAAGAGAAAGAAAAAGAAAAAAATAAATCAAGAGAAGAAAGAACAAGAAATTCTGGAGGAAGATCAAGAGGTAGTAGATAAAATATGATAGCAAAAAATGAAGAATATGTAGTAGAGATAATTGATAATGGATTTCAAGGTGAGGGAATTGCTAAAATTGATGGAATGGCAGTATTTATTCCCAAGTGCTTAAAAGGAGAAAAAGTAAGAATAAAAATTTTAAAAGTTACTACTTCTTTAGCATATGGAAAAGTGCTTGAAATTTTAGAAAAATCAGAATATAGAAATGAATCTGATTGTAATACTTTTACAAGATGTGGTGGTTGTAATTTAAGACATATTAATTATGATTATACTTTAGAAATAAAAAAGAATTCTGTTGAATCTACATTAAAAAAGGCACTAGGAAGAGAAATAAAAATTGCAGATATTTTAAAAATGGATGAGCCATATAATTATAGAAATAAATTACAATATCCTGTAGGTATAGGAATTGATAAAAAGCCAGCAATGGGTGTATATGCAGAAAGAACACATTCAATAATTTCTACAAAAGAATGTCTGATTCAAGATAGCTTAAGCCAAAAAATCGCAAATGATATTTTTGATTTTATAGAGAAAAATAATATTAAAGTATATGATGAAAAAACATTAAAAGGAAGCATCCGTCATATAGTAATTAGAATTGGCAAAAAAACAAATCAAGTGATGCTCACATTAGTTACAAATACTGAAAAAATAGAAAAAGAAAAAGAATTAGTAGAGTATATTACATCTAAATATGAAGAAGTAAAAACAATTGTAAAAAATATAAATAGTAAAAATACAAATGTAATTTTAGGTAAAGAAAATAAAATTATTTTTGGTGAAGGATTTATATTTGATTATTTAGGAGATTTTAAATTTAAGATTTCTCCAATGTCTTTTTATCAAGTAAACAGAACTCAGACAGAAAAGTTGTATAGTAAAGTTGTTGAATATGCAGAGCTTACAGGGAATGAAACTGTGTTTGATTTATATTGTGGAATAGGTACAATAGGAATTTTTGCATCACCAAAAGTGAAAAGATTATATGGAATTGAGACAATTCCACAAGCAATTGAAGATGCAAAAGAAAATGCAAAATTAAATAATATAGAAAATGCAGAATTTTTTGTTGGTGATGTTGAAAAAACATTACCTGAATTTATAAAGGAAAGAAATATAAAACCAGATGTAGTTTTTGTAGATCCTCCAAGAAAAGGTTGCGATAAAACAGCATTAGAAACTCTTATGCAAATAAAACCAAAAAGAATTGTTTATGTAAGTTGTAATCCAGCAACTCTTGCTCGTGATTTAAAAATTTTGGAGGATGTGTATGAATTAAAAGAAGTATCAATTTGTGATATGTTTCCTTTTACACATCATGTGGAAACTGTTACAGAATTAATCTTAAAAAATCAATAGATACAGTGTTTTGAAACAGTAAAAATAATGTAATTGTCAACGATTTGTCAACACTAAAATTAAAATAATAAATTCGCCACACACTGTCTGACGAATTAAGATGATTTAATTAAATTAATTTGCAAGACAGTCTAGCAAAAGAAAGTAGGAAAAAGTATAGAGTAATACAAGATAAATTATATCAATCTGATTTTGATAAATTACTTTTAGAATCATAAATATATAAGGAGAGAGCAAAATGCAAAAAAATTATAAAAGAATCGAACATAATGAATTCGTGCAATATATAGACAAAATATGCAATCAGTTAGGAATGTATATTCAAGATAAAGGAATAAAAATAGATTATATATGTCCTGTTTTAAGAAGTGGTGCAGTACCAGCAGTATATATTTCTAATAAATTAAATATTGTAAAATTTTTGCCTATACAAATTAAACATATAGCTTATAAAAATGGTGATAATAAGATTGAGATGATTTTTAATCCATTTGATTCAATAGAAATAAATAAAAAACAACCAGTATTTTTAATAGTAGAAGCAATGCACAGTACAGGAACCAGTGTGGAAATATGTATAAATGAAATAAAAAAGAGATATAAAGATGCTAAAATATTATATGTTTGTTTAACAAAGGAATATGGTAGTAGAGATTTTAAAAATATTGCAGAATACGAAGATGTAGGATTTTATTACAATGGCAATAATGAGTTTAGTAAAGAAAAATGCGAAGAGTTAAATATACAATATTTCTATCCATTATTTTCTTGGGAAAATTTACAAATCGAATTAGAACATCCAGATGATTTGGAAGAAAATATATTTTTTTAAATGTTTTTAAAGGAGAAAGCAAATTATGAAAAAACTAGAAATATTAGATAAGATTGAGAAAATAGTGTATGTAACTCAACCATCACCAGTCATATTAGTATCTACAATAAGTAAAGATAATGTAGAAAATGTAGCACCTTTTGCAATGTTTATGAATTGTTCTACTAAACCAGATAATATGGTAGCAATAGCCATTTCACCTAAAACAGATACTTATGCAAATATAAAAGAAACAAAGCAATTTATAATATGTATTCCGAAGGAAGATATGCTAGATAAACTTTATAAGGCTGGAGAAAAAGTAGATAGAAATATAAGTGAATTTAAATATGCAAATTTAACACCATATGATTCCAAAGAATTAACATGTAAAAGGATAGAAGAATGTATTGTAAATATTGATTGTATTTTTGAAAATGAAATAGAAACGGGAAATCACCACATAGTAGTTGGAAAAGTAGTTGCTTGTGATATTGATGAAAATAAATATTCACATAACAAAGTCACATTAAGAAATAATATACCTAATATTTATCATATTACAGGAAATAAATTTATGATAGATAGAAAGATAGAAGAGGTGTAAAGATATACCAATATTCGTAAAATGGAGATAGTAAATGGAAGAAAAAATTTATATTAATAGTACTGATAATATTAAGTTATGTGCTTTAATGTCAGATGTTTCAACAGATAAAGTAGTATTACTTTGTCATGGAATAAGAGGAGATAAATATGAAAGAGGCAGTTTTACTACACTTGCTAAGGAAATAGGAAAACAAGGTTATAGTACTGTAAGAATTGATTTTAGAGGACATGGAGAATCAGGTGGTATTGATTATGAAATGACTATATCAAAAGAAATTGAGGATGTAGAATCTGTAATTAAATTTTTAAAAAGCAAAGGATATAAAGAGATAATAGTATTAGGTGCTAGTTTTGGAGCAAGTATAGTTTCTTTAGTAGATTATTCAAAATTTGATGAAGTAAAAGCACTAATTTTATGGTATGGTGCTTTAGATAATTATGAAGCATTAAGAAATGATAACTTTTTATCAGAAAGAAATAAGGAGATAGCTTTAAGAGATGGTTTTTATAAATCATATAATAAAGCTGGAAGACTGTTTAGATTTGGTATTCCTTTATTTGAAGAGATTAATATATATAAGCCTAAAAATAAAATTCAAACAATTGAGATTCCAAAGTTATTTGTTCATGGTTTAGCAGATGAAACAGTATCATATAAAGTTTCTTTAGAAGTACATAATAAATGTACAAATTCAAAATTAGAACTTATTGAAAATGGAAGCCATACATTTGATACTGATAAGCAAGCATTAAAAGATGCTGTTGATAAAACAGTTGAGTTTATAAAAGAAATATTTTAAAGATAGAAGTATGAGGATATTATATGGAAAATTTCAAATTTAGTATAAGTGAAGAACATGGTATAAGTTTAATAAAAGAGAAAGATATAAATATTCTATCTATTGGAATTAGTACAGCAGGTTCTGCGGAAATAGAAATGGCTAGAAAAAATTCTAATAGTCACATTATAGCAACAACTGTTGATACTAAAGGATTAGAGTATACAAAAAATATAATTATAAAAGAAGGCTTGGAAGACAGAATAGAATTAAGAATAGAAGATGTATCAGAAAAATTACCATATGATGATAATTATTTTGATTTCATTTATGCTAGATTAGTCTTACATTATTTAAATGATATGCAATTGGAAAAAGCATTATCTGAAGTTTATAGAGTGATGAAAGAAGATGGAAAATTTTTTATTGCAGTTAGAAGTTTAGAAGAATGGGAAGCAAAGCTAGAAGGTTCAACTTTTGATGAGAAAACTGGTTTTACAAAATATCCAGATATAAAAACAATTGGTACAGATAATGTAAGATATATTTATAGAAGATTACATAGTAAAGATTCAATTGAGCAATTTTTATTAAAAGCAGGATTTAAGATAGAGTATACAGAAGAATATGAAGAGTACTTATATAGAGACTTTGAAAGAATAAATAAAAATCCTAAACCAAATAAAATTATTGAAGTTTGTGTAAGTAAAATATAAACTGGAAGGAAATAAATAAATGATAGTAAGAAAAGCAGTAAGATGTTATTTAATAAAGGATGATAAAGTATTAGTTACAAAGTATAAAGAAGGAAATAAAAAATCAGAATATTATGATATACCTGGTGGAAAAATTGAAGAAGGAGAAAATCCTGAGCAAACAGCTATTAGAGAAATGAAAGAAGAAACAGGGATAAAAGTTAGAAATTTAAAATATAAAGGAAATATGATAGTAGAATATCCTAATAGAATATTTGACTTTGATGTATTTATTACAAATGAAAGTGAAGGTAAACCACAAGAATATGAAGAAAATACATCAGAATGGATAGGTATTAGAGAATTATTGCAAAAAGAAAAAATATTATCAAATATAATCATTTTAGATAGATTTTTTATTAAAGGATTAACAAATGAGAAATATAATTTTAAAATGCAAATAATGGTTAGTGAAGAAGAGGAAATATTAAATGTAAATTATAAACTACTAGAATTAAAGTGATTTGACAGGTTTACAATAATATGTTACAATTAAAAACATAGTTTAAGAGTTTACCTAGAAGTAATAAACTTTGAGCGGTAAAGGGTAACAAGAATAAAAAATGTTACTTACACTTATAAAGTAAGATATATAAAGTCTTGCAAAGGAGTCTTAAAAGAATCTTTTGCAAGGCTTTTTGTTATAGGAGGAATTATAATATGGAAACAATAATTGAAATACCTAAAATTGAAGATTTAAAAAAAGTGAATAAATTAGCAAAACAAGTTCATGAATTACATGTAAATTGGAGACCAGATTTATTTTTAAGCGTAGATGAAGTAATAAGCAGAAAAAATTTTGAAGAAAAAATAAAGGCAAAAGAAATTTTTGTAGCGAAGATACAAGATGATATTTTAGGATATATAACTATTAATATTACAGAAAAAGATAATCCTAGTATGAGATATAGAAAACAATTACAGATTGAAGCAATATGTGTAGATGAAAAAAGTAGAGGAAAAGGAATAGGTACAGCACTATTGAAATTTGCAAAAGAATTTGGAAAAGAAAATAATTGTACAGATTTATATTTAACAGTAAATAAAGAAAATGAAAATGCTATAAAGATTTATGAAGAATTTGGATTTAAAGTAAAGAGTATAGCATATTCAATGGAAATATAAGAAAGGAGCAAGTAAAAATGAAATATTTTAAAAAGTTAATAGGAGAAAGAATTTATTTATCACCACAAAATAATGAAGAGATAGAAAAATTTACAGAATGGCTTAATGATTTTGAAACAACAGATTATATTGGAAGAAGTGCCTACATAACAACATTAGAGGGAGAAAAACAATATTTTGAAGAAAACTTAAATAAAAATTATAATTTTTTTATAGTAACATTAGAAGATAAATTAATAGGAACAGTAGGATTGGAAAATTGTGATTTTATTAATAGAACAGCTACTTTAGGAATTTTTATAGGAGATAAAGATTATAGAAATGAAGGATATGGAACTGAGTCAATTAAGCTAATATTAGATTATGGATTTAATTACTTAAATTTGAATAATATAAAACTTGATTTAATGAGTTTTAACGAAAGAGCATTAAAGTGCTATATCAAATGTGGATTTAAAGAATATGGAAGGAGAAGAAATTGCAAATATATTAATGGTAAATATTATGATAGTATTGAAATGGATATTTTGGCAAATGAATTTAATGGGGATTATATAAAAAATAAAAATGTATAAGCAAAAACGAGTAAAGGGGCAATGCCCCTTTACTCGACTTTATAATAAAAGATATTAGTGGTTTTTAAGAAATATGAATCTCTTACAACAACCAATTTGTGAATTCCTATGCTATCTGGAACAGTTGTAGTTGCTTTGAGAGAAAAAGGCGAGGCAAAGCTAAATACCTGTTTTTCCTCATCGTTATCCCAAAAATAATATTCATTTGTATCACGTTGAGTCAACAGAGTAATACTAATATCTTGTTGAGCTTCAACAACAACAGCTGTATCCTCAGAATCTCCTCCTTTTATGCTAAGCTTAATATAATTACGAGTGACTGCTACTATTCCTCCTACTACTGCAAAGAGAAATAGTGTTATGCCAAGCAACTGTAAGATTGATGTTAGATACATGTGTCTCCGAGAATTTTTTTTACGCATAGAATTTTCCTCCTATATTTTAATATATTAAATTATAACATAGTATATTACAAAAGACAACACTTATGTTAACCAAAATGAAATACTATTAAATTCTTGAAAAATATAGAATTTTATAAAGATTAGAAAAATTTATGCTTTATAGTATAAAAAAATGTTAATTTATGATATAAATATTAAAGAATAGAAAGAATATGTTTGAGGATTAGTTATATGTCAAGTTATAATATTAATGAAAAGTTTATATATAAATATGAAAATGATATAGATAAAAATCAATTGATAAAATTATTTGAATCTGTTGGATGGAAAACAGCAGAATATCCAAATAGATTATATAACGCTATAAAAAATAGTGATTATGTAATGACAGTATGGGATGGTGAAAATTTAGTAGGGTTAATATCTGCAATAACTGATGGCTATATAAATGTCTTTATTACATACTTACTTGTAAGACCAGATTATCAAAAAATAGGATTAGGAAAAATAATGATGAATGACTTTATAAAAAGATTTGAAGGGTTTGGAAGAAGAATTTTAACAACAGAATTAGATAAAGAAGAATACTATAAAAAATTTGGGTTTAATATAGAAGGAATTGCTATGTTTAATAAAGATTGGCGAAAAGATATAGAAGAATAAAAGGATATGTTTTTAAATTTACAGCAGGAGTGAAGAAATGATTGAATTTGAAAAAATAGAAATGCAAGAATTTGAAAAATTAAAAGACTTGTTCCCAGATAACGAAAAAATGTGGAATAAGTATAAAAATAAAAGATTTGAGCAGTTTGAAAAAAAAGAAATAGATGTATTTATAATTAAAGATAATGAAAAATTTATTGGAGAAATAACAGTTAATTATAAAAGCCATGAATTAAAAACAGAAACAATACCAAATAAAAGAGTATATTTAGAAGCATTTAGAGTTGATAAAAGGTATCAAGGGCAAGGCTTAGGGCAAAAATTGATAAATTATTGCATAGATTATTTAATTGGTATAGGATATACTGAATTTACTATTGGAGTAGAAGATAATAATGAAATAGCAAAACATATATATTTTAAGTTAGGATTTACGAATGCAATAGATAAAGGCTATGGTGATGAATTTGATCCTAGTGAATATACATTATATTTAAAAACTATAAGTAATTCATTTAATAATAAAAATGTAACAGTAGTAATTGATGGTCAAGCTGGAAGTTGTGGAAAAGGTAAAATTTGCGGTTATTTATCTAAAACAGATAATTTTGCTATATCTACAAATAATTGGTCTACTAATGCAGGGCATACTTATGTAAGTGATAGTGGAGAAAAAATTGTAGTTAGTCATTTACCTATGGCAATGTTAAATCCTAATTGTAAGTTACTTTTAAATGCAGGTAGTATAATTACTCCAGAAATATTATTTGAAGAAATAAGAAATTATAAAAAAATAATCGGAAGCAGAAAAATATATATTCATCCAAGAGCAATGATTATTTTAGAGAAGCATCGTGAAGAAGAAAAACGAATAATTAGAAGTGGCTCAACATTTAAAGGTTGTGGAGTTGCACAATCTGAAAAAATTATAAGAAAACCAGATATTATTTTAGCAAAAGATTATTTTAAAAATATTCCAATAGACTTAAAAGAGATTATTGAGATAGTAGATACTGCTAAAATGATAAATGAATGTAATCAAAATATTTTAATAGAAGGTGCTCAAGGTCAGGATATAGATATAAATTATGGACTTGATTATCCTAATGTTACAAGTAGAATGTGCAGTGCAAGCCAATTGATTGCAGATAGTGGTGTTAGTCCATTTAAAGTGAAAGATATTTATATGATTATAAGACCATATCCTATAAGAATAAGTAATGAGACGAATATTGGAGAAAAAATATATAGTGGTGATTATGCTGGAAGCAAAGAAATTACTTGGGAAGAAGTAAAAAGAAGATGTGGATGTAATGTTGATTTAGTAGAGTATACAACTGTTACCAAAAAAGTTAGAAGAGTTTTTGAAATGAATTGGGAAAGATTGAAATATAATGTTATGATTAATAGACCAACTCAAATAGTTCTAAATTTTGCACAGTATATAGATTGGAATGCTTATAAATGTAAAAATTATAATATGCTTCCAGAGAAAGTAATTAAATTCATAAAAAGAATTGAGGACGAAACAAATATCCCAGTTACACTTATAGGAACTGGAGAATGTGAAAGTGATATTATAGATTTGAGAAAAGAGAAAGGAAGAAAAATATGAAAACTATTGGAATTATTGGTGGAATGAGTTATGAATCATCTATTCATTATTATGAAAGAATAAATGATCAAGTAAATAAAATTGCAGGAGGGCTAACTTGTGCAAAAATGATTATATATAATGTTAATTTTGAAGAAATAAGAAAATTAATGTTAAATAATGAGTGGGAACAAATAGGAATAGAATTAGGAAATATAGCTAAAAAATTAGAAAATGCAGGAGCAGATTATATTGTTATTGCAACAAACACAATGCATAAATTAGCAGATTATATTCAAAAGCAAATAAATATTCCATTAGTACATATAGCAGATTGTGTTGCGAAAAAATGCAAAGATGATAATATTAAAAAAGTAGGTTTGCTAGGGACAAGATATACTATGATTGAAGATTTTCTAAAAAATAGACTTAATCAAAATGGTCTTGAAGTTTATGTGCCAAGTGATGAAGAGGAAGTATCAAATATAGATAGAATAATATTTGATGAGCTATGTAAAGGTGAAATTAAAGAGAAATCAAGAAAATGTTACATAGATATTATAAATAAAATGATTAAAGAAAATCATATAGAAGGAATTATATTAGGATGTACAGAAATAGAAATGCTTATAAAACCAAATGATATAAGTATACCTATTTTTGATACTACACAATCTCATATAGATTCAATTGTTGAATTGTGTTTAGGAGAGTAATTAACTGTAGATGTTAATTTTTGGGGGAAAGTTTACATAAATTTGACAATTTTTTGAAATTCTAGTATAATTAGAATGGAACAAATTTATATGCCCTAATAAAGAAAGGAGCCAATTATGGCAAAGTATTTGGTAGCACTGCAGTCAGGCGGACTTATGGAAGAGCCAGAATACAAGTTCTGCAATCTTCAGGAAATTGAAGCAGAAACAAGAGCTGAGGCTGAAAAGCAGTATAATAGAAAAAATAACTGCGATTTCTTCTATGGTAAATGCATCGGCGTGAATGGACAGATATACCAGAGCTGGGTGAATGAACCGCAAACAATACACAGATAGGAATAGGGTAGTAATCAGGCTTAGAAAACTTCTAGGCCTGATTTGTTTATAAAAAGATAATAGATAGATATAATGATAGAAGTGGAGATATAAATGATAAAAATCGAAAAATTAATTAAGAATAATAATTTAGGCAATGAAATTTTAAGTATAAGCAAAGTTACAGGTGGTTTGTCTCACAAAATGTACAAAGTAGTTACAGATGAAAAAATATATGCAGTAAAAGAGTTAAATCAAGGAATTATGAAAAATAGTGATGCTTATTCTAATTTTGTTTTTTCAGAACAAGTAGCAGATATTGTAATAAAAAATAAAATTCTTGCAATTGGTGCAATAAAATTAGATAATGATATTATGAAAAAAATTGACAATGATTATTTTATGATTTTTAATTGGTTTGAAGGAAAAATATTAAATGCACAAGATATAACATTAAGTCATTGTGAAATAATTGGAGAGATTTTAGCTAAAATTCATAATATAGATTTTAGTGAAATTGAAAAAAATGCAAGAAAGAAAATAGAGATAAAAACTTTTGATTGGAATACATATCTTGAGCAAGCTAAAAAATTAAATAAAAAATATGCTGAAATATTAAATCAAAATATTAATATTTTATATGAATTAAATCAAAAATCAAATGAAGCACTTTTATATGCAAATCAAAATTTGATAATCAGTCACACGGATTTAGATAGAAAAAATGTAATGTGGAAATATAATATGCCATATATTATAGATTGGGAAGCAAGTGGATATATAAATCCAACTTTAGAACTAATACAAGTTGCTTGGTATTGGTCAGGTGGAGATATAGGAAATATAAATTATAATAAATTTGAAACTGTTATTAGTGCATACAAGAAGTACGCAAAAAGAAATATAGATAAAAATATTAGTAAATTAATTTTGGCAGATATTTATTCTGGACTTGCATGGTTAGACTATAATTTTAAAAGGGCTTTATGTATTGGAAATATATATGATAAAGATGAAATTAAGTTAGCTGAAAGTGAAATAGAGCAATCTATAAATGAAATTAAATATAATGTAAGTCAAATGGACAATATATTAAAGATTATTATTAAAAATTTATAAGGAGAAAATAATGTTAAAAGATTTGTGTTTTGAAGTAATACAAACTTGTCCAAATAAGTGTAAGTTTTGTTCTTCTAATTCATCACAAGATAAGAAAAAAATAATTTCATTAGAAATGTTTAAAAAAACAATTATGCATTTTGTAAACAGTGGTGGAATAGAAGAAATATCAATTTCTGGTGGAGAGCCATTGTTACATCCAAACTTATTTGAAATGATAGAATTTTGTAAAAGTAATGGAATTAGAACAGTTCTTTTTACAAGTGGAATAAAAAAAGCTCCCGAAATTCCAGTGGAAATGATAGAATATATTAAAAGCAAATGTGAAAAAGATATAAAAGAAATAGAAAAGCATGAACCTTGGAATGAAAGATTAAAAAATAATGTGAAAAGATATTATGATAGATGCTTAGAACCAAGACCATTTGTAGCAATAACAAAACAAGAATGTGAAAAGTTAAAACAGTTAGGCTTAGATAAAATTGTATTTGACTGGCAAGCATTTGAAGAAGAAACAGATAATTATTTAATGGGAAGAAAAGGTTTAAATACATATTTAATGGATTCATTAATAAAAGCAAGTTCAAATGGTTTAAATGTTGATGTACATTTTATTCCTATGAAACCAAATTATAAACAATTTCCAGATATACTTGAGTGCTTAGAAATGTCAAAAGTTCAAAATATTAGCATTTTAAATTTTGTTCCACAAGGTAGAGGAAGAATTAATAAAAAAGAATTAATGTTAAGTCAAGAAGAATTAAAAGAATTTTCTGAAATATTAGAAAATTCAAAAAACAATTATAGTGGAAATATTAGAATAGGTATTCCATTAAATGGAAAAATATCGCATTTATGCACAGCTGGAACTGAAAAATTAGACATAAAATATGATGGAACAATATTGCCATGTCCTGCATTTAAAGAAATAGATATAGAAACAATGAAAAAATATGGAATTAAATTGCATAGTATATATGAAGATTTAGAAAAGGTTGTTGTGCGTGGTGGAAAAAGAAAAGAACCGCTATGTAGACAGGTTTATGGATTTTCGGGAAAATTAGTTGATAAAGAGTGTGAAAGATAGGAGAGAAATATGGAAAAAATTATAGTTTTGGGTACTGGAACAGCAAGTGTTACAGAAAATTTTAATACATGTTTTGTATTAGAAGATGGTAAAGGTGAATATTTATTAGTAGATACTGGTGGTGGAAATGGAATTTTAAGACAATTTAAAAAAGCCAATATTGATTTAAATAAAATACATAATATATTTATATCACATAAACATATTGACCATTTATTTGGTATGTTATGGATATATAGGTTTGTTGATTTAGCAATGCAAAAAGGAAAGTATGAAGGATATTTGAATATATATTGCCATGATGAAGTTGCAGAAATTATAAGAAATCAAATATATACTTTATTAAGAAAAAGTCAACAAAAATTTATAGATAAAAGAATTTTTATAAATATAGTAAAGGATCATGAAAAAGTTAGAGTTTTAGACTATGAATTAGAATTTTTGGATATTTTTTCTAAATCAGATAAACAGTATGGATTTAAAACAACATTAAATAATGGAAAAATTCTTGCATTTATGGGAGACGAACCATTAGATGAGAAATTATATGATGATGTTAAAAATATAGATTACTTATTACATGAATCATTTTGTTTAGAAACAGAATCAGATAAATACAAACCAAGAGAAAAAAATCATGATACTGCAAAATCGGCAAGTATAAAAGCAGAAAATCTAAATATAAAAAATTTAATTTTATGGCATACACAAGAAAATTTAAGAGAAAAGCGAAAGGAAATGTATATAAAAGAAGCTAAAGAAAATTTTACAGGAAATGTGTATGTTCCTAATGATTTTGATGAAATTATTTTATAAATCAAAAAGCCAACCCCAAGAGGAGTTGGCTTTTGTTTATACTAAAAATATTTTGTATATTTTTTCAGAAAGTTTAGTTTGAAGAATAGACTATAATTGGTATTGTTTTATCAATGTTTTCATATATGGTTTTGGCTGCACTTCTGGGAAGGTTAACACAGCCATGAGAACCATTTCCGATGTAAATTGTTCCTCCAAATGCTCCTCTCCAAGCAGCATCGTGAAGACCAATACCACCATCAAATGGCATCCAAAAATCTACATGTGAGGCATATCTTGTTCCATTATCATTTTCACCCCGCAAAATTCTATCTGTTTCTTTACTGGTAAGGAAGAAATAGCCCTTGCGTGTATCATGATTTCCTTTATTGCCAGTTACACAATCTGTACTTACAAGACATTCACCATTTTTATAAAACCATACATGTTGTCTTGCTATGTCTATTTCAACATAACTATCGCCAACAGAAAGATTGTAAATGGGAGTATGTGTATAAGCTTGTGCTGTACCCAGTTCTGATTTTATTAGTTCAATTTCAGCTTCTTTGTTAAGAGACAAATTTTTGGCTGGAACAGTTACAGTTCCAAAATCTGTTGCCTGAAATTCAAAAGTTGTTGAAGAACCTTCACAACTTTCAGCTAATAAATCTACCCAAGCAGGTAAGTTCGAGTCGATATCAATACTATAACTTCCATCGTCACTAATAACAATCCAGTTCTTCATTACAGATTTATCTAAAATTAAAGAAGAATTGTCATTAATATTGAAAGTTATTGTTGTATTTAAAATATCATTTATTGAATCTACTATTATCTGCAAATCTTCAGATTTTATTTTGGGAGTAGAATGGGTAATACTGGCAAAATCGATTGTTGTTTGTCCATCTCGAATGCTTCTGAAGGCTAATCTTGCGGCTTCATCAAAATCAATGTAATTTCCTTTAACCTCTGGCACAATAGAGAGTAAATTATCTTCAGATAATGTTATGTAAGCATCCTGTGGATAGACCATAGCATTTTCATCAAAATGTGGATTTTCTTCCATAATATCAAGCAATGCTGGCGTGTCCAATAAAAATTCAGCTAAATAAAACTTTTTTTGTTTGTCACCAACTTTTTGGTTAATCAAAAAAGTTTCTATTTCACTGTAACTTGCCTCTAAATCAAAGGATTTTCCAGTACAGGTAGTAATATCATCTGTGAAAACAAAAGATATAACCTTTTCTCCAAGTTCCATATTCAGTTTTTCATGTGCTTGTTCGGGTGTAAGCCAAGAACAGTCTACGCCATTGATAGTAGTACCAGGGTTGAAATGAGACTGGTAGAAGTTCCATAAGGCTACACCAGCAATAATAATAGCTATTACTATTGCTAGCATTGCAAAAGATATGCGCCGAACCTTTCTTTTGCGGAGTTTTTCTTCACTTAATTTACGTGAATTTCTCCGATAAGTAGTATTGTTGTGATTTCTAGTCATAGGGTAAGCTCCTTTCTGAGTTTGCTTAATAAACGTTTTTTGCTAAGTATCATTATAGCACGGGTAACATAAAAAGTTAAAATAATATTGAAAAATAGCATTAAATATGATAATATATTTATGTTAACTTTAAAAAGGAGAAAATATAATGAGTTTTGAAATTAATATTTTTGTTAATAAAATCCAAAGAATGCCATTATCAAAAGTACAAGAGATGTTAAAAAAATATGATAAAGAAATTGAAAAATTACCATTTTTAGATGCTAATGCTATTCTTAATTTTGTTGAAAAAAGATTTAATCTTTATGAAAGAATTTCTTCAAGTGAATTATTGTTTCAGAGAGTTTTATTTTCAGATTTAGCTTATGAGAATAGAGGATTCGGAAATACAGAAATTGAAGAAAGTGCTAAAAATGAACTTAAATCATTAGATTTGCTTACATTAATAGAATCGCTACAATACATGGATAAAGATTGTATAAAAGAAGTATTGAGAAAACATCATAATTTATTAGAGCCCAAAATTGTAGAAACAATAATTATTAATTTACCAGAAGAAGAACAAATTTCTGCAATTGAAGTTTGCAAAGATGAATTAATGAATAGTGAACCTAATACATTTTATAATTTTATGGCTTCAGTGGGAAAAGATACACAAAAATATATATTAGAAACTTTTGAAGAAAAGTTTAAAGATTATTCATCAGAAGATATGTCTAATGTTGCTATGTCATTATATCAAGACAATATAGATTTTTATACTCAAAAATATGCTAGAAATATAGGAAATGATGAAGATTGCTATAAAGTAATAATGTCTAGCAATGATGAAAATTTAGAAGAAACTGTAAATAGATTTAAAGATCAAATTCAAAATATAGATGCAGATAGTTTAATGAAAATGTTTTGCTTAAAAACAAATAATTCAGAATTATTATATAAAATATGGTCTGAATTAGGTGGGAAATTAGCAGAAGTATCTACACCATATTTTAAAACTTTTATAAGAAGACTAGAAGATAAAGAAAGAGTAGATTCAATATATAAATTAAAAGAAAAATTTTCTACAATGGATTTAAATGAGATAGTAGAACTTTTTGAATATGATTCTGATGAAGTAAAAGCAACAGTATTACTTGAATATAGAGATAGATTTTCAGGAGAAAAGTCACAAACATTAGAAAAATTTATGTCTAAATCAGTAAAAAATAAAATGATAGAGATTTATTCTGAGCAGAAATTAGAAGAATTTGAAGAATTAAAAAATCAAGGTGTTGATTTAAAACAAGAATTCGATAGAACAGTTTTAGAGCTTAAAGATGACAAATCACATAAATTGTTTGATGATGATTATATTAAAGCAATACTATTAAGTAGAATATTAATGAAAGATAATGAAATAAATGATAAAAATGAAAGTTATATAAATTTGAGAACCAAATATATGAATCATTTATTTAAAAATCTTCGTAGAGACAATACAGTTGATGATAATATAAGTAATAGTTTATTTTATAGAATTGTTAAAGGAAATATTTCATTTAGTACAATAAATGATTTAGAAACTGCTAAAGCATTAATTTATTTATCACGTAATCCACAAGAAAAAGATGTTGAGAAAGTTGAGAATATAGTAAAAGATGTAACAGAAAAACAAGTTCAAACATATAATTTAAAACTTTACAAAAAATTATGTTCAAAAATAAAAGAAAGATATAAGCAAACAAATCCATTAGATGAAAATGTGCAAAAACTAGCTTATAAAATGTTTTTCCTTTGCGGATATGATAAAACCTTAAAAATGTTGGATAGTGAAACTGGTTTTACAACTTTTGAGTATATGTTTAATGATTTAAAATTAAGAAATATAGATATGAATGCAGATGGAACGCCAAAAACAAATGAAAAGTTAAGTAATTTTTTATTTGGAGGAAGTGGAAATTTTGCAAATTCAAATATAAATAGAATGTTAAAAGGAGAAATTCCTGAATTTGATAGATATTTATCAACTATTTGTAATGATTGGGATTTAATTTATAAAAAATTAAATGGAAATATAAGTGTAAAAAGAGTATTAGATTTATTTAAGAATCAAACTATATTTTTAAAACCTGATGAATATAAACTAGAACCAGTATTAAGAGATATAGGAACTAAAAAACCAGAGATAATCCAAAAAGCCAAAGATTGGTATTCTACAATGAGACAAAGGCAATATTCAACAATTCCTAAAGTTCAAGGAAAAATAGATAACTATGAATATGAAATGCTAGATTTAGATAACCCACTTGCATTATCTGTTGGATATTTAACAAGATGTTGTTTCTTAATAGATGGTTTATCAAGACAATCTTTATATCATTCAATAAGCAGTAAAAATGGAAGAACTTTTGTAGTTAGAAAAGATGGAGAATTAATTGCACAAAGTTGGACTTGGAGAAATGGAAATGTATTGTGCTTTGATAATGTCGAAACAAGAGGAAGTTATAGTTATGATAAATTATTAGAAGTTTATCAAAAAGCAAGTGAACATTTATTAGAGGTTTCTCAAAATTCCGAAAATGAGGTGGAAAGTTTAAAACTAGTAACATATGGAACATCAGAATCTAAGATGACAGAGGCTGAGAAAAAATTAAATATGAGACCATTACCTACAATGCTAGAAAACGTTAATTATACAGATGCTAAATATGAACAAGCAATACTTGCTGAGAAAAATTATGATGATTTATATTTTGGTGAAGTAGTTGCAAGATATGAAGATCCAAGACCTGATATTTTAGAGTATCGTGATATATCAAATTTAAATGATAAAGAAATTGAGAAAATAAATACAGAATTAGATGGTATAGAATATTCTAAAACTGGAAGTACAAGAAAAACTAATGTTAGAAAATGTAAATATGTAACTTATAATAAAGATTGGTATATAGCAATAAATAATGATGGTGATGTTGAAATGCAAATATTACCGAAAGATAAAAGAGCTACACAAGAATGTAAAACCAAAGCGAAAGAAATATTAGAACAAATTAAATCTGATAAAATAGTAGTTCCAATAGATTTTGATGATGTTGGGGGTGATATTAGATAATGAAAGAATTTATATTAAAAGATGTTAGAAAAAAATTAGTTGGTTATGATAGAGAAGTAGATGGAGACTTTGAAGAATATAGTGCAAAATATATGGATAGAGATAAAAGAATAGGATACCCAGATAATATGTTCTTGTTTTTGGACATTTTATGTTCAACATTGCCTGATAAAGTTACTATGGATGAATTTATGCTAAATATAGAATTATTGATAAATGATTTAGAAAAAGGAAAATGTGGTTTTCATAATAGTTCTGTTACAGAAAAAAGATTTGAAAATTTAAAAGAAATTCTAGAAGTATATGGAGACTTACCACAAGTTATGTCTTTTATTCCAAGATATATTGATGATGTAACTGACGAAGATTTTTCAATAGAGTTCTCCAAAAGATTTGCAGAAGAAATATTAGGACAGCAAGCAATTGATGATAATGATGTAGATTATGGATATATAGAAATAGATAAAAATACAATAGATATTTCTAACAAAGATAAAGCAGAAGTTTTAGCGGCATTGTATAACAGTAGTCAACCAGTTGGAATGGGAATGGCTCAATATGATCCAACTCCAATGACAAAAGAGGTTGCAGAAAAAATATTAGAAAAGGAAAAGAATTTTAGCTATCTTCTTGGAAGACCATTATATATAAGGTTAGATGATAATAAGTTATTTGTTGGAGCCTATAATAGAGATAATGGAAAAAATCTAGCTCAAAGAGCTATTTCAAAATGCAGAAATATTAATGATATAGGTAAAGAAAAAATTAAAACTCCACAAGAAAAATTGGAAGAAGAAATCAAAAAAAGAATAAAAGAAGAAATAGTTAAAAAGCAAAAAGAAAAAAATGCCCAAACAGCAAGTAATACTATATATACACAAAGAAGTGGATTAGAACATATAGATGTATCTTCTTTACCACCTCTTAGAAGATTAGTTGAAGAAGATGGATATAATATAAGTGAAGAAACTTTAGAATTTATAAAAAGGGTTGAAGATGAAGCATATCCAGAAGAAATGAAAATGATGCAAGATATAGATGATATTGAAGAATTAGAAGATATATATGGATATTATACAGAAGAACTAACAATTGCAAGAAATAATGATTGGTATATTATATATGGAGATGATGAAGATTCAATTGAGATTGTTGATATTGCATCATTACCAACAAGAGAAAGAGTTGCTACACAAGAAATACATAATTATATTACTAGAGTAATAAACCAAAAGGCACACAACGACCATAAACCAGTAACTTTAAGTGCTAAAGAAGATACATCATACAGAATGATTCAAAGAATGGTTAGAAATGGAGAATATGAAATTATAGACGACATTCCTGATATTTGGGAAGATAATGATGAAATTGTTATGCATAATTTAGTATTAAGACCAATTATTCAAAGAGATAGAGATGAAATTTAGGGACGCTCGAAAAATTTCATTTTTAATAAATTATACGTATATATTTAAAACCTTGTAAGATTCTATAAATCTTACAAGGTTTTTATTTGAGTTAAAAGTGAAATTTTTCGAGCGTCCCTAAATTTCACTTTTATTTTATATAAATATATGATAAAATTCAAAAAGAAAAATATAAAGGAATTTAAGATATGAACGAGATAGTTTTTGTAACACATAATAAAGGAAAAGTAAAATCAGCTGAAAAATATTTTAGTAATTTAAAATTTAGTACATTTGATTTTGAATTAGATGAACCTAGAAGTGATGATATAAAAGAAATAGCAACAGCAAAAGTTAAACAAGCATATAGTATTGTGAAAAAACCATGCATAGCACTAGATACAGGATTTTTTATAGAAGCATTAAATGGTTTTCCCAGAGCTTTTGTTAATTTTTCACTAGATACAATAGGTATTGAAGGAATATTAAAATTAATGCAAGGAGTTGAAAACAGAAAATGTAAATTTGAGGAATGTCTTGCATATCATGACGGAAAAGAAATACATTATTTTTATGGAAAACATCCAGGAAATTTAGCAGAAAAAATTCAAGGAAAAGATAGAGAAGAAAAATGGTCAGATTTATGGTATATATTTAAGCCAGAACATTTCGATAAGACACTTGCTGAAATGAATCAAGAAGAAAGAGAAAATAGAAGAAAAATTGATGGTTCAGTAGAAGCACTAAAGGTTTTTGCTAAATGGTATGAGAAGGAAAATGAGTATCAAGAAATATATAATAAACACAAAAAATTAATAGATATAGCAATTGAGAAAACAAAGTTATGTGAAAAAGATCCACTTCATTTTATAGGACATACGATAGATGTTATAAATTATGAAAAAGAATTATTAGAGACCTTTAATGCTGATAAAGAAGTATGTATTATATCTGCGTATTGGCATGATGTTGGAAGAAGTGTATGTGATAAAGGGCATGAGGAAGAAAGTGGAAAGATCTTAAAGGAAGAGATGAAAAAATTAAACTATAATGATGATATGATAGAAAAATGTTATCTTGCTGTTATAAATCATAAAAGAAAAAGTATACCTCCAACAATAGAAGGAAAAATTCTACGAGATGCAGATAAAATTGCATATATTGGAAAAAACAGATGGGATAGATGTATGAAAGAAAATATGCATGAATTGAATGAAATTGTGGATGTATATTTACCGATTTTAAGAGATGAAATTTTAAGATTTGAAGAATCAAGAAAAATATTTGATAGAGATATGAACAATTATGTTAAAGGTTATCTTGAAGAGATGAAGAAAGGAATATAAAAAATGGAAAATTATTTTATTATACATGGATCATTTGGAAATCCATATTCAAATTGGTTTAGCTGGTTACATGATTTTTTAGAAAGTGAAGGTAAAGCAGTTTATGTTCCAGATTTTCCAATTGGAACAGAGTATCAAAATTATGAAAATTGGAGCAAATTACTTAAATATTATTGTGAGCTAGGATTAATAAATGAAAATACAACTATTATCGCACATAGCATTGCACCAGTATTTGTATCAAAATTTTTAGTTTTAAATAAGATTAAAGTTAAAAAACTAATTTTTGTATGCGGATTTAATAATTATTTTGGAATTAATGATGAATATGATACTGTTAATGGAAGCATGTATTTTGAAGAATTACAAGATGTAAAAATTTATGCAAATGAAATAATTTGCTTTTATTCTGATAATGATCCATATGTAAAATATGATGCAGAAAAGGAATTTGCAGATAGAGTTGCAACAGAAAAGGTTTTTATACCAAAAGCAGGACATATAAATAAAGAAAGTGGATTTGATACATTTGAAGATATTGTAAGTTATTTATAAAATTATTAAAAATACAAAGGAGATAAAAATGGGGTTTTTAGATAGTATAAAAGAAACAGTTAACGAGTATAAAAGATATAAAGAAAATGGAAGAAATTCTAAATCTTTAGCTAAAAATGGAAGAAGTGGTGGAATTATAAATTACTTAACTCTAAAAAGATTCGAACAAAAATATGAAGAAACATTATACAAGCATTTTCAAATACCTAAAGGTATTAAACATTATGAACAGTTGATTAATATTTTTGGGAAAAAGAATTTAACTAATGTGTTAAATGATTCTACTATAACAACATGTGAAATGGGAGATAAACTTTTTGAAGGACTAAGTAGTGAAGAGGTTAGAAGTAGAGATGAAAAATTTGTAATAGAAATGCTTGAAGATTCAATAGCTTTTAATAGAGCAACAGGAATGGAATTATCAGAGATTAATTCCGGAATTTCTCCTCAATATTATAAAAGAAAATCTTTAAACAATGGAAACATGATTGATGTGTTAAAGGGAAATAATATAACTAAAGATGAATTGCAAGAAATTTATCAAATATATGGTCAAGAAATAATATCATCATATAATAATGATTCATATATAAGAAATAAAAGTCTATTAAAACTACCAGAAGAAGACTCAATGAATTATACAGGAGAACTACAAGATCATATAACATATTATTCAGAAGAAGATTTTAAAGCAATATTTGATAAATATTTTAATGGGGAAGAAATGTCAAAAACAGAACAGTGTATTTTGATAGGAATGTTGGTAAAAGAAACTGAATTAATTAACATGTATACTCCAAAATATTTGAAAGAAAATTCAGAATTTATAAAAGCTGAGATGGATATAGGAATTTTTGATGATATGGTAATATCAAACAAATCTTATAGTAATGAAGATAGAAAAAGACTAGTATCATTAAAAGGAACATGGAAAAAGGATGATTTAGACAGATATAATAATTTAGATTTACTAAAACAAAGAATGTTATCAGCTACACAAACACAAGAAAATTTACAAGTGATTAAAAAGATAGAAGAAATAATGAAAAAGCCATTTGAGGATATACAAAATAGTGCTAGTGAAATTGCAGATGTGATGAATGATATATATATGGATTATGAGGTACAAAATAGAAGTCAAATTATAGAAAATGTTTATAACCCTAAAGATTCAAAAGAGATTGTAATAACGGATTTTGCTCAAATGGGCGAATCAGCAATGCTTCACTTTTTTGCTCCTAGTAGTAGGATGAGTAACTTTGATGCATATGTAAAAAGATTAGAAGACCAATCTTCTAAAAGTTTAGGAAAAAAAGTAGTTTTTTCAGATGAAGAAAAAGAAGCAATGAAATTACAATATCAAAATAAGGAAAATCATTATATAACAGATTATGCTTTGGATTTTGAAGGAATAGGACAAGTAGACTCATTTTTACAGTATGCTACTAACACTTCAGAACAATTGTGTACAATGATTACCACACCTGAGAAGATTTTACTTGGAAAAGAAATAAGAGGAATAGTTGCATTAGGTTTTTCTAAACAAACTTTAGATCCAAGTTTGATAGCAACTATTTCTAATAAAAACATACATTCAAATAAAGGAATAGATTATGTCGAAAGTGACAATACATTTAAAGATTTTTCAGCATCATATGATGAATTAATTGCAAATGATAAAAAATCTGGTGGAAATACTGAATTAGTTTTATTTAGAAATTCTTATGAAGCCTCATTAAAACCATCATATGTAATGTATATAGGAAATGATAAATTAGATTCAGCAAATGAGCAACAAAATCTTAATGATATAAGAGAACAAATGAAAAATGCAGGTTTAAATGTTCCATTAGTTATATTTGATAGATATAGTATTCGAGAAAAAATGAATGAAGCGAAAAAAGATGTTCAAGAATATACAGGTGAAGATAGATAAAAAAGAGGAAAATATGAAATTTGATTATAGTAAAATAAAAAGTTATGATGAGCTAATAAAAATTGCTAAAAGTTTAGAAACAGAAGAACAAAAAGTATTTTTGTTATGCAATTATTTCATGGAAAATGTTTCATACAATTATGCGTATTTAGAAGCTATAAGAATAGATAGAGAAAACACAGGAATGGAAAAAATGATTCAAGAAATAGATTCAAAATATAATGTTTATGATGAAGAAGAACGTGTAAAAGCAAAACAAGAATTAGAAGAGAAAATGCAAGAAGATATGAACAAAAGATATAAAGATGAAAATATATCAAAAAAGCAATTAAAAGAATTTTTATCTGCGATAGATGAATTGTATGGAACAATAATTCCAGAACAGCCTGAAAGAAAAATAATTATATTTGGAAAAGAAAGTAAAATTAATGCAATTCCAGAAAGAGCAATGGCTTTATTAGAAACTATAAGAACAATAAAAAATGAAAAAAGCGAATTACTAAACAATAAAATTGTAGAGAATGGCTTACTAAAACAAGGTGTTTGTGCTGAATTTGCTCCATATGCTAAAAAATATTTTGATGATTTAGGAATGGCATGTGAAATTGTATATGGACAAGGAACTGTTAATCATGTTTGGAATTTAGTTGAAGTTAATGGGAAATTAAGACATCTAGATTTAACTAATGCAATGTTTATAAGAGATGGATATGGAGAAAATCCTACTAAAGTAATTCCTGAAAACTGGTATATGGCAAGTACAAATGAAATATTTAAAATGCAACCATGTAGAAAAATAGAAAAGATAGGTAGTAGCAGACCAAACCAAGATATAACAAAGGAAAATTTCTCAGAATATGAGCAATTTATTGATAATTCAATTTCAAACAGAAATTATGATAGATAGAGGTAGAAATGAAAAGAATAGTTTTTTTAGGAACAGGAAATGGGATGACTTTAGATTTATACAATACTTGTTTTTCAATCCAAAGTGATAATGAAAATTTTTTAATAGATACTGGCGGAAGTGTTGAGATAATAAGAAGATTAGAAAAAGCTGATATAAAATTAAAAGATATTAAGCATATGTTTATTTCACACAATCATACTGATCATATATTAGGTTTAATTTGGATATTTAAGAAAATAGGAGTAGATGCAATTGCTGGAAGAATACAAAATAAGATAAATATTTATTGTAATGATATTGTATATGAATCAATTGCAGAAATATCAAGATTAATATTACCTCAAAAAATATTTGAAGGTGTTTTTAAAGTTATAGATTTTCATGTTTTAGAAAATGGAGAAAAAATTCAAATTAACGGGATAAATTATGAATTTTTTGATATAAATGCAAGAGGAACCAAACAATTTGGATTTGAGTGTTTTATTAATGAGAAAAAAGTTATATTTTTAGGTGATGAAACTATAAATTCAAATTTGTATGAAAAAGTTAATGGCGCAGATTGGGTTATGCATGAGGCTTTCTGCTTAGATTCAGAAGAAAATATTTTTCATGCTTATGAAAAGAATCATTCAACAGTAAAAACAGCAAGTGAAATTATGAATAAATTAAATGTTAAAAATTTAATTTTATATCATACAGAAGAAACACATGGAGATGATAGAAAAAAATTATATCTTGATGAAGCAAGAAAATACTTTAGAGGAAATGCATATGTACCAAATGACTTAGAGATTATAGAATTATAGGAGAATGATATGATAAATGAAAAAGATTTATTAAAAAGTAATATCTATGATGTAAGTGAAACAATAATAATTGTAGGAAGTTGCTTAAAAAATATGCAACCAGAAGGCTATAAGAAATTAACTAAAATAAGTAAAAATATTTATGAATTATGTTTAGAAGAAACACATATAAATATGGCAATAACCAAAATTAGTGGTATGATAAGAACAAAAAAAGTTTCAAATATAGTATTTGCAACTGTTGATAAATCACCACATTGTGTACAAGTTCATTACATAAGAAATGAATTAGAAAAAATGATGGATTTAAAAGAGGTAAATATAACAAATTATGTAGTTGTTAATGATGAATTAATAGAAATTGATTCTAATATTATATCATTATCAAAAAACTTGTCTAAAATTAAAAAAATGGAGAAATAAATATGGAAGATTCAAATAGGTTAAAACTAGTATTCCCAACAGAAGAATATAAAGATCAAGTTGAAGATTTCTTGCAAGAACACTTTGATAATAATGAGTTTGAACTTCATGGAGATGGTGAACTTGATACAATAAAAGATTTTGATAAATGGCTTGAGAAAGTAAGGAATGATGTAAAAGATACTGCGGAAAAACATAGAGTACCAGCCACATTATTTTTAGCAGTAAGAAAATCTGATAATAGAATGGTAGGAATTATACAGATTAGACATAAATTAAATGAAAAACTATTAAAGGATTGTGGTCATATTGGAGATGGAGTAAGACCTTCTGAAAGACAAAAAGGCTATGCAACTAAAATGATAAAACTAGCTTTGGAAGAATGTAAAAATCTTGGTATAAGAAGAGTTTTAATGACTTGCTATAAAGAAAATATTGCATCAAGAAAAAGCATTCAAAACAATGGTGGAATTTTAGAAAATGAAATTATAGATGAAGAAGGAAAAACAATACAAAGATATTGGATAAGTCTAAAAAAGAAATTTGCAACTTCTGTAACAAAATATGAAAATGTTTTAGAAGTTTCTCAATCAATAAAATCAATTAATAATGAAGACTTTGTAGGTGATATATTTTTAAATAATTTTAAGAAAATATCAAATCCAATTATTTTAGATAATGGGCTTTGTATTCAAGATATAAATTATAAATGGTTAGAATTTTATGATTATACTTCAAAAGTTAGATTAACAGCAGTATATGATGAAAAAAATGAGATTGTAGAATGGTATTTTGATATGGCAAGAGGAATTGGAAAAGAAGACGGAATACCATATGAAGATGATTTATATTTAGATGTTGTATTAAGACCTGATGGAGAAACAATTTTATTAGATGAAGATGAACTAAAAGAAGCATTTGATAGTTTAGAGATGACTAAAGAAGAATATCAAGAAACTTATAAAATTGCATATGATTTAATTGAAAAATTAAAAGATAACCAAGAAAAAGTAAAAGCCTTTACTGATAAATATTTAAAAGAAATGTTATAAGAGGTGATATTATGCCCAAATTTATATTAATAATAGGTCCACAAGCAGTTGGTAAAATGACAGTAGGACAAGAATTATCAAAATTAATAGATTACAAGTTATTTTATAATCATATGACAATAGAAATGGTAAGATTAATATTTGATTATGATAAATCAGCATATAGTAGAATGAATCAACTTATAAGATATGAAACATTTAAGGAATTTGCTAAAAGCAATCAAAAAGGAATAATTTTTACAGGATGTTTTGACTTTGGAAATGATTTTGAAGAGGAAATGGAAGAAACAACTAGATGGATGAACTTATTTGAAGAATCATATGTTGTTGAATTAGAAACAACCTTAGAAGAAAGATTAAAAAGAAATAAAACAGAAAACAGATTAAAACATAAAGCTTCTAAAAGAGATTTAGAATGGAGTGAAAATGAATTATTAAATTCTTTAAAAAAGCATAAACTTAATTCAGATCCTGGCGAAGGTGAAAAAATATTTAAAAATTATATGAAAATAGACAATACAAATATTTCACCAGAAGAAGTAGCAAAAATGATAAAAGAAAGATTTAACTTATAGGAGAAATAAAATTGTGAAATTAGATGATTTAAAGTCAGAATACGATAAGTTACAAGAAAAATATGGAGCAAAAGAATTAGATTCGATTTATAATGGTGGATGCATAGAAAATCCAGATTTTTGCTTTGTATTTATGAATCCAACAGGAAGAAATATTGCTTCATCGAAAGAATGGAAAGGAAGAAAATCACCTTGGATTGGAACGAAAAATATATGGGATCTATTTTATAGACTAAATTTAATGGATGAAGAAATTTATAAATTAATTAAGTTTATTAAGCCAAATGAATGGACAGAAGAATTTGCAGATGTAGTTTATAATGATGTTGAAAAACATAAATACTTTATTACTAATTTAGGTAAATGCACTCAAATTGATGCAAGAACTTTACCTAATAATGTTTATGAGGAATATTTAGAGTTACTAAAAAAGGAAATTGAGATTATAAATCCTAAAGTAATAATTTTATTTGGAAACCAAGTAAGTTCTATTGTTTTAAAAGAAAAAATTTCAGTTTCAGAATGTAGAAAAAAATTATTTGAAAGAGATATAAACGGAAAGACTTATAAATTTTATTCGGTATATTATCCAGTTGGAAATGGAAGAATTAACATAGATAAATCTATTGAAGATATTAGATACATACAAGAAAATGGAGGTAAATAAAATGGAAGAATATTTTGATGTTTTAAATGAGAAAGGACAATATATTGATAGAATAGAAACAAGAAAAAATTGTCATAAATATGGATTTTGGCATAAAGCTGCTGTTGTTTTTGTAATAAATTCTAAAAATCAAGTTCTATTACAAAAAAGAAGTGCAAGTAAAAGAATGTGGCCTAATATGTGGGATGTAACTGCTGGTGGACATGTTTTGGCTGGAGAATTTGGATTTGAAGCAATACTTAGAGAAACAAAAGAAGAATTAGGAATAGAATTAGATAAAAATGATATTACATTTATTGGCTCAACATTATCAACTAATGAAAAAGGAGATATTGTAAATAAACATTTTAATGAATATTATATAGCAAATAAAGATTTAGATGAAACAAAATTAAAATTGCAATTAGAAGAAGTTTCAGAGGTCAAATGGATAGATGAAGATGAAATAATATCAAAAATTAAAGATAATTATAATGGAATAACAGATAAAGAAGGTTGCTGGGAATATTTAATAAAGTATTATGAGTGGTCAAGTAAAAAATAATTCTTTTGTTTTACATAAAAGTGTGTTATAATAGAAAAGTAACTTACGTTTTGAATAATAGAAATGGAGGCTGACTTTATTATGTGGAAACGGACTAAGATAGATTCTAAAAACAACACCAAGACACTGGAAACAAGAGAAAAAATTGAACTTAGTGATACAGCAATAAAAGCTATGTATGGAGAGATGACGGCAATATGCATGTCAATGGGAGCGACTTACGGCATATACATGCCAATTATGCCACTTTGGTATGGAGATATCCACAAATAGTGATAAAAAGGGAACATGAGATTTCATGTTCCCTTTTGCTATACGAATTTAACTTTTTATGTAAATATTGTGGAAAAATGCCAATAAGTATGATAAAATACTAGGAATAATTAGATAAAAAGGAAATGTGAATATGAAAATTTTATTAATTAATCCACCCAATATTCCTTTTTCGGAACCTGAACTACTAATTGAACCAATAGATATTTTGGGGATTGGAACATATTTACAAGAGCAAAAGCACAATGTTAATTTCTTAGATATGGATTGCAGAAAATTAAATTGTGAAGATTTAACTAAATATATAAAGGATATGTTTATGGCAGATGTGGCAGTTATTTCATATGATTATCATATACCATTACATACAGATAGGGCATTAAAGAATATTTCTAAAATATGTAGTTTATTAAAAGAAAAAAATATAAAAATAATAATGATAGGAAAAACAGTATCATATAACCCTAATATAATAAAAGAGATAAATTTTGATATTGGAATTATAGGAGAAGTTGAAAATACAATTACACAAGTTTTAGAAAAAAGCAGTAAATTAGAAAATATAAAAGGTATTGTTTTTCAAAGAGACAATGAAATTATAATAAATTCATCTAGTAAAGAAAAATATAATTTAGAAAAATTACCAATTACTAATAGAGAGTTAGTAAATTTAAATGAATATATAGATGTAAGAAGTATGCTAACAAGTAGAGGATGTATAAATAAATGTGATTTTTGTCCTACATATAATTATTGGGGTGCTTGGAGAGGAAAAAGTGCAAAAAGAGTAATAGAAGAGATAGAATATTTAATAAAAAATCATAATAGTAAAAAAATAATCTTTTTAGATGATAATGCAACAGTAGATAATAATAGAATGAAACAAATAAGCAATATTATTTTAGAAAAGAAATTCAATATAAAATTAGGATGTCTTGCAAGCATAAATACATATGATAAAGAAACATTTGAATTAATGCATAAAGCAGGATTTAGATGGATTCATTTTGGAATAGAAACAGGTAGTCAAAGAGTGCTAGAATCTAATAATAAAAGTTTTGATATAGAATATGCAAAAAATGTTATAAAAGAAGTAAAGAAAATTGGCTTTAGAGTAAGAACAAGTTTTATATTTGACTTACCAACAACAAAGCACGAAGATATGCAAAAAACAATAGAATTTATTTTAGAAACAGAGCCTGATGAAGTAAGAGGACATTTTTTATCTTTAAGACTAGGAACAACAATATATAACAATTTATCTAAGAAAAATAAATTGCCTATTCAATATATACATAGTAATAAGCCATTATTAGAAAATGCAGAATATACAAATAGTGAGTTATTACATGATGTTGATAGCTTGGTAAATGAATTAGAAAAAAGAGATTATAAAATTGTAAGAAGTGTAAAAGAATGGGAAGATTTAGAAAAATTAAGAAATAAAGAAGGAAAAATTAAATTTTTGTCATTTTGTCCTTCAAGATATGGAATAGATTGGGAGATGTAAATGAAAAAGGTAATTGGAATAACAAGCTCTATTGGAAGTGGAAAAAGCTATGCAGTAAGTATATTTAAGCAAATATGTAAAGAAAAAAAAATAAAAGCAATTTTTATTGATGTAGATGATGTGAGAAGGAATATTTTAAACCAAGAAAAAATTGATAGAAATGAATTAAACAAAAAAATTTATGAAAATGAAGATGCAATGAGAATTTATAAAGATTTTATAAATCCTAAAATAAAAAAATATTTAGTAAATCAAATAAATACTAATAATGAACTAATATTTATAGAATGGGCATTACTTATAGAAGATAATTTTTATGATTTGGTTGATAAAATTGTAATGGTTGATTGTGATCAAGATGTTCAAATTTCAAGATTAGAAAATGGAGATTTAGGAAAAGAAGATATTATAAAAAGAATAAATTTACAATTAAGAAATTCAGAAAAAATTGAAAAGATAAAAAAACTAAATAAAGAATTTTGCATTAT
>ERZ777306.1161-NODE-1161-length-44558-cov-8.192010_pt1 | contig 44558 bp, 42 predicted proteins | sample MGYA00374966_ERZ777306 | MGnify/ENA primary metagenome ERZ777306 (study PRJEB29329, sample SAMN06343882) | mouse gut metagenome | isolation source: Mouse cecum | place: Austria: Vienna | collected 2014-11-15 ... | reverse complement strand
TTTTTATATAAAAATAGTTGGAATTTTTACACCCCAACTAAAATTATAGAACCTATTTAATAAAGAGCATTATTATAAGGAGCATGAATCATGAATGAATATTTTCAAAAGATAAAAGAAACTGCAAAGAAATGTATAAATTATATAAAAGCAAATAATATAAAAAAGAAAATTTTAGAAAATTCTACGGATTCTAAAACTGCAACAAGTTTAGAAGGAAGTGTAATAGATAAAGATGTGATAAATATTGTATTACAAGATGCATCAGTTATAGATAAATTATATGAAAATAAAACATTATTATATTATGTATCATTATTAGAAGAAGATAAGCAATTAACTTTTTTGGATAATCATATGGATATATTCAAAGAAGATATAAATGATGTATATGAGATGGCACTAAAAAATATTAATATTGAGAAACTTTTAAAAACAAATTTAGGAAACAAGGTTATTGATGCATTTTCTAGAGAGTGTTATGAAAAAATTGAAAATTTAAGTGAAGATAAATTGCAAGAGATTAATGGTCAAAGGGATGTTAATATTTTATATACTATTGCAAGTAAAATATTTCAACAAGAAAAAGGAATACTTAATATTGAAAAAACATCAAACTTTCTTAATGAAAATATTAGAGTCAAAGATAAAGCGGCTGTTTTAAAAGATGAAAAAATAGATGTAAGTATAAGTAGCATTCTTAATTTAACAATGAGTGATAATGATAAAATTGAATTAATAAGTTCTTTAAATATATCTGGAAAAGTAGGAGACTGGATAATTTTTAATATAAATGATAAATTAAAAAAATACTTAATAGAGAGAACTTCTGAAAGTGATTATAAATTTTTCGTTAATAAGCTCTTTACAAATGAAAAAGAAGGCTTAACATACAATAAGCTTAAAGAAATAAAACAAGGAATTTCTCAATTGGGAGCAGAAAAAATAACTGAATTTTTAACCCCTGCTCAAAAACAATATTACTGTTTAGTTACTGAATTAGTTAATAATTTTGATGAAAATCAAATACAAGTTTTACTAACTAAAGGATATAAAAATCAGTTTTTGGAAATGAATTTTTTAAAAAAACATCCTATAATTGAAGCTAGCGATTTTGTTGCTGATATTAATCTAATAGAAATAAATAGTAATGATGGTGGTTTATTTCAATTTAGAAAATATTGTGATTTTAGAGAAAATATAAATGGGCTAGATTTTGGTGAAAATCTATATCAATCTTTATATGAGTATAAAAAATTTGGAAATCTATATAATGATATAGTAAATTCAAATGAAGAAATTATAGATTTTAAAGATAGATGGAATGATTTAATGAATTTGGATAATAAATTCGAAATTCAAACTGTACAAGATTTTCAACGTATGGATGAAATTGAAAAAGAATATTATTTAAAAATATTAGAAGAGTCAAATTCAAATTCAGAGATAAAACAGGCAATATCTGAAATTTTAGTTAGAGATGGAAATATCTCTAATATAACTAAATTAGGAAATGGTACAGAATACTCTATGAAAAACAAACCACTAGAAGATGTTGTGGATTTGTTGTCAACAATTGATGAAATTGCAGAGCAAGAAGTTTTAAAGGGAATTTTAAGCGATTGTATTGAAATGATTGGAACTGAAGAATTAAAGAAAATTAGAAAAATTGGAAGTAATATTGAAGAAAAAATAGTTCAGGAGTATAGGGAAGGGTATACAAGTTCTTTTACTAATTATGATGAAATGTCTGATGAAGAATTATCACATATAGAAGGCATAAATGTACAAAGAATAAATGGAGTTAGAATAATAGAATTAATGGGAGCAAATTTCTCTTTTTTATCACATACAGGTGATGTCAGTGGAAATCATGAGAGATGCTGTTGTACTCAAATAACAGACGAAAGATTTTCAACTTTTGGGAATGGACTGAATGGTTGCACATATATTTATTCAAAATTTAGTCCCAATAGGATTAAATATGTTAATTTAGGAGATGCAGGATGTTCGGATTATATAAATACATATATTTCTGCTGATGATTTACCATCAGCAACACAGTGGAGTAAAGGTCAAGGTACATTTAACGAGGTGACACTTGCTACTAGAAAAGAAAATGGAGATGATGGTTTAAAGCCTACTGCACTTATGACTAATAAAAGAGTAGGAACAAATGAATTTAATAAAATGTTAAATAGTGTGTCTAATAATGTTTCAATACCACAAACAATATATGTTCTTCATGAAGATGTGTATGATAAAAAGAAAGAACAAGATTCATTAAAAAGAGAAGAAAGACTAGAAAATTATTTAAAAACATTAGATCCTAAATTATTAAATTCACTTTTACCTCAAGCAAATGGAATAAAGGAAAATATGAATTTATTAATGGAAGAAGTTAAAAAGAATGTTAGGGTACATATAGATGAACAAGCTGGAAAAAGTAATTTAAGAAGAAATATTACTCGATATTGGCAATTATCTAGAGGAAAGTATCAAACATTTCAATTGCCATGTGATATTATGAATGAACTAAAAAAAGAATTAGAACAAAGAGATAGTGAATTTTTTGCAAAACATAGTATAAAAGATAGAGTTAAGGAGGTATCAGATGGATACGAGTATGATCGATAAAGACTACGAAGATAACAAAAATAAAGAAAGCATACTTAAGTTGTTGAAAATTATAAAGAAAAATAATGCTGATTCCAATATACAAATAAAATTGAGTAATCTAGAAAAAAGAATAGAAAAGAATTAGAAAATAAGCCCTAACTTCAAAATTAATTGAAGTTAGGGCTATTCTTAGAACTTATAACGCTTTTCTATATGTTACAATGAAGGTGTGATAAGGTCCTAGATAATCAAGTGCATATGAACCGATAGAAATATTAAATATTTCAAATTCATCACTTAGAGTATTAAGGAAATCGGTGAAGGTATCTTTAGATGCTGTTTCAAATATTGAGTATTCATAATGAATATTTTCTTTCTCTGACTTTTCACATTCTTCATATATAACAGTATAAATATTATAAGGTCCTAAATATCTGAATGCGTAGGAACTATTTGAAACTGATACTATTTTGCGATTATCATCGATGTCCAATTCATTTAAAAATGTGATGTACTCTGTTGAAGTGCTTGTTTGCCAAAAGGAATACTTGCCAGCAGACCGAAGAGATTTAACGTTTTGAATTGATTTTGGTTTAAAATTCATAATAATACAAAAAAGAACCACCAAACACATAATTCCAATTCCCAGAGCAATCATAGTTACCTCCTTACAATTGTTATAAGAGATAAACAAAAGGATATCATTATTTATTTCCCGATATCTAGGAATTATATAATCAGTATATCATAGTTTACATAATAATTCAATATACCTTAGTAACTTTGTAAAAATTAAATTATTCTGTTGAAAATAGTTTAATTTTATGATAATATTCATCAAATTTAATATTTCAATTAAAATTTAATTCAAAAAAATCAGACCAATTCTGGTCAAAACAATCAAACAAAAAAATACATAAGGAGATGGTACTTATAAGAAAATTATTAAAACCAACAAATGATTATGTTTTTAAAAGAATATTTGGTTATGTTGGAAATGAAGAAATAACAAAAGGACTTTTAAATGCAATTATTGATGGTGCCAATATTAAAGAAGTGAAATTAGATTGCAAAGAAATTTTAGAGCAAGATTTAAAAACAGATAAATTTGGTATACTTGATATTAGAGCAGTTTTAGATAATAGTATTCAGTGTAATATAGAGATGCAGATAATAGACAGGAAAGATATAGAAAATAGATTGCTATTTTATTGGAGTAAGCTGTATTCAAAATCAATTAATTTAGGAGAAGATTATATAACAGCACAAAAAACAATTATAATATTATTTGCAGATTATGAAATAACAGGACTTGAGAAAATACATAAGTACTTTAGTAAGTGGCACATATGTGAAGATGAATGTAAAAATGTAATATTGACAAAGAATTTTGAAATTTATATAATCGAATTACCAAAGTTTGAAAAGTACTCAAATGAGAGTGAATTGAGCAGTTGGGTAAAATTCATAATAAATCCAGAGGTAATAAAAATGAGTGAAGTAAAGAAAAATGAATCATTGAAAAAGGCACATGAAGTGCTAAATGAAATAAGTGATGATGAAAGAGAAGAAGAGTTAGCATTTCAAAGATTAATGTACATAATGGATAAAAAAGCAATAGAAGCTGCTGGATTTGATAAAGGTGAAAAAGTAGGAATAGAAAAAGGTATAAAGCAAGGAGTAAAACGTAACACATTAAAAATAGCAAAGGAACTATTAGGAGAAAATATTGATATTTCTATTATTGCAAAAGTAACCAATTTACCAAAAGAAGAAATAGAAAAATTAAAAGATTAGCTATCTAAATAAAAATTGAAATATTAAATTCTAAAACGATACATTATAAAATAATGTATCGTTTATGCTAGTATTTATAAGTAGTTTACTTGAAATTCAAAAGGAATCGTGATAATATATTATGGCATTAATTTTATAATCTCCTTATGGAGAGACATATGTAACTAGTAAACAGCAATAAGTATTAGAGGAGAGAGGATATGATGAAGAAGAAAATATTGTTTTTTATAAATTGTTTCCAAAAGCTTCAAACAAAAATTTGTTAGGAGGTAAGAAAATGTACGATGCAGTAAAGAAATACCACATTAATGGTTGGCGCGGAAAGGAATATTCTTTAACCGCAAAAGAACTGTATGAACGGGTAATGGAGGATTGTAAGTCTAACTACAATTGGATTGCGTCTGCAACAGAATTGGTTAGAGTTTGCAATGAATCAGGATTTCCTAAAGAATATGCAAACGAAATCAAGATTGCAATTCTGAACTGCTTTGCAGATTTGGAAGTTCGTAAAGAATGTCCATCAAATAGCGAATCGACAGCACAAGAGTCAGTTTCTTATTGCTATCATAGTTTATCAAATGAAAGTGAAATGGCAAAAGAGGCAAAAGAAAAGTACTTGAAATCAATAATTCATGCAATTACAAAGTATGATTATACTTCATGCAGACTTTTTATGCACCATGGTCCAGCGTTTAGAAAAGTATGTGAGGACTGGGAAAAATCTAAGTTTGATGAGTATGCTAGTAAAAAAGAAATTGATTTTGAAGAAATGAGAAAAGCATTATATGGGGATTTTGATAAAACCATCAAAGACGCAGAAGATAAAGGTGTGTTCAAAGAAGACGATGAAAAACATCGAGAATCGATGAGAAAATTTTGGTCGTCACTTGATTTGAAAGATATTTAAAATTTAAGATTAGAGGAGTGTTTGAGAAAATCAAATACTCCTCTAATTTTTTCTTTTAGTGAAACTATTTTTTATACATAACGACTCTTATTGATATAATAGATACATATTTACAAGGAGGAGAAATGGAAGAACTAATAATTGAAGCAAAGAATGGAAATAAAGAATCTTTTACTAATCTTATGTTAGATTTGAAAGTTGAACTTTATAAAATTGCAAGAATTAGACTTAGTAATAATGAAGATATTGAAGATGCAATTCAAGAAACAATGCTTGAAACATTCAAAAATATATACAAATTAAAAGATACAAGTTATTTTAAAAAGTGGATAATAACTATTTTAATTAATAAGTGTAACAAAATATATAGAAAAAGAAAAAAATATAATATTTCTTTTGAAGGAGAAGAATTTGAAAATTATTTAAAATCTAATGATAATTTAGATAGCAATTTGAATTTTTATGATATTTTAAAAGATTTAAACTATAATGAAAGAATAATTTTAAGCTTGCATTATATGGAAGATTACACAACAAAAGATATTTCTAAACTTCTAAAAGTTAGTGAAAATACAGTAAAAACAAGATTAAGAAGAGCAAAAATAAAATTAAAAAATAAATATGTAAAGGAAGTGTAAATATGGATGAGTTTGAAGAAAATATAAGACTTGCTTTAAAAAAAGATATACAAGTTCCAGTAGGATTTGAAAATTCTATAAAATCGGCATTATATAGAAATAATAATAGAAATTATTTGAAAAAAGTGATTACAGCTCTTATTACACTTTTATTTGGTACTGGAATTGTATTTGCTACAAATTATGAAATAATATATGAAAAAATTTTTAAAGAACCTAAACAATTTAGTATGAATGAAAAAATTGAAAATATATTACCAATAGAACTTACAGATGAAGAAAAAGAGAAAGAAGTAAAAATTACAGAAGAGAGAGCTAAAGAACTTGCGATGCAAAAATTTAATAATTTAGGTTTTGAAAATGTTAAAATAGAAAGAATTGAATTGCAAAGAGGTTATTTGAATAATCCTTATTATATTGTAAAAACAAAATATAGTTATGAAGATGGTATGGATGTTATAATTGATGCTGTTAATGGTATGGCTACTTCATTTGATGATAGAACTTTAAAATATAATAAATATGAAGTAGATAAAATTGAAAAAGAGATAGCGATAGATATTGCAAAGGAAAAAGTTCAAAAATTTGGAGTAAATATAGATGAATATGAATTATATGATGCTGAGGAGAGAGAACACTATTTTAATCAAAAATGTGTAAATCAATGGGATGTCTTTTTTGATAAGTATTATGATAGTGTAGTAAATTTAGCAGAAAGTGTAAAAATATCATTTTTTGTGATAAATGGAGAAGTAAAAATTGAATCAATATATATTAATACTGATAATTCATTTGAAAATAATAAAGTAGTATTTACAAAAGAAGAGGCAATTCAAATTGCTAAAAATAAAGAAAATGAATTTAGTGATTTAGAAATAAAAAATATTTCAGCAGAAATCAGTATAGAAAATATGAATTCTGAGATATATGAGTTAGAACAAAGTATTGATTTATATGAAATTATTGAAACAGATACTAATGTGGGAATTATAAGAAAAGATGAGTGTCATTTTGAAACGCCAAACATTAGAAGAAAAGTATGGAAAGTAAATATTGAACATAAAAAAATTGAAAGAAATCCTGAAATCTATTTTCCATATATGGATTATATAAAAAAATACACAAATAAAGAATATTATGTGGATTGTACTACTGGAGAAATAATTGGAGGACATCGTGATCAAGCACTTACCACAGTAACAAAAGAATTATTAAAAAATAATACTAGCGAAGAATATTATAATAAAGTATTAGAAAATGCAAGAAAAGTAGATCAAATGAAAATAGAATATTAAAATAGCCAGAGCCCTAGCAAGTAGCTAGGGCTCTTTTGTTTTTCATTTAAGGAAGGGAGATGCTGGGAGTGTAGAAACCGTCTGTGATAAGCTTATTTTCCTCATTATAGTAAGTTGTAAGCTCCATTTCGATTTCATCGCCGATCTCATATGCATCATAGAGTGACTGATTATTGTAAGTTTGGACAATTCCTTCATATTCAATTGTAACGTTGTACTCAGCAGGAAAGTGTTTATTTTTCCAGCGGTGTTTGCCTTTCCAAGCATCAAAATAATAGCCATACTTGGAATACGGTTTTACATACTCTTTGTCTGTTACAACTGCTGTGACCATTTGTTTTTCAGCCTGTACGTTTTCGCATCCTGCAAGAAACATGCAAGAAAGTAAAAGAATTACAAGAATTAAAGCAGTTTTCCGAATTGTTTTTTTCATATAGTCCGCTCCTTTTTGTTAGTGGTGGTTAATAGTAATAATCATAATCGTAATCATAGTCATAATAATCATCATAACCATAATCGTAATCATAGTCATAATAATCGTCATAACCATAATCGTAATCATAGTCATAGTAATCATCGTAACCATAACCGTAATCATAGTCATAATAATCGTCATAACCATAATTGTAATCATAGTAATTGTCATAGTAATCATCATAATCATAATCGTAGTCATAATTATAATAATTATCATAGTCATAACTATGATCGTAATTGTGATTATGCTTATAACCACCAGGATCATCATCACATCCGGCAAGGAAAAAGCAGGACATAATAACAACTACAAAGATTGATAAAGTCTTCCGCAAAAATTTTTTTGTCATAAAATTCCCTCCTAAAAATGTGTTATTTCAGAACCTAAATTACAGGTTTTGAAAAAATATAAATGTCTAAAATATTATAACATATGTTAACATAAAAATCAAATTTCTATATATGAATATTAAATAAAAATGGAAAGGTAAAAGAACAAGAGCCCTAGCAGTAGTTGCTAGGGCTCTTTGGGATTTTCATTAATAATCGATTTGAATGTAGTCAATGTCAGGATATTCAGAAAGGTAGATTTCGTAATGATTATATGGGATAAAATTCCCTGCGGAATCAAACTTAGCATCAACATATAGTTTGATTTCATCGCCTACTTCATATTTATTATATAATGACTTGTTATCATAAGTTAAGACGATTCCTTTATATTCTATTACAACATAATGTGTAGCTGGAAAACGATAAGATTTCCATCCAAGCGACTGATGCCCTAAAGCATGCCAAGTCTGGGCTTTTTCAGAATCCTTTTCTATTACAGTTGCTATTACAGTTTGATTTTCTAAGTTATCATGCTCTCCAATTACTGCATCAAGCATTAATATGAAACATAGCGGTAAACAACACGCTATATACATAAAAATTTCAAGTTTATTTTGAGTATCCATAGAGTATTCTCCTTTTTATTGGTGCTAATTAATAGTTATAATATTCGTAATGATTGTGGTTATAGTTAATACTTGTAACCGTCATCATATTATCCAGTAAGTAAAAAAGCAATCAATAAAAAGCAACAAAGATTAATAATGTTTTGCCATAAATCCCTCCTAAAATGTGTTATTTCAGAACCTAAATTGCAGGTTTTGAAAAAAATATAAGTGTCTAAAATATTATAACATATGTTAACATAAAACACAAATTTTTCTGCATATAAAATATTAAGTAAAAAACTAATTAAGTAAAAAACAAAGAAAAAGAGAGAAAAAAGAAGATATAAAGAAATAAGAATAAAAAGAAATAGAAAAACAATTCTTTTGAACTTTTTTAGACTAATATTGACTTTTAATGTGTATATGGTATAATAAATATGTTTGATAAATTTACATAATTAACTTTTAGACATATTATATAATAACCTATAAAAATAAGGAATAGGAGGGAAATTGCATGGAAGAAAAAATAATAGAAGAAGTAACAAACTTTATTGAAAACAAAAGAATAGGCGATTTACGTAAATATTTAGAAAATATAAATAGTGCTGATTTCCCGAGTATTTTAGAAAATATAGATGATGAAAAAATAATAATGGTATATAGGCTTTTATCAAAGGAAAAAGCAGCAGAAGTATTTGTGGAATTAGACCATGATGACCAAGAAAGATTAATAAATTGTTTAACAGATAAAGAAATAAAAAATGTAATGAATGAACTTTTTATGGATGATGCGGTTGATTTAATAGAAGAAATGCCATCAAATGTTGTAAAAAGAATACTTGCTAACACAAAGCTAGAGGATAGAAAAATAATAAATGAACTTTTAAAATATCCAGATGATACTGCTGGAAGCCTTATGACAACGGAGTTTATAGATTTAAAAGAAAATATGACAGTCGAAAAAGCTTTTGAAGTAATAAAACAAAAAGGTCTTCAAAAAGAAACTGTATATAATTGTTATGTTTTAGCAACAGATAGAAAATTACTTGGAGTTTTAGATATTAAAGATCTTTTAGTAGCAGAAACCAATCAATTAGTAAAAGAAATAATGGATACAAATGTTATTGAAGTTCAAACACTTGAAGATCAAGAAGAAGTTTCAAAAATGTTTGATAAATACGATTTAGTGGCAATACCAGTAGTTGATAAAGAAAATAGATTAGTAGGAATTATAACAATAGATGATGCAATTGATGTTATGCAAGAAGAAACATCAGAAGATTTTGAATTAATGGCAGGTATTACATCTACAACAGATGATTCATATTTTAAAACAAGTGTATTTTCACATGCCAAATCTAGAATATTATGGTTATTACTTTTAATGCTTTCAGCAACAATAACTGGAACTATAACTACATATTTTGAAAGTGCAATAGCAAGTCTTCCAATATTAGTTGCGTTTATGCCAATGCTTATGGATACTGGTGGAAATTGTGGTTCCCAAACATCTACTCTTATAATAAGAGGTTTGGCAACTGATGAAATAAGTTCAAAAGATTTATTAAAAGTTATTTGGAAAGAATTGAGAGTTGCATTAATAGTTGGTATTATTTTAGGAATTGTAAATGGAATAAGAGTTGCTCTGCAATATCAAAATATTTTAATAGCTATTGTTGTTGCAATTACACTCATACTTATTGTTCTTGCTGCAAAATTAATTGGAGGAATTTTACCGATAATTGCAAAAAAAATGAAATTAGATCCTGCATTAATGGCATCGCCAATAATTACAACAATTGTTGATATATTTTCAGTTACAGTGTTTTTTACACTTGCAAGTTTAATTTTAAAAATATAGAATAGGAGGAAATGTTTTATGGAAGATGAAGAAAAAATAATAGAAAAAGTAATAGATTTAATCGAGTATAAAAAAATAAAGCAATTACGTGAATTTCTTGATAATATAAATGAAGCTGATTTTCCTATGATTTTTAAAGAATTAGATGAAGAGAAAATAATAATGGTTTACAGACTTTTGCCAAAGGAAAAAGCAGCAAAAGTATTTATAGAATTAGATTCAGATGATGAAGAAAAGTTAATTAATTGTTTAACAGATAAAGAAATAAAAAACGTAATGAATGAAATAAACATGGATGATGCAACAGATTTAATAGAAGAAATGCCATCAAATGTAGTAAAACGTATTTTAGCTAATACAAAAGTAGAAGATAGAAAGATAATAAATGAACTTTTAAAATATCCAGATGATACTGCTGGAACAATAATGACAACAGAATTTATGGATTTTAAGGAAAATATGACAGTAGAAGATGCTTTTCAAAGAATAAAGAAAAAAGGACTAAAATCAGAAACTATTTACAAATGTTATGTACTTTCTGTTGATAGAAAGTTGTTAGGCGTTGTTGATATTAAATCACTTTTAGTAGCAGATAGAGATGAAAAAGTTAAAGATATAATGGAAACAAATATAATAAAATCACAAACTTTAGATGATCAGGAAGAAGTAGTAAAATTATTTGATAAATATGATGTTGTTGCTGTTCCAGTTGTTGACAAAGAAAACAGATTAGTAGGAATTATAACAATAGATGATGCAATTGATGTTATGCAAGAAGAAGCATCAGAAGACTTTGAATTAATGGCAGCTATGTCTCCAACAGAAGATTCTTACTTTAAAACAAGTGTATTTTCACATGCCAAAAACAGAATTGTGTGGTTACTTGTATTAATGATATCTGCAATGATAACTGGAGCGATAATAGAACATTTTGAAGCTTCAATAGCAAGTCTTCCAATATTAGTATCATTTATACCTATGCTTATGGGAACTGGCGGAAATTGTGGAGCTCAAAGTTCAACACTTATAATAAGAGGTTTAGCAACAGATGAAATTAGTACAAAAGATTGGATTAAAGCTGTTTGGAAAGAATTAAGAGTTGCACTTTTAGTTGGTATTGTTCTTGCAATAGTAAATACTTTTAGAATTACACTTCAATATGGAGAATTAAAAATTGCATTAGTTGTTTCTGCAACAATGATTTGTACAATTATTGTTTCAAAAATATTAGGATGTCTTTTACCAATTGTTGCTAAAAAGTTAAAAATGGATCCAGCAATTATGGCGGCTCCTTTACTTACAACAGTAGTAGATGCAACTACAGTATTAATATTCTTTTCAATTGTATCATCAGCATTTCAAATTTAATATTATTTTAAGTTTTATATGATAATAATATATAAAAAATAGGATGTGATAATAGATGAGAATTCTTATAGTTGAAGATGATAAAATTCTTGCTAAAACAATAGAACAATGCTTAGGTGAAAAATATGATATTGACCATGCATATGATGGTGAAGAAGGAATTTTATATGCAAAACAAGAAATATATGATGCTATAATACTAGATTTGATGATGCCAATTTTAAATGGATATGATGTTTTAAATAGATTACGTAACGAAAAAATATATACACCAGTACTAATATTAACAGCTAAGGATGACATAGGAGATAAAGTAAAAGGCTTTAGATATGGCGCAGATGATTATATGGTAAAACCATTTAATAGGGAAGAATTAGTTGTAAGAGTGGAAGCTTTAATTAGAAGAGCAACAGGAAATTATCAAGAAAATGTTATTGAATTTAAAACTTTAAAATTGGATTTAAATAGTAGAAAAGTAGAAGCAGATGGAAAAGAAATAATATTACAAGGAAAGCAATTTGATGTTTTAGAATATTTAATAAATTCAAAAAATACTATAATTACTAAAGACCAAATTTTTGATAAGATTTGGGGATTTAATAGTGAAACTACAACAAATGTTATTGAAGTATATGCAAGTGGTTTGAGAAAGGAATTGAAAAAAATCGGATATGACAAATACTTTAAAACTATTCGTGGAGTAGGTTATATCTGGTCAGAATAAAATATGGAAGAACAAAGTGAATTAAAAAATAAGTTAGTAAAACATGTTATTTATAATATAATAGGATTTACAATTATTTTTGTGATATTTGGAATATTCATTTTTTTAATGGTCAAAATGACCACTTATAAAAATGCTAATTTAGCATTAATTGAAAGTAAGAACCAAATTTTACAGCTTAATGAGGAAAAAATTAATTTAATTTTAAGTCCATCATTTTTTAATAGTTATGTAAGGAAAGATTGGATTCAAACTACAATTGATCAATATAAAGAGGAAGTTTTAGTAAAAAAAGTAGTAAATCCTAATATTATAGTAATAATTAGAAATAGAAAAAATGAAGTTTTAAATAGTGAAGATTTGGGAAAATTATCTAATTATATAAATGAAATTCCATTTTCCCAAAAACACTTAGATAAAATTTATGATGTAATATTGAATGAAAAATATTCATATAAGGCTTTAAATATTTTTTATGATAAAGAAAATGACCAAGAAGATAGATATATTCAACTTTTAATAAATGTTGATAGTGAAAAAAAATTAGTATCGAATTATTTTTCAATAATTAGTGTATCAGTGCTTTTAGGAATAATTCTTTCAACTATTGCAAGTTATATTTTATCACAAAAAACATTGAAACCACTTAAAGATAATATGATTAGGCAGATGGAGTTTGTACAAAATGTTTCTCATGAACTAAGAACTCCACTTACAATAATACAAGCTAAACAAGAATTATTATTACAAGAACCAAATAAAAAGATTATAGATAAATCTGAAGATATAATGCTTACATTAAACGAAACAAAAAGATTAAGTAAATTAATAAAAGATTTAATGCTACTTTCAAGAGCTGATTCAAATAAAATATTATTACAAAAAGAAAGTGTAAATATAGATGAATTTATTAAAAATCTTGTTTTGCCATATTCAGAAATTGCTGAATTTGAGGAAAAAAAGATAATATTAAATTTAAATTATAATATGGATATTGAATTAGATACTAGCAAAATATATCAATTAATTATTATATTGTTAGATAATGCAATTAAATATACTTTGCAAGGTGATACAATTGAGATAAGAACAGAATTAAAAGATAATAAATGTATTATTGAAGTTGCTGATACTGGAATAGGTGTTAGTGATGAAGGTTTAAAAAGAATTTTCGAAAGATTTTACAGAGAAAATAAAGATAGAAATAGAGAAACTGGAGGAAGTGGACTAGGTCTATCAATAGCAAGTTTTATTGTATCTGCTCATAATGGAACAATAAAAGCATCTCATAACAATCCAAAAGGAACAATCTTTACTATAAAATTACCAAGATGAAATTTAGGGACGCTCCCTAAATTTCATTTTTTGGTTTAAAAGTAAAATAAGATGTGTATATTATTAGTAAGATTTACCAGGAGGTTGTTATATGGTTTACAAATTTACAAAATGTGGAGAAAGAGTTTTGTCTATATCAAATGAGCTTGCAATAGATTTAGGACACAGTTATATAGGAACAGAACATATTTTGTATGGATTAGTGTGTGAAAATAATGGAATAGCTGGAAAAGCATTAGCAAAACAAAATATAACTCCAGAAGATATATTAGATGAGATTGAATCTTTAATTGGAGGAAAAATAAAAGAAGATTTTTCTGTTTTGGGATTTACACCTAGAACTAAGAAAATATTAGAGAATGCTTATTTAGAAGCTAAAAGACTTGGAACTAATTTTATAGGAACAGAACATATGTTAATAGGTCTTTTGAAAGAAAGTGAATGTATTGCTGTAAGAATTTTAGAAGCATTAGATATTAAAGTAGATAAAATATATACAGATATTGCTAATATTTTGAATGATTATGATACAGATACTAAAAAAACAAAAGAAGAAAAAAATCATAATAATACACAATTTTTAAATCAATTTGGAAGTGATTTAACAAAGCAGGCTAAAGAGGGAAAATTAGATCCTGTTATTGGAAGAAGTGATGAAACAGATAGAATTATTGAAGTTTTATCAAGAAGAACAAAAAATAATCCATGTTTAATAGGAGAACCTGGAGTTGGTAAAACAGCTGTAATAGAAGGATTAGCACAAAAAATAGTAAATAATTGTATTCCAGAAAATTTAAAGAATAAAAGAGTTATAACATTAGATATTCCATCATTAGTTGCTGGTGCAAAATATAGAGGTGATTTTGAAGAAAGAGTAAAAAAATGTTTAGCAGAAGCAAAAAAGATGAAAGATATAATTTTATTTATAGATGAAATTCATACAATAGTGGGAGCTGGGGCTGCTGAAGGTGCAATTGATGCTGCAAATATTTTAAAACCAATGCTTGCTAGAGGAGAAATACAACTTATTGGGGCTACAACGTTAAAGGAATATAGAAAATATATTGAAAAAGATCAAGCTTTAGAAAGAAGATTTCAACCAATTTATATAGAAGAACCAAGTTTAGAAAATTCAATAAAAATTTTAAATGGAATTAAGAACAAATATGAAGAACATCATCAAGTAAAAATAACTGATAGTGCAATAATAGCATCAGTTGAGCTTTCAAATAGATATATAAATGATAGATTTCTTCCAGACAAAGCAATAGATTTGATTGATGAGGCATCTTCTAAAGTGAAATTAAAATCATTTATTGAACCATCAGAACTAAAGAAAACGAAAAAAGAATTAGATGAAATAAATAATTTAAAAGAATGTGCAATAGATAATCAAGAGTATGAAAAAGCTGCAAATTTAAGAGATAGAGAACTGGAGCTATTAGATAATTTAGAAAAAGAAAATGAAAAATGGAATGATATAAAAAATAAAAAAGTAATAACAATAACTAAAGCAGACATAGAATTAATAATTTCTAAATGGACTGGAATACCAGTTTATAAAATATCTGAAAGTGAAAATGAAAAATTAAAAGAATTAGAAAATAATTTATCTAAAAAAGTTGTAGGACAAAATGAGGCTATAAAGACTATTTCAAAAGCAATAAGGAGAAGTAGAGTTGGACTTAAAGATCCAAATAGACCAATAGGTTCGTTTTTCTTTTTAGGACCTACTGGTGTAGGAAAAACTGAGCTTTCAAAAGCTTTAGCAGAATGTTTATTTGGAAATGAAAATTCAATGATAAGACTAGATATGTCTGAATATATGGAAAGTTCATCTATTTCAAAATTAATTGGTTCACCTCCAGGATATGTAGGTTATGACGATTCAAATGAATTTACAGAAAAAGTAAGATTAAAGCCATATTCAGTAATACTTTTCGATGAAATTGAAAAAGCACATCCAGATGTTTTAAATTTATTACTTCAGATTTTAGAAGATGGAATTTTAACAGATAGTCAGGGCAGAAAAGTTAGTTTCAAAAATTCAATAATCATAATGACATCAAACATTGGTGCTAGACTAATTGTTGAAAATAAAAAATTAGGATTTTCAAATAATGATGAAGAATTACAATATATTGATATAAAAAAATCTGTTATGAATGAATTAAAGAAAGAATTGAAACCAGAATTCATAAATAGAATAGATGAAATTGTAATTTTCCATAAACTCGAAAGAAAAGAAATAAAGAAAATTGTAGACATAATGTTAGAAAAAGTATTGGAAAGATTAGGAAATCAAGAGTATTATTTGGAAATAGATGATTCTGTAAAAGAACTTATTATAGATAAAGGCTATAATAGAGAATTTGGAGCAAGACCAATAAGAAGAGCTATGCAGAACTATTTAGAGGACTTACTTGCAGATGAAATCTTAAATCAAAATATAAAGAAAAAGGAAAAAAACTTTTTAGTGGCAGATAAGGAAAGAGTATTTTTAAGTAAGAATTGTTAGTTATGTGAGTAAATTTTAATTGTATACTTATATTTTTTATAATGAATTTTCTTCTTTCAAAGTTCTCGATATTCCGTCGTATTTGCTGAAACTGTTAAACTTTAGTTGTTACAGTTTCAGTACTTCAATATTTATTTGATAAATATTGAAGCTACATATAGACTTTTTAAAGAAAACAGCGCCCTCAAAAACAAGTTTGAGATTCCCTATTTTCTTTAAAAATATTCTACTAATAAAATACTCTGTTTACATTCGAACTTTTCATTCAGAAAATTATTATAAAAAATATTAAGTGCAAAATTTAAAATTACTGCAATAAATAAAATTTACAATAGCCTAAAATTTAAATAATTGCTGAAAAATTACTATCAAGCAGAAAGTTCTGTCTTAGGCTATTTAGAAATTGTTATTTGGTAAGTAATTTTTTGCACATTTTTATTAAAGCTTTGTAGAATAATTTAAAAATTAACTGGATGCACATGCACTACAGCTTTATCAATTTTTTCTAAAGCTTCTACATCTTTTTCTAAATGATTTGCAAGTTTATGGCTTTCAAATGTACTCATTTCTCCATCAACAGCAATTGTAAAAATAACAAAATATTTATAACCAATAGGAGTAGAGTATAAATTGTAGCAATTTTTTATATCATCATGTTCTTTTACTAATTTCATAATAGTTTCTTTTGTTTCTTCATCTAAAGAAATATCCATCAAAACATTGTAGCTTTCAATAAATATTTTTATTCCTGTTATTAAAATCCAAAGTGAAATTCCAATCCCTACAACACCATCAATCCAGTAAATTCCAAATAATCCAAATACAATTGAAATAAGAGTAAATGTTGTAACTACACAATCATTTCTATGATCTTGATAATTTGATTTTAAAAGAATGTTATCATATTTTTTAAACATAACTTTTGTATATAAATATAAGCAGAATTTTGTTATTATAGTAAGTATACAAACAACAATTAATCCCCATGAAAATTCAAAATAAGATTTTTTGATAAGACTAAATATTGAATCTATAAATAATTTTGAAGATACTAAAATCATTGTAATACTAATAAATAGTGAAAATATGTATTCAGCTTTTCCATGACCAAAATTATGGTCATTATCTTTTGGTTCACTAGAAATTTTATTTCCAATAAAAGTCATTAAAGAAGCAACTATATCTGATGCACTATTTACACTATCAGCAATCATTGATTGACTATGTGTTATAATCCCAATTGTTCCTTTTATTATAAGTAAAAATATATTCCCAAAAATTCCAGCTAAACCAGCTTTTTTTATATCTTTGAATTTCTTTTCCATAAAAAACCTTCTTAAATTTTATTATATATATTATTATATGATAACACACAACAAAAAAAATACAAGATATTGATTAAAAAAAAACTATATGTTATAATCAGCTTAGTTTAACAAAAGAAGGATAGGTGTTATAATTGGTATTTGCAGTAATAATTGTAATTTTATTAATGATAATAGTTTTCTTAGCAGTACTTGCGGTAATGCAAATAAGAATGGCTGGTATGGAAGTAAAAGATTTTTGGTCATTTATTAAAGCTAATGAAACTTTAAATAAGTTATATGCTTTTTCAGTGAAATATGAGAAACTAACACCTCAGCAACAAGTTCTGTTTCTAAAGGAAGCAGATGAAGTTTTTGAAGCTTTTAGAAAAGTCCCAGATGCTTTATGGGAAGACGATTATGAGAAATACATGGAAATTTTAAATAAATATAAAGATATAAGGATTACTAGATGGGAATCACAATAATTAAATAATTTTCACAAAAAATATCAATTTTTCATAGTATATAGAAAATTGATATTTTTTTAGGAGAATTTATTTATGAAAATAAGATATTTTGATCATGCAGCTACAACAAGTGTTGATGATGAAGTTTTAAATTCAATGATACCATATTTTTCTGAAAATTATGGAAATCCATCGTCTTTATATAGTATTGGAAAAGAAAATAAAGAGGTTATTAATTTAGCAAGAATGAAAATTGCTACAATTTTAAATTGTAAAGTTAATGAAATATATTTTACAAGTGGTGGAACAGAAAGTGATAATATGATTATAAAAGGAATCGCATTTGCTAATAAAAGATATGGTAATCATATTATTACAAGTAAGATTGAACATCATGCTGTATTAAATACGTGTGAATTTTTGGAAAGATTCGGATTCAGAGTAACATATCTTACACCAAATTCTAAAGGAATAATAAATCCTGCTGATGTAGAAAGAGCAATTACAAGAAATACAATTTTAATAAGTATTATGTATGCAAATAATGAAATTGGTACAATACAACCAGTAGAGAAAATAGGGGAAATAGCTAAAAGATATGGCGTATATTTTCATACAGATAGCGTTCAAGCAGTTGGAAATGAAAAAATTGATATTAAAAAATCTAATATAGAAGCATTATCAATATCTGGTCATAAATTTTATGGTCCTAAAGGAATTGGTATTGCATATATTAATGAAAAAATTAATTTTATGACTATTCAAGATGGTGGTCATCAAGAAAGAGATAAAAGAGGTGGAACAGAAAATGTTCCAGGAATTGTTGGAATTTCAAAAGCACTGGAAATTGCAAATGCTAATCTTGTGAGTTATAATAGACATTTAAAAGAACTTAGAAATTATTATATATCAGAAATTCAAAAAAGAATTCCAAATATTAAGATTAATGGAGATATGAATTCAAGACTTTCAGGAAATGCCAATATTAGTTTTAGTGGAATAGATGGAAATAAACTTGTAGAAATGCTTGCTGAAAAGGGAATATGTACTTCAAGTGGTTCTGCATGTAGTGCAGGTTTTGTAAATAGTTCACATGTCCTTTTAGCAATTGGTATGCCTAATTTTTTAGCCAAAAGTGCATTAAGAGTAACTTTTGGAAAAGAAAATACTATTGATGATACAAAATTTTTATTAGATTCAATAGAAGAATCAGTAAAGATTTTAAGAAAAATATAGAAAACTGCGGAGAATTAATTATAACTTTCTCCGCAGTTTTCTTTTTTCAGTTAACTACATTACCTTGTTGGGGAGAGTCAGACACCTTTGACAGTAATCTTCAAAACTCCTCCCAGTTTTTCGCACCAATCCTTTACCTGCCATCCCTGTCTGCCGACGAAAATACCCTCAGTTCCAGATGGAACTTCGATAGTGACTTTGATCCTACAGGACATTTGGTGACATCGAAGATAGCAAGATACTCTGTGTCGAGCTTGTCGAAATTCGGTGATGTCTCAAGTTCCACTCCACAGTGATCCCAGTACTCATCAAGTAAACGGGCTTTTCTTGTTTCACTCATGAGAACATGAGCCCAGAAGACTTTGATGTGATCATCATCAATGGCAAGATCAAGTCCAGAATCGGGAACATTCTTGAGCAACTCATCAGAGTAATGGCTTACACCGCAGGCAGGACGCCCATTAAGAATGCTCTTGAGACCAGATACCAGTGCAAATCTTTCTTTCCTTTTCTGAAGCCGCATGATCTCGGGATTTACCTGCTCCTCATAGATCTTGTTGGCTGCAGCCTGTGTTTCTTTGCTGAATACAGAAGCAGTATATTTTTTGATATACCGGTAACCGTCAGCGATAGAAAGATACAGTGGAAGAGTGAGTTTTGTTTCTTTACAGCACTCGGGATCCCAGATCTCAATTTTCTGTCCAGAGCTATCTGGGCGACACTGAATTCCTAAAGATTCAAGAAAAGGCTTATACTCCATATCCACTGTGGGAAGCCCCAGTTCTACTGTTTTGCCGTACTCCTTGTATCTGTATTCTTTGTTGGAATACACCCAGCACTGGGGAATGGAAGAGATGGATTTGGTAGTAATTGGCATGGTGTTCATAGTTTTCCTCCTGTTTTAAATGAAATAATAGTGTAAATGTACAACTCCTACATAATTATTATAACACATTATGTAAAAAAATCGAATTTTAGCAAAAAAATAAACTCCGAAATAAATTCGGAGTTAAAAATTTAATTAATCTTCATTTCTTTTTTTCTTTGCAACATCTGATATTGCTCCAATGCTTCCAAGAGCTTTTGTAGCTTCAAATGGAATAAATATTTTGTTTGCTTGACCTTTAGCAACTTCTTTTAATGCTTCTAAAGATTTTATTTGAACTAATTTATCATTAGGATCTGCTTGTTTTATAGCATCATAAACCATTTGAATTTCTTTAGCTTTTGCAACAGCAACTTGTTTTATAGCTTCAGCCTCACCAGTAGCTCTTCTAATTTTTGATTCTCTATCAGCTTCGGCATCTAAGATTGCAGCTTGTTTTCTACCTTCAGCAAGGGTGATTGCAGATTGCCTTTCTCCCTCAGCTTCAAGAATTAAAGCTCTTTTATTTCTTTCTGCATTCATTTGTTTTTCCATTGCGTCTCTAATATCAGCAGGTGGTGTAATATCTTTAATTTCAACTCTATCAATTTTACATCCCCAAGCATCTGTTGCTTCATCAAGAATAACTCTTAATCTATCATTAATTTGATCTCTAGAAGAAAATGTTTGGTCTAATTCCATTTTACCAACGATATCACGAATTGTTGTGATAGCTAAGTATTCGATACCTTTTTTCAAGCTTTGAATTTCATAAACAGCCTTTGCAGGATCTGTAATTTTGTAGAACACAACAGTATCAATTGTGATTGTAACATTATCTGATGTGATAACTCCTTGAGGTGGTATATCCATTGTTTGTTGTTTTAAACTAACTACTGAACGAACTTTATCTATAAATGGAACGATGATTGTAAGACCAGCATCTGCAACTTTGTGAAATCTACCTAATCTTTCAATAATGTAAACTTCTGATTGTCTAACAACCTTAATTGTTTTATATGCTACTACACATATAATAATAAAAAGTACTAATAAAAAACCCATTGTAATTTTTCCTCCTTAAAAATATATTATTATTTTACTAATGGCTTAACTATTGCTTTTACGCCTTCAATTTTTTCAACTACTATTTCAGTATCTTTGGAAATATATGTACTATCAGCAGATTTTGCTGACCAAGTTTCTCCACTAATTTTTACTTGACCTTTACCTTCAACAGGTTCTATATCTACAATAACCTTTCCAATTTTTCCTTCAATAGAATTTGAATTTGTTTTAATAAATGAATCTTTTGGTAAAATTTTATTAACAAATGGTTTTGTTACAAACAATAATATTGTTGAAACAACTAAGAATATTGTTGCTTGAATAATTACACTATTAATTACAAAACTTGCAAGCATAGCAACTAATGCACCTAGTGAAAACCAAAATATTAAAAAACTAACATTAAAAATTTCTATTAAAAGAAATATTCCTGAAAGTATTAACCAAAACTGCCACATTACCATAAAGCATACCTCCAATCTATGTGAAAATAAATAATATTTTACATCAACATTATACAATAAAACTTACAAAAAAGAAAGAAAAAACGAAAAAAATATCAAAATGTAATGCAAATGTTATTTTAGAATTCTTAATTATTAATATTAAAAAAATATGTTAAAAATGATGGATTTTTTTTTTTGCATATTATATAATTTGTGTGGGTTTCAAATTTTGAAAAACATATAATGGAGAAGAACTAATGATTAAAAAAAATAAAAAAATAAATATGTTTAAAGTTAAATGTGGTTTGCTGATAGTTTTAATATTGATAATAATTTTAGTAACTATAAAAAGTAAAAATGTAAATAAAGAATTATCAATTTTATTTAATAATGAAATTATTGAAACATTAAATAAAGTTATTATAGATGAAGAAAAAAATATATATTTTTCAAAAGAAGATATTCAAAAATTATTTGATGATACAATATATTTTAATGAAGCAGAAAAAGAACTAATTACTACTTATAATACTCATGTTGCTTTATTAAAAATTGATGAAGAATATGGTTTAATAGATGATATAAATACAGAATTAAAAGGCAAAATGCAAGAGAAAGATAAAAAAGTTTACATCCCAATTACTGATTTACAAACAATATATGATATTGAATTAAATTATATAGAAAACAACAATAGAATTGTTATAGATTCATTATTGAAGGAAAAGAAAGTAGCAGATGTTAATAAAAAAACTAAAGTTTATGAAAAAAAAGGATTTTTTCATGGTAACAAATTAGATAATTTAATAATTCGTGATAAAGTTGTTGTTTTAGGAGAAGAAGGCAAATATAAAAAAATAAGAACACATTTAGGTGAAATTGGATATGTAAAAAAAAATAAATTATCAGAAGATATAATAATTAGAGAAGATGCTAAATACGAAAAACAGGAAATCAATGTTTATGATAATTATTCAAATATTTCAGGAATTTATAATAATATTTCAGTAGATTCAAGTAAACTAAATGTTGTTACTCCAACTTTTTTCAATATAGATAAAAATAGTAATGTTTTAGATAGAACATCAATTAGTACAGCAACATATTCTGTTTATAAAAATTGGACAGACAGTAATGGTATTCAAATAATGCCAGCTTTAGAAAATGATGAAAATATTTCTAAGGTACTACTTAGCTATTCTCAAAGAAGCCAAGTAATAGGCCAATTAAGAGATATGTTATTAAAATATAATTATATTGGGATTAATATAAAATTTAATACCATAGATGATATAAACAGTTTCTATAGATTTATATTAGAACTATATCCAAGATTTAAAGCAGTAGGAATAAAAGTTGCAGTAACTTTAAATAGTAATTTAGATAGAAAAAGAATTGAAAATTCTGTAGATTATATATTAGAAGATTAAACGAAAGTGAGTGAAATAATGAAAAAAGTTTTAATTAGCTTAGTAATAATAGTTATAGTAGTTATTGTTGGAATAATTGGTTGGTATACAAATGGTTTAAAATCAGTAACAAAACAAAATAGTGAAACAATTACAGTTGAAATAAAAGATGGAATGGGGGTTCAAAGTATAGCTAATTTGCTAGAAAAAAATAATGTAATAAAAAGTGCTACAGTTATGAATATATATGCAAAGTTAAATAATATTAATAATTTGAAAAAAGGAAAATATGATTTTAATAATAGTGAAGATTTAGCAACAATTATAAGCCATATGGAAAATGGTAAGGTAACTGATGAATCTGTAAAAATTACATTTATTGAAGGAAAAAATATTAGATGGATTGCTAAAACTATTGCAGAAAAAACAAATAATACAGAAGAAGATGTTTTCAATCTTTTAAAAGATGAAGAATACATTAATTCTTTAATTGAAGAATATTGGTTTATTACAGATGAAATAAACGATGATAGAATATATTATCCATTAGAGGGATATTTATTGCCTGATACATATGTTTTTGATAATAAAGATGTTTCTGTAAAAAGCATTTTTAAAATGATACTTAATTTTACAGAAAAATATTTAAATGAATATAAAGATGAAATTAAGAATAATAGTTTAACAGTTCATCAAATTTTAACAATGGCTTCTATGGCTGAACTTGAGGGAAAATCTACTGAAGATAGAGCAGAAATAATTGGAGTATTTTATAATAGAATAACACAAGGTATGAGTTTAGGAAGTGACGTTACAACATATTATGCTTTTAAAGTAGATATGGGAGATAGAGATTTAACTGCAAAAGAATTAAATACAGAAAATCCATATAATACAAGAGGTCCTAATATGGTTGGAAAAATTCCAGTAGGTCCAATTTGTAATCCAAGTAAATCTGCAATTGAAGCAACATTAGAATATAAAGAAACAGATGCTTTATATTTTGTTGCAGATAAAACTGGAAAAGTTTATTTTACAAAAAGTAATTCAGAACATAATAAAAAGATACAAGAATTAAAAGATAAGGATTTGTGGTTTATATATTAATAAATTTTTGCCAAAATATTGATATTTATGTAGAATAGAAGTATAATATTTATGTTGTAAAAAAAGAAAGGGGATTTTATATTATGTATTGTGAAAAATGTGGAACAAAATTAGAGGATTCAGCTTCATTTTGCACTAAATGTGGAGCAAGTATTAAAGGTGAAGTTGTAAAAACAAAAGAAAAAGTAGAAGACAAAGAAGTACAATTAAATGTTAAACCAACTTATAAAATAGGTTATATGGTATTACCATATTTATTTACATATGCTATTTTTGCAGTTTGTTTAGGATTCCCACTTTTAGTAAGTGGATTATTTTCAGCAATAACTGTTTTTGGAGCTATTTTTATTGTTGTTGCATTATTATTTGGAATATCATATATATTTACTAAAAAACAATATGATAATTATTCTTATGACTTTTATAAAACAAAAGTTATATATAGAGATAGCTTTTTAAATGTATCTGAAAAAGAAGTTAAATACAAATATATAAGAGAAGTTACTATGCGTCAAACAATTATACAAAGAATTTTTAATATTGGTAATATTGTATTATTTACTAATGCAGAAACTGGTGTAGGAAATGGTATTTGTATTGTAAATGTTCAAAATGTTCAAGAAATATACAAAAAAATAAAATCAACAATTGATGTTTAGAGGGAGGAGTATAAAATGTTTTGTAAAAATTGTGGAACAGAAATGAGTGATGATGCACGTTTTTGCCCAAACTGTGGAACTGATAAATTAGGAGAAAATACATCACCAAACAATAAAAGGAAAGAAAATGATAATACAGTTAAATTTCAATTAAAACCAAAATTTAATTGGGGATATAAAATTATTACAACAGGACTAAGTGCTTTATTATGGGTTTTAATAATTGCATTATGGCTATCTGAGTCACTTGTTCAATTATTATTGTTATTCCCAGCATTACCAGTAATAGTGCTTACTATTACAGTTGCATATGTTGCTATAAAATTAATTTTTGAAAAGTTACAATATGATGCATTAGAATATAATTTTTATGCAACAAAAGTAGAGTATAAAGATGGTTTTTTAAATAAAGAAGAAAAAGAATTAAAATATAAATATATTAGAGAGGTTACTATGAACAAAAGTATTCTTGAAAGAATATTTAACATAGGAACAATAAGAATATTTACAAATGCAAGTAGTGGTACTACATATAATTCAAAACATAATAAAATGTATGGAAAAAATGGATTGGCAATTCATTGTATAAAAGATGTAAAAGAACAATATCAAAAAATTAAAAATATTATTGATGAAGGAACAGAAAACGAAGATTAATAAAAAAAGCTATTTCAGTGATGAAATAGCTTTTTTATTTATATTAATTTTTGAGTTGACACGTTATGTAAAGTATGCTAAAATAAAATAGAATGGACTCATTTTGTTGAGCAGATAGAAAGGAGAGTCATTTATGATTATGACAAATCGGTGCTTTATAGTAGAGAACCCGACAACAGAGGAAAATGTAAGCGAATACCATGTAACTGCAAACGGATTGGGATTCGGAGTATTCAAAGCCAATATAGACAGAAACAGGAGGAAAAAGATTTGTGTAATTTCTTTTGATTTCAGATCAAACAACAATGATCAAACATTCGAGAATGAAATATTTAAGGAAGTGTTCTTGAATCTGGCTAAAAGAGCGAAATTGCCGGTATGTTTTAAGTCCAGCGTGCTAACAGAAAATACCAAAAAAGTTTTGACGGAAATTGGAGCCAAAGAAGTGGTGGATGTTGAGCACATATGGCCGGATGCTTTCAATATTTTTAAATTGGAAGTAGAATAATATTATAAATGATTCATAAAGGGAGAGCAGTTACTATCGCTCTCCCAAAAACATTTTTATAAAGCCAAAGTATAAACAATTGACAAATTACATATAAATAGTGTATAATAAATATTAGATTTGCTATGAAGATGAAAGCTAATAGAAAAACATTTTACAGAGAAAAAATGCCATTGGCTGAGAGCATTTTAAATTAAGTTCTTTTAGTGAAACACATTGGAGCAAAAAATTTTATAAAAAGTGGAGAACTGTTTCCTTATAGTTCTCAAATAGGGTGGCACCGCGGAAGTTATATATTGAAATATAAACCTTCGTCCCTGTAACTTGAAAAATAGTTACAGAGATGGAGGTTTTTGTTTTGATTTTTCGTCCCTAAAGATAAGAAATAAGGAGAGAAAAATTATGAAAGAAAATGTTTACAGAACTTATACATGTAGTGAGTTAAGAGAAGAACACGTAGGGGAAGAAATTAAGCTAGCAGGATGGGTAGAGACAATAAGAGATTTAGGAGGAGTGCTATTTATTGATTTAAGAGATCAATATGGTATTACACAAGTAGTAGTTTCAGGGAATGAAGAAAAAGTTGATTTTGCTTCAAAGATACCAACTGAATCTACAATATCAGTATCACGGAAAAGTTAGACTAAGAGATGAAGAAACAATCAATACAACTCTAGCAACAGGAACAGTAGAATTATTTGCAGATAAAATCGAAATTTTAGGAAAAAGAAGCAAAGGATTACCTTTTGAAATTGCAAATAACAGAAGTGTTAGAGAAGATTTGAGATTAGAATATAGGTTTTTAGATTTAAGAGCAAGAAAAAATTTAGAAAATTTAAAATTAAGAGCTGAACTTATTCAATTTTTAAGAGCTCAAATGGTTAAGCAAGGTTTTTTAGAAGTGCAAACACCTATACTTACAAGTTCATCACCAGAAGGTGCTAGAGATTATTTAGTTCCAAGTAGAATGTATCCAGGAAAATTTTATGCACTTCCACAAGCACCGCAACAATTTAAACAATTATTAATGGTTTCAGGAATAGATAAATATTTTCAAATTGCACCATGTTTTAGAGATGAAGATGCAAGAGCAGATCGTTCACCGGGAGAATTCTATCAATTAGACATGGAAATGGCTTTTGCAACTCAAGAAGATGTTTTTGAGGTTATGGAAGAAGTAATATATAATACATTTTCAAAATTTTCAGATAAGAAAGTTGCTGAATATCCATTTCCAAGAATTCCATATAAAGAAGCTATGCTTAAATATGGTACAGATAAGCCAGATTTAAGAAATCCACTTGTTATAAAAGATGTAACAAATATTTTTGAAAAATTAGATATAAAAGTATTTAATGGAAAAATAGTTAGAACAATTACACTTCCAAATGGAGCAGAAGCTACAAGAACATTTTATGATGGAATGGTAGATTTTGCTATAGAAGAATGTAAAGCGAAAGGTTTAGCGTGGTTAAAAGTAAATGATGATAGAACACTTCAGGGGCCAATTGCTAAATTAATTCCAGATGATGCACGAGAAGAATTGTTAACTCAAACAGATACTAAAGAAGGAGATAGTATATTCTTCATTGCTGAACATAAAGGAATTGTAGAAAAATTAGCAGGAGAAATAAGAAAAGAAATAGCTGTAAGACAAAATTTAATTGATGATTCTGTTTATAAATTCTGTTGGATTGTTGATTTTCCAATGTATGAAATTGCAGATAATGGAAAATTAGAATTTTGTCACAATCCATTTTCAATGCCACAAGGAGGATTAGAAGCTTTAAAAACAAAAGAACCACTAGATATTTATGCATATCAATATGATATTGTATGTAATGGTATTGAATTATCATCAGGAGCTGTTAGAAATCATGATCCTGAAATTATGATTAAAGCATTTGAAATTGCGGGATATACTGAAGAAGAAATAAAAAATAGATTTTCTGCATTATTTAATGCATTTCATTATGGAGCACCACCACATGCAGGAATTGCACCAGGTGTTGACAGAATGTTAATGTTGCTTACAGGTGAAGAATCTATCAGAGAAGTTATTGCATTTCCAATGAATAGTAAAGCACAAGACTTATTGATGGGAGCACCAGGAAATGTTACAGATAGACAATTAAAAGATGTTCATATAAAATTAGATTTAAAATAAAAGTAATAATATTGTAATTGCTAAAAAACACCTCTAATAGTAAAATTATATTAGAGGTGTTTTTATGACAGAACAAGAGATTAGAAAAAAGTATCAAAGGGATGATGAAACAGATTTAAGAGGAGCTAATGTAGGTGCTATTGATAATTTAATAGGAATGCTTGAAATCCATAAAAATAGTTCTGATGAATATGTAAGAAATATAGCAGAACATTTTGGAGAATTTGAAAAACTTGCTCCAAATTTTGTGATATTTGAATCACAAAAATCAGATGAATGTTTTTATATGCATAGCTTTGCAGCTTTTCAAATAGGGAAAGATACTGAAAGCTTAATATCATCACATGAGTTTGGGCATGCTGTTATAGGAGTTACAAGCAAAACTAAAGTTCCAGAAGGATATGACGGCGTTATTGCTAGAGCAAAGGCTCATGCATTAGCTCCTGAAAATAGAGAGTATTTTAAACAATATATAACATATTTATCGCAAAAAGATAATGAAGATAGAACTCAAGCAGAAAAAGGACCAGTTTCAGATATAATAAGTTCAGTTTTCCAACAAGAAGGATTTAGAATTGGAAGTTATGATAATGAATGTTGGTTACCAGCTTACCATTTAAGAGAGTATTATTTTGATGAAGAAAAAGGGGAAGTAAAAGTTGATAAAGTTTATGATGAAGATTTTGCTAATTTTTATTCTTTAAAAGCAAATAATTGTGAGAAAGAAATAGAGACATTAAGAAATTTATTTGGAGATGAATTGATTGAAGTTTTAAGCAGTGAGATTTTAAAATCAGCAGTTATATTAGAAAGAGTGGCAAGCAAAGATCAAAAGGAAAGTGTGCTAAATGAAATGGAGAGCATAAAAGGAGTTATTACAGGAACTACACAAGAAGATATTCGCTCAATATCAGAACCAGAAAAAGAAAATTATAAAGATGAAGGAGAAAGAGAGTAAATGAACAAAATAAGTTCTAAAGCAGCCACTCAATTATATGAAATAATTTTATTATTACCTAGTGAGTATAAATCTAAAATTCCAATGACTATTATGAGTTTATTACAAAATAGAAAAATAGCTATAGAAGAAATAAATATAAAAAGTGCAGAGCATATAAATGATACAGCACTATTAGATGAAACAAAGAAATACTTATCTTATATTTTTTTGAATTATTTAGCTGATGAAGATGAAAAAAAAGAGTTTAATCATATTCTTGATGAAAATGAAGCAAGACACCAAGCCTTGCTAAAGAATAAATATGATACAACTAATATGTTTAGAGTTGAAGAAAAAAAAGAATCTAATTTAGAAGTCGAAGATATAAGAATTGATGAAGAAGAGTTAAAAGAAAAAGATAATGAAAATAATCAATTAATAGAAATTAAAGGAAAGAATTGGTTTAGTAAAATTTTAGAAAAAATTAAAAAGCTAATATGAAATTTAGGGACGCTCGAAAAATTTCACTATAAGAAAACTAAGAAAAAAAGTGAAACTTTTGGAGCGTCCCTAAATTTCAAAAAAGAAGTTTACAATAATTAGTTTTTGATATATAATATATAAATCAAAAATTAATAAAAAGGGGCAATTAAAATGAGTGAAAATGAAAATAATGAAGAAGTAATTCAAACAGAAGAAGACATTAATAGATTAATGCAAGTTAGAATAGATAAATTAAAAGAGTTACAAGATGCTGGAAAAGATCCTTTTGAAATTACAAAATATGATAGAACAGAGTTCTCTCAAGATATAAAAGATAATTATGATCAATATGAAGGTAAAGATGTTTCTGTTGCTGGAAGAATAATGGCAAAAAGAATAATGGGTAAAGCATCTTTTTGTACAATCCAAGATGCACAAGGAAAAATCCAAAGTTATGTAAGTATAAATGATTTAGGTGAAGAAAGTTACAAAGCATTTAAAACATTTGATATTGGAGATATTATTGGATTAAAAGGTTTTGTTTTCAAAACAAGAACTGAAGAAATTTCTATTCATGCTAAAGAAGTTGTACTTTTAACAAAATCAATTAGAGATTTACCAGAAAAATTTCATGGTTTAAAAGATATAGATTTACGCTATAGACAAAGATATGTAGATTTAATTGTAAATCCAGAAGTTAAAGAAACATTCCTTTTAAGAAGTAGAATTTTAAAAGAAATTAAAAACTTTTTTGATAATGAAGGATATTTAGAAGTAGATACACCAATATTAAATACAATAGCTGGTGGTGCTACTGCAAGACCATTTATTACACATCATAATACATTAGATATGGATATGTATTTAAGAATTGCTAATGAATTATATTTAAAAAGATTAATAGTTGGTGGTTTTGATAGAGTATATGAAATGGGAAGAATGTTTAGAAATGAAGGAATGGATATTAAACATAATCCTGAATTTACAAATATAGAATTTTATGCAGCATACCAAGATTATAACGATATGATGGATACATCAGAAAATTTAATTAGAAGTGTTGCACAAAAAGTTTTAGGAACAGCTAAAATTAATTATCAAGGAACAGATATAGATTTAGAATCTCCATGGAGAAGAGTAACAATGATAGACGCAATAAAAGAAGTAACTGGAGTAGATTTTAACGAAATCAACACAGATGAAGAAGCAATTGCAATTGCTAAAGAAAAAGGTGTTGAAATGGAAGATGCAAAACAAACTAGAGGATATATCATAAATCAATTCTTTGAAGATTTCGTTGAAGAAACATTAACTCAGCCAACATTTATTTGCGACTATCCAGTTGAAGTATCACCTTTAACAAAGAGAAAACCATCAGATAAAAGATTAGTTGAAAGATTTGAGTTATTTATAGATGGACGTGAATATGGAAATGCATACTCAGAATTAAATGATCCAATAGATCAAAGACAAAGATTTGTTGATCAATTAAAACAAAGAGATGCAGGAGATGATGAAGCTAATATGATGGATGAAGATTTCTGTATGGCTATTGAATATGGAATGCCTCCAACAGGTGGTATGGGAATTGGAATTGATAGATTAGTTATGTTACTTACAAATTCAGCATCAATCAGAGATGTTATATTATTCCCAACTATGAAACCAATAAACTAATTAAAATGTAAAGAGAGATAAAAGTATGGTTGAACTTATTTTTGGAATTTTATGGATATTAATTACAGGGTTTTGTACATGGGGATTTTATGGAACTGGTGGAGATGTGTATGTAAATGATACACTTGTTTCGCATGAAGAATTTGTAGAAATGTTAGCACCAAAATTATTTATAGGACTTTTTTGGATAATTGGTATTATTTTTATTGCAGTTGGAGTAGTTAAATGTATAAAAAAGATTTCAAAATTATCTTATATGAATAAAGAATTAGAAAAAAATAATTTTGAAGAAGATAACTATAATAAAAAAGAAAATAAATTAGAAGATGACCCAATAAAAAATTTATAATAAAAAAGAATTCTACTTTTAGAATTCTTTTTTATATTGTGGGAAATATAGATATTTTCCAGTATTTATATTAATTAAACATTGTAATTTTTTTAAATCTTCATCTACTAAAAATCCATCTGAAAAAGTTTCATAATCATCGATCCATGAAATATCACCTTTTGTAATTTCTATATGCCAATGTAGTTCATTATTGTAGGTTATTTGATTTATATTATAGTTATTAAAATTTATGTAACTAATATTACGATTATCATTTTTACAAAAATCAGTTTTTAAATTTTCATCTAGATTAGCTATCATAAATGCATCTTTTTCTGATATTGGAATTTGAAATTTATTTACATATTTGTTAGAAGAAAATTTAATAGAAGGCTTAGTAAAAATATCTACTTTAGAATCTTCACAATCACTTTTTTCTGATTCTTTAACAAAATCTTTTAATGCACGCTCTGTAAACCAGTTATTAAATAAATCAAAAATAAACATAGATATAACCACTCCTTTAGATGTATTTATTATAAATAAAAAGAGATTGTATAGCAACAGTATGAGATTGATTTTTTATAATAATTAATATATAATACAAATATATTTTATATTGGGGGGAATTTTTATGAACGATGAAAAAAAGAAAAAATTAAATCTAAAAATACTTATTGGTATTTTGTGTATTATGTTAGTTATTGTCTTGGTAATTTATAACAGACAAAATAATCAAGAGGATACTAGTGTTGTGACTTTAGGAAAAGTTGAATTAATTTGTGTGAATGAAAATAATGAACCTATAATTGGAGAAAAATTTACATTAAAAGATTCAGAGGGAAAAGACTTAGGAGAAGTAGAAAGTGGAACAGATGGAAAAGTAATGTTTTATTCTGTGCCAATTGGAGATTATGATTTAGAAGTAACACAAAATGTAGAAGGATATGAACCAGAAGAAAAGATAAAAAAAGTAACAGTTATAGGGGGAGAAACAGCAACAGTTACCTTCAAACATGTTCAAAATAAAGGTAACTTATTGTTAGTAGTAACAGATCAAAATGGAAATCCAGCTGAAGGTATTGAATATGATTTAATGGATTCTAATAAACAAAGTATTATAACAATTTCAACAAATGAAAAAGGTTTAGCTGGAGCAAAAAATTTACCATTAGGTACATATTACTATAAAGAAAAAAATGAAATTTATGACAAAGAGATTCATGAAGTTAAAATTGAAGAAAAAGATGAAGTTGTAAGAAATGATATATCTATAAATAAATAAAAAATAAAAGAGAATTCTATTTAATTTTTAGAATTCTTTTTTATTTTTTTCAACACATCGAAATATATTATGATATAATGTGGAAAAAGTATATGAGGAGATAATATGAATATAAAAACAACCAATAATATAAATGAAGCAAACTGTATTACACATAATGGAAAGTTTCATTGTGATGAAATTTTTTCAACAGTAATTTTGTCAAAAATGTTATCAGAAATTATTTTATTTAGGACAAATGAAATTAACGAAAAAATAGAAAATAAATATGTTTATGATATAGGTGGTGGTGAGTTTGACCACCATCAAGAAGGTGGAAATGGTGAAAGAGAAAATGGTATAAAGTATGCTTCATGTGGTTTAGTTTGGAAGAAATTTCGGCAGAGATATTATAAAAAAATATAATATAAATGATGTAAATTATGTTTATGAAAAAATTGATAAAGACTTGTTGCAAGGAATTGATGCCATTGATAATGGACAATTTCCTGAACTGAATGTTGATTATCAACTAAATAATTTATCAGATATAATTGCTAAGTTTAATCCAACATGGAATGAAGAAGGAAAAGAGGAAGAACAATTTTTAAAAGCAGTAAATTTTGCTGAAATTATATTTGATAATTTCTTAAAAAATATAATTTCTAAAATTAAGGCTAGAAATGATATAGAAATTGCAATCCAAAAATCTGAAGAACAAATAATGATATTAGATAAATTTTTACCATGGAAAGAGTTTTTATTAGAATCTAAAAATCCAAAAGCATTAGAGATAAATTTTGTTATATTTCCTTCAAATAGAGGTGGCTATAATATTTATACAGTTCCTAAAAGTTTAAATTCATTAGAAAGTAGAAAATTATTTCCAAATGAATGGGCTGGATTAAGAGACGAAAAATTAAAGCAAGTATCAGAAATAAAAACAGCAAGATTTTGTCATAATGGTCGTTTTATATGTGTAACAGAAACCCAAGAAGATGCAATAAAACTAGCTAAGATAGCAAATAATAATTAGGGAGAGAAAATATATGAAAAGAGTTTTAGTAACATTTGTAAGTATGGCAGATCCATATAAAAATAAAAGAGATGGAAGTATGATGCATATAATAAGAAACTATAATACTAAAGATATTCCAATAGAAAAAGTATGTATTTATTATAGTAAAGAAATGTATCAATATGAAAAAGAACAACAAATATTTTCAAGAGCAATAAAGCATTTTGAAATAGAAAATCAAAAAATTGAAATTTGTGACTATCCAAAAGATAAAACAAAATTAAGAGAAGATGTTTATGTATATGGTAGCTTTTATTCAGAGATTCATGAAATATTAAATGAAATTATAAAAGAATATACAGAAAAAGATGAAGAATGTGAAATTTTATTAAATATAAGTTCTGGAACTCCTGCTATGCAGACTGATTTATCATTATTAGGAATAACAAGTAATTTACCTAAAAAATTAAAAATTAAAATGATACAAGTAACAACTCCTTTAAAAAGTTCTAACAATAGAAGAGAATTTGAGGAAAATATAGAAGAGGCTTTAAATGAAACAACAGAAAACGAAGAAAAAATCAATGAAAATAGAACAATTGTAGAAAATATTGTAGATACAAGAAAGCTTATTTTACTTGAAAGTATACAAGATGCATTCAATAAACATGATTATGCAGGAGTTTATAATAATTTAAAAAATAGTGAGGATTTATTCAAAAATAAGGAGATTTTTGAATATTCTAAAAATCTGTATTTTAGATATATAGGAAACGAAAAAAAAGCATTTGAAATATTAAATAATCCTAATATTGTTCAAGAAGAAATATATCCAATAATGGACGAAGAATATAGAGTACTTTTAGAAAAAATAAATATTATGAAGGTAAAATATAGTAGAGAAGAAATAAATGATTGGTTGTTAATAGCACAAACTGTTATTGAAGATTTATATAAGAGATTAGTTGAAAAAATTTTGAATATAAAAATTGAAGATATAGAAAAAGAAGGGAAAATTTCATATGATGAATTTAAAATAATAAATGCAAATGGTAGATTTAATAATATAGATGAAATTATAAGGAGAAATGATAGTAATTTTATCAATGCATTTATTTTAAGAAAAATAATATTAAGGCAAAGAAAAATTATAAGTATTAAATTGAAAAATAATATTACAGTATTAGATAAAATAAGGGAAAATAGAAATAGAGCAGCACACACACTTGCGTTTGTTGATAAAGAGTCTTTAAATAAAGATTTTCTTAATAAAATAAGAAATATTGAAAAAGAACATAATATAAAAGTAACAGATTTAATTGATCCAAAATTAAATGCGTTAGAAGAAACAGAAAAGAAAATTAAAGAGTTAGTTGTTGAAATTATTCCAAAAGAATATTTAGATAAATTAGATGATACTTATAATGTTTATGACACAATAACTAACAAAATATTAACATTGATTAAAAATGAAATATATTAAAATAAAGGAGATTAAAAATGGAAGAAAAACCAGTAATTGCTATATACGATGTAAGAGGAATACAAGATTACATATTCAGAACAAATGCATTAAAAGAAATTGTAGGAGCTTCTTTAATTGTAGATAATTTAATTATAGATGAATTCAAAAATGCTTCAAAAAATTTTGAACCAAAAGAAATCATCTTAGATTGGGAAAATGCAGGAGAGCTACAATTTGAAACAAATACAAGTATAAAAATAGAAGTATTATATTATGGTGGTGGAAATTTAGTTGTACTATTTAGAAATGAAGATATATGCAAAAAAGTAAGTATAGAAATGTCAAAAAATATAATTAAAAATGCTTATGGATTGTCACTTGCATATGCTTATGTAGAAAAAACAGCTAATTATCAATCAGATTGGAAAAATTTAAAAGATGAGCTTGCAAAAGTAAAAGCAACAACTCCATTAAATAAACCAGTAGGAGTTATTCCAATAGTTCAATATGATAATATTACAGGACTACCACTTTCACAGGAAATAGAAATAGATGGTAGAAGTAAAAAGATAACATATGAAGCTTGGCAAAAAATTAAAAAATATGAGTCAATAAAAGATGATGGATTTATGAAAGAATTTGATCAAATGAGAACTTCAAAAGAAGAGGGACTAATTGCAATTGTTCATATTGATGGTAATAGTATGGGGCAAAATATTGGAAGCATAATGAAAGAAGCAAACAATTATAAAGAAGCAACTAGAAGAATGAGAAAAATATCAAATGATATACATAATGTTTTTGAAAAAAATGCAATTGATGAAGTGAAAGAGGCTCTGCCAGAAATTTGCAAGTCACATGGAGTGGAGAAGCTGTGTACAAATAAGTTGCCATTTAGAAAAATAATTCAAGCTGGTGACGATATTACTTTCGTATGCAATGAACGTATAAGTTTAGATATAACACAAGTTTATATTAATGCAATTCGAAAAGGATATATGTATGATGAGAAATATCCATTTAGCGCATGTGCTGGTATTGCTATAATACATAGTCATTTCCCATTTTATAAAGGATATAAAATAGCAGAAGAATGCTGTCAAACTGCAAAAACAAGAGCAAAATCAGAAGAAGGAAAAGTTGATGAGAAAATAGGAAACTATGTGGATTTTCAATACTGTTATTCAGGAAATATAGTTGAGCTAGAAACACTAAGAGAAACTAATTATACAAATATAGAAGGAAAAAATTTAATTAAAAGACCATATGGAATATTTAATGAAAATGATAAGATAACAGAAAATCAAAAAGGATATGATATTAAAAATTTTGAGAATGATTTAGAAAATATAAAAAATATATCAAGAACTACTGCTAAAGCATTGAGAGATGAATATTACAAAACAGAAGCAAATGTAAATACAATGATTAAAAGATTGAAAATGAAAGATAAGAATTTTAAATTGGATAAAGCGTTTGAAAATAATACTGCTAAATATTATGACGCATTAGAATTTTTAGATATATATGCTAAAAGAGGAGGTACAAAATAGATGAAATATGAATTAGAAATAAAATTAAAAAGCGATTTATGTGCATCTTCAGGAGAAAGCATGGGAAGTTATATAGATAGTGATGTATGTTATGATGATAACGGAATTCCATATATACCATCAAAAAGAATTAAGGGATTATTAAGAGAATGTGCAGAGGAATATTGTGAATGGAATGAAAGTTTAAAAGAATATATTAATACTATATTTGGAACTGAAGGTGCACAAAATCCTGGAAAACTAAAAATAGATAATGCATATATAAAAGATTATGAAACAGTTACAGATGAATTAAATGAAATTACTAATGTTTATGTATCAAAGCAAAGGATTATAAATTCATTTACATATACAAGATACCAAACAGCAATAGATGAGAATACTGGAAGAAGTTTAGATAATTCACTTAGAACTACTAGAGTAATAAAACAAGGAAATGTATTTGTTGCAAGTATTGATATTGATGCAGAAGAAAAAGAAATTAAATTACTAAAAAACGCAAGTAAACTTTGTCAACATATGGGAATGAGTAGAACTAGAGGATATGGAGAAGTTGTTTGTGATTTAAATAAAATTGATGATAATAATTCAATTAAGAAGATTGATATAAACTTAGAGGATAATACAGAATGTGAAATTAAGTTACTTTTAAAAGCTGAATCTGAAATAATGGTATCAAAGCAAAATGCAGAAATAACTGAAATTTATATACCAGGAAGCAATATTTTAGGAAGTATTGCGAAAAAATATTTAGATGAAAATAAAATTGATTTTGAGAATATAAGTGACGAATTTATAAATTTATTTTTAAATGGAAACGTAAAATATAATAATGCTTATATTACAGATAAAAGTGAAAAAACATATTATCCAATACCATTTAGTTATACAAAAGTAAAAAATGCTCAAAATGAATTTTATAACAAAATGTTTGATGTTACTAAAGAAAATGTTCAATTATCTGGAATTACAGGAAAATTTGTTACATTAGATGGAACAGATTTTATAAAAGAAGTAGATCAAACAGAAAACTATCATCATCAAAGACCAAAAGATAAATCTATTGGACATGCAATTCCAAAAGAGAGTGGAGGTACTTTATATCAATATACAGCAATTGCTAAAAATCAATATTTTTTAGGTAAAATAACTGGAAAAGCTTGTTACTTAAAACAAATTGCTAATTATATAACTGAAGGTGAAGTTTTAAGAGTTGGTAAATCAAAATCAACAGAATATGGAAAATTAGTTATAAAAGATGTAAAAATATCAGAAGTAAAAAATGAAGAGAAAATATATAAAAAATTTGCTGTAATTCTTACTTCAAATAACATAGTAATGAAAGATGCTCAAGTTACGACGGATAAAGAAGCTTTTGTAAATATTTTAAAAGAAAAATTAGGACAAAACATAGAATTAGAAAGAGCTTTTATAAATTATGAAAAAGTTTCAGGATATAATATTATATGGAATCTTCCAAAAGAACAATTAGAAAGTTTTAAAGCTGGAAGTGTATTTGTATTTAACTGTGATGAAGGAGTTAATTTAAAATCTAATTATACAATAGGACAAAAGCAAAGTGAAGGATATGGCAATTTTGTAATATTAGATTTAGAAGGAAAAAATTCAGAATTGCACTTAAATAAATATATTGAAGAAACAAAAAGTAAAAATATAAACGAAATTTCAAATCAAACAAAAGAGATTTTAAAAAGAACTCTTGAAGATGCAATATCTGATGAAATTATAGATGATGTAATTAATACTGTATCAGGTGAGTATAAGCTAAACAATAGTACAATAGGAAGAATTTTACTTATGCTTAAACAATCTAAAGATATAACAGAGTTTTATAGAAATGTATCATCAATAAAAAATGATAAAAAATTAAAAAGAGTTGAAGCACTTTTAAAAGGAAAAGAGCAAAAGTTATTAGAATTAGATTCAGTTATATGTTATGAAAAAATAATAGGAAAAGAAACTTTAAATTATGAAAAATATAAAATGGAATACATAAAGCAAATATTAATGCAATTAAAAATAGAAGGAGGAGAAAATTAATGATAAAAGAGAAAATATATTATTTTGTTGAATTAAAATCACAATCACCTCTTTCTATTGGAAATAGTGAAACTGAATTAACAGATCATGATTTGATTAGAGATTCAAAAGGAATGCCATTTATACCTGCTACAAGTATTGCAGGTGCATGTGTTCACTATTTAACTAGTGATGAGCAAAAGATAATGAATCCCATAACTGAAGATGGAAAAATACAAAGTCCATTTTTCATATCTGATGCAATATTACTAAATACTTGTAAAACTAGTATAAGAGATGGAATTGCACTTAATGAAAATAAAATTACTAAAGATGGTGCTAAATATGATATGGAAATTTTGGAAAGAGATTCAGAATTTAGTTTTAGAATAGAAGTAACTGTAAGAGATAAAGATGAAACTGAGACAATGAAAGCAATTGTAAATAAAATATTAGCAAGTATAAATAAAGGAAATATTTTATTCGGTTTAAAATCTAAAAGAGGCTTTGGAAAATTAAAAGTTGAAAATGTATATATAAAAGAATTTAAAAAAGGTAATATAGTGGAACTTGTTGATTTTAAGAAATATAATAAAGAAGAATATGAAAAATATGAAATCGATTATAATTTTAAAGATGAAAGTATAGATACAATTGAAGTGGAACTAAAACAACTTGGTGGAATTAGTATAAGGAGTTATAGTGCTAAAGCTGGTGAGGTGGATTTTGAACATATAAAATCTAATGGAGAGCCAATAATTCCGGGGACAAGTTGGAATGGGCTTATTAGAAAACAAGTAGAGTACTATAATGAAATATTTTATAAAAATGGATTTAAATATGATACAGAAAAAATATTTGGATATGTAAATGAAAATAAAGGACAAGCCTCAAAGATTATAATTGAAGAATCTATAATAGATGGTGGAAAAGAAATAAGTTTAACGAGAAATAAAATTGATAGATTCTCAGGTGGTGCAGCAGATTCAGCATTATTCTCAGAGAAAGCTTGGTTTAATGGAACGACAAAACTTACAATAAAATTACCTGCACAAAATAATTACATAAGATTACTAATATTACTTACAATAAAAGATATAGAAAATGGATTGATTGCATTAGGTGGCCAAACAGCAATAGGAAGAGGAATTTTTGAAGTAGAAAATGTTTATTTAAATGGAGAATTAATTAATTTAGATGATAAAATTTCTAAATTTGATTGCTCAGAATTATCTAAGAATGGAGGTAATGAGTAGTGGAAAAAAATGATATTGAAAATATAGTTAGCAATGAAAAGATACAAAAAGCATATATCTTAGCATATTTTTATAATAAAGTTTGTGTTGGTGTATTTGAAAATGATTCAATTAATTTTGAAGAAAATGTTAATTATAATCTATTAACTCAAATGAGAATTTTTAATAAAGATAAAGAAATTAAAATTATATTAAATGAAGAAAATAAAGAGTTTGATATTAGTATAATAAATGAAACTAATTCAAAAGATAAATTTGATGAATATATGATAGTTTCAGAAAATGTAAGATTGCCAATTGAACTAAAAAAAGATGAGAGAAAAAACTTAAGAATTTTAGTAAGAAATTATTTTGAAGAAAATAGTAATCATCAAGTTGTAATTACGAAATCAAGGTTAGTAGGATTTACTAAAACAGAAGGGGGTGAAATAATTGCCTAATTATAATAATCAATATAGAAATAATTTTAATAGAAATAATCAAAATAATAGAAACAATCAGAATAGAAATAATAATAACAATAATATAACTGTTGATAAAGAAATAAGTTATATAAATCCATATAATTTTATAAGTTTAAATAAAAATGGATGTAAAAGAGAAAGCAAAGAAGATAGAAAAGGTGATTTAACAGGTTATATTGAATGTACATTAACAACTAAAACAGAAACAATAGTACCTGATACAGAAAATCCTACATCAGAGGTAATTGAGATTAGAGGACAGAACGTTCCATTTTATACATATTCATTTTTTAATTATGGAGAAGAAAAGAGTGGATTTAAAGTTCCTGTAATACCAGGTAGTGAAATAAGAGGTATGCTTAGAACTGATTTTGAAGTATTTACAAATTCTTGTATGTCAACAGTAGATGCAAAGAAGAGCTTCATATCAAGAACAAAAGATGTAAAACTTCCAGGAGTTATAAGAAAAGATGAGAATGGAAAGTGGCATTTATATGAAGCAACAAGATATGCACTTCATACTACAAGAAGGGACGAAAGAAATGTACCTTTTCCAAGAGAAGCAAAAGATAATGATGAAGCTATATATATGGTTGACAAAAATAACAAAATAAAAATACAAAATCAAGAATATAAAACAGGAGATATAGTTAAATTTAATTTAAAAGGAAATAATCCAAGATATGTTAAAGAAATAACGAGTTCAGGAAAAGAAAAAGGAATTTTATTTATTGGTGAACTTGGTGGAAAGAAAACAAGAGATGCTATTCATGATAGTATTTTTAAAGCAGGAAATGAAATAGTAAAAGTAACAAATGTAAATGAATGTGTTGAAAGATTAAAAGAAATGTTGGACATGTATAATGATTCTGCATTTAATAAAAATTTAAAAGGAACTTGGTATGCTGGATATGATATTAAAAATTTGAAAGAATTACCTGTTTGGTATAGTAAGTTAGATAATCAAAATAGAACATATTTATCTTTAGCAGCAATTGGAAAAGAAGCTTATCATAGAACATTAAACGAATTATTAGAAATTACTCCAAATAAAGATGAAACATATATGCCATGTATAAGTAATGATAAATTATGTAAGGCATGTGAATTATTTGGCTTTGTATCTGATAAAGAGGCTAAAGGCTCAAAAATAAGAATATCTGATGCTATATATGTTGGCAATAATAATCCATATTCAAGTAAAAGAGTTATTCAAGAATTAGCTTCACCACATATTGCAAATTCTGCTTTTTATTCATTATATAAAACTAATGTAGATTTAATAAATATGAATCAAAATATTGATTGGAATTATGATTTTAAATTTTCAGGAAATAATGCTGAAGCAATAGATGCAGAAGAAATAACAATAAGAGGAAGAAAGATGTATTGGCATCATAAACCTCAAATTAATAATCAAGAAAAGAAAACTAATAGAAACTGTGCTATAATTCCGGTAAAAGAAGGTAGTTCATTCAAATTTAAAGTATATTTTGAAAACATAAAGAAAGAGTATTTAGATGAATTAATTTCTGTTATAAGCTTAAATTATGAAAGTGATATAGAATTGAATAATAAACCTTATTATGATTTATGTCACAAAATAGGAAAAGCAAAGCCACTAGGTTATGGTAGTATAAAAATAAATGTAGATGATGTTAAAATAAGAAAATTACAAATTAATAATAGTGGAATTACATATGAATTGAAAAATTATAAAGAAAGTACAGAATGTGAGCTAAAAAATGTTTCTTTGAATAGTTGTTTTCAAATGGAATCAGATAGTATGACTGAAACTCTTAGAATTTATAATTTTAATTATTTAGAAGATAATTATTTGAGTGATATACCTCAAAAATGTGTAGTTGCATATCCTAAAGCATTACATTATAAGAGAGAGGATGAATTTGAACTTGCAAGTCATTATTGGTTTATGGATATAAAATCATCAAGTGTTAATAATCCATATATTATTATGACATTGCCACGAATTATTGAAGGTAAGGAAAAAGCTTTAAATAAAAAAGGCTTAAAAGGAACAATTAAAAGAGCTGGAAGAGAAGTAAGTATAGATGGTTTAAAATTACCAAAGTTTATTAAAAATTAATAAATATAAATTTCAATAATAAAAGACTAGAGAAATCTAGTCTTTTATTGTTTGTAAAAATCCCTAATGGGTAAGGTAAAACTTATGAAAAAGAAATGTAAGAAAAAAAGCTTGAAAATAAAGTTTCAAATCCCTAACGGGTAAGGTAAAACTTATGAAAAAGAAATGTAAGAAAAAAAGCTTGAAATAAAGTTTCAAATCCCTAACGGGTAAGGTAAAACCTGTATCTATATCAAATTCGGTTAACACAGTTAATTGTTTCAAATCCCTAACGGGTAAGGTAAAACTGATTTAACAATTGAAGAAAATAAAAAACAACCAGAAGTGTTTCAAATCCCTAACGGGTAAGGTAAAACTATAAGTCTTTTATCCAAAAAAAATTTTAATAAAAAAGGAGAGAAAAGTTTCAAATCCCTAACGGGTAAGGTAAAACTACAATAATATAAATATATTTAATAATAAAAAATAAAAAAAGTCAATAAAATTTGATGAAAAAGAGTAAAAAAGTGCGTCGATGTCAAAATTAAAAAAATCCATAAAAGTCTTTATAAAATAGTACTATATGAGAAAAATAAAAAGATAAAAAAAGATAAAAATTAATCGACGTACTTTTACACATAAAATGATATAATATTTACAAAATAATATAACTAAATATTTTGAAATGCTAGAGCAACATGTAAAATCATCGACGCACTTTTTATAATAAAGGGAGGGATTTTATGATTACTCTAAATGAAGTTTTAGGAAAAAAGAATACCAAAATTGCAATGGAAAAAATTCGGTACTAAAATTTATAATAAAGCTGAATTTGAAGAATTCAAAGAATATTATGAATTAAATAGGCAAGCTATAAGAGAAAAAATAGAGAAATGTGAATACAATGCAGAAATTGTTAAATTAAAAGAAATTGCAAACTATAAAGGGAAGAAAAGAATTGTTGCAGTCTTAGATATAAAAGATAAATTCTTAACAAGAGCTATTACTCAAGTCTTAGAAAAATATGTAAATCCTACATTATCAGAGAAATCCTTTGCTTACATACAAGGGAAAGGAACAGTAGAAGCTTTAAAATTAATTAAAGAATATGTAGAACAAGGAAACACAACAGTTTGTCAAGTTGATATAAAAGATTATTTTGATAAAATAAATCATGAAAAATTATTAAAAGAATTAGAAAAATATAAGATAGAAATGCCACTTTTAAAATTAATAGAAAAATATATAAAGTGTGAAATTGAATATGAACTAGTATCATCAATAAAAAATAAAGGTGTTGTTCAAGGAAATTCCATGAGCCCAGTTTTAAGTAATGTATATTTGGATTCTTTAGATAAAAAATTAGATGAATTAAATGTTAAATTTGTAAGATATTGTGATGATATAAATATTTTTGGAATTTCAAGAAATGAAGTTTCAGAAAAAATGAAAATATTAGAAAAGGAACTAAATACTGATTATTATTTAGAATTGAATAAACAAAAAACTAATATTACTAATGTATATAAGACAACTTTTTTGGGATATAGTTTAGTAAAAGAAAAAGATAGTATAGAAATTTTAAGAAAAGAAAGAACTAGA
>ERZ777306.1158-NODE-1158-length-44699-cov-7.892012_pt1 | contig 44699 bp, 45 predicted proteins | sample MGYA00374966_ERZ777306 | MGnify/ENA primary metagenome ERZ777306 (study PRJEB29329, sample SAMN06343882) | mouse gut metagenome | isolation source: Mouse cecum | place: Austria: Vienna | collected 2014-11-15 ... | reverse complement strand
CCAAGATTGGCACGCCTTACGTCTACGGCATGAAGGGGACGGTTATGACGCTGGCAAATTATAACTATCTCAAGGGACAGTATGGGAAATTGGTCTGGGACAGCGACGTGAAGAAGGTCGGGCAGGTCTGCGTGGACTGCTCTGGGCTGATTTCATGGGCGTGCGGCGTGGTGCTGGGATCGGTGCAGTGGTTTGAGCGGGCAAACGTGAAACGTCCTGTTTCGACTATTAAAGATGCGCCGCTGGGTGCGCTGGTGTGGCAGAAGGGGCACATCGGTATTTATAGTGGAACGAAGAACGGCATACCGCGCTATATCGCCGCGGATGGCTCGGCGTATGGCGTAAGAGAGGCGCCGGTCAGCCGGAGCGGGTTCACGCACTGGCTGCTGGTGGAGGATGTTTTTTCTTATGAAATGGAGGCGGAAGAAGTGGTCGAGAGGGACACAATCATCATCAACGGGAAGGAATACGAGGTCGATATGATACGGAAAGACGGCGTGACGTACATCAAGACGAGGGACTTGGCACAGGCTGAGGGGATAGAGGTCGGAAGTCAGGGAAGGACGCCGGTGATTTCGATGAAGTAAGGCGGGGTTTGGAGCGGGGCGGAAGCCCCGCTTTTTACATATGCAAGTTTGGTTGGCAGATTTTTTGCTAGGCATTATTTGGATTTAGTTGGAACGCAAGAACTTATGTATTGCCTTTGACTGCTATAATAATATTTTGATTTTGTTTATACAACATATTTTCGATGAAACAGATAATGTTATAAAATATGCCGGAACATACTGAATATGTAATTTGGAAAAATAAGACGGTTTGAAAGTCTAATAATGAGAAAATAAAAAAGTGTTGAAGCATGGAGGCGAGAAACGTAGATTTATAATATAGCTTTTGATTTGGATGGAGCTAATATTTTATATTATTTTATATAAAGTTATTGCATGCGATGCAAGGATAGAATATAATGAATTATCATTGTCTAAGGCGGTGGCATTATGGTTTATGAAAAAGCGAAATTTTTTTGGAAAGTAAATGATGCTTCAAAAGACATATTTTGTATTTCATTTAATGATGATATGGAGTACTATACTTTTATAAAGCAATATTATGATGATGGATATCGCCAAATTATTATTACATCTGAGATTATGATAGGCTTAATTGAGCATTTTGTCTTAGAAAAAGGGCTTTTTGTATATAATATTGAATTTATAGAAGATGATCAAGATTTAAAAGATGAAATTGAAAATTTGCTCTCTATAATTTCTCGAGATAGAGCTTTTTTAGGTAAGTTAATAGAAAAATTAAATTTTTTGTCGGAGAAATCTTCTATTGATATCCAACGTATTTATTTTAAAGGACGAGGTAATGATGGAGGCGCAATAAATTTTTATTTGCAATCAAATGGTATTATTGGAATTGATAAGAAAAATTTTTCTTCTATATCAAATGAAATAAGCAACCTGATTGAGAGGTGCTTGTTTTAATGTTAGAAAAAATTTTGAAACTAATAAAACCTTTTTTTATTGCACTAATAGGTGTTTGTATGGCAAATAGCCTTAATGTGTTTGATTATATATCATTAGTACCATCAAATAATGCATTTGATTTATGCATAACGGTGTATTTTGCAATTCTAGATATTTTTAGTGATATTATAATAAAAGCGGTTCAGGCAAATTATGTATCACGGATTAGTGTTATCCTTTCGCAAAATAATACTGAAATAACGATAGCTTCAAATCCAGTTATAACTTTTAATCGTTCAGATTTAGCTGAAGCGACTATGTCAATAAAGATTACTGGCAGAAAAAAGCACTTTGCTAATTCTCAAATTATCCTTTCTAATGTAAATTTTGCAACTATGCAGGCTAATAGCAACAATAGAGAAGTTTCTATTGACAATAATGGGAATTACGTTGTTGATTTGGAGAAAATGTTTGGTACTACAGATATGCGAACTACAATAGAATCTTCATTCAGGATTAGTTTTGTAAAGGAACCTGTTGATGGTGAAAGATCTTGCGAAATAATTCCTGAATTAAAAAAGAAAAATTTAAGATGTTCATGGATATGTTATAAATCCAATAAGTTAGTTTTAAGAACAGAGAGGTGATTTCATGTCAACAACGCGTTGGCTAGATACAGAAACAACTTCGTTGGATTCAGCGATTACATTACTTATTGATTCTGTGGCAGGAGATGACAAGATAGCAAATATTTCTTGGGATAACTGGAATTTTACCAAAGTATTTGAAGAGAACCAATTGATGCGATTAAATGGTAGAGATATAAAGTTTAATATGATTAAGTGTACTTATGACCAAATCGGTGCAGGAGAGCGCCCGATCGAAGATAGAACAGTACGTAAATCTGCCTTCATTATTGTATATCATAATGGCATTTCGATTAATTACATAATAGATCGAAATTCTAATGCACAGAAAATGTTAAGAAAGCTATTATCTTATACAGGCAAGAATGAGATAGAAAAAAGTGGCTATTCTTTCTCAAATGATTTTTTTATTTGGTTGATTAGCAAAGTATATGTTTCGGATAATGTTATTGAATCCAATAATAATTTATCGTATCTTCAATTAGAATCGATCAAAGGCTTTCGAGGGGATATTGAAGATTTGCAAACACAAGTTTCTGCAACTGGAGAGGCTGTAATGAACATAATTAGTACACTTTCCTTTTTGCTGGAAAGTCGGCGTTTAAACCAAATTAAGCTTGAATTGAGTTATGCTGAACATGAAAATATAAGTTTGATTTTGAAAAAAGAATCTGTAGCCATAGATTTTAAACCATATCAAGGGATTTTTGAGCAAGAATCTGAAGATTGCATTACTGCAAAACTCTATCTTCTGGTATACTTAGAAATACTACCGATAATAGAACAAGAGTATCAGAGCAATGTTGTGGATGATATCTGGAGTAAAGAGGCTTATATCGATTTTATGCAAAATGTTGCTAAAAATCTTACAGAAAAAATAACTGAAAAAATTACATCTTTATCAAACTGATTTTATCTTTTAATGGAAAATGTGGCGCAGACAGCTACAAAGAAGCTGATGCAATGAATACAGACATAAGAAGTTTATCACATTCGAAATGGAGATGCAAATACCATTTTGTACTTGCGCCCAAATATCGAAGACAGGCAATATATGGAAAGCTAAAAGCTGATATCGAAAAGATACTGAGGACGTTATGCGAGAGAAAAGGGGTAAATATCATAGCAGCGGAATGCTGTCCGGATCATATTCATATGCTGGTGGAAATACCGCCCCATACCAGTGTATCTGAATTTATGGGATACTTGAAAAGCAAAAGCAGTTTAATGATATTCGACAGGCATGCAAATTTGAAATATAAATATGGAAATCGGCATTTCTGGTGCAGGGGGTACTATGTAGATACTGTGGAAAATACGAAAACGCAATAAAAGAGTATATTAGGAACCAACTGCAAGAAGATATAATGGATGACCAGATAAGCCTGAAAGAATACATTGACCCGTTTACGGGTAGGCCAGAGAAAAAGGGCAAATAAAAAGCCCCCGAGTAGGGGGCAGCCTGTGGTAAGAATGTGGTTGCCAGATGTTTCAATGCACTCTTTAGAGTGCTGCCACAGGAGATAGGCCCTTATAGGGCCTGTTCAAGCCATTCGTTCAACGGGTGGTTTTGGTTCCTCAATCAGTTCTTTCAAGAGCAGGGGAAGGCATTTTATTCCGGCGTAAAAGCTTTCCTGTTCGATGGTAAGGACAAGGTCGTTGAGAAGGTTCTCCGCTTCGAGGTAGCTGTCAGGGTTCAAATTCAATTCCAGGAAATCGTGCATCACTTCATATTAGATTTTCTTTTGCTGGATGCCCTGCCCTTTTTTCTGCTGTTCGGCTGCGTAATTTTGGTACAGTAAATCAATGAGTTTCATAGTATTACCTCCTTGTGGTGCAAAAAAACATTTGTTACAGGAATATTATAAAAGAATGGGGAGAAATGTAAAACGATGAACATAGACAAAAACAAAATCGGGATTTCAATAGATATTTTGAAAGGCAGATTTGCCAAAGCAGGCGATAGAAGTAGTTTTAATCCCAAATAGTATCAATTATTTTTATTTCAGGTGTATCCACATCCCACTGTACTGTATAATACCCATTCGCGGAGGCGGTTTCGATAACATGGTTATCATACTCCCCGAACGGCGGGCGGAACAGCTCCATTTCCAGCCCTGTAAGTTCCTTGACACTCTGGTGGCAGCTTTGCAGTTCCTGAGAAATCTGCTCGGCGGAAATTTGGCTCATATGAGGATGGGTCGCGGAATGGTTCCCGAGGTCATGCCCATCGGCGGCAATTTTTTTGACCTCCTCGGGATATTTTTCGACCCAATAACCGCAGAGAAAAAACGTCGCCTTGACGTCATTTTCACTGAGAATGCGCAGAAGCTCATCGGTATCATCAGCTCCCCAAGCCGCGTCAAAACTGACGGCAATTTGAGGTTTTTTGGTATCAACACAATAAATAGGAAGCTTCCGCTCGACTGAAGCGGACACGACAGCCGAAGCCTTTGTGACGGCAGGCGGCAGAACAGCAACAGCTCCGCAGAGCAGCGCAATTCCTGCCAATCCCATTACGATTTGTTTTTTGCGGATATGTATTGCCCGAAATACTTTCATAAATACCCTCCAAGAGCTTTTATTACCAATATATTTTGGAGGAAACAGGATTTAGAACAGGTTTCGCGGCGAGAAAAATCTGCTGGCACTGCGTCCTTGTTTTCCCTTTTCGAAAAAAATCCTCCTTTTCATTTCCTGCTACAAAACCTGCAAGCCTTTTTTATTATGACAGCATTCATGATGGCGGCAGCCATATTTTCAGCTTTTTTACAAAGAATACCTATCTGATGCGGATTGTTTCTTGACACTTTTCCTAAAAAGTAATAAAATAAAAAAAGCGTGGTGTATTCGGCGTGCCAAAAACGCAGGGATTTCCCAGAGGGATTTTTCCAGATTTCCCGTTGGGCTGTCCGGAACGGGGAACCGTTTTGGATGCGGAAGAAGTCCGGCGGGAGGATGGAGCTTTGCTTTTTGGTACACTGTGCGGCATGCGCTGCTTACAGGATGTGAGAAAAAGTGAACTGTACTTTGAAAACTAAATAAGGGGAGGTGTTTTTCATAGATCCGATAAGTATCATCTGTGGTGTTGTCGTTGGGCTGGTCGTTGGCGCAGTCATCGGCGTGCTTTACCGCAAGAAGATTGCGGAGGCGAGAGTCGGCGTTGCGGAGGAGCGTGCCGGCAAAATCGTTGAGGACGCGGTGAAGGATGCGGAAGCAAAGAAGAAGGAGATTCTTTTGGAAGCGAAAGAGGACAGCATCCGGACAAAAAATGAGCTGGAAAAAGAAGTCCGTGACAGAAGGAACGAGCTTCAGAGAAATGAAAGGCGGCTGTTCCAAAAGGAAGAGGCTCTGGACAGAAAAGTCGAGGCTCTGGAAAAGAAAGAGGAGCATATGACTGCAAAGCTGGAGGAGCTGGAGCAGCAGAAGGAGGAAGCCAGAGAGCTTCGCACTAAGCAGCTTCAGGAGTTGGAGAGAATCTCCGGACTGACGACGGAAGAGGCCAAGAATTATATCCTCGCGACAGTGGAAAACGATGTGAAGCACGAAGCGACTCTGCTCATCAAGGAAGTGGAAAGCAAGGCGAAGATGGAGGCGGACAGACGTTCGCGCGAAATCGTTGCCAACGCAATACAGCGGTGCGCGGTAGACCATGTGGCGGAAACAACGGTATCTGTTGTACAGCTGCCGAATGACGAAATGAAAGGGCGCATCATTGGGCGTGAAGGCCGGAATATCCGCGCTTTGGAAACGCTGACAGGCATTGACCTGATTATCGATGACACGCCGGAGGCTGTTATCCTTTCCGGTTTTGACCCTATCCGCAGAGAGATTGCAAGGCTTGCGCTGGAAAAACTCATTGTGGACGGGCGCGTACACCCTTCGCGCATCGAGGAAATGGTGGAAAAAGCAAGAAAAGAAGTGGACGTTATCATACGGGACGAGGGCGAGGCCGCTACGCTGGATACCGGCGTAAACGGGCTGCATCCCGAACTGGTGAAGCTGCTGGGCAAGCTGAAATACCGTACCAGCTATGGGCAGAATGTATTGAAGCATTCCATCGAGGTATCCCATCTGGCAGGGCTGATGGCCGCTGAGATCGGCGTGGATGTTACGCTGGCGAAGCGCGCCGGGCTGCTGCATGATATTGGCAAAAGCGTGGACCATGAAATGGAAGGCTCTCACGTCAGCATCGGCGTAGGGCTTTTGAAGCGGTATAAAGAAGGCCGTCTGGTGATAAACGCGGTAGAGGCGCACCATGGCGATGTGGAGCCGCAGAGCATTGTAGCTGTACTTGTGCAGGCGGCGGATGCGATTTCCGCGGCAAGGCCGGGCGCAAGACGCGAAACTTTGGAATCTTATATCAAGAGATTGCAGAAGTTGGAGGAAATTGCCGATAACTTCAAGGGCGTTGAAAAATCTTTCGCGATTCAGGCAGGGCGTGAATTGCGGATTGTCATAATACCTGAGGACGTGAACGATGAAGGTATGACCCTTTTGGCGAGAGAGATTGCCAAGAAGATTGAAGAGGAATTGGAGTATCCCGGTCAGATTAAGGTAAACCTGATTCGGGAAACCAGAGCCGTAGAATACGCAAAATAAACTGCTTCGGCGGGATTGGAAAACACAGAAAACAAAAACAGGGAAAGCCCGGGGAAGACACTTCGTAAGGAAGTTGTTGTCCCTGGGCTTTTGTAATCAGCCAGAATGATTGAATATTGAAGGAAAATCAATTTTGTAAGGATCCATTTTTCATATATCATATATTCATTAAGGCACTAACCAGCTGCTATCGGGTTTTGCTGTTAACCTGGCATTGCTGTATGCCGTTTCCATCGTCAGGCAGGCATGTCCCTGGCAGTATCCGTTCATTTTAGCCAATACCAGTGTAAGGTCAGGTTTTTCTTCTTTATTGGAGGCTTTCTTTTCATAACGGACCAGCAATTTGCGAAAACGGTTGAAAAAAGAGTGAGTGACCTCAACGACCCAACGGCAGGGCCGGAAGTCAGGGTGGCGTTCCAGTTCCTTCTTTTCCTCGCTGCCAGCATGTTTGCGGGTATTCTTTATCCGCTTCTGGACGAAGTACCACAATATGATACAGGGTATCTTCCAACAGTTTGACATCGTGTTTATTTCCTCCGGAAAGGACAGCTGCGGGAGGAGAGCCGCAGAATATATCCGAAGCTATTTTGAACCTGATTATAGCCTTGACAAGCCATTTGAGGATTGGGAACTAGAACTGCAATTTTGGAACAATTACAGAGTTACTGGTTTTGCCGGAATATCAAAATCAGGGGGTTGGCAGTAAACTTCTTTGCTTCGCAAAAGAAAACACACCTACAATGTTATATTTTGGTTCGCAGCCGGAGGCAGAGGGATTTTATGAAAAGAATGGCTGTCGTAGGAGCTTAAAATCTTACGTAATAGAAAAACAGGATAATAACTAAATTTCCAGTTCATCGGGCAGTTTTCCGGCAAAGGCTGCTGGAATTCTATAAAATTACAGCTGGAAGTATCCAGCACCAAATTTGAATATCGTGGAAAAAGAAAAATACTGTGCAAAGCTGGCGGTTTATGGTAACATATAAAAATAACAGGAACGGAACCATAAATTTTACTTATGATAATGTCCATAATACCGGAAGGAGGAATACATTCCGATGAACAGGATTTCGGGAAAGGCCTGCGGGTCGGCAGCTTTGCTTTGCGCTGTACTGCTGGCATTTCCCATAAAGGCAAGTGCATACAATGTGCCGGAAACAGTGCGGGTTGGTTTGGAAGCTGTCTGCAAAAATGCGTCTTCGGCTTCGATTGGCACAGGAGAGCTTTTGATTGGCACAGAGAGGGATGGAAGATTTGAAGAAGGCGGCGCAGTTTCCGGCGGGTTTACGGCAAGACCGGCGTCAGGCGATTATATTGCGGTGGATGACGAAATGGACTGCGATGACGCGCTGGATTTAGCGGATTCCCTTTCCAATATGGGGCTGGACGCCTATGCCGCGTATCTGGACGGGGAGGACTGGACCGTTTATGTCAGGAACGCTTCGCGTGCAGAGGTGGAACAGGCTGCACGGGAATCTGCAACACAGATACGCGGCTTTACGGGATATTCCCTTTCTGATGGCAGGACTGCCCTGCTTCTGCCTGAAGATGCTGTTTTGATGGGGACGGAGCGGGACGATACCATTTCTGTTAACGGAAAACGCTACCGCGGCATGCTGACGTTTGCTGTGCGTAACAGTGCGCTGACGGCAGTCAATGTAGTTGGGCTGGAGGAATATCTCTATGGCGTTGTTCCGGCGGAGATGCCGCAGTCCTATGAAGAAGAAGCATTAAAGGCGCAGGCAGTTGCTGCAAGGACATATGCCATTACAAAACTGGGTGCGCATACAGGCAGCGGCTATCAGCTTTGCGATACTACGGCATGCCAGGTTTATCAGGGCTATGATGGGGAGGCGGCTTCGGCTATACGTGCGGTGGATGATACGGCAGGGGAAATCGCCTGCTATAACGGTGTACCGATTGAGGCTGTATTTTCTGCTTCTACAGGCGGCTATACGGAAAACAGCGAAAATGTATGGAGCAATAAGGTGGCATATCTGCGGGCAGTGCCGGAGGTCGTGGAGGAATATGGCGACAATACATGGAAACGCACGCTGACGCTGAATGAGCTGGATGCTTTGCTGTCTGCAAAAAGGGAAAGCATTGGCGCGGCGGAGGACATTGAAATTACAAAGCTGTCGACAGGCGGGCGTGTGCAGGAGCTGAAAATCATCGGTTCTCGCGGGAGCAAAACGCTCACAAAAGAGGAAATCCGGACATACTTTTCCGGTGCGGCTTGTGGGAGCCTGCCGGGGAAAATGTTTACCATAAACGGTAAGGGCGGGGAAATCGGCACGTATGATGGAAAAGTTTCTGCGCCTTCCTCAAAGCCGGAAAAGGGTACACTGCGCGCGGCAGCTGCCGAGGACGGGATTATTGCCAGAACAGAAGGTTCCCTGAAAAGCATGGACGGAAAAAGGCTGATGGTTTCTTCACAGAAAAACGGCGGAACATCCTCCGGAACACAGAAAGACGGGGACTATGAAGTGTATTCTGTGTCCATATCTACGGTCAGCGGCGGAAAATTTGTGTTTGAGGGCGTTGGCTTTGGACATGGTGTCGGGCTGAGCCAGAAAGGGGCGCAGGCGATGGCATTGGAAGGGTACGACTACGAAGAAATTTTGTACCACTACTATACAGACATTACGATAGAGGATTGAAAGATGAAAAATTTGAGGGATTTCCTGCTTTCACGAAAGGGCTGGCGGGACGAAAAAGGGAACACGCTGGCATTTTTTGAAAGAGGACTGGAAGGGGAACCCGAAAAAGACGCGCTTTGGTTCTTTTTAGACGAAGGTCTGCGCTGCGGCGGGCTGCAAAGGCGAATCCAGCCGGAGGAAGCGGAGCTGGAAAGGCTGCTGCTGGGGTGCGGCAAGCGGGAGCTTTGGGAACTGCTGGAAAAGGATATCGAAAAGTGGAGAAAAGGAGAGTGAGGACATGTTTGTGGAAAAGCTGACGGAAGAACAGATACGGGAAATTATGAATGTGATTTCGGACGATGGGAGCGTAAAAATTATCAGTGTGCGCACATATGATTCCAGCTTTGAGGACAGCCTGAATATTTCCAATGTGCCGGAGGTAAAGGCGGAATTTCAGGAGGATGTAGAAACCTACCGGCTGTTTGATTACAATATCCGCGGTTTCCATAATGCGGGTGCGGGCTCCGATTATATTTACCGGAAAATGATGCTGGACTGGTTCGGGCCGGAATATGCCATAAAATACCTGATGGAAAACTGAGAAACGGAGGGGAAACCAATGTATGTGAAAAAGCTGAAAGACCATGAGATTGAGGAAATCATGCATGCCATTTCTGACGTGGACGCTGTGGTTACGGATATCCGCAGGGCGGCGACGGACCCCGAGGTGACGGTGCTTTCACAGGATATGGAGGAGCATTATGTGCTCCATGATTACGATATTGAAGGGTTCGATTTCCTGCCGGATAATGCCACATATATTTATCGGGAAAAAATGCTGAAGTTTTTCGGCGTGGAATATGCAGCAAGGTATTTGCTGGGGAAATGAGGAGCGGAAATGAAAACAAGTGACTTTAACTATGAACTGCCGGAAGAACTGATTGCGCAGGAGCCGCTGGAGGACCGCGCATCCTCCCGCCTTTTGGTGCTGCATAAGGATACAGGGGAGCGGGAGCATAAGCATTTTCGGGAAATCAGAGATTATCTGCGTGCAGGGGATTGTCTGGTGATAAACGATACAAGGGTGCTGCCGGCGCGGCTGTTTGGCGAAAGAGTCGGTACGGGCGCAGTGATCGAGGTGCTGCTTTTGGTTCGGCGGGAACTGGATGTCTGGGAAGTGCTGGTGCGCCCGGGCAGGAAGGCGCGCCCCGGCGACAGGATTTCCTTTGGCGGCGGAAGGCTGACAGCAGAGGTGCTGACGATTGTGGAGGATGGCAACAGGCTTGTGCGGTTCCATTATGACGGCGTGTTTGAAGCTATTTTGGAAGAACTGGGGGAGATGCCTCTGCCGCCGTATATTACGCATAAGCTGGAAGATAAAACGCGCTACCAGACGGTTTATGCGGCGCATGACGGCTCCGCTGCTGCACCGACAGCGGGGCTGCACTTTACGCCGGAGCTGCTGAAAGAAATCGAGGGAATGGGAGTGAAGATTGCAAACGTGACGCTGCATGTCGGGCTGGGGACGTTCCGGCCGGTGAAGGTGGACGACGTACTCGACCATGAAATGCATTCGGAGTATTATGTGGTGGAGGAAGAACAGGCTGCCATTATGAATGAGGCAAAACGGAACGGCGGGCGCATTTTTGCTGTCGGGACGACAAGCACACGGACGCTGGAATCCGTTACGGATGAAAATGGTGTGATACAGGCTAAAAGCGGCTGGACGAAAATTTTTATTTATCCCGGTTATACATTCAAGGCGGTGGACTGCCTGATTACAAATTTTCACCTGCCGGAATCGACGCTGATCATGCTCGTTTCCGCGCTGGCGGGCAAGGAGCTTGTAATGGAAACTTACGCGGAGGCTGTGCGGGAAAGATACCGTTTTTTTTCGTTTGGCGACGCGATGCTCATTTTATAAATACAGGATACAGGGAAGCCCTGAGGCCGTACGCCTTATGGCTTTTTTGTTTTCCGTTCTTTTTTCCCCCGCATACGCATATGTTTGTAACAGTTGCAGCGGTAAGACAAGCAAAGGGGAGAACGCGATGTATAACAGAAGATATGAAAAAGTATTTTTAATGCTCCGGCAGGAAACGGCGGGCTACGCGCTGGGAAAGCGTCCGCCCTGGGGCAGCTGTGTCATGGAAATCAAAAACGGACAGGGACGATTGCAGCTGACGGTGCAGGGGCTTCGCCGCGGAGTTTACGGCGTGTATGTCATGCTGGGAGAAAATCCGGCGGAAACGCTTTTCTGCGGAGAACTGCGCCCCACAGGCAAGGAAGGACAGGGAGAATTGAAATGGGATTTCTCCCCTGATGCACTGGGACATGGGAAAAAGGCGGAGGATTTTCAAACGGTGGTGCTGTTGGCGGAGGAGGGGAAAAGCGGCGCGGTTTCTGCCCCGCTAACGGCGTTTTTTGGTAAGAAAAAAGACTGGAAACGCGAATTTCAGCCGAACCGTCCGGTAAAAGAGCCGGAGAAGGCAGACGAAATCCATTTGCAGGCGGCAGAAGCGGCAGTTCTGCCAATGCGCCCACGAGCAGAGGCGGCAAGGAAAGCGGAAATTGCAAAAAAAACAGAAAAGACAGAAAAGACAGAGCCAACAGCAAAACAGCCGGAAGAGCCGAAAACGAATAAGCCGGAGAGCCTTTCTCATAAAATTGCGGAAGAACAGAAAGCGGACGGCTGTCATGGAAATTTTTCAGGGCTTTTGGCAAAATTCCGGCAGGAATTGCAGGAACTGGAAGAAACGGGCGTATTGACGCCGGAAGAAACTGCGCGTATCCGCAATATTGGGGATACGGAAGGAGAGCGGGAACAGACTGCGGCGGAGTCTGCGAAACAGGAAAGCCAGCTGGAAAGTGTGCCTTTGGAATTTGAAAAAAACAAGGAGTTACAGCCTTTTGGCGATGGGGTTTCGTGGAAATGCCTTGCGTTGGAGGAATTGACGTTTCTGGCAAAGGTTCCCCTGAAATGGCAGAAAGAATTTTTCTTTCTGCTCCCGTACCGCCGCTACCGTCATTTGATACTGCGGGCAGAGGGCGGCTGCCTTTGGCTGGGTCTGCCATGCGTATATCGGGCAGAAGATGCGAAAGAGGCGGAGAGCTTTGGTTTTAAGGAGTTCCGCTATGTGGACGATGCAAGGGGATATTGGCTGGCGCGGCTGGAACGGGAGGATGTACCCAGGGAGAAAGCGTGACAAAAAACGCTTTGCGTATAAGAAAGGCTTGCCAGAACAGGGATTCGATAGTATGATACTGTATGAACAGAAAAAGTAATCAGAAGGAGCATACAGAGGATGAGAGTCAGAAAAAAGCCTTGGGCGGAACAGGAAGTGCAGGAAAACAGCCGTGTCATTCAAAACGCGGAGGAGAAAAAAGGACATTGGGCGGAATTTTTTGGGAATCATAATCCCATTTATGTGGAAATCGGCTGCGGCAAGGGCGGTTTTTTGACAAAAAGCGCGGCGGCAGAGCCGGATGTAAATTTTATCGGTATCGAACGCCAGTTGACCGTTGTGGCAGTCGCGGCAAGACGGGCGGGGGAGGATGCGCCGAATCTGGCTTTTGTTTGGAGCGATGCGAAAAAGTTGTCGGATTTCTTCGAGGCCGGGGAATTTCAGCGGTTGTATTTGAATTTCTGTGACCCGTGGCCGAAAAAACGTACATATAAACGCCGCCTGACTTATCGGGAATTTCTGCGCGGCTACCGTGAAGCGATGGGGGAAAATGCGGAAATTTTTTTCAAAACAGACAACAGGGGGTTGTTTGAATTTTCCCTGAATGAATTTTGTGCAGAGGATTGGAAGCTGTCTAATATCAGCCTGGATTTGCATAACAGTGATTTTACGGGAAATATCATGACAGAATATGAAGAAAAATTTTCTGCAAAGGGGATGCCGATTTATCGGCTGGAGGCTCGAAGCAGGAAATGATATTGCAGGGCGCGGACCGGAAATGAGGGTCTGCGCCCTTGCTTTGCCTATGGGGAAGGACAGAAAGGCAGGCATCAGGAAAGAGAATCCAGCAGATCCTTTAATATGTGCAGACCCTGCTCCAGTTCCTCTGTTGTTTCCGGAGCACAGACCGCAATTCTTGCGGCAGGAACAGGTATTTCCTTCCCAACTGCAAAACGATGGCTGCCATATACAGAAAGCCCTCTTTCCGATGACATTGCTTCAAATTCCTGCCCGCTGGTTCCTTCCGGCAGGAGCAGCCAGCGGCTTAAACATTCTGGCGCGCCCAAAAGCGTATAGCCGCTTAAAATTTTATCAGCAAGGCGGTTTCGCAAAGCCGCTCCCCTCCGCCGCTCTGCAAGGAGATGCTCCAGCCTGCCGGAGAGGGTCAGGCGCGAAGCGATTTCCAGCAAAAGGCTGGACTGCGAAAGGTTGATATGGTACAGTGCCTGCTCCAGCGCGGCCGCCCAACGCAGCGGTGTTTGCAGATATGCCAGACGCAGGGCGGGAAGGACTGTTTTGGACAGGCTGAGCAGAAAGATACAATGTTCCGGCGCGAGGGAAGCAACGGGCGGCAGAGGATTTGCGGCAAACAGGCTGTTTATGCCGTCCTCAATCAGCAGAAGGTCACGTTCCTGTGCCGTTTCCGCAATCATCCGGCGGCAGGAAAGCGTCATAATGTGGTTGGTGGGGTTCTGGTAATCCGGCATAATATAAAGCCCCTTTATACCGTCATTTTTGCAGGCGGCAAGCAGGGCGCTTCGGCCCATTTCGCCGTTTTCCTGCCGGATGGGCACAAGATGGATACCGAACAGCTTTGCAGCGCCCTTTATGCCTGGATATACCAGCGGGTCAACGCCAAGTTTATCCCCGGAATGGAACAGCCCTGCGAATATGGCGGCTGTGGCGTTTTGCCCGCCGTTTGCAAATAACAGCCCGCGCGGGTCGGTGACGGAAAGCCCCAGACGGTTCAGCAGATGAGCGGCGGCTTCCTTGTGGCGCGGTTCCTCCTGATAAGAATATTGAAACAGGTTTTTACATTCTTCTTCGGCGAGCATTTTCAGAAGAATGGTAATGGCGTCTGCCTGCGGTATGGTTTCGGGCATCATGGAGCCCAGCTCAATATGATGCGCGGCGGGGTTTTCGGGGATAATGAGCGTGCTGGTGTTTACGTCAAAGGAAACGAATGTGCCGCTGCCTGTAACGCTGGAAAGCAGCCCTTTGTCTGAACAGATTTTGAACGCACGGGTAACGGTGCTGACATTGATATCCAGAAAATCGGCAAGCTCACGCTGCGGGGGCAGTTTTGTGCCGGGAAGGAGCGCGCCGCTTGCAATGTCCCGCTGCAAAAGCTCCGCAAGGGCAGTATATAGCGGACGGCTGGAACGCGGCAGTACGGGCTTCCATGACATCGGGTAGTTTTCAAATGAATTGACGGGCAAAATACCGCCTCCTTTTTTGTCTGTATGCGTATAATTATAATATTGTATGGAATTTTCCGCAAGGGAAACGCGGAAAAAGGGACGCAGGAGCGCGCTTGGTGTTTCGTGCTTTCCGGTTTTGAGGTTGTGCGGAAAAGGAATTTAGCGTATAATGGAAAAGAAAAGTAGGGGTTATTTGTCGTAAGAAAGGGACGAGAGATGGAAACCATTGCGGAAATACGGGAAAAACTGCAAAATTGCCCGGCTTCGGAATTGCAGGAATGGCTGCGGGAATATGAACAGGACAGCCGGAAGGGCGTGCAGAAACTGCTGGATGGTTTTTGGCGCAAGCAGGCGGCGCAGCTGAAGGAAGAACAGAGGCTGGACGCGCTGCTTTCTTATGAACGGCAATGCTATGCTGAAGGGTATGAGCTGGTTGCCGGAATTGACGAGGTTGGGAGAGGACCGCTGGCGGGTCCTGTTGTTGCGGCGGCAGTGATTTTGCCGAAGGAATGCCGGATAGAGGGCGTGAACGATTCCAAAAAACTGACGCCCAAAAAGCGTGAGGAACTGTATGGCGTGATACTGGAAAAGGCCGTTGCATACGGCGTGGGAGTCGTCCCGCCGGAACGGATTGACGAAATCAATATTTTACAGGCAACCTTTGAGGCGATGCGTCAGGCTCTGGCACAGCTTTCCCCTGCCGCGGATTATATCCTTGTCGACGCAGTTACGATATATGGCATTGATACACCGCAGAAGGGCATTGTCAAGGGTGACGAGAAAAGCCTTTCCATCGGAGCGGCAAGCATTGTGGCAAAGGTACACCGTGACCGCATGATGGTGCAGTATGACGAAATTTACCCCGGCTATGGCTTTGCCGCGAATAAGGGCTATGGCTCGGCGGAGCATATCGCTGCAATACGTGAAAAAGGAATCTGTGCGATACACCGCCGGAGCTTTGTAAAAAATTTCCTGCCAGGCCAGGGGGAAACCGCCGCCGAGAAGGGCGGCAGGGGCGAAGCACTTGCGGCGCGGCAGATGGAACGGATGGGCTATGAGATTTTAGAGCGGAATTACCGCAGACGGGATGGGGAAATTGATATCATTGCGCGGAAGGACGGTTATACTGTTTTTACGGAAGTAAAATACAGGAAAAACAACAGAAACGGCTTTCCGTCGGAGGCGGTAGACTGGCGGAAACAGCAGAGCATTATCCGTACGGCAAAGGCATACGTTGCGGAAAAAGGGCTGGAAGGCGGAGAATACCGCTTTGATGTAGCGGAAATTTTGACAGGGGACGGGAAAACGTATTTCCGTTATACGGAGGACGCGTTCCGTCTGCCTTAATCATAAGTGAGGCGATGGACTTTGAGAATCGAAAAGCAAGGAAATCTGGAAGTGATTGTATTTGAGAACCTGGAACGGAGCGGCATGGTGCGGCACTGTTTTACAACGCGGCATGGTGGCGTAAGCACAGGCGTCTGGGCATCCATGAACATGGGTCTTTCCCGCGGGGAAGATGTGGCGGCGGTACGGGAAAATTATCGTATCCTTGGCGGCGCTCTGGGTTTTTCTGCGGAGAATTTTGTCACGTCCCAGCAGACGCATACTACAAATGTGAAGCGCGTAACGGCGGCGGACGCGGGGCAGGGCGTTTGGAAGGAGCGCTGTTATGCTGACGTGGACGGGCTGATTACCGATGAGAAAGGCATCCCGCTGGTGATATTCGGGGCGGACTGTGTACCGGTGTTCTTGCTGGACAGGCGGCATAAGGCCATCGGTATGGCACATTGCGGCTGGAAGGGGACTGGTGAACGCATGGCGGAGAAAACGCTGAAAGCGATGATGCAGGCGTTTGGCACAGAACCGAAGGACGTTGCAGCGGCGGTCGGCCCGTCCATTGGGAAATGCTGCTTTCAGGTAGATGCGCCTGTGGTGGAGCTGTTTGAAAAGAATATCCCGTTTGCGCGGGAAATCATCTTTGATGACCCTTCGGAGGAAGGGAAATATAAAATTGACCTTTGGGAAACGAACCGCAGGCTTTTGGCGGATATGGGCGTGGAGGATATTGAGGTTGCAGGGCTTTGCACGATGTGTGACCAGGAGCGGTTTTATTCCCATAGGGGCATGGGGGAAAAACGCGGCGTGATGGCGGGCGTGATGGAACTGAGGTAAAGCAAGGGGGTATGTAATTTTGAAAAGGATAAAAGCTTTGGATTGCTGGCAAAAGGGGTTTCTGCTGCTTTTTGCGGCCATGATTCTGGTGTTTTCGTGGGTTTATTATGCGACTATCGCGCGGGAGGGCATTTTGTACAGGAATACTATCCTCGTTCCAAGCCAGGAAAACGGCAACATGTTATATTCCAGCGAAATAAAAGGGGAGCGGGCCTGTTTTACCGTGTATGCGGATAAGACGGTCGAGTTCCAGCATGGCGATAAGACCTATGGCCCCTATACCGTAAGGGAGGACGCATCTGCTGTCACGAAAGAGATTGAAGCTGAATTGGGCGTTGGGGAGCCTGTCGCGGGCATAGAGTTTTGCAAGGAAGGAGAAATCCTTTTTCGCGGAGGTGTGGTAAAACATAGGGATTACATCTGGCTGTATAACGAGGATGGAAGTGCAGATACGGGCTGGATAAATGATTTGTGGGCACCATCGGACGATGTGATTGTAAAGGATGGAAACGGGAATATTATCGACCAAATGGAGCCTGGCATTTTGACCATACTTAACTTGATGGCGGGCCCTGAGCTGGTGCATAAAGGCGACTGGAGCATGTGGTTCTGCGGCGTGTTAGTCTGCGTTTTTACGATGGTTTCCATTTTGTTTGTGGATGAGCTGTTCCGCTTGAAGTTATCTTTTCTTATCAGCAATGCAGAACAGGCAGAGCCGTCCGAATGGGAAATAACAAGCAGATATCTTAGCTGGGGGTTGATGGTGATTGTGGCAGCGATGGCCTTTATTGAGGGGCTTCGGTGACATGGTTTTCACTTTACGGGGAATTTCCGCTGTTGTGCGGCAACCGAAAAATGTGGTATACTAGATATATTATTGAATTGTTTGATTGTACAATATAGAATAAAAATTTGTTTTGGAATGATTAGGAATATTTTGAATCCCCGCAAAACGCAGTTTTGCGGCAATCCGGGGGCAAGGGGGAGGTTCCCCCTTGCGGGAGTTTGAGGGTGGAACCCTCAAGGTTTTAATTTTGGAGGTATCAAATGAGCAAACCAATCGTAGCGGTAGTGGGCCGCCCGAATGTCGGGAAATCCACGTTATTTAACAGGCTGGCGGGGGAACGCATTTCCATCGTGCAGGATACGCCTGGCGTAACCCGTGACAGAATCTACGCCGATGCGGAATGGCTGAACCGGAAATTTACATTGATTGATACGGGCGGCATGGAAATCGGCTCCGAAGAAATTATACAACGGCAGATTTTGCAGCAGGCGGAAATCGCCATTGAAACGGCTGACGTAATATTGTTCGTGACAGATGTAAAAACAGGCGTGACAGATGATGACCGTCAGGTTGCAAACCTGCTGCGGCGGACGAAAAAGCCCGTAGTGCTGGCGGTCAATAAGGTAGACAGCGTGAAGCGCGACACTATGGATATTTACGAATTTTACGAACTGGGTATCGGCGACCCGCTGCCTGTTTCCGCCGGACAAGCATTGGGCCTGGGTGATATGCTGGATGAAATGGTGAAGCATTTTCCGGAAAACACAGGAACGGACGAGGATGATGATGCAATAAAGGTTGCTATCATCGGCAAGCCGAATGTTGGGAAATCTTCCCTGATAAATAAGATATTGGGCGAGGACAGGCTGATTGTCAGCAATATCCCCGGCACGACGCGCGACGCGGTAGACAGCCCGATAACGATTGACGGACAGAAATATATTTTTATTGATACGGCGGGTATGCGCCGCAAAAGCAAAATTAAAGAGGAAATTGAACGGTTCAGCATTATCCGCGCCGTTGCGGCAGTGGAACGGTGCGACGTTGCGGTGCTTTTGATTGACGCGAACGAGGGCGTGACAGACCAGGATACGAAGATTGCGGGGATTGCACACGAACGCGGCCGCGCGGCCCTGATTGCCGTGAACAAATGGGATTCCATTGAAAAAGATGACAAAACCATGAACCGTTACCTGAAAGATATTGCCAATGAACTGGCATACATGGCTTATGCGCCGCGGGTATTCATTTCCGCGCAGACAGGGCAGAGAATCGACCGTATGCTGGAAATGATACAGACGGTACACCAAAACCACGCGCTGCGAATCAGTACGGGCGTTTTGAATGAAGTGCTGATTGAAGCTACTGCGATGCAGCAGCCTCCAGCGGACAAGGGACGGCAGCTCCGGCTGTATTATATGACGCAGGTTTCCGTGAAGCCGCCGACATTTGTGATATTCGTGAATGAACGCGGGCTGTTCCACTTCTCCTATCGCAGATATATCGAAAACCAGCTGCGGGAGGCATTTGGCTTTGTCGGTACGCCGATTCATTTTATTGTACGCGAAAAAGGGGATAAGGATTAAAATGTTCCGGATAGTATGTTTGGTGATTGGATATATGGTCGGCTGCATGGAAACGGCGTATTTTGTGAGCAAGGCGTGGAAAACAGACCTGCGCAGTCAGGGCAGCGGCAACCTTGGTACAACGAACGCCCTGCGTGTGCTTGGTGTGAAGGCAGGAGCGGCGACGTTTGCAGGGGATATTCTGAAATCAGTCCTGGCGTTTGCGGCAGGTATGTTCCTGTTCCCGGAAGCGGGTGCGCTGGCGGGCATGTATGGCAGTATCGGTGCGATACTGGGGCATGATTTCCCGTTTTATCTGCATTTCAGGGGCGGCAAGGGCATTGCGGCAAGCATCGGTATGGTGCTGGGTCTGAGCTTTGCCATTTCGCCCCTGCTGGCGTTGGTTTCGTTTGGCATCGGGATTGTCGGCGTAGCGGTAAGCCATACGATTTCTGCCGGCTCTCTGCTGTTTGCGTTTTCCATTCCCGTTGCTGCGTATTTTCTGAGGTTCCCGGTGGAAATGACTGCTCTGGCGGCGGCGTTATGCGTGCTGGCATTTTGGAAGCACCGCGCTAACATTGGCAGGCTGCTGGCAGGAAATGAGAACCGTTTCAGTATCCGGAAAAAATGAGGAGGTCACAGCGATATGAAAAAAGTCACAGTGATTGGCTCGGGAAGCTGGGGTACGGCGTTAGCCGTTATGCTGGCGGAACATGGGCATGAAGTAACAATTTGGTCAAGGCGGCAGGAGGCTGTTGATGAGCTTGTGGAGCGGCGGACAAATGAAAAATATCTGCCCGGCGTAAAGATTCCGGCAGAAATCGGTGCGACAACAGACCGTGCGGAGGCTGTTGCGGCTGCGGAAATCGTCATATTGGCGGTGCCATCGCGCGCGGTGCGCCAAACGGCAAAGGATTTTGCGCCATATTTTAAGAAAGAGCAGATTTTGGTGAATGTGGCAAAAGGGCTGGAAGAAGGCAGTCTGCTGCGGCTTTCCGAGGTCATACGGGAATGTGTGCCGGAGTGCGAGGTCTGCGTGCTTTCCGGACCGAGCCACGCAGAAGAAGTCGCACGGAATCTCCCTTCCGCCTGCCTGATTGCTTCGGAAAAGGAAGAAACGGCAAAGCTGGTGCAGAGGGAATTTATGAACCCGCGCTTTCGGCTGTATACCAATACGGATATGATTGGCGTGGAAATGGGCGCAGCCCTGAAAAACATTATGGCTCTGGCGGCGGGCATGTCTGACGGTCTGGGCTTTGGCGATAATACAAAGGCGGCGCTGATGACGCGCGGTATGGCGGAGATGCAGCGGCTGGGTATGGCAATGGGCGGCAAGGCGGAAACGTTTTCCGGGCTTTCCGGCATCGGCGATCTGATTGTAACCTGTACAAGTATGCATTCGCGGAACAGGCGCGCAGGTATCCTGCTGGGGCAGGGAAAGAGCCTTGCGGAAACGCTGGAAACGGTGCAGATGGTGGTCGAGGGCGTAAATACGGTACAGGCGGCATGCCACATGGCAGAGAAATACGGCGTATCCATGCCGATAACGCAGGCAATCAACGCGGTGCTGTTCCATGGGAAAAATGTAGAGGACGCTGTGCTGGAACTGATGACGCGGGACGGCAAGGCGGAATAATAAAGAGAAGAAACGTTTGCCAAAGGAGGAGAATACATGAATATCAGTAAGGTCTGGGCGGTATATTTCAGCCCGACAGGCGGTACGGAGAAAGCAGTGCGGACGGTTGCAGAAGAAACGGCGGCGGGGCTTGGCGTGCCGCTGGAAACATACGACTTTACACTGCCGCAGAACAGGGAGGATGAACTTGCGTTTGCCGAAGGGGATTTCGTGGTATTTGGTACGCCAGTCATTGCGGGGCGTGTGCCGAACGTACTGCTTCCGTATTTGAAAGAAAAGGTAAAAGGCGGCGGCGCGCTTGCCGCGCCTGTGGTTTCCTTTGGCAACCGGAATTTTGATGATGCGCTGATAGAATTGCGCAACATACTGGAGGACGATGGTTTCCGCACAGCGGCTGGAGGCGCGTTTATCAGTGAACATTCTTTTTCACGCACATTGGGCGCGGGAAGGCCGGACGCGGCGGATCTGGAAAAAATGCGCGCCTTTGGCAGAGGGATTGCGGAAAAACTGCAAAGCGGCTGGACATATACCGAGCCGGTAACGGTAAGAGGTGAAACGCCGATCCGCCCGTATTTTACCCCGCGGGACAGACACAACGCCGCGATTGACATTCGCAAGGTGAAGCCGAAAACAAGCGACGCCTGCTGTGGGTGCGGGCTTTGCGCAGAGGTCTGCCCCATGGGCTCTATCAGCAAAGAGAATCCGGCGGAGTTTACCGGAATCTGTATCAAATGCTGTGCCTGTGTGAAAAAATGCCCGACGGGGGCAAAGTTTTACGACGACCCGGGGTATGTTTACCATAAAGAAGAACTGGAAGAACTTTATGAACGGCGCGCAGAGCCGGAAACATTCCTGTAATACAGAAGAAAAGAGGGAATGAAATGGGAAGACTGGGTGTTTTGTATGCGCTGACGGAGGCAGAACTCCAAAAACTGCTGGACTGCCCGCAGGAAGAACGGTATGACTATATGCTGGAAGAAATTGAGGAAACTCTGCTGGGTACGCCGCGCGGCTGTGAGGTAGATAAAGCCTGGGAAGGCCTGCAGTTCTGCTTTTGCGGCGGCAAATGGGACGAAACGAATGCAGTTCCGGCAAATATTGTTTTCGCGGGGGAATTTCTGGTTGAAACAGAGGACGAAATAATGACGCTGAAAAGGCCTGAGGCGGTAAAGAATATTACGGCGTATCTGCGGGAACATGATTTGGAGGCTGTCATTCGAGAAAATTTCCCTAAGATAGACGAGGACACGTTTTGGTTCCCGAAAACGGAAGATGTTCTTGAGCATATTTTAGGCTGGAGCAAAGGGCTTCTGCCGTTTTATGAGAACGCCGTGAAAGAGGGCTGTTCTGTCATTTTTACGGTGGATTTGTAAAAAATATAATTTGAGATGATGAAATGGAAACGCCTGTTTTCTTCTGAGTGGAGGGAAGCGGGCGTTTTGCTTTGCCGGAATTATTTGTTTGACATGCGTTCTATTTCCGTGCGGTAAAACTCAATTTTGCTGTCCAGCTTTTCCATGTTTTCCTGCAACTGCCTGATTTGTATACAGAGGGCATTTCTGTGTGCGGCAAGCAGTTCCATTCGTTCCGGCAGGGTGGAATCTCCTGCTGCGCGCAGCTTTGCGTAATGCTGTATTTGTTTGATAGGCATGCCTGTATCCTTCAGCCGTTTGATAAACATGACCCATGCAAGGTCTTTTTCCGAATAACAGCGGCGGTTGCTGGAATTGCGTTCCGGCGTGAGCAGCCCCTCGTGTTCATAATATCTCAGGGTGTGTATTCCCAGGTCTGTCAGTTTTGAAAATTCGCCAATGGTATATTCCAAAAAATCACGTCCCGTCCTCTTGACATAGAGTTAACTCTATATGATACCTTCGTTTGACAAGGGTATATACGGCTGAAAGCGTCTGTTTTTCGGCTCTGCTGCGTTACTCTCACTTGCCGTGCCGCCCGGCACGCCGCGCTCGAAAGCCTTGCATATCCGCAAAACAGTCGGTTTTCAGCTCTGTGACTTTTTCAGAGAGTAATTTGAGGCAGTTTCAAGGCAGCCGTCCGCAGGCGTACCCGTAGGTACGTCAAGGGCGGATTACATAGAAAATGCCTGAATTCCGGCTGAAAAAGCGCGTATCCCCTTGTCAAGCGAAGGTACGCTTGCATTATATCAGGAAAAAGGAGGATTTGCAAATGATTCAGCAGGAAAGAGGTTACACTGTAATTACGGGGGCAAGCTCAGGTATTGGTTATGAAGCGGCAAAGGCGTTTGCGGGACGGGGGAGCCACCTGATTCTGACTGCCCGCAGTAAAGACAGGCTGGAGGTTTTGAAACAGGAGATTTTGACACTGCATCCAGCGCTTGACATTGTAGTGAAAACGGCAGATCTGTCTGTGCCGGAAAATGCATTCCGACTTTATGAGGAAGTCAAAGACTATCCACTGCGGGCATGGATCAACAATGCGGGTTTCGGAAATTATGACAGTGTAGGCGAACAGGAACTGGAAAAAATCCTCCGTATGCTGCATTTGAACGTGGAAGCCCTTACGATTCTCTCCTCCCTGTTTGTACGGGATTTCAAGGACATTGAGGGAACACAGCTTATCAATATTTCTTCTGCCGGAGGGTATACAATCGTTCCCAACGCGGTTACATATTGTGCGACAAAGTTTTATGTCAGCGCGTTTACAGAAGGGCTGGCATGGGAACTGGAAGCAGCTCATGCAAAAATGCAGGCAAAGGTACTGGCGCCTGCCGCGACTAAGACGGGATTTGGAAAGACCGCGAATGACGTAGCGGAATATGATTATGATAAGCTGTTTGGTACATACCATACGAGTGCGCAAGTGGCGCGCTTCCTGCTGGAGCTGTACGACAGTAGTGAAACGGTGGGGCTGGTTGACAGGAAAACCTTCTCTTTCCGCCTGTGCAGCCCGCAACTCCCATACGCCGGAAATTCAGAGCATAATCAAAAAATGTAAGATACATAAAGGACTGTTGTGTGATGGGAAACCGTCGCATAACAGTCCTGCTTTATTCCTGTGAATCGTCTAAAATTTCTTTCATACGTTTTTAAGAAAGGGCTAAAGACAGCCTAATGCGTCTGGGATATACTGAGGGCAAAGAAACGGAGGTGACAGAATTTGGAAGAAAAATGGCGGAAGGAACTGAAATACACCCTGACGGAAGTGGAAAGCGTAATGATGGCGCGCAGGCTGTCTGTGTTCATGAAGCGGGACATCCATACAGACGGGCGAAAGAAATATTTTATCCGTTCCCTGTATTTCGACAACCCTGACGATAAAGTCCTGAAAGAAAAGCTTTCCGGTGTTGCGGTGCGGGATAAGTTCCGCATACGGTATTATAATTTTGATGCGCGGCTGATACGTTTGGAGAAAAAAAGCAAGCGATATTCTCTGGGACACAAATTCCAGTGTCCGTTGGAGCCGGAAGAAGTGGAAAAAATCATCAGCGGTGAACTGGGCTGGATGGCAGAGGACACGAGGGGGCTTGTGCGGGAGCTTTGGCTGAAAATGAAACTGGAGCTTTACCGTCCGGTCGTGCTGGTGGATTATATGCGGGAGCCGTTTACATTCGCGCCGGGGAATGTGCGCGTGACATTTGACAGGGAAATCCGTTCCGGCAAAAGTATGCGGGATTTTTTCCGGAAGGACGCTCCGACTGTACCCGTATTGGATGGCGGCAGGTGCATCATGGAAGTGAAATATGACGATTTCCTGCCGGACGTTGTGAGCCGGACGATATTGACGGCAAAAAACCGGGAGCAGGCGTTTTCCAAATTTGCGGCGTGCAGAATCAACGGATAAAGTGTTTAGAAAGTTTCAGAGAGGATGATGCAGTATGACATTTCAGGATATTTTTAAGAGCGGTTTTCTGGATAGTTTCCAGAGTTTTTCTTTGGCAGATATTGTGATTTCCCTTGCAGCGGCGTTTTTTATCGGACTTTTTATATTTTATGTTTACCAGAAGACATACAGCGGCGTGCTGTACAGCCGAAGCTTTAACGTTTCCCTTGTGGCAATATTACTTGTGACAACGCTTGTCATCTGCGGTGTGACGAGCAACGTTGTGCTTTCACTGGGCATGGTCGGCGCGCTTTCCATTGTGCGGTTTCGCACTGCCGTAAAAGACCCGATGGATTTGGTGTTCCTGTTCTGGGCGATTGCGGAGGGCATACTCTGCGGTGCGGCGCTACTGCCGCTGGCTTTGCTGGGCTGTCCGGTTATCGGTGTATTCCTGCTGGTCTTTGCGAACCGCCAGCAGAAGGACAACCCGTATCTGATTATCATCCGGCTTGAGGACATGGAACGTGAAGGGGAAATTGCGGCGTTTTTGCGGAAACAGGTGAAAAAAATGCTTCTGAAATCCAAAACGGTAACAGGCGGCGCGGGAACAGAACTGATTTATGAAATTCGTCCGGTGGACGGCGACAGCCGTTTTGTCAATACCATCAGCAAAATGGAAGGCGTGGAATCTGCTGTGATGGTAAGTTATGACGGCAATTATGCAGCCTGAGAAAAGGGTGATACTATGGGAAAACTGCGCGAATACAGGGCGGTGGTGCTATCAGGGCTTGCGGTAACGGCGGTTCTGGCGGCTGTATATTTCTGGGCATGGAAAGCGGAGGAAACGGACAGCCGCTTTGCTTACGCAGAGCACCTCTTTCGGGAGGGCACTGTGAACGAAATCGATATACAGATTGCGGAGGAGGACTGGCAGGATATACTGGAAAATCCGCTTGCAGAAGAGTACCACCGAGCCAATGTGGTGATTAACGGCGAAATGGCAGGAAATGTGGCAATACGCACAAAGGGGAACACCAGCCTGACGTTTGTAGCTTCTTCCGATTCCGACCGTTACAGTTTCAAGCTGGATTTTGATTATTATGAGGATGGCGGAAATTATTACGGGCTGAAAAAACTGAACCTGAACAACAATTACAGTGACAGCAGCAGTATGCGGGAATATCTCTCTTACAAAATACTGGACGCGATGGGTGTGCCTGTGCCGGGCTGCGGTTATACGCATATTACAGTAAATGGCGAGGAATGGGGGTTGTATCTGGCTGTGGAGGCAATTGACGAAGTGTTTTTGGAAACGCGCTTTTCAGATGCGTCTGGTGACCTTTATAAACCGGAAGGAATGGGCGGCACAGGAGCTGACCTCGTTTACCGCGGGGACGATATTTCCCTTTATACGGGGCTGAATCCGAAAACAAATGAAAACGGTGACGGGAGTGCAGTTCTTGCGCTGATGCGCGCACTGGAAAGCGGGGAAGGCCTGGAGGAAACGCTTGACGTAGACGAGGCCCTGCGGTATCTTGCGGTGAATACGGCTCTGGCGAATTTCGACAGCTATCTGGGCGGCACAACACACAACTTTTACCTGTATGAGCAGGATGGGGTATTTTCTATACTGCCTTGGGATTACAACCTTTCTTTTGGCGGCTTCGGCGGCGGAAAGGTGGATATTTATGACCCTGTGAGCGGCATGGGAGGTCAGGGCGGCGGAAGATTTCCGGCGGAACAGGACGGGAACAACGCACCGGAGGAAAAAGAGATCCCTGTGGAACGGGCTGAAGTTCCCGAAGGGGAAACTGCCGCTCCACCGGATATGGGCAGCATGCCGAAAGGAATGGAATTTCCAACGGAGCGAAACGAAAACATGCCGGAGATGGGAATGTCCTTTGACAGCAACAGGCGGCGCATGGAAGCGCCGGAGGGTATGCCTGATTTCAGCGGGACAGGAGAAAAGCCTCTGGTGACGACGCTTTTGGAAAACGAAGAATATCTTGAGGCATATGAGGGATATCTGCGGGAGCTGGCGGAGATTTACCTCAGCCGCGAATATCTGACAAAGCAGATAGAAAGCATACATGACCTGATTGCGCCATATGTGAAGCAGGATGCAACTGCATTCTATACCTTTGAAGAATTTGAGCGCGCCAGCTCAACAGACCCGGAAGATGAGTATTCGCTAGTGTACTTCGGGGTGAATATGGCGGAAAGCATACTGAACCAGCTGGCGGGCGGCGAGCCGACATTTGATACCAGCAGACTGAAAGGCGGCGGCTTCGGCGGCGGAAAGGGCGGCGGGGAGCGGCCGGAAGATGAAAACGGTATCCCTGCGTTTGGCGGCGGAGAAAAGCGGCCAGAGGATGGGGATAAAAAATCCGGCTTTCCTGGAATGCCTGACAGGGAAGGCAGAAAGCAGATAGATTTTCGGGAATATCTGCCAGAGATGGCTGTTTGCGGCGGTGTTTTCGCGGCAGGGCTGGTGTTTGCGCTGGCGTTCCGGCGGAAAAAAAGTCTGAAAGAACCGGAGAGTCGGGAATAAGAAACTATCCGTAAATTATCTGCGTACATCCTGCTTCATCTTTTCCGGCAGCCTTTGTCGCTTTTCCCTGCCGCACCACCCGGTACGCCTGCAAAAAAGCTCCCTGCCTGCCGGAAAATCTGACTGTGCAATCTGCATGTATCTTATTTACGGATAAGTTCTAACAAAGGGATTTTGTAAGGATATTATATCCGGCGGCAAATGCCTGTATGGCTTTGGATGATTTCGCAGACAGGTTTTCGCTTGTGAACAAAGCTGCGGAAAGATGGAAATAGAAAGAAAATGGAGGGCAGCCTGACAGGGACTACCCTCTTTGCATGGGCCTACCGTTTTCTCCGATACCTCAAATATCCGTTTTCATACCATGCTTCTATCCGTCCTATTTCCTCCAGATACTGCACAAAGGGCGTTATCATAACGCAGATATCCGAAAAATCAAATCTTGTACGAATATGGATATGCATATCCATGATTACGGCGGCGGCAATATCATCAAAGCTCATGCCGTCCTGCACACAGGATGCGACAGCTTCCGCGCGTTTGATATAATGTGAAATATTTTGTTCCGCGATTTCCCGCAAGTCATCCAGCACGCCTTTATGCGAAAGGATATAACGGTCGCAACGAAGGGCTGCCAGCTTTCTTTTTGTGCGGAAATCAACAGCGATATTTTCGGCATAGGGCAGCTTGGAGTGGCGGAGTACCTGTTCGGTCATAATTGCGTCGCCAATCATTGCGACATTATCCTCTGTGAGAATGGCAATGTGCGAACGGCTGTGCCCTGGCGTATGCAGAATACCGAATTTTCTGCCGCAGATTTCAAGCTCTGTTTCCCCTTCCGGAATATAATCCGTTGGCAGGGCCTCCATGCGCGCAAGCAGGGGGCGCATCTCCTGAAATGCCATGCGTGACCACATAAACCGAAGGTTATCAATGTTCTTGCTGGTATAGGCTTCGGAACCATACATATAGATTCGGCAGTCGTATTTTTCGCGCAGTGCTCTGTTGTTGCCGGTGTGGTCCCAATGCCCATGCGTTGCGATGACCGCTTTTACGCCCAGCCCTTCTGCGTCTAATGTGTTTAATATAAATTCAGATTCGTCCGGCTGGAACGCGCTGCCGGAGTCCAGCAGCACAGCGTCCCGTTCATTCAAACGGTAAACCCCAATCATTGTCGTTTTTGTATCAATACACCATGTATTCCCTTTTACACAGAAAAAATTTCCCAACGCTTTATCCTCCTTGTTTGCCTGCGACTGACAAGGTGCCTTGTCAATTGAAGAAACGATTCCAATATATAGAATCATACAGTTTTTTTTCATATTTTCAAGTTGTTTTTGCAAAAAGCTGTTATCGGCATATTATTTTTGTGTGCAGAATGATGAGAATGACGCTGGGGAATGTTTTGTTTTTGACACATGGAAAAATGTTTTTGAAAAAAGGACAAAAAGTGTTGACAAGCGGCAGTTTCGTGTTAAAATTTTAATATCACACTTGGAACAGGACTTTCTAAAAGATGGAGGAATTACAATGGAGCAGATTGTCAGAAAAATCGCACTGCTGGGTATGGGTACAGTTGGCAGCGGCGTATATCAGATTATTGAGCAGCAGAAGGCGGAAATGCCGGACAAGATTGGCGCGGAACTTGAAATTGCAAAGGTTTTGGTACGGAACAAGGCAAAATACGCGGACAGAATACCGGCGGAAAAGCTGACAGACGACTGGCAGAGTATTCTTGCGGACGAAAGCATTGATATTGTGGTAGAAGTAATGGGCGGCATCGAGCCTGCGTTTACATATATCCGCGAAGCGTTGACGAAGGGCAAGCACGTTGTAACGGCGAATAAGGACTTGATGGCAGTGCATGGGCATGTACTGCTGGAGGAGGCAAAGGCGCATGGCTGCGACCTGCTGTTTGAAGCCGCAGTTGCTGGGGGTATCCCCATAATCCGACCGCTGAAGCAGTGCCTTGCCGGAAATAATATCACTGAGGTTATGGGCATTATCAATGGCACAACGAATTTTATTCTGACAAAAATGACAGAGGAAGGTATGGAGTTTTCCGATGCGCTGGCACTGGCAACAGAACTGGGCTATGCCGAAGCTGACCCTACGGCGGACATAGAAGGACATGACGCGGGGCGCAAGCTGGCGATACTGGCGTCCATCGCGTTCCATACGCCGGTGACGTTTCAGGATGTTTATACCGAGGGTATTTCCCAAATTACATCGAAGGATATTCGCTACGCACATGAGCTGGGCTGTGAAATCAAGCTGCTGGGCATCGCAAAGCAGGCAGAGGACGGTATTGAGGTGCGTGTGCATCCGACAATGATTCCCCAGAATCACCCGCTTGCGAAAATCAATGACTCATTCAATGCTGTTTTTGTACATGGTGATGCCGTGGACGACGCAATGTTCTATGGACGCGGAGCAGGCTCCCTGCCGACAGGCAGTGCGGTTGTGGGCGACATTATGGACGCGGCGCGGAATATGCTGTATCACTGTAATGGGCGGATTGGGTGCAGCTGCTACAAGAATATTCCCATAAAGGATATGAAGGAAACGAAAAGCAGTTATTATGTCCGCATGATGCTGGAGGACCGCGCGGGTACACTGGCGGCTCTGGCGGGGCTGTTCGGCAGCAATAATGTCAGCATCTCCAAGCTGCTGCAAAAAGCGAAGCATGGCGATACGGCGGAAGTGGTTATTGTAACATATGATGTTGCAGAAAATAAATTTATGGATTCCATGACGGTGATTCGGAGCATGTCAATGGTGAAGGAAATTTCATCTATCATTCGCGTGTACCAGCCGGAAGAATAACGAAAAGAGAGGCTTTTTTGAACTGTCTGCAGAAAATGACAGATTTGCTTTGTAAAAAGGGATTGTTTTTTTCTCCAGGATATGGTATACTGCACTGTAATTTGAACATGGTATTGATGCGCGCGCTCCTTTTTAACCATGCGGGGGCAGCGCGATACCAATACATTTTATGAAGCTATGATACATCCCCGTGTGCATAGCTTCTTTTTGTTCCCGTTTCCGGCGGAGCTTTCTCTGCCGTTTATTATTGGGAAAAGGTCAGGGGGAAGCTGTGATGAAAAAGCGCCCAATCTGGAACAGTATCAGGAATAGCAGACCGAGAATGGCAATTAAAATGCCGTTTCCCCGTACATATTGCAGATTTTCCGCTTTCATTGCCCTGCGTGCGCCGATTAAGAAATCAAGGCTTTCCAAAAGGTATAACAGAGGCAAAGTGAAAAACAGAATCAGCAGAAACGGGCGCATGCTGTCAGACAGTCTGCCGAACCATACCAAAACGCAAAAAATGAAAAGCAGATACCAGTCGAAATAAAAAAGTATCCCCCAGATACACATTTTTCCGCGGTTTTCTGGGGAGACCCGATAGTATTTCTCGGGAATGCCCTTTGGCTGTGCGCGCCCCCAGTGAAAGGTCTCGCCACTAATCAGGAACTTTTGAAGGCGGGCGCTTTTGATGGGCAGATAAAATTTTTTAGTCAGACGGAAGGGAAACCATGCTGAAAAGAACCGTCCGCATACAAAGCCCAGAAAAGGTACGCCGATACCGGCACAGAATACCACTAAAATTTTTTCTGATATATTCATATCTGCGCCTAAACTTAAAAGACTCATGTTCTGTTTTCCGCCTTTCATCTTCCATATCCCGGTTTACGGAACCTTCCGCACCGGACCCCGCAAAAGGAACAACGTTCAGCTTTGCCGCAGGCATTTGCAGTGCCGAAAGGGAAACCTGCATTTTGAATAGTATAATCCATGTGAGCAGGGCAATGCAAACGGCAAAAAGGAATAGGGTAAAACTACGTTGGGTTTTCATAAAAACAGATCCTTTCTTTTTCAGCTTACCAGAGTATTTTTAAGAAAAAAGAAGGATGTGTATTAAGATTTTTTATTTGTTGATTGTATTTGAAAAATCAGGTTATGCGCAGTATTATTTTGCAATGGCTTCTCCGGCGAACACGGCGGCTGTTCCAACGGCCATACTCAGTACGGCATAGACGATTGCGGTTTTGACGTTTCCGCTTTTCAGGAGATTTTCCGTTTCCAGTGCAAAAGAGGAAAATGTCGTAAAGCCGCCACAGATTCCGACTTTGCAGAACAAAAGCAGTCTGGGACTGGGCGGATCGTTTTTGAGTGCGAGGGTGGCGATTACGCCAATTGCAAAGGAGCCGGTAATGTTGATTAAAAAAGTTTTTATTGGAAACGGACAGCTTTCACTGACCGGAATCAGCCCGATCAGATAGCGGCAGACTGCGCCGATAAATCCGCCGATGCCAACAATGATACATTCTGTCATACTGTGTCTCCTTATTTTTTGCTGTACTGTACCGGCAGGCCGCTACCGGATATGTTTCAGCTTCGTGATACTTTTGCCGATAAATTTTTGCGGGTCATTCCGCATATCTTAGGGCTATCCCTGCGGCTTCGGCAGATTTTTTGGCGGTCTGTGGTGCAGTTTATATGCGGTTTGTGTTTTTCCGGAGCCGAACGCACCGTTTATCCAAAGTATTATATCATCACCTGAAAAATGCGTTTTGCAATCAAAGCTCTGTTTATTTTAGCATGGTATACTGCTTTGCGGCAAGGCTTTGGGGCGAAAAGTGCGCAGGCTCTTTCTTTTCTGCGGCTTGACGGGAACAAGTGGAAATGCTATACTCAAAAAAAATATGGATACTACACAATATTTTCCAAAGAAACAGAGGGAAAAATAATGATACGGAATATTTTGGAATATCTGGAACATACAGCGGCGCGTCTGCCGGAAAAAACAGCTTTTTCCGCAGGAGAGGACAGGATTTCTTTTGCGGAGCTGGAAACGGCGGCAAAAAAAATCGGGTCGTATTTACTGCGGTTCGGCGGGCGGAATCAGCCTGTTGCGGTGCTGATGGAAAAAACACCGGTTTCGATAGCGGCGTTTCTGGGATGCGTATACAGCGGGAATTTTTATACTCCTATCGATGCGGCAATGCCAAAGGAACGCGCGCTTTCCATACTGCGGACGCTTTCGCCGCAGGCTGTGCTGATAGATGAAAAGAGCCGTAAGCGCGCGGAGGCATTGGGCTATGAAGGGAAAATGACTGCGTTAGAGGATATTCTGGCGGGCGGGATTGACGAGGACGCGCTGACGGAAATCCGCCATCGCTCCATCGATACCGACCCACTTTACGCTCTGTTTACTTCCGGCTCCACAGGCGTGCCGAAAGGCGTTGTCATCAGCCACCAGTCTGTTATTAACCTGACGGAATGGTACACAGAGGCGTTTGATATAACGGAAAAGGAAATCATCGGCAATCAGGCTCCGTTTTACTTCGATTCCTCTGTAAAGGATATTTATGCGGTGCTGAAAACGGGTGCGCAGATGGAGATAATCCCTAAAATGCTGTTTTCCTTCCCTGTGAAGCTGCTGGAGTATCTGGAAGAAAAGCAAATCAATTATATCGACTGGGTGCCTTCCGCACTCTGCATCGTGGCGGATACGGGCGCGCTGGAGGGCAGAAAGCCGCAGTATCTGAAAAAAATCATGTTCTGCGGGGAAGCGATGCCGACAAAACAGTATCTGGTCTGGCGGGAGAAATACCCTGACGTGTTGTTTGCAAATATCTACGGTCCCACGGAAACGACGGTAGACTGTACGTATTATATTATTGACCGCAAAATCGCGCCGGACGAACCGATTCCCATTGGCTATGGCTGCCGGAATACAGACGTTTTTATATTAAACGGAGACAGGCTGGCGGCAGAAGGGGAAAACGGGGAGCTTTGCGTGCGGGGACGGTGCCTTGCGCTGGGCTATTACAATAACCCTGAAAAAACGGCGGAAGCATTTATTCAGAATCCATTGAATCCCCATTACCCGGAAAAGATTTATAAAACAGGGGATATCGCGAAATATAATGAGCGTGGGGAAATCATATTCCTTGCCAGAAAAGACCACCAGATTAAGCATATGGGACACCGTATTGAGCTGGGCGAAATCGAAACGGCAGTCAATTCGATTGATTTTGTACAGAGCGGCGTGTGCCTGTATGATGAAAAAACGCAGAGGATTGTGCTGTTTTACTGCGGCGATGGCACACAGGCGGATATCCTGAAACGCCTGCGGGACAAGGTGCCGAAGTACATGTTCCCGAATGTGATGCGGCAAATGGAAAAATTACCCATAACTTTGAATGGAAAGATAGACAGACTGGCATTGAAGGAGTATTATGATAGAGATAACGGAAAATAAAACAGACGGGAAGGCTCTGGCGGTGGAAATCGCCGGATATCTTTCTGAAAAGAGGCGGACAAACTGTTTTTTGCAGCCGGAGGACTGGAAAGGCATTTTGGAGCAGGGAAAGATTTTCCGTATGGAATTTTCCGGCGGGCTGTACCTGCTTGTGGAAAAGGAACGGCAGTTTGATTTGCTCTATTTTCTGGAACGAAACACAACGCCTGTGCCTCTGCCGGATGTGCAAAAGCCAGTCATTCTGGAACAGGTTTCGGCAGAACGGACTGGCGTATCACCTGCGCTTGAGGAATGGGAGGCTGCCGGTTTCCATAGGTATTTGCGGCGGAAACGGCTGTTTCTGGCGGCAAAAAACGCAGGGCAGGGAAGCAGGGAAATCATTTTCTGCGGAGAAAACGAGCAGGAGTGGATGCAGACGCTTCTGTTGGAGAGTTTTGAGCCGTATACCTCGGAATTGCCGGATGCAGACACGCTTGCGGCAGATCTGCGGGAGAAACGGGTGATTGCCGCAGGGAAAGACGGGAAACTGCTGGGCTTTCTGCGTTTCGGGCGAGAGAAAAAGATTTCTGTACTGAGGCAGATTGCCGTACTGCCTGCCGCAAGAGGCAGGGGCATTGGTGTCAGGCTGGTGCGGGACTGGCTGGCTCTGGAGCGGGAAAACGCAGCGAAATTCCAGCTTTGGGTGCGGGAGGATAATCTGCCCGCGCTGAGGATGTATGAAAAACTGGGGTTCCAGCCGGACGGCAGGATTGCCCCGGTGATGATAAAAGAACCTTAAAAAACCTGAAAAACCTTGGAGGCTCTGCCTCCGAACTTCCGCAAGGGCATTCAGTTCTTGACCCGTTTGAAACCGCACGTTGTGCGGTTTGAAAATGGTTTTGAGCGGATAAAACGAACAGCATGAGGTACAAATGATGTATACATGTTACCTGAAGCCGTGCGTGGGGTAAGGGACGGGTTCAGCCGCCCTTCCTGCCTGGATATAAGAAATATGGGAATTTTCCGCTGTGCAGAGCACGGCGGAACAAATGTTTTTGGTTCCGCTTTTTTCAAAAAGCGGAGGTTTTGAGGGGATCACAGTGTTATTTAAGAAAGGAGAAATGAAACATGGACACAGAAGCATTGATGAAGATTTTGGCAGAACTGAGACCGGATGTAGATTTTGAGGAGAATAAGGAATTGGTAGACAGCGGCGAGTTGGATTCCTTCGACATCGTTTCCCTGGTAGGTGAACTTTGTGACGCTTACGATATCGAGATTGGTGCGGACGATATTGTTCCCGAAAACTTTAACTCCGTTGAGGCCATCTGCGCACTGATTACCAGGCTGCAGGAGGACTGATTAGGAAGGACAGGAGCGGGTCATGGCATTTACATCATTCCGATTTGTTGTTTTTTTGGCGGTTTCTGCTGCGCTCTATTTCTTGACTCCAAAGCGTTGCCGATGGGTAACGCTTTTTGTCGTGAATTACGTTTTTTATTTTTTAGCCGGAGGACGGTATTTTGTATACCTTCTTGCAACAACGCTGACGACGTATCTTGCGGCAGTCATGCTGGGGAACATGGCGTCAAAAAATAAAACTGCGTTTGCGGAAGCAAAAGCGGGGCTGGATAAGGAGGGCAGAAAGGCGTGGAAAGCCGCTTTTGCGAGAAAAAAAAGGTTCGTCCTTGTGCCGGCGCTCCTGCTCAACTTCGGGATACTTTCTGTATTGAAATATTCCGGCTTTGTCTGCAATAACCTGAATGCGTTGTTTGCGCGGCTGGGTGTTGGCGGGGAACTGCCGATATTCCGGTTTCTTCTGCCGCTGGGCATTTCGTTTTATACGTTTCAGTCCATGGGTTACCTGATTGACGTTTATCGGGAAAAGGTGGAGCCGGAGCGGAATCTGGCAAAGCTGGCGCTGTTCATATCGTTTTTCCCGCAAATCGTACAGGGACCGATTGGGCGTTTCAATACGCTTGCGGAGCAGCTGTTCCGCCCGAATGAATTTTCCTATACGCGGGTGAAATTCGGTGTGCAGCTTATGCTTTGGGGCGCGTTCAAAAAAATGGTCATTGCCGACAGGGTTGCGGTGATGGTGGATAATATTTTTGGCTTTCCGGAAACGCTGGGCGGCTGTTATGTCGCAGTGGCTGCGCTGGGGTATTGCATACAGATTTATGGCGATTTTTCCGGCGGCATAGATATTGCAACGGGTGCGGCTCAGATTTTTGGCATCACGCTGGACAAAAACTTTGAGCGTCCGTATCTGGCGACGAGTATCCCCGATTTCTGGCGCAGATGGCATATTACGCTGGGTGCATGGTTTCGGGACTATGTGTTCTACCCCCTGTCGCTTTCAAAATTTTTCCAGAAGCTCGGCAAAGCAGGGCGGAGGGTTTTCGGGAATTATATCGGAAAACTGCTGCCTGTTCTGATACCGCAGTTTATCATATTCTTCCTTATCGGTATCTGGCATGGTGCGGAATGGAAATATATTGCTTTCGGCGTTTATAACGGCACGCTGATTGTGCTGGGGATATTGTTTGAACAGCCGCTGAAAAATCTGGCGAAACGGCTGGGTATCCGTATGGAGTGCTTCAGCTGGCGGGTGTTTCAGGTGCTGCGGACGCTGGTGCTGGTGGCTCTGGGCAAGATTATTACGCGTGCGCCGGGCGTGAGCGCATCGGTCTACATGATTCGCTCTATGGTGGAAAACTGGGATACAAATATATTCTGGGAAGGCGGCATGTTGAAGCTGGGGCTGGATGAAAAGGATCTCTGGATATTGTTCCTGTCCTGCTGCGCGCTGCTGACGGTTAGCCTTTTGCAGGAAAGCGGCGTGAAAATTCGGGAAACCCTGGCGAAGCAGAACCTTTATTTCCGCTGGGCGGTGTATCTGGGCGCGGTGTTCTCGCTGGTGCTGTTTGGCGTTTACGGCTTGAACTATGATGCCTCCGACTTTATTTACAGGGGGTTCTGATGATGGGATGGAAAAAAGGGATTGGTATTATGTTAAGATGTATAGCCTTTGTATTGGTATTTTCCATGTTTTTTTCGCATACGACAAACCTGCTCATGCGGCATGATGATGAGTCTAACGAAATCCATGCTTTTTACGGCGAGCCGGAGGACAGCATAGACGTGCTGTATATCGGCAGCAGCCCGCTTCTGCGCGGCGTTTCGCCGATGGTGATGTGGAAGGAATACGGCTTTACCGGTTATGTGCGCGCTTCGGCGTTACAGGCTCCCGCTGTCAGCTATGGGCTTTTGGCGGAATCCCTGCGGAAACAATCGCCGAAGGTTGTTGTTTTGCTGTGCGATAATATTTTTCTGGAATATGACTATACGGAACGGGAGGGCGATTTGCGCCGCGGGCTGGACGGTATGAAAATGTCCCTCTATAAACTGGATATTATACGGGAGGTAACGGAGGCAGATGAAAGGCAGTCCGCGCTTTCCTATGTTTTCCCGCTGATGCGCTACCATGAACGCTGGAAAGAGATTGACCTGGCGGAGGATAAGCCTGAGCCGCTTTTAGAACATTCCTTCCAGAAAGGGAACGTTTTTCTTGGGTATAACGCGGGTCTGGATTATCCAGAGGGCTTTATGCAGCCGACAGGACAGCCTGCACCTGCTTTCAATGCGGATGCACAGGCGTATATTGAAAAATCCATCGCGCTCTGCCGGGAAAAAGACATTCCGGTGGTTTTGCTGCATTTGCCTAAAATGGCGTGGAGTTTTGAGGAAAGTATGGCTGTGGAGCAGTTTGCGGCGGATAACGGTGTGGTTTATCTGGATTTGGACAGGGAAGAAAACCGGACGCAGCTGGGCATTGTGCCGCAGGAGGATTATTATGACAAAGGGCATATGAACCTGAGGGGCAGCGTCAAGGTTTCGCGCTGGCTGGGTAAATGGCTGGATGAAAGGTATGCCCTGCCCGACCACAGGGATGATCCGGCGTATGCCGAAAGCTGGAACGCAGATTGGGCGGAATATGCCCGAAAGGCGGGGTTGGAGGAATAGCATGGAATGTAGACGGATAATATGCGGGAATGTAAACTGCTATCTGCTCTGCCGGAGCGGGCGCGGTATACTGCTGGATGCCGCCGGACGGGGATTTGAAGAGAAAATCAGGCGGGAGTGTGAAAAGGCAGGCGTGAAAATGGAACTGATTTTCCTGACACATGGGCATATCGACCATGTGTATAACGCCGCCGCGCTTGCCGCAGGCTGGGGCGCGCCCATTGCCATGAGCGGGAAAGATGCAGGGCTGATTGCAAACCAGTTTTCGCAGCCAATGCTGACACAGGGTTTGAAGGGCAGGGCTTTGGGTTTTGCGTCAAGGCGGCTGATGGAACGGATAAAAATTCCGTATTTTACACCGGATATCCTGCTGAGTGAGGGGGACAGCCTGCGGGAATTTGGGCTGGATGCGCATGTTTTGCAGCTGCCGGGGCATACAGCAGGGTCGATTGGGCTGGATGTGGCGGGGCGGCTGCTTTTTGTGGGCGATGCAATGATGAACCTGTTTCGCCCCGAGGCTCCATGCCTGTTTGCCGACAAGTCAGAAGCCGAAAAAAGTGTTGAAAAGATTCGCGTACTGGGGCGGCGCACGCTTTACTTTGGGCATGGAAAACCGTTATAAAGGTTTTGTGAAAGTTATGCATATCATTCTGTAACATCACTGTTTCGTAACGCCCGTAAGGGCGTTTTTTGTATGGGAGGTTATTTTTTGGGGCGTTTACAGAATTTCTACGCGCTTTGCACACACTACATTTCGACATAAAATAAACGTTATGCTATAATATCTGCGGAAAAAATAAGAACGTATATGGGCAGATTTTGCGCCTGCTCTGTTTGAAAACAGGGCAGGAAAATTTTTTGCTGTTTTATTTCCATTCGTTTCCAATAATGGCAAAATTATCTTATACGGGAAAGATCAAAATGCTCTGAAAGCTGGCGTGAGGATAAGCCATTTTGCCGCTTTGGGGGCTGGGGCAGAGTTTTCCTGGAAATTTATTTTGCGGCGGGGGTATGTTTATGAAATTCTTATTAAACAAAAAACTTACGACACGTATTGGCCTGATTACATCTGCGATTACCCTGAGTGGTATGCTGTTCCTGTGGATTATTGTGTCTGCAAACGCGACTTCCATGGTGAAAAATAACATTACCAATCAAATGACAGATGCTGCGGAATCAAGGGCGGCCATCATTGACGAATATGTTAGCGCTGCGGAAGAATATATGTCTGCCTTTGCTCTGGGCAGCGAGGTACAGGAACTGCTTATGAATCCCGATGACCCTGTGCTTCTGGAACGGGCGAAGAAATATACAGAAGATTTCGCGGCCGTTAAGGGTGTTTTGAAGGGCTGTATATTGCGACCCCTTCGACCTGTGTGCTGGCGCATACCTCTCAGGGGCAATCGGGATTACAACGCGGATGGGAGATTCTCTGGATACCTTCCAGAATACGATTCTGGCTAAACATGAGCTGACAAATCTGGGAATTATGAAATCTCCAGGGCTTGCCGGACAGTGAATATGTATTTTTGAATGCGGAAACCGGAATATATCTTTACCACGAAGATGAATCCGTTTTGAATACGGAAACGGCCGACAGCGGGTATCGGGAAATCCTTCAGCAGATACAGACGAACGGCAGCATCGTTGATGATGTGGGGCGAATTCTGGGCGAGATTGCAGACGGCAATCTGACGGTCAATGTTACGGAAAATGAAGCGTATTGTATCGGTGATTTTAAGATACTTTCGGAAAGCCTGAAATCTATCCATGCAAACCTTGTGCGCGTTATCCGCGATATTTCCCTTGTCGCAAAACAGGTTGATACCAGCGCGGATCAGGTGTCCACGGGTGCGCAGGCTCTTTCCCGGGGAACTGTGGAGCAGGCGGCGTCTGTTGACAGGCTGGTATCGAATGTTACGGCAATCACTTCTCAGATACAGGACAGCACGCTGCGCTGCGGCAGTGCGACAGAACTGCTCAATAAAGCGACCGGCTATGCAGCCGAGGCAGATACCAGGATGGAACAGCTTATGGCAACAACGAAAAATATTGACCGTTCTTCTGCGCAGATTGTGACGATTACGAAATCCATGGAGGATATCGTTTTCCAGACAAAACTTTTGGCGCTGAATGCTTCCACGGAAGCGGCGCGCGCGGGTGTTGCCGGAAAGGGCTTTTCTGTTGTGGCAGAGGAAGTGCGCAGTCTTGCGGCAAAATCCTCCGAGGCGGCAAAAGACGCAAGCAGCCTGATTAGCAGATTCCGTATCAACTGATTTGATACTGCCTGGAATATAATGAGAATGAATGACCTGTGCTGCCGGAATGGCGGTGCGGGTCATTTTCGGTAAAAACAATTATTTGCGCAGAGCGCCAGTACTTGTGGTTACGTTTTCTGATGGCGCTAAGGGAATCGGAAATTCCCAAAAAAAGCGGAAAAAACCCTGTTTTTGCGAAAAAATCCCCCTTTTTTCATGAATTTGTGGAGAGAAATACATAAATTTTGTTGCCAAACTGGGAAAATATGCTATAATACAAACAAGCGTTCACAAATTCGTAATATACGTTCAAACAAATGAAACACTCTTTGGAAACCGGTTTGAATGTGGTTGCGGAAGCGGAAAGGATGATACGATGAAGCGTTTTTCGAGCTTTGTCATCGCGGGGCTGCTCAGCCTGGCAATGACCCTCCCTGCGTTTGGCGCGGTGGAAACCAACGCGGACGAATGGGCGGCACAATCTATCGAAATCGCATATGAGGCGGGATTTTTACCGGAAGAAAGCCTGCAGAAAGCAAAAAGCCAGATTACCCGGCAGGAGTTTGGCAAAATGGCGGTTGATTTTCTGGAAACGGTTACGGGACAGCGTCCGCAGGCCATGCAGGAAAGTCCCTTTGACGACTGCACGGATGCGGATATTACAGCGGCGTATGAAGCGGGCATTATTGGCGGGATTGAGAAAGGCGTTTTTGGACCGGACCGTGTGCTGACCAGAGAGCAGATGGCGATTATGATTGCCAGAACGCTGAGGGTCTGCGATATTGACCTGACAGCGGAAACAAAGCTGAACCCTTTTACCGATACAAAGGAATTATGGGATTCTTCGAATCTTTATATCAACCAGCTTTACGGCGCAAATATCATTTCGGGTTATGACGACGGCACATTCCAGCCATTCCAGAAGCTGACGACACAGGAGGCTGTGATAGCATTTGTGCGTGCGTACCGCTATGCACAGGAACATATAACGCCTCTCGTTCCAGAGGAGCCGCCGATGGAGTCTGTGACAGATTTCGAGAACTCCGAATTGCCGGAGGACGAGGAGCCGGTGCTGGTAGAACACCCTGATGAGGAAGAAATGCGCAGGGTTTCTATTGGTAAAAAGGAAATTGAGCTTGGCTGGAGCCCGGAGGAATTAAAAAAGGAATGGGGCGAGCCGGACAGGATAGACGAAACGGTTTACAATCTGGACAGATATGTTTACTTGAACAGCTATAAGAATTTGTTTTTTGTGACATTTGAAAAAGGGAAAATAGTGGAAATCTTTATTCCCGGTAAGGACTTTACGTATCTGGAAATGGACGGCGACGGAACTTCCGCCGACATTCCGTACATGGATTATATCAGTGCGGTGGAACACAGCGGCGTGATCAAAAGCGACGAAACAGAAACCAGAATCCCGCTGGACTATGCAGGAAATATTTCCGGCATATTATTGCAGACAACGGATTTCGTGCAGGATAAAAACCCTATGAGCGTACTTCATCTTTCCCTGCGGGAGGATTTGGAAGCGGAATTTTTGGATTTGATACAGTACGGAAGACGGTCGAGAGGGCTCCCCCTGCTTGCGCCAGATGAAAAAATGGGTCTGGGCGCGCGGGCGCACTGTGATGATATGGTGCAGAATCATTATTTTGCGTATAACAGCCAGGACGGAAGAACGCCGTTTGCTAGAATTGCGGAAAGCGGGCGTGTGTTCAGTACGGCTACGGAGGTTATCGCACAGCAGCGCGGCGACATTGTGAACATTTATCAGGAATGGATACGGACATCTTCGCGTATCAATGGATTGATGGACAATACCATGCAGGAGATTGGCGTGGGCGTTGCAGGCGCGTCAAAGGAACTGTATGTGACAGTAGACCTCTGCGGCAGGTCGAGAGATTGAGCATTTTAAGAAAAACATCTTGCCCCCAACATTGTTGGGGGTTTTGCTTTTGAAAAAAACAGGGAGGGATGGACATGAGAATTTATGAAATGGAGGAAGAACGGAGGACAGAAGAACTGACGGAGGTCTGGGAGCGTTCTGTAAAGGCGACACATTCTTTTTTGCCGGATACGGCGCGGGAGGAACTAAAAAAGATTGTGCCAGAGCTTTTGGCAGAGGTGCCGCATCTGGCAGTCATAGAGGACGACAGAGGGGCTTTGGCGGGCTTTATGGGGCTGGACGGGTAGGAACTGGAAATGCTGTTCCTTGCGCCGGAGGCGCGCGGACAGGGGCTGGGACGGCAGCTGCTGGAATTTGGCATTCAGACATTTGGAGTTTCTCAGCTTGGGATGAATGAACAGAATCCGCAGGCAAGGGGCTTTTATGAACAAATGGGCTTTGCTGTATGCGGGCGGACGGAAACAGACGGCATGGGAAACCCGTTTCCGATACGGCGTATGGAGCGGCGGGGCTAAGGCAGGGGGGTGGAAGGGCACTGCCGCCGGCGTGTGGCTTAAGAAAGCGGGTTTCTCAAATCAGGCGGCTTTTCTTGCAGGCTGTTTGTTGTATTCTGTGCGAAAATCGTTTATACTATTTTCAGAACAGACTGCGGTGATGCGGAGAAATGGGAAGACAATGCCGGAGGGAACCATTTAGGATGGAGGTGCGGAAACGATGAATATGCTCAGAAAAGAGGAAAGCTGCACGGTTGATGATATTTATGCTTTGCCGGACGGGGAAAGGGCGGAATTGATAGACGGGCAGATTTTTTATATGTCACCGCCAAGCCGGACACATCAGAAAATAAGTATGGCACTATCAAATGAAATAGTAAGCCATATCAGGCACAGTAAAGGTAAATGCGAGGTTTATGCTGCGCCGTTTGCTGTTTTCTTAAACAAAGACAGCAAAAATTATGTGGAACCGGACATTTGCGTTGTCTGCGATACGGAAAAGCTGGATGAAAAAGGCTGCCATGGTGCGCCGGACTGGGTGATAGAGATTGTTTCGCCGAGCAGCAGGATGATGGATTACTATACAAAGCTGTTCAAGTATCGTGATGCCGGCGTGCGGGAATACTGGATTGCGGACCCTGCAAAAAAGCAGGTAACAGTATACAGCTTTGAGCAGGAAAGCATGATGGAATATCTTTTTACAGACGAAATCCCAGTCGGCATATACGAGGGGTTTTCCATTAAAATGGAGCAGGAATGAAGAAATGAACCGTTTCAGCGTGCTGAACCACTTGGAAAGGCTTGCGGCGGGAAGGATTCTCATGTTATAGTAAAAGTATCTGGAATTAGGAAAAAGGAGATGGAGAAGGAATGGAAAAAGCAAAGGTTTATTTTACGGATTTTCATACGGTTGCCTTTGGCGACGGCCTGCCTGCGAAGCTGAAGAAACTGATGCGTGCGGCAGGGATTGATACTATTGATATGGACGGGAAATTTGTTGCGATTAAGATGCATTTCGGGGAGATGGGCAACATCAGTTATCTGCGCCCGAATTATGCCAGAGCGGTGGCGGATCTCGTGAAGGAGCTGGGCGGAAAGCCTTTCCTGACGGACTGCAACACGATGTATCCCGGCAGCAGAAAGAATGCGCTGGAACATTTGGAATGTGCGTGGCAGAACGGGTTTACGCCTCTGACGGTAGGCTGTCCGATTCTGATTGGTGACGGGCTGAAGGGTACAGATGACGTTGCGGTGCCTGTTGCGGGCGGGGAATATGTCAAAGAAGCGTTGATTGGACGTGCTGTGATGGACGCGGACGTATTCCTCAGCCTGACCCATTTCAAGGGACATGAAATGACAGGTTTTGGCGGTGCAATCAAAAATATCGGTATGGGCTGCGGTTCCAGAGCCGGAAAGACCGATCAGCACAGCAACGGCAAGCCCAGCATCAGGGAGAAAAAATGCCGCGGCTGTAAAAAATGCCAGCATGAGTGCGCAAACGGCGGGCTTGTTTTTGACGAAGAAACGAAAAAAATGCACGTCAATCAGGAGAACTGCGTAGGCTGCGGCCGCTGCCTGGGGGCATGTAACTTTGACGCAATTTCGTTTGATAATGACGCGGCGATTGAACTGCTGAACCGCCGCATGGCGGAATATACAAAGGCTGTTGTGGACGGACGTCCGAATTTCCACGTTTCTTTGATTGTGGACGTTTCGCCGAACTGCGATTGCCATGGGGAGAATGATGTGCCGATTCTGCCGAATATCGGTATGTTTGCGTCGTTTGACCCGCTTGCGCTGGATCAGGCGTGCGTAGATGCCTGCATGAAAGCGGAGCCTATGCCCGGCAGCCAGCTTGCGCAGAACATTGCGCGTGAGGGCTTTGTAGACCATCACGACCATTTCCGCAATTCCAGACCGGAATCCGAATGGAGAAGCTGTCTGGAGCATGCGGAAAAGATTGGGCTTGGTACGCGCAGCTATGAACTTGTTGTTGTGAAATAAGAATTTTAGTTGGAACTGACAGGAACACAGAAGTGGGAAATGAGCCTGCCTCTGTGTTTTTGTTATTCAGCTGTCCTGATGGCATGGATATGAACATGACAGGCAGAAGGGGCGGAGGAACGAGGACAAATGTCCTACAATAGCGGACGTTAGGCATTATGGCCAAGCAAAAATGTTTGATGATTCAATTAAAAATCTTTTTGAAAAACAGACAAATCAGAAAAATTATGGCAGAGTATCTTGAAATTTATGGTTTTCCCCGTCTACTTTTTCGTTTGTGGTGGCAGGCTGAAAAGCTTGAATTTTCAGGGTTTTTAGCGGCATTTTCTGCCAGAGAAAAACATTTTATGAAAAATTTGAAAAAAGTGCTTGACAATATGATATGTCTTTGCTAAAATAAATTCTGCGTTATGGAAATGCCTGAACCTTGAAAACAGAATAGCGTATAAGAACACACAACCCATAGTCAATTCAACCGGCGGAAGCCGGAAAAAGACAAG
>ERZ777306.1157-NODE-1157-length-44721-cov-6.730220_pt1 | contig 44721 bp, 36 predicted proteins | sample MGYA00374966_ERZ777306 | MGnify/ENA primary metagenome ERZ777306 (study PRJEB29329, sample SAMN06343882) | mouse gut metagenome | isolation source: Mouse cecum | place: Austria: Vienna | collected 2014-11-15 ... | reverse complement strand
GTGGTGGTCCATCCGAGATTCGAACTCGGGACACCTTGATTAAAAGTCAAGTGCTCTACCGTCTGAGCTAATGGGCCGAATGGCTGGGGTGGCTGGATTTGAACCAACGAATGCCGGAATCAAAATCCGGTGCCTTAACCTCTTGGCTACACCCCAAAAAGTGGGGCGGGCGACGAGAATCGAACTCACGACCTCCAGGGCCACAATCTGGCGCTCTAACCAACTGAGCTACACCCGCCATGTATTTGGTGCGCCTGAAGAGATTCGAACTCCTGACACACGGCTTAGAAGGCCGTTGCTCTATCCACCTGAGCTACAGGCGCATTGCATAACTGCGCTTTGCACATCTCTTACACAGCGAAATTGGAGCGGGTGATGGGAATCGGACCCACGCGACCAGCTTGGAAGGCTGGGATTCTACCATTGAACTACACCCGCATTGCGTCAACGCTTATACATTCTATCAAACGATTTCTTTCTTGTCAAACGATTTCGCCCGCTTACCTCAAATTTTTCCGAAAAATTTGGCAGAAGTCCCCTATTATTTCTTTCTTTCAATCATTCGTTGCAAATTTTATTTTATTTTCACAAACGATTATTGACAGGTTAACATAATTTTCGTATAATATAATTAAATGAAAAAATGAGGGATTACGTCATGAGTGAAGAAGTTTTCGAGAAGAGCACCGAACAAAAACGTACATGCTACCTCGCCTTGCAAAACGTATGCAAGCAGTACAAAACGGGCGCAATCACGGTGGACGCCCTTTCGGACGTCAGCTTCGACGTTGCCGACGGGGAATTCGTCGTCGTGCTCGGCTCGTCCGGCGCGGGAAAAACCACCCTCCTGAATCTGCTCGGCGGTATGGACAACGCCACTTCGGGAAAAATCGTGTTGGACGGCAAGGACGTTACCGCCCTCAACAAGCGCGGGCTGACCGAATACCGCAGAAACGACGTTGGGTTCGTGTTTCAGTTTTACAACCTGATGCCCAACCTCACCGCCCTCGAAAACGTGGAAATTGCCGTAGAAATCTGCAAAAATGCACTCGACCCCGAAACCGTTTTGCGCGAGGTCGGCTTGGACGAACGATTGAAAAACTTCCCTGCCCAGCTTTCGGGCGGCGAACAGCAACGAGTATCCATTGCCCGCGCTCTTGCCAAAAATCCCAAGCTTCTCCTCTGCGACGAGCCGACGGGCGCGCTCGATTATAAGACGGGAAAGCTTATCTTAAAACTTTTACGCGACGTATCCGCACAACAGAAAAAACCCGTCATCGTCGTAACGCACAACTCCGCGCTGAAAGATATGGCGGATAAAGTCGTGCGAATAAAGAGCGGGCGCATCGAAGAAGTATCCGTAAACGAAAACCCCCGTTCCGTGGAGGATATTGAGTGGTGAAAACGTATTTAAAGACCCTCGTACGCGCCTTTGCGCGCCACGTTACGCGCTTTCTGTCCATCTTTTCCATGGCACTCATCTGCGTCGGATTCGTGGCGGGGCTAGGCTCGACGGTGAACAAAATAGACGACTCCCTGTCGCAGTTTTACGCCGACGGACGCGTTTCCGACTTCATTTTAAAAAGCACGACGGCAAAAGGCTGTACTCCGGAGGAAATTTCCGCGGTGCGCAGCCGCTACGGCGAAGACAACGTGGAGACGGGCGCGTCGTACGACGTTAACCTGAAAATCGGCGATGAAGAGCAAATCGTCCGCCTGTACTTTTTCGACGGCGAAGGGCAAATCAATCGCTTGCAGTCGATTGAAAAAAGCGACGTTCCACTTGCGGACGGTGCGATTGCCGCAAAGGCGGAAGAAGGAGACAATCAGATAAACGGAATTCCGCTTGGTTCGGAAATCACGCTCGACTTTATCGAAATCGTAAAAGATCTGTCCCCTGAAAATGCCGAAACGATAGAAAAGCTGCCCGCTTTCCTGCAACCCAAGCCCATTACCGTTACCGTTACGGAAACGGTTGCCTCCCCTCTGCTCTTTTCGAAGGACGGCGAGCCAAGCTATAAACTGCCAGAGGATACGCCGCTGCCCGATACGATCGGCGCTGTGAACAAGTTGGAATTCCTCGTCGGGAACGTTTTATACCTCCCTGCCGATATCATTCCCGAAATTATGGGAACCCCCATACTGCCGAAAAATAGCGATCTGTACGTTACCATGCAGAATCGCACGCTCTTCCGTGCCTTCTCTTCCGATTATAAACGCGCTGTCGAAGCGGAAAAAACAGACTATCTTAATACGCTAGAAAACGTGAAAGCGATAACGCTGTACGACAATTACAGCTTCGTTTCCCTGCACTCCTATGCGGAAAAGGTCATGGGAATCACCGTCGTGCTCATGATCGCCTTTTTGCTCGTAACGGGACTCGTCGTTCTTTCGACGATGACGCGCTTTTTAGACGAGGAGCGCGCCCAGATTGCCTGTCTACGCACGCTCGGTTACTCGGGGGCGAAAATCATCTTTAAATACATACTCTTTGCACTGCTTGCAACGGGCTTGGGCGGAACAGGCGGTTACTTCGTCGGCATCGGGATTTGCTACCTTATCTATACGGTATTCAACTACTCTTTCCGAATGCCGCCCATGGCAAGCCGCGTAACCATCGTATTCTTTTTGATCACCTTTATCACGCTCGTCGTAGCTACGCTGATTGCAACGGCGATTTCGGGTGCGAAGATGATGAACGAAAAACCAGCCAATCTGCTACGCCCCAAGGCGCCGAAAGCAGGGAAAAAGGTCTTTCTCGAACGCATTCCCTTCCTTTGGAAGGCACTGCCTTTCCGCTATAAATCCACTTCACGCAACGTTCTGCGCTACCTCGGAAGGTTTTTTATGACGGTAATTGCCGTCGCCTTTTCCACTGCGCTGATGATGGCGGCGCTGGGGCTGTTGGATTTGTGCCTGTTCGGCGGAATCAGCGACAATTCGATCATGGGCGTTGCGGCGGTCGTTGCCGTGTTCGCAGGCTTGCTTACCGCCGTCGTGGTGTATACGCTGACAAATATCAACATTTCCGAACGAAACCGCGAGCTTGCCACGCTGAAAGTTTTGGGTTACCACGATAAAGAAGTTTCAAGCTACGTCTACCGCGAAGTGTACATTGACAGTATTATCGGCGTTCTTCTCGGTTATCCCTTCTCCGCCCTGCTCGTGGGAATCGTATTCAAGGTGATCGGCTTGGGCACACTCGGCGGAATCTCTTGGTTTATGTGGCTGATCGCTCCCTTGATCGTGCTTGCATTTACCGCGCTCGTAACGCTGATTTTAAAGCGGAAAATCGTCAAAATAGATATGAACGAATCACTGAAAGCGAACGAATAACCGAAATCAAACAAAAAATAACCCCGCAGTTTGTGCGGGGTTATTTGCTTCGCGGCGACGTGGTGGACCTGCGCAGAGTTGAACTGCGGTCTTACAAGGTTCATCCGAGAATACTACACGCTTAGTCTACGGTTGAATCTCGCCCGCGGGAAGTCCGTAGACGACCTCCTCCTTGGGCACGTTTCCCTGAATTCATTTTCAATCGGCGGAATCTTTCCGAAAGAAAACGTTCCCTACTTGATTGACGCCCCGTTTCCGACCGTAGGCAATCGGAGCGGGACGGAGCTTAATAAGTTAAGCCGCAAGAGCTACGCGGCGGGTTGCCCGACGTGCAGCCGATCTTCTGCTTTTATTATCAGCATTTAAATTGATTCCGTTTTTACGGAGCCGAGCCTCCGGCGTGCATTCTGCGAAATCCGCTTGCAATCGAATCCGTAACAGGCCCGTTTGCAACCTTCTATATTATATTATAACCCTTTTTGAAATTTGTCAACCGAAAAACGATTGCCAATTGAGGATTCCCTCCTCCAAACGCCTTTTTCCCCGTCCCGCCGCCGTTTATCCTCGATCTCTGCCTCATTCTCTTCGTCCCATAAGGCGGATAAAGTAAACGCACCGCATTCTGCGGTGCGTTTACTTTATCTGTTCAGCAATTTTTCGGCAATCGCCTTAGCGGCGGTTTTACCGGCGCCCATAGCGAGAATCACCGTTGCCGCGCCCGTTACGGCGTCGCCGCCCGCATACACCCCGTCTAACGAGGTCTTGCCCGTATCCTCCTCTATGACGATTCCGCCGTGTCGGTTGACTTCCAACCCCGCCGTAGTATTTTTAATCAGCGGGTTGGGACTTGTGCCGATTGCCATAATCACGCAGTCGACCTCGATTTCGTACTCGCTACCTTCGATTTCTACGGGACGGCGTCTGCCCCTTTCGTCGGGCTCGCCCAATTCGCACCGCCTTACCTGTATGGCTCTGACTGTGCCGCGCAACGCCGCGTCTACCTCTTTGCCCGTGCCATAACCGAGAATTTCAACGGGATTATTTAAAATCTTAAACTCGATACCCTCTTCTTCCGCATGCTCGACCTCTTCCCTTCTTGCGGGGAGCTCTTCCATCGAGCGGCGGTAGACGATATACACCCTTTCCGCACCCAACCTCAGCGCGGTGCGCGCAGCATCCATGGCAACGTTGCCGCCGCCCACGACCGCTACCCTCTTTGCGCGTAAAACGGGCGTGCGAGCATCCTCCCGATACGCCTTCATCAGGTTGACGCGCGTTAAAAACTCATTCGCGGAATAGACGCCCTTCAAACCCTCTCCCCGAATTCCCATGAAGCGGGGAAGCCCCGCGCCGGAAGCGACGAATACCGCCTCGTAGCCGTCAGCCATCAATTCATCGATCGTCAGCGTCTTACCGACGACCACGTTGGTTTCAACTCTGACGCCCAGCTCTTTCAGCGTTTCCACCTCTTTCCGCACGATTGCCTTGGGCAGTCTGAATTCTGGGATCCCGTACACGAGCACGCCGCCCGCAAGGTGCAACGCCTCGAACACGGTAACTTCGAAGCCCCTCTTTGCCAAATCTCCCGCGCAGGTCAGACCCGAAGGTCCCGAACCCACCACCGCCACCCTGTGTCCGTTGGACTTGGGGCGGACGGTTTTACCGCGTGCGTTCTGATTACGGTAATCGGCAACGAAGCGTTCGAGCCGCCCGATTCCTACAGGCTCGAATTTGACACCGAGCGTGCACTTGCTTTCGCACTGCGACTCCTGCGGGCAGACCCTGCCGCAGACTGCGGGTAAAGACGAGCTTTCGGCAATCACGGAATACGCGCCCTCAAAATCCTTTTGTTTGATTTTGGCAATAAATTCGGGAATTGAGATATTGACGGGACAGCCCTCCACGCAGGGACGGTTTTTACAGTTTAAGCAGCGTTGCGCTTCCGCAACCGCAATTTCCGCGGGATAGCCGAGCGCGACCTCTTCAAAGTTATGCGCGCGGACTGCCGCATCCTGTACGGGCATCGCGTGCTTTTTCGGTTCGATTGCCATTACCTGCTCTCCTTTGCAAAGAGATTGCAAACGCGTTCACGCTCGCCTGCTTCGAATGTCTCGTAGGCTCCGCCGCGCAGCATCGCCTCGTCGAAGTCCACTTCGTAGCCGTTGAAATCCGGTCCGTCCACGCAAGCGAACTTAACGCTGCGCGTGCCGTCCTCCTTCACCAGCGTCAAGCGGCAACCGCCGCACATGCCCGTGCCGTCAATCATAATGGGATTCATGGAAACTGTTACGGGAATGCCGTAGGGTTTTGCCGTAGCGACCACATACTTCATCATAACGAGCGGTCCAATGGCGATTATCTCGTCAAACCGTTCCCCCCGCTCGATTTCTTCCTTTAATGGAAGCGTAACCACTCCCTGCCGACCGTAGCTTCCGTCGTCGGTTACGAGCGTGAACTTATCCGAGCAAGCCTTGAATTCCTCTTCGAGAAGAACGAGGTCTTTATTGCGAAAGCCGATGACCGAATGCACCTTGCAGCCCGCTTCGTGCAGCTTCTGCGCCACGGGCAGCGCAATCGCGCACCCCACGCCGCCGCCGACGACGCACACTTTTTTCCTGCCTTCCGTTTTGGTTGGCACACCCAGAGGTCCCACGAAGTCCTCGATAAATTCTCCCGCTTCCTTTTTGTCGAGCAACATCGTCGTACCGCCGACGATCTGGAAAATAATTTGCACCGTGCCCGCCGTGCGGTCGTAGCCCGCAACGGTCAGAGGAATTCGCTCCCCCTCTTCGTCCACGCGGAGAATGATAAACTGCCCTGCTTCGGCTTTTTTTGCAACGAGCGGCGCAAGAATATCCATCATCGTAACGGTATCGTTTAATTTCTTCTTGTTGACTATCCGAAACATTTTGCCCTCCAACCAACTTTAAGATACGGGAAAATACTGCGTTCTCATACCGAAAACGCAGTATTCCGATTGCGTTCTCAGAAATCGACTTCGGTATCGTAATAACAACACTTCAACAGCTTTTCCATCTCCTCTACGGAAGGCTGGCGGGGATTACTGCCCGTGCAGGCGTCGCCGATCGCATTGACGGCAATACCGTGCAACCGTTCGAGGAAAACCTTTTCGGGGACAAAGCCCTGTTCGCAGGGATAGCTGTCTGCGCCGTAGTTTTTGATGCAATGAGGAATATTCAGATCGTCGTTCATCTTCCTCAGATGAGCAATCAAAAGCTCGACCTTTTCATCGTCGTTCTTCCCGCCCAAGCCCATATGATCGGCAATCTCGCCGTAGCGCTTTTTCGCCGTAGCGTCTTTCGCATTAAAAGCGATTACTTTGGGCAGATACATTGCATTAGCCGCGCCGTGAACGATGTGCGCGCCGTAGTCCGCAAACGCGGCGCCCGTCTTGTGTGCCATGGAGTGAACAATACCCAAAAGCGCGTTGGAAAACGCCATACCTGCAAGACATTGCGCGTTGTGCATGGAATCGCGCTTCTTCATATCGCCGTTGTAGGAGGCAACAAGGTCGCCCTGAATCATTTTGATCGCGAAAATTGCAAGCGGATCGGTATAATCGCAATTCGCCGTAGACACGTACGCCTCGATCGCGTGCGTCATTGCGTCCATTCCCGTATGCGCCACCAGCTTTTTGGGCATCGTTTCCGCCAGATCGGGATCGACGATCGCGACGTCGGGCGTGATTTCAAAGTCAGCAATAGGATATTTGATACCCTTTGCATAGTCGGTGATGATCGAAAAGGCGGTAACCTCCGTCGCCGTGCCCGAAGTGGACGAAATCGCGCAGAACCGCGCTTTCTTGCGCAAAGCGGGAATACCGAACACCTTGCACATCTCTTCGAAAGTGATATTCGGGTACTCGTACTTGATCCACATCGCCTTCGCCGCGTCGATGGGAGAACCTCCGCCCATCGCGATAATCCAGTCGGGCTGAAATTTCAGCATGGCATCCGCGCCCTTCATCACCGTTTCCACGGAAGGATCGGGTTCGATTCCCTCGAACAGCTCCACTTCCATGCCCGCTTCCTTTAAGTAGGAAACAGCTTTGTCAAGGAAGCCGAATTTTTTCATCGAGCCGCCGCCGACGCAAATCATCGCTCTTTTGCCCTCGAACGTCTTTAACGCTTCGAGCGCGCCCTTCCCGTGATATAAATCTCTGGGTAACGTAAATCTTGCCATAAAAACAACCCTCCGTTATATTGATATAAATTTATCGAATTCGGAATTTCTCCGATTCGGCTACATTATATTCCTTCATTTTCCATTTGTCAATAGATCGGAGAATTATTTTTTGTAAATTTTTTAATTTAACACGACGTCTTTCAGACTTTCGTACTTTTTCATGGAAACGGCGCGGATCTCACCCAAATCGCCGCGCTCAAACGCCTCGTCCGACAGCTTTTTGGCAAGGAACACCGCCTCCGAGGAATAGCGCAGATTTTTGATTTCATTTAAAATCCGCCCGCTCTGGCGGGTCCCGAGAAAGTCGCCGCCCCCGCGGATTTCCAGATCGCGCTCGGCAAGCTCGAAACCGTCGTTCGTCGATTTGAAAAATCGCAGCCGTTCAAGCGCCGTATCGCTCTCCGAGCCGATCAGGAGGAAGCAGTAGCTTTTTTCGCTGCCCCGCCCCACGCGCCCGCGCAGCTGGTGCAACTGCGAAAGCCCGAACCTCTCGGCGTTGTAAATCGCCATGATCGTAGCATCCGGCACGTCCACGCCGACCTCGATGACCGTAGTCGAAACGAGGCAATCGTATTCCTTATTTTTAAAGGCGGACATCACCGCCGTCTTTTCCTTGTCCTTCATTCGCCCGTGCAAGAGGGCAAAGCGCACGGAGGGAAGACGGGCGCGGATCTCCTCGTACAGCTCGGTAACAGAGGTGATCTGTCCTTCGTCGTCCTCGATTTTGGCACAGACGAAGTACGCCTGCCTGCCCTTTTTCGCTTCTTCCGCGATATAGACCAGCATGTCGTCGTACTTCCTATCGGGGATAATGCTCGTTACGATCTCCTGTCTGCCCGCGGGCTTGTCGGGAATGACGGTGATGTCCAAATCGCCGTAAAAAATCAGCGAAAGCGTGCGCGGAATGGGCGTTGCCGACATAACGAGAACGTCGATATTTTCTCCTTTTTCACTCAAAGAATTGCGTTGCGCCACACCGAATCTGTGCTGCTCGTCGCACACGCAGAACGCAAGATTTTTAAAGACGACGTCCGCCTGCAATACGGCGTGCGTGCCGCACAAAACGTCGTATTTTCCCGTTTGCAGTGCGGTTTTTATCTCCCGTTTTTCCTTCACCGTGCACGAACCTGCAAGATAAGCGACTTTGTACTCGGGAAAAACCTTTTGCAACAAGCGGTAATTCTGCTCGGCAAGCACTTCCGTGGGGCTTAAATACGCGGCTTGGAACCCGCTTTTCATCGCCATAAAAATACCCGTCAACGCCACCGCCGTTTTCCCGCTGCCCACGTCCCCCTGCAATAATCTGTTCATGCGGACGGGCGATTTCAGATTGTCGAATATCGCCCTCACCGCTTTCTGCTGCCCTCCCGTGAACTCAAACGGAAAGCGTTTTTCGAACTCGGCAACCTCCTGCGCGCTCACCGTATACGTTCTGCCGCGCGCCTCGTTCTTGTCGCCCTTGATCAGTTTGAACGCCGAAACAAGGGTAAAATACTCCTCGATCGCAATGCGTTCCGCAGCTTTTTTCATCTCTTCCTGCGATTTCGGGGCATGAATTGCCGCATACGCACCGTTTAATGGGAGCAACGCGTACTTTTTGCGCAGGTCGGCGGGAATAATCGATGCACGCGTTTCCATACGCAGCGCTCGCTGCACGCTGTCGCGCACCACCTTCTGCGTTAAACTTCCGCTCAATCCGTAGACGGGAACGAGCCCCTTCAAACGCGAAATCCCGCCGATCTTTTCAAAGGACGGATTGACGAGCGAAATCTGTCCGTAGCGGTTGCTCACCCGCCCGTAAAAAAGGTATTCGCCCGCAATCAGCTTTTTGGCGATATAGGGCATATTGAACCAGACTGCCGTAAAATAGTAGCCGTCCTGCTCGAGGTGCGCCCGCACGAATTTGACGCGCCCCGTATAGCGCACGGGATCGCACCCCACGATTTTGCAGGCGACAAGCGCCAGTTCGTTGTGCGGCACGCTCTGAACGGAAACGCGGTTCGTCATATCGAGATAGGCGCGCGGAAAGTACGACACAAGCTTTTCCGTATCGTAAATACCCAGCTTTGCAAAGTCTTTTGCACGCTTTTCACCGACGCCCGTCAATTCTTCGATTCTCATTATTTTTCACTCAATAATTTAAAAGAGCGGGCAACCGCTCTTTTCCGTCAGATTATTCTAAAGACAGCAAGTAGTAATACACGGGCTGACCGCCGTAATGACAGTCGATATCGCAATCGGGGAACGCCTCCTGTACCTTTTCCGTAAGCGCGACCGCATCCTCTTCCTTGACCTCTTCGCCGTAGTAGAGGGTAATAACCTCGTGGTAGTCCTCTTTGAGCTTATCGAGGAGTTTTAAAACGGTATCCTCGATCTTATCGCTCTTTGCAAGGATCTTTTTATCGTCCAGCCCGATAATGTCGCCCTCGGCAATCTTGAAGCCGTTGACGCTGGTGGAACGGACGGCGTGCGTTACCTGCCCCGCCTTCACATTATCGAGCGCATGAATCATATTCGTCTTGTTCTCTTCCGCGCTCGCTTCGGGACTGAACGATAGCGCCGCTGCAAAGCCCTGCGGAATATTTTTTGTGGGAATGACGTGGATCGTGCGGTTTTCGACCAATGCCTTCGCCTGCTCCGCCGCAAGAATGATATTTTTGTTGTTGGGGAACACGAACACGTTGTCCGCATTGATTTTCTGCACCGCAGTCGCAATATCCGATGCGGAGGGATTCATCGTCTGTCCGCCCTCGATCACGCGGTCTACGAACAAATCCTTGAAAATATCCTCGATTCCCTTGCCCGCGCAAATGGCAAGCATCCCCTGATCTTTCTTCTCCGCCTCGCGCTTGGCGCGGAGAGCGCGGTTTTGTTCGAGCATGTTCTCGATTTTCGGTCGGTCGAGCTCGCCAAGCTCAAGCGCATAGGTCAGCGCCACGCCCGGAGTGTTGGTGTGCACGTGCACTTTGATCATTTCGAGATCGCCGATACAGATTACGCTGTCGCCGAGCGCCATCAGGTTTTCGCGCAGCTTGTCGATATCCGCAAGCGTCGTACTCTTTTTTAAATTAATGACGAAAAATTCGGTGCAGTATGCAAACTGGATTTCGCCCAAATCCATATTGATGATGTCCGCGTTGTCGCCGAAGTCCGCATCGGCGGCGGAAGCCGCGTTCGCCGCCTCCGTCTGCACCTCCGAAACGATTTCGTCCCCCTTCAATGCAGAAAGGAAGCCGCGCATGATCGTCATCAGTCCGACGCCGCCCGAATCGACGACGCCCGCTTTCTTTAAAACGGGAAGTAGCTCGGGCGTTTTGGCAAGCGCTTTATCGCCCTCTTCGATGACTGCGGGAAGGAAGGTTTCGAAATCCTTGTTTCTGCCCGCAATTTTTACCGCATACTCGCTCATCATGCGTACGACGGTAAGGATCGTACCCTCTTTGGGAATGGAAACGGCGTTATAAGCAACCTTCGTGCCCGCTTCCATCGCCTTTGCAAACGTTTTGGTGTCGATCTCGGACTTTCCGTCGCGCAGAACGGAACAAATCCCCCTGAAAATCTGCGATAAAATTACGCCAGAGTTTCCCCGTGCGCCCTTTAGAGCGCCCTTGGAAATCGCGTCGCAAACGTTGGGAAAACCGTTGTTCGAGCAGATGGAAAGCTCCTTCACCGCCGACTGAATGGTGAGCGACATATTCGTACCGGTGTCGCCGTCCGGTACGGGAAATACGTTGAGTGCGTCTACCTTTGCCCGATTGTTATCGAGCATTTTTGCGCCCACCAACACCATTTTACGGAAGGTGGCGCAATTTATCGTTTTCTGCATAGGATCTCCTCGGAATTCATTCAAAAGGCGCGGAGACGAGAGTTATATTTTTAAACCGACGATATTGACGTTAACGGTGTCTACGATCATGCCCGTAAAACGTTCAACCTTATACTTCACCGATTCTTTTAAAGATTCGGCTACCGCTTCGATGGATACGCCGTACTTTATGAGAACGTATACGTCGATGAAAATTCGGTTTCCGGACGTGGTAATTTTCACGCCCTTGCCTCCCGCGTCTCGTTTCAGCAGTTCGGCGAGCGTGTCGGTAAAACGGCGTGAAACGGTATCGACGATGCCGTAACTCTCCACCGCAGCCTGAGATGCAACTTTTGAAATTGCAATATCGGATATGGAAATTTTTCCGTATGCGTTACTCGTGCTTACTGACATATAACTCCCTTAGGCGAAGCTTGCAAGCCTCAGACGGACCCGCAAAGCTTCGGCAACTGCCAAGGCAATGGGAACTGCCCAAATATACCTATTCTTATTTTACCCCATATAACAACATTTGGCAAGCGTTATTTCAAAAAAATTTTCAAAAGTTCAAAAAAAAACGTCTTTCCCCCGCTTTTTTAATTGATTTTTTCCTTGCGAAATGGTATCATAATTGCGTCGGCTTGCGCGGAAGGAGTTTTCGCGCGAAAAATTTACGATGATATCCTGCGGAGGTGTTAATATGTCGAAGGTTTGCAGCGTATGCGGAAAAGGTCAGGTAGCGGGCAATAACGTTTCCCACTCCCACCGTAAAACGAAGAGAACGTTTCAGGCAAACGTGCAGAAAGTATCTTACAAAAAGGACGGTAAAATCGTTAACGATTACGTCTGCGCAAGATGCTTGAAGAGCGACAAAGTAGAGCGCGTTTAAAAGAGTAAACGAAAGCCCGCCGTATTCACGGCGGGCTTTTCCGTTTTAAAAACGGAAAAGCGCATCCTCCTTTGCAGGCGCGCTATTTGCAAATTTCCCCGAATACACGGAGAAAATTTCCGTAAGCGATCTTTTCCGCAATGCGGCAGCCGAACGCCCCTTCCAGTTCTTCCAAAAAATCAGGCACGTCGGCGGGCGTTCTCAAATAGGGATTTTCGGGAATCCCGTCAAAGTCGCTTCCGAGCGCAAGCGCGTCCTCCCCGCCCGCATCGATAATCGCCTCGGCGTGCTTTAAAAGAGCTTCGCGCTGCCCCTGCGCAGTGTCCCCTCCGCCGGAAAAATCGGCGCAAAAATCCAGACCCACGACGCCGCCGTGATCGGCAATCAGCCTGATCCCCCCGTCCGTCAGGTTCCGCGCGCAGTCGCATATCCGCCGCGCGCCCGAGTGGCTTGCAACGAAGGGGCGCTTCGAAACGCTCCCCACCTCCTCCACGAGCTTGTCGCTTCCGTGCGAAACGTCGACGATTACGCCGAGCTCATTCATCCGCTCCACCGCCGACACCCCGAAGGGCGTTAATCCGAGTTCCGTCTGCCTGCGGCTCAACGGCAAACGCCCCGCGAACAATCCCTCGTAATCGGGAAAATTCGGAAACCCGATTTCGTTGGGATAATTCCAGATCAAAGTCATCATTCTCGCTCCTCGCGCGTACAGAGCGTCGAGTTTTTCGAGCGAACCTTCGATCGCCCCGCCGTCCTCCACGGTAAACAGCGCGTTTATGCCGCTGCCGATCTCGCCCGCGCGCGTAATTTTACGCAAGCCGTTCTCCTGACAGTACGCATCGAACCTATCGGCAAGCGCAAGCGCCTCCCGATACTTTTCCTCAGACGAAACGAACGCCGCAAAGCACTGCAAAAAGCACCCGCCGCACGTGAGCGTTTCTTTGGTTACCTGAGGACGCGACTTCGTCGTCAACGCGTCCGAGTGCAAATCGCAGTATTTCATTTTCCGCGGTAAAACAGTTTTAAAACTCTTCTGACGATAAAAGGCGGACGGAAACAGATAAACATGGCAACCTCCTTACGCTTCGCAATTGATAAACACGAGAACCGTGCCCTCCGTCCGAAACTGCGCGTTTTCCGCCGTGATCACGTTGGAAATCCCGAGCGTAGAGCCGTACTTAAACGTTTCGGGCAGAGGATAACGGAAGCCTCTACTCTCCATAATATGCGCGTCGCCGCCGAAAGGTACGATAGACACCGTTTTTCCCACAACGCCGCCGAGCCCCACGAGCCCCGATGCGGCAAAGATACGGCAATAATTGGTAATCAGCACGGCGCGCACACCCGCCCTTTCCGCCTGATATAAAAGATGAAGATTACCGATAAAATGGTCGTCTCTCTTTCCGCCCCCGCCGTAAATTTCAATGTCGCCGTACCCCGCGCCGATTGCCCGCATCAAAGCAAGCTCGCCGTCGGTATAGTCCTTTTCCGAGGGGTAAATTTCCGCGGGAGGCGGCTCGGGAAGATAATCGAGCGAATCGTAATCGCCGAGGTTTTCGTCAATTTTTATTTTATCCTTCGCCCAAGCATACGCACCGTCGCAACAGTAAACGCGGACGTCGTCCGACCCCGCGGAATCCGCCCGAATTTCCCCGCGGTAAGGCTCGCCGTTCAAAAGAATGATCGCCCGTTTCATACGCCGCGTAATTTCCTTACCGCTTCGCCCAAATCGGCGGAACGGAATACCGCGCTACCCGCCACGATGACGTTGGCGCCCGCCGCAACGATCTCTTTCACGTTACCCTCGCATACGCCGCCGTCCACTTCGATATCGCGCGCGGGAAAGCCGTTTTTTACACAGAAATTACGCAACTTTTCAATGCGGGAGAGCGATTCGGGAATGAATTTCTGACCGCCCCACCCGGGGAACACGCTCATGATCAGCAGCATATCCGAAATCGGCACGAGGTCATACAGCGCTTCGACGGGAGTATCGGGATTGATAACTGCCCCGCACTTCATGCCGAGCGCGCGGATTTTTCCGAGATTTTCCCGCGTTTTCTCCCCGCAAGCTTCCACGTGAACGGTAACGAAGTCTGCGCCCGCTTTTTTAAACTCTTCGAAGTGCGTTTCGGGATGCAGCACCATTAAATGACAATCGAGCGGCAAACTCGTATGCGGACGGATGGCGGCAACCATCTGATGCCCGAAGGTAATGGGCGGCACGAAATTGCCGTCCATGACGTCGCAGTGCACGAGGTCGGCGCCCCCTGCTTGCAGGCGTTTTACCGTTTCGCCCGCTTGCGAAAAATCGCTTGCCAGAATGCTCGGCGCAATTTTGATTTGCATGATCCGTACTCCTTTATTTTTTATACTCCCCCTTGTGTCAAAGGAGCTCGATAGGTGTCAACGATTTTGTGAACCGATGTAGCTTGCCCTCAGCTGTCCGCAAGCGCCGCCGACGTCCGCCCCCATGCTGCGGCGGACGGTCGCGGAGATCCCGTTCTTCTCCAAGACGCCCAAAAAACGATACGCAGCTTTTTCGTCCGCTGCGGTCAGCGCCCGCTCCTTCACCTCGTTCAGACGAATTAAATTTACGTGGCAGGGTTTTCCTTTTACCAGCTTTGCAAGCGCTTCCGCATGTTCCCGGTCGCAGTTTTCGTCCGCAATAAGCGTATATTCGAAAATGTACCGCCTGCCCGTTTTTTCAAAATAATAGGCGCAAGCATCCATGATTTCGGATATTTTATACTTATTTGCAATCGGCATGGTGCGTTTCCGCTCCTCGTCGGAAGAGGCGTGTAGCGAAACGGTCAGATTGACGGGGATCCTTTCGCCCGCAAACCTTCTCATCTCAGGCACGAGCCCGCACGTAGACAGGCTGATATTGCGAGGCGAAATGCAGATCCCGCCCTCTGCGGAAACGTTTTTCAAAAATTTAACGACGTTATCGTAGTTATCGAAGGGCTCGCCGCTGCCCATTAAAACGACGTTCGTAACCGCTCTGCTTTTCTGTGTTCCGCCTTCGGTGCGGTTAACGACGAGAATTTCCGACAGAATTTCACCCGCCGTCAAATCCCTAAGCCGCCCGCCCAGCGTGGACGCGCAAAACTTGCAGCCCATGCGGCAACCGACCTGCGTGGAAACGCACTGCGTGTTGCCGTAGTCGTAGCGCATAAAAACGCTCTCGATCAGGTTGCCGTCGGCAAGCTCGAACAAAAATTTTTTCGTGCCGTCGGATGATACGAAGGTTTCGCGAATTTTAACGGGTTCGTCTTCGAACCGCCGCAAAAGCTCCGCCCTGAACGCGGAAGATACGGGCAGCTCGCTTACCTTTTTCCCCTGCATCAGCCCCGTGTACATCTGCTGCGCGCGGAATTTCTTTTCGCCATACACTGCAACGAGCGCTTCTATCTCTTGCCGCGATAAATCCTGCAAAATTTCTTTCATAAACTCGCCATACGCCGAAATTCGGCAAAAATAATATCAAGCGCCGCCTCTTCGGGGATATGCCCTTCCCCCGCGCCGATTACACATTTCAGATTTTCTTTTTTTAATTGCGCAAAAAGCTCGGCTACGTCCTTCACAGGCGTAACGATATCGCGTTCTCCTCCGTAAACCGTATACGGAATTTCCACACGGGAAAACTTTTCGCGCAAGTCGATTTTGCTCAGCTCCCGCATGAGTGAGGCGTTTTTGCGGTACCCGTTTGAGAAACAGGCAAGGGCGTCGCAAAAGCGATAGTCCGTGCTTGCAAAAATTTCTTTTACGGGACTTTTCGCCCCGCCCTTTGCCCCGCGATACGCATCGGTATACCTGCGCGCGACTTTGGAAATCAACGCTATATCCCCGTTCGTCTTTTCCGTTTGAATGCGAATTTCACGCAAGCGTTCCTTCACCTTGTTCGGCGCCGAGGACGCTTCCGCAGCCGAGAAAAATTCTTCGGAAAGAAGCGGCGGCAACAACACCTGCCCTGCCGCAACCGCGCCGTCGATCAGATTCGGCGCCGCAACCGCCGCGTCGAGTGCAAGAACGCTTCCCCAACTGATTCCGAAAAGAAAGAGCTTTTCTTCTTTAAAACGCTCTTTCAGGTAACGTATCAGTTCCACGGTCATCGCCGAAAAAGACGCGATCGAAAAGGAGTCGTCGATCCTGCGGTTGTTGACGCCGCAGCCCAGCTGATCCCAATAGACGGCGGTAAACTCTTGCGTGATTTGCGGAAAGCACCCGCGTGCGCCGACGCAAAACGGAACGGGAAAGCCCGGTCCGCCATGCAGAAATAAGACGACGGGCGCGCCCGCTTTCGCGCTTTCCAACAAAATTTTTTGCGGATAACCGCCCAAATCGACCGTAACCGCTTCGGAAATTTCGCAGTTTTTGATATACTCCCGTCGTTCTTTTTTCATACGGTTTTCCTCATTTTACAAACGTAGAACCCTGCGCCGTACGCCGTGTCCGGCAAAAATTGCAGACCGAATTGCGTTTTCATCGAATCAAGCGAACTGTCTGTCTCCTCTACCGCAAACTCCGAGTGTTTCTTTAAAAACGCTCCGACGATATCGTCGTTCTCGTCTTGCAACAGCGAGCAGGTGGAATAATACAGATGCCCGCCCGCTTTTACGTAGCGGGCGCAATTCTCGAGAATTGCAGACTGCACCCTTTGCAGCGATTCCAGATCGGGCGTCCGCAGAGCAATATCGGGATTTTCGGACAGCGTGCCCAAGCCCGAACAGGGAACGTCGCACAGAACGCCGTCGAACGTCTCCGAAAATTCGGGTCTGAACACAGACGAATCCGCCTGTATCGGCGCAACGTTATTTACGTTCATGCGCGCGCAGTACTGCCTGATGAGCTCGACGCGATGCGCATGAATCTCGCACGCGGTAACCTCGCCGCACTTCCCCGCCAACAGCACGCTTTTGCCCCCCGGAGCGGCGCAGGCGTCGAGCAGCTTCCGGCACGGTTCGACAGTAGCGGCAATCGCCACGCTTCCCACCGACTGAAAGGTGTAGTCCCCCACAAAAAAGCCGTCGTCCCGCGTGAAATTTTCAAATATCCGAACGCTTTCGAAGGGCGTTTTCTTCTGCGGTTTCTCCGCATACTTTTCCAAACCGCGCACGAAGCGCACGGTAACACCCGCGCTCCTCGCGGCAAGAATTCGCTCAGCGCGTTCGCCGTACTGCGCCTTGATTTTCCGCACGGCGAATAAAGGATAATTATATTTGACGGCAAGCCCCTCGATCCCTTGGGGAAGAATAACTTTGTCTGCGTCGAATTTGCGCAAAAAAGCGTTTACGAAGCCCGCCATACCGCCCTTGCCCAGTTTTTTCAAGAGCTCGACGGCGGTATCCGTTACCATGTATTTGGGCTTTTTCAGAACGATCAGCCAATAGAGCGAGATTTTTAAAAGAACGCGCACGCTCTGTTTGGGGTTCTTTTCGGCAAACGCCGAAATACAGCGTGAAAGATAGGCGTCGCACTCCAACACCCCGTAAACCGTCTTTACCGTGCGTGCGCGGTGCAGCTCCTCGATCGGCGTCTCGGCAAGCGCAATCTTCAAATGCGCTCCATCGCCGTAAATCTTTAACAGCACCCGATACGGGTCATAGAACGGGTTGGTCAAAACGCATTCCCTTCCTTATCTTTCTGCCGTTTAAAAATTCTTTGGTCTTTAAACGCTTACCGCCCGCAAGTTGAAGTTCCTCGATACTAACGTAGCCGTCGCCGCACATGATAAACAGGCAATCCCCCTCGGCGACGAGCACAGCGCCGCACGGCATAGACCAATCGATATACGGAACGACGTTTTCCACCTCTCTTTGGGAAAACGACGACGCGCGGTAAAAGTTGACCGGCATTCCTTCGACGTTCGCGTAGGCGAGCGGCGCAGGCGAAAGTCCGTTGATAAGACGGGCAACCTCTTTGCACCCTTTGGAAAAGTCCACTTCGGTGCGGAATACCTTTTTACAGACGAAGCCCTCGCCCTGCTTGGTTAGCGCGACGTCGCCCGCCGCGATTTTTCCGAGCGCCTCTGTAATGAGCTTTGCCCCCACCTCGGACAACTCTTCCGTCAGACTGCCGCAGGTATCGTAGCCTTCGTTGATTTTAACTTCCGCAGTCAAAAAAATATCGCCCGTATCCAACCCGACGTCCGTTTTCATAATCGTAACGCCCGTCTTTTTTTCGCCGTCGATCACGGCGCGGGCAATCGGCGCCGCACCGCGGTAGGCGGGAAGCAGACTTGCGTGCACGTTCCACACCCCCTTGGGGAAGAGGTCGAGCACCTCCTGCGTTAAAATTTGACCGTAAGCACAGGTAACCATCAGCTCCGCGCCGACGGCGGCAACAGAAGAGAAGTCCCCCTTCAGTCTTTCGGGCTGCAATACCGCTAAACCCAAACGTTCGGCTTCCGCCTTTACAGGCGGCGGCGTTAAAATCTTTTTTCTTCCCTGCGGTCTGTCCGGCTGGGTGAGTACGGTGATTTCGTGCCCCGCCCCGTGCAGGGCGCGCAACGACGGCACGGCAAATTCGGGCGTCCCGGCAAAAATTATTTTCATATTTAATCCTCCACGTCGCGGAGATCGGTTGCTTTATCCACGTATATGATCCCGTCGAGATGGTCGCATTCATGGCAGATCGCGCGCGCGAAAAATCCGCGTGCGACAAGAGAGTACTTATCTCCCTTTCTGTCTTGAAATACGATTTTTACCTTGTCGGGACGGCACACCGTGCCCGCCTTTCCCACAACGGAAAGACAGCCTTCGGGTCCCACCTGCTCGCCCTTTTGCCAAACGAATACGGGATTGATAAATTCGAAATACCCCTCCGCCACATCAACGACGACGGCGCGGATCGGAACGCCCACCTGCGGTGCGGCAAGTCCCGCGCCCTCGTATTTCCTTACCGTTTCCTTCATGTCGTCGAGAAGCGCGCACAATTCCTTGTCGAACCTCGTAACGGTTTCGCACTTTTGTCTGAGTACAGGATCTCCGATTTGAACTACTTTGCGTAACATAGTACTGTATTTACCTCTTTAAAACGGATTTTTAATGTGTTTTTACCGCGAAATCGGTTATTTTTAACTTAAATTAGCGGGGTTTTCTTCTAGATAGACGAGCGTATTCTTTCCGCCCGCCTCTGCCGTTACCGCGTAAATTTCCTTTAAAACGCCCGTATCGGCAAGCCGCATCAATACCTGATAACGGTAGCTGTTCTTAATATATTTGATGGGTGCGTGCATTTTGTTGAAAAACAGGAACTTGTCCTCATTCGCCGTATACACCGCCTTCAACCCCTCGTATACCTCTTTTAAAACGCCGAGCGCCTCCTTTTCGTCCGTGCCGGTAACCATAACGCGTACGATTTTGGCAAAGGGCGGAAACATGGTGGCGGCGCGCACGGAAATCTCGTGCCCGTAAAAACCTTCGTAGTCGTACCTTGCAGCAAAGCGCAAAATGTAGTTTTCGGGATCGTAGGTTTGCAGCACCACCTCCCCCTTCTCCTCGGCGCGCCCGCTTCTGCCGGCAACCTGCGTTACGAGCTGAAATGTGCGTTCGCCGCTGCGGTAGTCGGGAAAGTGCAGACTCATGTCTGCGTCCAGAATCCCAACGAGCGTTACGGCGGGAAAATCGTGCCCCTTGGCTATCATCTGCGTCCCAACGAGAATATCCGCCTGCCGTTCGGAAAATTGCTTTAAAATTTTAAAATGCCCCTCTTTGCCGCTCGTCGTATCGTTGTCCATACGCAGTATCCGTGCCGAAGGAAAGAGCTCCTTCAAGTCGCCAACGATACGCTGCGTGCCCGTACCGACGTAACGGATATGCTTTCCCCCACACTCGGGACAGGCGGGCAGCATACGGTAACGCGCGCCGCAATAGTGGCATTTCAGGCAATTCTCCTCGCTGTGATAGGTGAGCGAAACGTCGCAACTTTCACATTTTGCCACGTACCCGCAGTCGCGGCAGATCACCGTCTGCGAATACCCCCTTCGATTTAAAAACAGAATCGCCTGATTGCCGCTTGCAAGACAGGCGGACAGCTTCTCCCGAAGCAGCGCGGAGAAGGGCGAAGGGTTGCCGCGGCGCACCTCTCTGCGCATATCCACGATTTGTACGTCCGGCATGGGACGGGCGTTGATGCGATTTTTTAAGGTAACGAGCTCAAACTCCCCCTGCACCGCTCTGCGGTAGGTCTCCACCGAGGGAGTAGCGCTACCCAAGACGAGCTTACATTGGTTGTACTGCGCACGAAGAAGGGCAATATCGAACGTATTGTAGCGAGGCGAGCTTTCGGAAGCGTAGCTTCCGTCGTGTTCCTCATCTACGACGATAACGCCGATATTTTCAACGGGCGCGAAGATTGCCGAACGCGCGCCTATCGCAATGCGCGCAACCCCTTCGCGCAGTCTGCGCCACTCATCGAAACGCTCCCCTGCGGAAAGACCGCTGTGCAGAATCGCCGCGCTTGCGCCGAAGCGGGCGCGGAGCTGAGAGAGCATTTGCGGTGTCAGTGAGATTTCGGGCACGAGAAAGATTGCCGTGCGCCCCTGTTGCAACTGCTCCGCAATCAGGGTAAGATAGATTTCCGTTTTCCCGCTGCCCGTAACACCGTGCAGGAGCGTTACCGTTTTGTCCGTACCGTTTACCGTATTGACGGCGTTTTGTTGCGCGTCGGTTAAAATATGAGCGGACGCCTCCCCCCCTACGCCTTTATAGGGATCGCGGAAGCGCCTGCGTTTTTCCACTGTCAGCGCCCCCTTCTTTTCCAACGCGGAAAACGCTGCGGCGCCAAAATGAGCGCGAAGGAAGGCGGCGTCCGCCTCAGGATTGTTTTCGAGAAATTCCACGAGCGCAGCCTGCTGCCTTGCACGAGGCGAAATACAAACCTCCCGTCCCGAGAGCCGAACGAGGCTCGTGTACACCTCGCCCACCTTGCCCGTGCGCATTTCCGCGGGCAAAAACAGCCGCAACGCCAACGCAAGCGGACAGCGGTAGCGGGCGGCGATCTTTTGGGCAAGCAGCAAACATTCGGGATTAAGCGCGGGAAAATCCTCTTCCGCGCGATAAATGCGTTTGAGCTTTTCCATGGGAAAACCGCTCGTTTCTTTGACGCGTACGACAAAGCCCGTCGCCGCGCTCCGACCGAACGGAACGGCAACGCGCATCCCCGCCGTAATTTCTTCGCCGCACAAGTAGTCGAATATCTTATCGACGTCGCTGTGAGCGATATCCACGATGACCTCTGCTACCACGATTTTTCCCTTTTTAATGAAAACAGCCTCCAAAGAGACTGTGCCTGTACGCCGAAAAGAGCATAATCTGCCCTTTCGTTCCGATTCGCCGAAACACTGCCCGTAAAGCAGCATTAGGGTTTTAACGATCTCACGGTCTTTTCTCTTTCAAAAAGAAAACCGTGGATTCGGTTTAGTCGCGCGCGCCTACGATCTTTCCGCTCATGACTTCGCGACAGGCAAGCACAAGCTCCTTCTGCTTGTTAGGGAGCTCCGATACCCCCTGCGCCTGCATCTGTTCGATAATCTGGCGAGTGCGCTTAGAAACGACGACGCAGAGCTCGTAACGGCTGACAGGCTCTTCCTCCGTGCCGAGTTTTCTGACGAGTGCGTCTACCGAAGGTTCGTTAATCATATTTATACCTCTCCTTGTTGGGTTTGTTTTATTATCTGCTGAAGCCGGCGTTTTGCCTCCGTCAATTCGTCGTTGACGACGGTGAAGTCGTACTCGCCTGCCTTGCTGAGTTCATATTCGACGCGTTTGAATCGTTCCTCCAACTCCTCTTCCGATTCGGTGGCGCGCTTTCTCAATCGGTCTTTCAGCGCCTGTAAATCGGGCGGGACAACCATGATCAGAACGGGCTTTACCCCCGTGCCTTCGAGCGCGCGGCAGACGGAAAAGCCTCCCTTAACGTCGATTTCGAGAATAACGGACTTGGTTTCGAGCATCTTCAACACGAAGGATCTCGGCGTGCCGTAAATCCCGCCGAAGTGTTCGTCCGTTTCGAGAAAGTCGCCTGCCTCTTTCCGCGCCAGAAACTCTTTGCGGGAAAGAAAGAAATAATCCCTTCCGTCCACCTCTCCCTTGCGCGGCTTGCGCGTGGTGCAGGAGATGGAGAGCGCAAGCGAACTGTCCTCTTTCAATAGCAATTTGACGAGCGTCCCTTTTCCGACCCCAGATGGCCCCGACAGGACATATAACTTTCCGCTCATATCTTATTCCAAATTCTGTATTTGTTCGCGAATCTTTTCGATTTCGTTCTTCATCTGAAGCGCAGCCTTGGTCAAAGGAGCATCGTTTGACTTGGAGCACACCGTATTGCATTCACGGTTAAACTCCTGTACGAGAAAATCGAGCTTCCTGCCCGCGGTCTCTTCCTCGACGATAGATAAAAAGGAAGCAATATGGCAGGAAAGCCGCGTCAACTCCTCGTCGATATTGCATTTGTCGGAAAATACCGCCGCCTCCGTCAAAATACGGTTCTCGTCCGCTTTGCCGCTCAACAGCTCCTGCATACGGTCGGTAATCTTCTTGCGGTACTCCTCGGCAACGAGAGGCGCGCGGAGTGCGATCTCCTCGCGCAGCTTCGCTATCGTGTCGAGACGGGAAAGCAAGTCCTTCTTCAACCGCTCTCCTTCGGCTTTCCGCATGGAAACGAGGTTGTCGAGCGCGCATCCGAGCGCGGTGTAGAGCGCAGTTTTCAGCTCTTCGTCCAATCCCTCGGTCTCCTCCGCTCGCACCACGTCGGGCAGGCGCAGATAAAAGGAAAGCGTCGTATCGTCCTGTAACGACGGGATTTCGTTTTTCAGGAGGGTTGCGGCGCGCCGATACGCCTTTGCCGCTTCCGCATCCACGAAGTAACTTTTCTTCCGCTCCCTGCGGTCGATATAGTTTACGAATACGTCGATATGTCCGCGCGACACCTTTTTGCGTACGGCGGAGCGGATTTCCTCCTCTTCCGACAGAAAGATCCGCGGACTCTTTACGGTTAAATCGAGAAAACGGTTATTCACCGATTTTACTTCGACGGTAAGCTCCACGCCGTTTTGCCGATATTCTCCCTTGCCGTAGCCCGTCATGCTGTACATCGCAGATTCTCCGAGAACGTATTATTTTTCATTATAGCATACCTTCGGAAATTTTTCAAGTTATTTTCCGATATTTGCAAGAAGTTTCAAAAACTCTTCTTCCCCGATGATTTTTACGCCCGATTTTTTCGCCTTTTCAAGCTTACTGCCCGCGCTCTCGCCCGCGACGACGAGCGTCGTTTTTCCGGATACGGAGCCGGCGGCAACGCCGCCCTCCGCCTCGATGATTTTCTGAGCTTCGCTCCTGCTCATTGCGGCAAGACTGCCCGTAAGTACCACCGTTTCGCCCGCAAAGACGCCGCCGCGCTTTTTCTCTTCCATAAAGGGCGTAACGCCCGCTTTGAACAAGCGGGAAATTTCCGCTTGGTTCTCCCCGTCGCGGAAAAACTCCGCGATACCGCGCGCGGTAATTTCGCCCACGTCCTCCACGGCGACGAGCTCCTCTTCGGTCAGATTCGATATTCTTTCCACACTGCCGAATGCCGCCAAATCGCGCGCGGCGACTCTGCCCACGCCCGAAATTCCGAGCGCGTACAAAAAACGGTCGAGCGGAATGCGCTTGCTCTTTTGTATCGCGTTTAAAAGATTGTCCGCTTTCTTATCGCGGAAACCCTCCATCCCCGCAAAGCTTTCTTTGTCGAGGCCGTACAGGTCGGAAAAGTTTTTTACGCCCCGCTTCTCCATTAAGAGCGTAAGCGTCGCTTCGCTCATGCCCTCCACGTCCATGGCGTTTTTCGAACAGAAATGCGTCAGCTTCTGCACGATACGCGGCGGACAATACCGGTTGGAACAAAACAAATTGGCGCCGATTTCCTTCACCGCGCTTCCGCAATAAGGACAGAATGCGGGTTTTTCGACGGGAATGCTGCCCTCCGTGTGCGAAACCGCCCCCAGAATTTCGGGAATGACCTCGTTGGAGCGCCGCACGAGCACGCGCGAATTGATTTTCACGTCCTTTTTTTGCAAGTCGCCGTAGTTATTCAGCGTGGCGCGGCGCACCGTTGCGCCCGCAAGCTCCACGGGCGAAATTTCGGCAAGCGGCGTAAGCTTCCCCGTACGCCCCACCTGCCAGATCACGTTTTCGACCACGCTCTCCGCCTCTTCCGCTTCAAACTTGAACGCAATCGCCCAGCGCGGAAATTTATCGGTATAACCCATTGCCGCGCGCACGTTTTCGTCGTTTGCCTTGACCACGGCGCCGTCCGTTAAATAGTCGATGTTCTTCCGTTCGATTTCGATTTCGTCGATCGCAGTCTTTACCTCGTCGAAGTCCTCGCATACCTTAAAGTAAGGAAATACGGCAAAGCCCTCCCGCTTCATAAACTCCCGCGCCTCGGTCTGCGTGTTTACGGGATTTTCGCTCATGTAGTTGACGTCGTAAAATAGAATTTCCACCCTGCGCCGAGCGGTCGCCTTGGGGTCGAGGTTTCTTACCGCGCCCGCCGCCGCGTTGCGCGCGTTTTTCAGCGGCTCCTCGGGGTGCTTTTCATTGTACTCTTGCAAGCGGGACAGACGGATGACCGCCTCCCCCCTGACTTCGAGCGTGCCTTGATAGGATATCTTCAAGGGAAAGCTCGGAATGGTCAGCGCCTGCGCCGTAACGTCCTCCCCTTCCACGCCGTTGCCGCGCGTGGTGGCGCGCACGAAGTTCCCTTTCTCGTATGTCAGACAGACGGTGAGCCCGTCGTACTTATATTCGACGGTAAACTGCGTCTTGCCCGCCTTTTCGACGCGCGTAAAAAAGGCGGAAAGCTCGTCGTCGGACACCGCCTTATCCAGACTGTAAAGTCTTGCGATATGCGCGTGGCGTTCGAAGCCCTTTACGGGATCGCCCCCGACGCGGCGCGTGGGAGAATCGGGAAGGCGCACGCCGCTTACGCGTTCGAGTTCCTTCAGCTCATCGTAAAGCCTATCGTACTCTTTGTCGGATACGCTCGGATCGTCGAGTACGTAATATTCGTACGCCCACTTGTTTAAGATATCGCAAATCTCGCGCATTCTGTCCATAATTTACCTCTTTCCCGATAGACCGTAAAACTACGCGTCTTATATTATTTCGAGCGGGGCAAGCGCCGCTGCCAAATCTTTATTCCCCGCTTCCCGAAACGCCACGGTGATGATAAGGTTTCTGCCCGAGCCGCGCAATGCCACGACTTCTCCCTCGCCGAAGCGCGCGTGCCTGACCTTTACGCCGACCGCAAATTTTCCGACGTCGTTTTTGTCGCCCGTATTCTGCTTGACACCGACGTTTCCGAAACGCACGGGCGCGCTGCTTGTGGGCTTTTTATCGCTACCAAACGTGCGGTACGCGCCGTCTTCGTTGCGGGAAGCGGAATAACTGCCCGTACGCACGGGCACGCCGTTCTGATAGCCTCCGTAGCTTCTGCCCCCGTAACCGCCGTAGCCGCCGCCGTAAAAGTCGCCCGAATAGCGTTTGGTAACCGTATTCGTAATGCCGAGTTCGCTTCTCAGCTCTTCGACGAAGCGCGAACGCACCGTCGGTTCCCTCTTTCCGTAAAGGTAACGGCTGAGCGAGCGTGTGAGCCAAAGGCGTTCCCGCGCGCGCGTGATCGCAACGTACATCAGCCTGCGCTCCTCTTCGAGGGCGTCCGGATCGTTTACCGCCCGCGACGTAGGCATGATATTTTCTTCCAAACCGCAGAAAAAGACGCAACGAAATTCCAAACCCTTGACGGCGTGCACGGTGGCAATGGTAACGTAGTCGCCGTCGTCCATGTCGTCCGTGTCCGAATAAAGCGTGATCTGTTGCAAGTAATCGGAAAGAGTCGCACCCGAATTCATACGCACGAACTCGTCGACGGAATTCTGAAATTCGTCGAGGTTGGCACGTTTGGTAACCATTTCGTCGCTGTCGCCCTGATACTGCGCGTACGAGCCCGAAGTGTCCAGAATTTCTTTGACGAGCGTATTCACTTCCGTTTCCTGCGAGCGATAGACGAGCGATTTGATATAACGTCCGAATTCGTTCAGCTTTGCCTTTGCAGAGGATGTGATTTTTGCCCCGTCGCAGTCGGTTAACGCCTCGTAAAGAGATAAATCGTTTGCTTCGGCGTATTCCAATAAAGAAGAAATCGTCTTGTCGCCGATGCCGCGGCGCGGCACGTTGATAATGCGCTGGATCGCCTCCTCGTCGAACGGGTTGGACACAACCCGCAGATAGGCGAGAATATCCTTGATTTCCTTTCGCTCGAAGAACTTGAAGCCGCCGAACACCTTGTAGGAAATGCCGTACTTAGTGAATTCCTGCTCGTACGAGCGAGTGAGCGCGTTGATGCGCATGAGCACGGCAAAATCCGAAAGCTTATAACCGAATCTGCGGTACTCGGAAATGATCTGCGCCGCGTAGAGCGCTTCCCCCGCCTCCTCGTTTTCCTCGTGCCAAATCGGCTTATCCCCCGTATCGTTCTCCGTCCACAGCTTTTTTCCCTTGCGCTGGCGGTTGTGGGAAATCGACGCGTTGGCAAGCGACAGTATCGCCTTGGTCGAACGGTAATTCTGCTGTAATTTATACGTTTTGGCATTGGGATAGCTCTGCTCGAAATTCAGAATGTTCCCTACCTCCGCGCCGCGCCAGCCGTAAATGGACTGGTCGTCGTCGCCCACCACAAAAAGATTGCCGTGCACCGTGGACAAAAGCTTTACGATTTCGAACTGCACGGCGTTCGTGTCCTGAAATTCGTCCACGTGGATATAGCGGAATTTCCCCGAAAGGTATTCGAGCGCCTCTCTGTCCTCTGCCAGCAGCGCGCGCGTTTCGCTCAGCAAATCGTCGAAATCGAGGGCGTTGTTCTGCCGAAGATGCTCGCAATACTTTAAGTAGACCGCTGTAACAACGTCAATGTTCTTTTCCCGTTTGTTCTTTGCGGCGTAATCGCGCGGAGAAAGCGCAAGCATCTTAGCGTTGGAGATATGATATTTTACGCTCTTCAACACCGATTCTTCGTTGTAGCCGCACTCTTTAAACGCCTGTTTGACGACGGCGGAGCGTTCCTGTTCGGAATAAATGGAAAAATTCTCGTTCAGTCCCCGTTTCTCGGCGAACGTTCTGAGAATTTTTACGCACATGGAGTGAATGGTGCACACCCACATTCTGCCCGCTTCCGTAACGGAAAGCAGACGTTCTTTCATTTCGTTTGCCGCCTTGTTCGTAAAGGTTATGGCAAGAACATTTTCGGGCGACACGCCTTTCTCTTCAACGAGATAGGCAATCCGCGCCGTTAAGACCCGCGTCTTACCGCTGCCCGCGCCCGCAAGCACCAGCACCGCGCCGTCGGTGTCGAGGACGGGCGCTTTTTGTTCTTCGTTTAAATCGCGTAAAATATCCATACGCGATTTATTATATCACGTTCCCGAAAATACTTCAAGTTTTTCGAGGGGGGCGGTTTTAAAAGTCCCCTCAATTCGGATTCGCGTGCCTGAGCTCGAATTCGTATTCGCGCTTAAAACGCTCGAGTGCGCGCAAATACTTTTCAGACAGCTCCAACGTATAGCGCTGCTTGTCCGAATAGGAAAGCGTCTCGTAGTACTCCCTGTCCGTGAGTCTGCCGATCGCATCGGAAACCTCTCCTTCGGAAAGGAGCAAATCGCGAACCTTTAAATAGAACTCATCGGGAGACTCTCCGCGAATCTTCGTGGTTACCTTTTCCGCAAAGTATCGCTCCATCTTGCTCTCGTTGATTCCGCGTTCCTTGGCGCGGGAGCGTTCGTTTTCGAGTTCTTTCTCGCACTGCTTCCAAAAGCCTTTTTTCATTCGCATTTTAGCTTCTTTTGCAAGCGTTTTAACCGTACGTTCCATAACGCGCCTCCGTTGTTCGACCTATTTTGCAAAAAAAACCCGTAACTTTCGTTACGGTTTTCCTTAGTTTCTGCTTCTCTTTCTCGCGGCTTCAGCCTTCTTTCTCTTTTTTACGGAAGGCTTTTCGTAGAACTCCTTTTTGCGGAGGTCGCCGATGATGCCGTCACGCGAGCACTTTCTCTTAAATCGGCGCAACGCGCTTTCGAGATTTTCACTCTCTCCGACTCTGATCGTAGACAATTTTCAACCCTCCTTCGCCTCAGCACTTAATAACTACCATATTATAACAAGCCTTGCCGCGATTGTCAATTTTTTTCGCCCCTTTTCGCGGCATTTTTTAAAATTTTTCCGCCTTATCCGAAAGAAATTCCAGCGAGTCCTTTAACTCCTTCAATTCTTTATAATCTTTGGCGTAATTTTCGATGAGTACGGGTCCGTCGAACCCGACGTCTGAAAGCCGCGAAAAGAGCTCGCCGAAATCGAAAGTTCCCCGCCCCGGAAGACACATTTTTCCCGCATCGGTAATATCGCTGACGTGCACGTGCGAAATGCGGCTGCCCATTTCCGAAAGATAATCCCGATAATCGTACCCCGAAATGCGCGCCTGCTTGATGTCGAGCACACCCGAAAGCGAGGGACAATATTTTACCAGCTCTGAAAAAATACCCGTGCGGTTGACGAACGCCCATTCCACGTTTTCACAGCATAGCGTAACACCGAATTTTTTACAGTACCCGAAGATTTCCTGCGTAAGCTTCCCTATGCGCGGAATATCCTCTTTATATGTACGTTTTATGCGCGCGGGTCCGTGAAAGGTGTAGTGCTCCGCCCCGAGAATCGCGGCAGATCTCATCGTCTTTTCCAGCCAAGAAAACGCGTCCGCCTTCACGCGCGGGTGGTCGCTGTAAAGCTGCGGCTCGAACTGCGTGTTTAAAACGTGCACGGAATACGCCTCAATCGCCCCTTTACGGTGCAACAGCGTCTGCGCAAAAGAGGGTTCGTATTCGCTGAACGACGTTAAAAACACTTCCGCCGTCGTTACGTTCCATTCATTCAACAGCGGAAGCGCGTCCTCGTTATACAGCCGCCCGAAGAGGGTTGCCGTGGAAATGCCGACCTTCAAAAAACCACCTCATTTACAGATATAATTGCAGACGATTCCCTCGTCGTAATCTCCGAATCCCTTACCGAACAGAGTAAAACCGCCGCAATGCTCCGCATTTTCGGGCACAAAGATGCGCAGACGAATCTGCTTTGCGGGTTGTATATCCAAGTCGGAAAGCGTTGTGTTCGACACTTTGATCCCGCCGATATACGACCCTCCCTCGTTTACGGCAATGTGCACTTTCTTACCATACTGCCCCAGATTGCCGTACCACCAAGGGGGATTGCACGTTCCGGAACGATCGTTAAATTCACCCTTACTGGTGTAAAACCCGACGACCTTTCCGTTGATGGAGAAGTATACGTCGCTCGGATAGTACGCGGCGTAACCGGGCGCCTCCGAAGCGATTTCCGCGGACACTTGCAATTCGATAAGCTTTTCGCCCTCGGTCTGATAGTTGGGAATGAGATATTCGACGTAACCGCCGCCCCCCAACCAAAGAATCCCCGCGTTCGTGCGCTCGGGAAAGGAGAAGCAAGACGGGTCGTCGAACTTTCCGATAACCTTTTCCCGCGTCGCAATGCCGCACGTAGGACGCACGTCGTAATCGACGTAATTTCCAACGGCGATCTCCGCCGACTCCATGCGCCCCGTAGAGTGCGGCTGGTTTTTAAAGTCGATAATGACCTTATCCGTCGCCAGCATACAGATTTTTTGCGTGCCGCGCGTTCCCGACGAGGTTACGATTTCGATCAACCCCGCCGCGTGCAACTTTTTACGTGCGCGGTGATCGCCCCGTTCGACACGTGAAAACGCTTGGCAAAATAAGCGAGATTCAGCTCGCCCTTGTCAAGCAACTCGTCCAGAATCCCCAAACGGACGTCGGAATCAAGCGCTTCGTATAAAAGCGCCCCTTGCTTAAAATCTTTCAGATAAATCATCGAACTTCATTCCCCTTACTACTCTTTCGCATCCTTCTTAGCATTCTTTTTCGTTTTTTTACTTTAAACGAATCTAAAATCCACGTAATATATTATACCGCCAATTTCCCGTTTCGTCAATACTTTTCCCTGAATTATTTATCATCCCGTAAAATAAATTCGAATCATATATAGATTCTTCGTTGCTCCGCCGCTTCTGAGGACAGTTACGGACGGCTTCCGTCTATTCCGAAATCAAATTACCCGCCTGCGGATGCGGACGGGTAATTGTTTCGGTTAATCTTTGATTTCCGTCAAGTCTTTCAACCGCTTCATATCAAACTTCGGGGTACGGTCGGGACGAAGCAAGCCGTTGACCTCCTGTTGGACGTCGGTCAGCTGCGTATAGCAGAACCCGCAGAAGCCTGATTCCGAAATGCCCTTCATCAAGCTTGCATACCGCTCGAAAAACTCCTCTTCGTTGCTTGCGCCACGGTTATAGCCCCAATTTCCGTCCTTGGAATCGTCCGCCATGGCAATGCCGCCGAATTCGGTAAAGACGACGGGCTGCCCCTGCGTCTTGCAACCGAACTGCATCAAACGGCGCGAGCTGTGGAACAGATCGTCTAACCCCTCCAAACAGTACTTTTCCGCAAAGCCTTCGCCGAGCTTGGAATAATCGTGTGCGGAGATAATATCCGTAACATCCGAATTTTCCCAGCCGTCGTTGGTGCTGATAAGACGGGTTGGATCCTGCGCCTTGGTGGCGTAATAGAGCGACCGCGCAAAATTCTGCTGCGCACCGTCGACAACGAGATTGCGCACGCCCCAGCTTTCGTTGAGCGGAACGTAACAAACGATGCTCGTAAAATTCTTTGCGGCTTCCACGATCTCCCGCCACTCGCAGGAAATATATTCCTGCTCTTCGTAACCGAAGCGGTACGCAGAGGGCATTTCGCACCAAGTAAGGAACCCAAGCTCCTCCGCATAATAGTAGAAATACGGATCCTCGAATTTTTGGTGTTTTCTGGCGCCGTTAAAGCCCATTGCCAGAGAAAGCTCAATATCCTTTTTCAACGCTTCCGCGCTCGGGGGCGTTAAACCGCTCTCTTCCCAATATCCTTGATCGAGAATCAGACGCTCGTATATCGGAGCGTTGTTCAGCAAAAGATGTCTGCCCTCCGACGAAACCTTACGCAGTCCGAAGCGCGTTTTCGCGCCGTCGACGGTTTTTCCGTTGCAATATAGCGAAAGATTGACTTCAAATAATACGGGATTGTCGGGTGTCCACGCATAGTCGGCGTCGACGAAATTCATCTCCTCCATCTTCACGCAGTAGCGCGTACGTTTTCCGTCGAGGGAGAAGCGCATCTTCTTAATCCGATTTCCCTTATAGAAAACCTCGAATTCCGCCTCGTCCGCCTTCGCATAGAGCGTGGTGATTTCGCCGTAGAACGCACAGTTGTCGTAATCCGGAGTAAGTGCAAACGCCGAAACGCAGTCCTCTCCGCAATATTCTAACCATACGCTCTGCCAGATACCCGTATTGGGAATATACCAGCAACCGAATTTTTCACCCGTCCAGCTTTGCTTTCCGCGCGGGATCGCAGGATCGAAGGGATCGTAGCACCGCACGACGAGCACGTTTTCCCCCGCCTTCAACAGGTCGGTAACGTCCGCAAAGAAGGGCGTAAATCCACCTCTGTGCGTTACTGCGTGCTTGCCGTTGACCCAAACGTCCGTAACAAAATCGCTCGCGTTAAAATTAAGAAGCGCGCGCCGTCCTGCCTTGACTTCCGCCGTGAAAGTCCGCTTGTACCAAACGGTTTCGTGCAACGATTTGTCGCCGATTCCGCTCGCCTCGTACTGATAGGTGAACGGCACGTTGATTTTTAACGGAAATTTTGCATTACCTGCTTCATAGCCCTTTTTGATCCCCTCGCCCGCGTCGTCGAAGCAGAACTCCCACTCACCGTTGAGCGGAAGCCATTCGCTGCGGCGAAACTGCGGACGGGGGTATTCCATTCTCTGATACTTCATATTCATTCCTGTTTTCTATTTCCTTTTGCAGCTATTTTAACATACCCGACAAAAAAAGGAAAGCTTTTCATTGGGTCATTTTGCACGAATTATTCCACTTCCGACAATTTTTGCGCGATGACCGTTGCATCGGCAGTTGCGAAGTAGTTCGTGATCTTCATGGGCGTATTGAAGGAGAGGAATCCGACGCCTGCGCGCTGTCCGTCCGTAAACGTATGGAACTGCGAATACTTCGTAACGAGTTTACCGTTGCAGAACAGCCAGAAATCCTTGCCCTTTCTCAGGATCGCAAGCGTAACCGTTTCTCCGTCCTTATACTTGATTCCGGGCTGATCGTACGATTTTTCCGTAGCCGTCCAGTCCCAATCGGTGTCCGCCGGTGCACGCTGCGCAATACCGACCCTCGTATTCGTATAGGTGGAGTTTGAATCGACGTAGTAGAAAATCGTATTCTTCGTTTTTATTCCGCTGTCGCTGTCGTCGCAGCTGACGGCGATACCGAACTTGGGATAAGGGTCGCCCTGAGGATAGGTCGAACCGAGGTCTGCGATATACGAATTTCCGCTGGTTACCGTAAAGCTTGCTTCGATATAGAGATCCGTCGAATACACGTCCTTGAAGTAAGCGTACTGGTCGCTGCAGCCCGTCTGCAAAATATACGCGTCCTGCGTGCCGTCGTCGTGCGACAGGTCGTAGCCGTACATCGTTTTCAGCCTGCTCTCCACGCCGTCCACGGCGATATTGCCGAAGTTTTTGCTTTCGCGCACGATTTGGGGCGAGCCGTACGTCTTATTCTCGTAGCTGTACGATTTAAACGCCGAAACGCCCGCGCACTTCGCATCCTTGCCGAGCACGACGATTTCGCTGATTCCAAGTTCTTCCGCGCCATCTGCCGAACGCACGGTAATTTTAATCGTCTTAACGGCAAGCTCGTCGAATTCGGCAACGGCGGCGCCGCCCGGTCTTACAAATTCATATTCGCTGTCGAAGAACCAATCCCAGTCGTATTTCAGATTGCTCATGGTAATCCATGCGGAAGAACCGTCTGCCTTCAAATACTCCATTTCCACCTTCGCAACCTGCGCAAAGGTCAGCTCGTACTCCCACGAGTTGTAAATCATGAGTCCGCGCACCGTCTTGTAATCGTCCCAGCTGAGGGTAATTTCCGACGTGCCCGCGTTCGCGATATACTCTTCGGCAAGATCGTTTTCCTTATACTTGATTACGTTGTCCGTTAAAAGCGCATCGTCGCTGTAATCCGCCGTGTTGCTTGCCGTAACCGTCGCGCTCGGGGCAATATTCTTATAGCCCGAAATGGCTGCGGGAAGAGGCTGCACCGAATAGGTGGGACCGTTGGTGTGCATGAGCTCGACGCCCTTGCCGTTGTCAATCCACTCCACTCTGTCCACCGCAAGCGCGCGTCCGCCGTTGATGTTCATTCTGTTCTTGAACGTGTGGTAGGCGATAAAGAGCTCGTCGCCCGCGTAGATAAAGCAGTGATGCCCCGCGCTGACGATATGATCCCAGTTTACGACGTCCGTCGAGACGACGATACCGCCGTCGCCGTTCGGGTCAACTTTTTCGAACGTTCCGAGCGGCTGATCCGCAATCGCCTGAATTACCTTATATTGCGGATCCATATATCCGAATACCGAGAAGGTCATATAGTACTTGCCGTTATGCTTTACCATGAACGGACCTTCGTTAACGCCGCCTTCCGAACGGTCGGAAAGTCTGTCCGCCGCCTCCCCTTTGGCTACCGTACTGTAACCGGGGTAGGTCAGGCGGGTAAGCGTGGAATAGTCGGGCGTGTACCAGTCGTTCATCTTCATGCCGTAGATAAACGAGCCTTCGCCGTAATCGTCGTAATAGCTGAAATAGAGATATTTCTCCTTCGTATCGGGATCGATGAACGGGCTTGCGTCAAGGGCGTGCTTCTTTAAGAAGCGCTCCCCCTTCGTTGTTGCAAGCTGCGCCAATACGGGATTGTTCACGGTTACGTCGAACACGGGTTTGGTCTTGCTAAGGAGATTACCATCACCGTCCTTCGCCGGAGGAAGAAACGGTCCGTCGGGCGTTTCGGAATAGGCAACCGAGAGGCAAAGCCTGTTGCTGTCGAGAATGTTATACGCATTGTAGAACATATAGTATACGGCTGCATCCTCGTCGTAAATCACTTCGGGCGCCCAATAGTTGTTCACCGCCCAGGTTTCGTTGTAGTCGGGCTGATAGGCAACGCCCGTGCACTCCCAGTGCGCCAAATCCTTCGAGCGCCACGCCTGAATGCCGTGGCAGCCGATGTCGTCGCTCGTTCCGTAGGCGTAGAAATAACCCTTATCCTTTCCCTTGGTTACAAAGATGACCGTAGGGTCGGCAATCGCGAAATCCAGCGTATTAACGTAGAATAAATTACCGTTGTAATCCGAATCCGATTCCATTTCCGAAAGCATTTCGGTTTCGTAATCGAATGTACCCTTAACGGTCGTACCGTCATTTTTGCCGCAACCGGCAAAGGCGGAAATTCCGCCGAGGGTCAACGCCCCCGCAAGCAGGAGAGATAACGTCCTGTTTTTATGATTCATAATTTTTCTCCTTTTTAAATTCGCTTATTGTTTGAGCCCGCTCGTTACGATTCCTTCGATAAAGTACTTTTGCGCGAAGAAATAAATAATGAGCGTGGGCAAAAGTGCTACGATCGAGGCAGCCATGGTAACGTTAGGTTCATCGCCGCCACGCTCGCTTACAAGCGTACGAAGCGCGATTTGCAACGTTTTCATGTTCGCGTCGTGGATATAAATCAACGGTCCGAGATAGTCGTTATATCCGCCGACGAATCCCAAGATCCCCTGTGCGAGCAATGCGGGCATGGAAAGCGGTACCATGATACGGAAAAACGTTCCGAGGAAACCGAGCCCGTCTAACTTCGCCGCTTCGATGATCGAATCGGGAATACCCGTAAAGAATTGCCTCATAAAGAATACGCAAGCCGCCGCGCCGAACATCCCCGGAATCATCAAGGGAAGCGGCGTTTCCGTCCAGCCGATGCTGTCGTACAACGAATACTGCGAAACCATCATGATCGTGCCCGGAATCATCATAGTGCCGAGCATAATGCTGTACATCCACTTCTTTGCACGGAAGCGCAACTTACTGAACGCGTACGCGGACAGCGCGGAAGTGAATAATCCGATAACCGTAGGCGGTACCACGTACAGAATCGTATTGAAGAACCCGCGAATCAAAAGCGGAAAATGCTCCGACCGAATAGGGTGATAGGTAAATACTACCTTATACGCGTCGAACGTAAATCCGTCGGACGGAATGATTTCGAACGTATTCTTCTGTACGGCGGCAGCCGATTTGATCGAAGTTAACAGCACGATCAAGAACGGCAACAGAATGAGAATTGCGTAGATGATAAGGAAGGCGTAAACCCCCACTTTTCCGGCAATTTTTTCTGCGCGCGAACGGCGCAATTTTTTGTTGAATTCATCGTTCTCCGCAGGCGCGTTATTTTCTGCGGGCTTCATGGAATTCATCTGTTTCGTTTCATCAAACATCTTCTTTCACCCAGAATTTAGAGACTAAGAACTGTGCTACGGTAACGATGAGAATGAGAATTGCAAGTACGAACGCGCTCGCGCTTGCCTCCCCCATCGTTCCGCTGTACTCGAGCATTCGCCGATACATATAGTAAACGATCGTAACATCTTGGTTATCGGGACTTACGCCGAGCAGATTCTGCACTGCAAACGCCTGCAACGCACCGATGACGCCCGTTACAAGCAAGTAGAAGCTCGTAGGCGAAATGGAGGGAAGCACTACCGACCAGAACACGCGGAACGCATTCGCCCCGTCGATTTTCGCCGCCTCTACGCACGATTTGTTTACGTTGGTAAGCGCGGCCGTATACAGCAGGATGCCGTACCCCATGCCGGACCATACGCCCATAAAGATGACCGTCGAACGGTAAAGGTTGGGGCTGAACCAGTTGATAGCGTTTTCACCCGATTTTCCGAGAATCTGGTTTAAAATACCGTAGTTCGTGTTAAAAATGGTTTTCCACATCAACGTAAGCGCAACGACCGAGCAAACGTAAGGCATGAAATATATCATGCGGAAAACCTTCCGACCCTTGATTTCTCTGCTTAAAAAGTAAGCGACGAGAAGCGCAAGTACTTGGGAAACCAGCGTCCCGATTGCAAAAATCAGCGTATTAGGGATGGATTTCCAGAAGATAGGGTCTTTAAAAATGGTTGCAAAGTTACCGAAGCCCACCCATTTCGCGCCGTCGAAACCAAAGCCCTTCATCTTGAAGAACGCCATGGCAAGCGCCGTTACGAGCGGCACGAGCGCGAAAATCGCAAAGCCGACGAGAGGTATGGACGCAAGCGCAGTGCCTACGAGCTCCTCTCTGAGCGATGCTTTAAATCTTTTCTTGGGAGGCTTTGCGGGAATTTCGGCGCTTTTTCCCTCGTCGGCAACGCCGAATTCCGCAAACGTTTCCTGTTCCATGCAATCCCTCCCAAAGATTATTTCTTGGTATAAGTCTTTAATTTATCCCACGTTCCGAGATATTCTCTGCTCTGTTCGAATTCCGTTAAGGTTTTCGTTCCGTTACGTACCGAACCGTTTAATACGCCCGCCCAGTCGTCGATCCAAAGCTTGTCGGCAAGATACCACCAGTCGCCCGCTTTTTCGTATTCCGCCGCACGGAGGAACGCACGCGAGTTACGGGGGTTGCGGTCGGTTTGCAGGAAGATATCGTTATCGTTTGCAAGCTTAATCTGCGAAGGAATGGCAAAGCCGGATTTGGACTGCGCCGTCTGCCCCTTCTCGCCGCCGATATATTCGCACAGCAACCAGGCCGCGTTCTTTTTCTTGGAATTTGCATTGATGGAAAGAGCCATCGAACCGGAGTGCCCTGCTTCGATCCCGTGCACTTTTATGTCGCCGACGCTCTTGCCTGCGGGAATGTTGTCCCCTTCCTCGTAATAAGTTTTATACATAGGAAGAGGCGCAACGTCCCATTCGTAACCGTTCTTTGTGGGCTGCCCGGGATACTCGCCGAGCACTTTACGGAAGTTGACGACATTCCATCTGCCGTCGACAAGCATGGCGATGCCGCCGTTCTGGAATTGACGCGTCTTATCCGCGTCGCTGCCGATGGAGGAAGGCGCGGGACAAATACCGTAACCATATAATCCGTTGTCAACGACCTTATCGGAACTCTGACCGATACGGACGAATTCCACGAACGCGTCGCGCTGCGAAGGCAAAACGTTTAAGTTGCCAGCTTCCACCTGGCCGAGAACTTCCTGACGGATGGTTTTATCTTTGTTTGACGCGCCGGGGTTGGCGACCTTGTCGCCCCACTCGATGATTTCACCCGCCTTATAGTCGTGTCCGTTGATTTTAAGCGTACCCTGATATTCGTCCTTGACGATATAGTTGGGGGTGGGATCCATCAGAGTGAAGTCGTAATATCCGCCGTTATAGGCAGGATCGTCGGAAGGTACGTATTCGATACAGTCGCCGCCGACCGACCAGCCGTAGTTGAACCACCACTCGGTGTAATAACCGTAAATATTATTTAACCCCTGCTGTGCTCTCACCGCTTCCTGAACGAGGGTGGACAGCGCAACGCACTCGTCCCAGCTCATAGGAATCTGGTTGTTGAACCATTTCTGTCCCTTGCCGTCTATGAAATAGCCCTTCTCCTGCACGGTTCCCTCGATCCCGTATTGCGCTTTTGTCGTTCCGCGCGAGTCTGCGGAGCCGGAGTTGAATTTATCCAGATCTTCGGTAGCAACGCTGATGACTTTGACGCCCGCCGTGTTGAAATACGTTTCGTTATAGAATATTACGGTAGGACCGATATCCTTGGGAATACCCCAATAGTGCGCGTTCGGACCATCCTGCGTGGTCGTTTCGATATCATATTTATAACGGTTGATCGAGGTCTCCCACATCTCTTCGACGACGACTTCTTTGCTGTTGGCAAGATAATCGTCAAGCGGTTCGAGATAACCGTTGGCTGCGTAACGCTTAAAACCCGCGTCGGGGATATACAGAACGTCGACCTTCGCCCTCGACGATTGCAACGCCGTTGTGATCGACTCGTTGTAACCGTCGCTCGGCTGCGGTTCGTATTTTACCTTGATGGTATCCTTGTATTCTTCGTTGAATTGAGCGACGAGCTCGGTAAACACGTCGACCTCGTTTTCGTCGCCGTAGCCCCAGAACGTAATGTTCGTTATCGTTCCGTCGGGAATCGGTCTTCCGTCGTCACCAAGTTCGGTATCTTTGCCGCCCTTTCCGCAGCCGACAAGCCCCATTACAGTGGATGCCGCGAGTACCGACGACAATGCAATGACGCCGAATTTAGCCCATTTTTTCTTCATAATTTAGTTTCCTCCGTTATATTTTGGATTTAAGTTCCTGATTTATCGCCCCGTGGGATACTTCGCTTCGCTCAGAATGACCGTAAAGGGCGCATCTCCCCCTTCCCCCCCCCTGAAAATTTTCAGGGGGAGTCGGAGAAGTCGTTTTATTTACTGTGCCGACGCTGCCGTTTTCGTTACGACGATATCGCTGCCAAAGATATTATAGCTGTTCGTTGCCGCCGTGCCGTAAATCTGACCCGCGATGCGACCGATCGTCAGCTGTCCGTCGCCGACAGATACCGATTGAGAAAGAATTTCACTGGCAATGAAGAATTCAATCGAAAGTGTAGCTTCGCCGCCCTCTTCCTCTGCGGGAGTGTACTTCATGGCAGCCGAGGATACGCGACCCGTATGATACAACGTTCCGCCGTACGTCATGATACGGGCAACCACGGGTTCGTAATTGGTTGCAACCGCTCTGACTTCAATGTTGGTATTCTTCCACCAATCACCGTCGCGATTCGTTGCCGTTACGTTAAACGCCGTCGACTTCAATTCAAGCGCTACAAACAAACCTTCGTCGTTGTACAGGGTAGCCATTTTTGCCGTAATGCCTTCGTTTGCGCCCGCTGACGTCAACGTCCAATCGGACAAATCGCCGTCAACCGTACGGGCTTTGCCGCCCTTGATACCGCTTTGCGTTACAACGACGTTTCTCATTCCGGGATCTGCTTCGGGCATACACCAGAAGTCGCCGTTTGCCCAAGCCGTATCGTTTTCGCCGCCTGTTTTCCAAGCGAAGCCTGCCATAATCTTCTCGCTCGTCTTGTCGACACCGTCCATAGCCATATACGGCACGAACACTTCTGCTGTCGTGTGCTGCTTGCTACCCTCTTTTACGCTGACAAACTTCGATTCAACGACTTGACGGGTAGCAGCTTCATAACGGGACATCTGTCCGTCGGCGGAAGCAAACCGTTGCAAGCCTCCGTCGCACGCAAGTCTGAATTCAAGGTTGGTGTTAACGTGCCAAGCTTTATCGTCCGTTTTAAACGTGTTGTGAATTACATCGTAGAACAAATACAAGCCGTCGTCGCGAAGCGTTGCGTAAACGGTTACGCTTCTGCCGTCGGTTGCGGGAATGACGATAGAATACGCCTTTTCCTCCGCCGTCCAGTCGTTGATATTGCCGTCTACCGACTTGCCTTCCGCGCGCTCGTACACTTTCAGCGAGTTGAACTTTGCAACCGCCTCGTCGCCCGTAAGCACGACTGCGTTCTTCGCATACATATCCATATTGAAGGTGAATACCGAAACGGCTACTTTTTCGTCTGCCCCGAACACGCCATACAAACTGTTGACGTAGCGTCCGTTATTTCCGAACAGGTGCAAATCCGTACCGTATTTTGCAATGACGAGCTTGGTAAATTCGCCTTCGGAATATCTGTACGCACCGCCGACGTTCTGCCAAGCCTTGAACTCTTCGCGCCACTGGCTGCTGTAATTTTCGGGACGGTAAAGAACATTCGTCCAATCGTTCTGATAGTTGCCCTTCTGTGCGTCGAGTGCGTAGAACCACGTTCCGCGCTCGTTGCGGATCGCAATGCCAAGCTTCGGATAATCGTCCACCGCATAGCACTTTGCCGCCGAAACTTCGACTTCCGCGTAAACGTTTGCATCGTAGGAATTGCTGAGATAGAGCTGCGATTCCATACCGATCCTGTTATAAGAATTGCCCGCATTATGCGCAACGCCGTTTGCATCTACCGTCCAGCCTGCGGTGTAGGAGAATGCAGGCGCGCCCTCCGAAGTAATATCGCCGAATCCGTTCGAAGAGATACGGTCGGTAATGCCGAGTGCCTTGCAGATTTCTCTGTTCCAAAGTCCGTAACCGTCTACGTCATAATGCAGTCCGTCCAATCCGAACCAGTATTGCGTAGAGCCGTTTTCATCCGCCGTAATCAGCGCCGCCATGTCGATGACTTCGAGATACTGACGATTCTTGACCTCGTCGCGCGCCCAATCGTTGAGCACGTCATACTCCGCCCACTTCTCCGTAAACATCATATTGTGTTCCACGGTGATATAATAAATTTTTGCTTCGGGGAATGCTTCGTGATACGCGTCGAGCATCGTTTCCAAACGCGTAATCGCCGTTTTCCCCGTCGTATTCCCGTCGTCGATGTCGTTTACGCCGATATGAACGACGATGTTCGAAGGCGTATAGAGCGCTTTTACCGCACCGACCATACCCGTCCAATAACCGATCTGCGTACCGCCGACGCCCATGTTGACCGCAGACAGATTGCCGAACTGATTTGCGAAAGAATACCAGAACGCCGTGTCAACATAGCTATCGCCGATAAACAAATGATCGATCGTCGTGTTTTGGACCTTAAATTTATCCAAAGTTTCCGCGTCCGTCTTTACCGAGTAATCCTTAACGTCGAGCTTAATATTGAAAGATGCAAGTCCGACGTAAGCAATATCGTTTTCCTTGATTCCGCAAGTGTAAGTGTAAATTTCTTCCCCGTTCAGGCAAAGCTTAAAGATTCCGCCCTGACGGTAAATTCCGAGGGTAATATAGTTATCCCCCTGATATACGCTTGCGTCTGTGCCGACGGTTTTGCCGATTGACGACCAGCCGTTTTCCCAGCCGCCGCCCGTGCGCTTGTTGATTCCGAGGTTGACCGCGTTGGAATTGATTGCGCCCGTTGCCGCATTGCTTGCCGCGTCTACATAGTAGAAGAAGCCCGTCTGACCGTCCGTCGTCGTCATCGTAAGTCCGAACTTCGGCCATTCGTCGTACTTATCGTTCGACATCTTCATGACGCCCTTTACCGCAATCTTCATTTCGGCGTACATGTTCGTTTCGTCCGAACGGTACATATAGATATAGTTATCCTGATAGTCGTTGCCTTCCATGAAAATGTGCGCAGCTTCAGAACCGTCGTCGCTATCCACGTTCCAGGAACGGGATGCCTTCATGCTGCCCGCATCGCCCCAATTCTTGGCAAAGATGACGTCGGGATTCTCCGCATACGCGTTATCGTCCGTTACCGCGAAATAGGTGTGAACGTTTTCCACGTCCGTCTTGAATTCCTTATAGGTCGCCGTACCCGCGTTTGCCGCGTTCGAAGCGTTGGTAAGGCTGACGGCAAGAGCCGCATCCTTATTTGCAGCCGTGATTTCCGTAACCGAATAGGGAATGGCAAGCGTAATACGGTAACCCGCAACGTGCACTCCGTCGATCGTCAGGTATTTCGCCTCCGCCGTAACGCCCGAATCGGTAACGGTTTCCGTCGTTTTCAGATTTTTGACGGATACGCGCCCCGCAACGTCCGCCAACACGGCAATCGTGCCGTCGGAATACCCCTTTACGCGCTGTACTTTGGAAACGCGGACTTCGATTCCGTCGTTCTGATAGATGTTACCCTTGGAAAATACCTCTTTATCCTCCACGTTAACCACTATATTTAACGCATTTTCGCCGTAGCTGATCGTCCAATGCGACTTTGCATTGCGTTCCGTAATCGTAAGCGCCGTATCAGCGAAAGACGTTATCGTTTCCGTTCCTTCGGGAAGCGGTTCGTTCACTTCTTCCCAATTCGCCGTAAAAGTTACGTTTTTCTCCGGCATCGTGTACTCGGCGCCTGCCTTATAGCTCGCCGTGCCGTCGCTCCATTCAGTAAACGTATAGCCGTCCCGCTCGAACGTGTCGGCAGCAAGAAGATTGAATTTATCCCCCTTCTTGTACGACGCCGTCTGCGTTTCGCCGTAAGCATCGTCCGCGCCCGCAACGTACGTTACCGTGTACTGCTGCTCGGTTTTGCCGTTGTCTTTACCGCACGCGACTGCACCGAATAGCGTACACACGCCGACAAGCGCCATCAACGCGGCAGCAACCTTTCTGCCTGTCTTGCTCATAACAACTCCTCCTTATCTTCTCTATTTCCTCGCCTTACGGCGTTGAAACCTATTAATTGTTTTTGCGCTGCTCTTGAACGAGAGCAGCGCAGAAGGGACGTCCCTTCTGCTTTTCCGTTATCGTTAACGAATTAAAAATTTTTTCATCGGAAACCCGCTCGGGATTCCTCTTTTCTCCCTATATTTGCTCCTCTATGCCGTTTCCCCTTCCACGAGAAACACACCTTGCCTCTCCGAAACGCTCCCTGCGCCGCCACCCTCCACGCGGGCTACGATTATTTCCGCCGCCCGTTCCGCCATGCGCATCTTGTCGGTGCCGATCGTCGTCAAGCGGTTCGGAATGTGGATTTCTTGCTGGATATTATCATACCCCACCACCTTTACGGGCGGAATTTTATTGTTTGCAAGATAGTGCTGAATCGTAAACGCCAGCATATCGTTAAAGCAGAACACCCCGTCGGGTGCATCCGACGATGCAAACAGCTCTTTCAGTCGCGCCTCCAACGTGCTCGGGTCGGCGTCCAGTACCACGGGTGCGGAAAAGCCCTGCCGTTCAAGCGCTTTCGTAAAGCCGTTGTATCTGTCGAACGCACACGCAATGTTCAGCGATTCGGTGAGATAGCAGAATCTTTTGCAACCCACCGCAATCAGCTTTTCCGCCGCGTATCGTCCGCCCGCTTCGTCATCCGTGTAGATGCAGTCGATATTGCTCTCTTCCGTGCGCCGTCCGAACAACAGAACGGGCACGCCGTAATCCTTTATGAGCGATGCGATTTCGCCGTCAGGCTCGAGAAAGCTGATAATTCCGTCCACGTTGTGCGACAGCGCGAACTCGTAAGTTTCTCTGCCGAACTTAAACGCGGGCAGGGAAATCGCCAATAAGCTGTATCCGCGGCGGCGCAGCTCTCGCTGCAAGTAGTCCACCGTAATGGAGTAGTATACGTTCATCAGGTTGTCGTACACGACGCCGATCAGTTTGCCGTTGCCGCCGCGCAGAGAACTTGCGGTATTGTTTTTTACGTAATTCAATTCTCTTGCAATGCGCAGTATGCGCTCCCGTGTTTCTTCCGAAACTTCGGGGGCGTTGCGGATCGCGCGCGATACGGTCTGCGGCGTTACGTTTGCAGCACGCGCCACGTCTATCATCGTAACTCGGGTCTTCTTTTCCATATTTATAAGATAATATGAAATTTTCCGTCGGCGGTGATTTCCGCTTCCGCAATGCAAGCCCTGCGGTTTCCGCTCGGCTTTTCCGGATCGGTGTGAATGTGAAAAGCCGTCATCAGTTTTCCTTCTTTACTGTAAAAGAAACTATTGTGTCCGGGGCCCGAAAAATTTTCCGCCTTGACGAGGACGGGCGCTTCATACTTCCGAAAAGGTCCCGTCGGAGAATCGGCGACGGCGCACCCGACGCAATAATCGGCGCAGTCAAAACAGTTCACCGAGTAGTTCAAATAGTATTTGCCATTTTCCTTTAATAATACGGGACCTTCGTTCCACTGCCAATTTTTGTCGTGCGAGGTCTCGTAGGGCAGGTCGGGCGTGGTAACCATGACGGGCTCGGTTAACAGCGATTTATAGTCGGGCGCGATTTCGGCAACGTAAATCTGGCTCGTATGCACGCCGTTGATAATATTTTCGCTGCAATCGCGGGCAAAATAAATATATTCCTTTCCGTCGTCGTCCGAAAGCAACGTCGCGTCGATTGCGGCATAACCCAAATCGAAAAGCGGTCCGTCAGTCAAATCTTTAAATTCCCCCTCGGGACTGTCGGAAACGGCTACCCCGATGCGCAGACTGTGATTTTTTGCCTGCCGCGCGGTATAAAACATATAATATTTTCCGCGACGGAAATAGACCTCGGGCGCCCAAAAACAATTTTCCGCCCAAGGACTGTTGCGGTAACAGTAACCGATTTTCGTCCAATCAACGAGATTTTTCGATTTGTAACACAAAAAACCGTCGGGAGCGGAAGTTGCCACCATATAATATACGTCCCCTACCCGATAAACAAACGGATCTCCGATGTTTGTAATTTGTGTCTCGATCATAATTTTTACCTCGTTCCGTTATCGTTAACGGAAATTACATTTATACTATAACACAAGATAAAAGCTTTGTCAATACCCTTTGGAAAAATTTTTGCTGATTTACAATAGGTTTGTTAAAAAAACAAGCCTATTTTTTATTTTT
>ERZ777306.1150-NODE-1150-length-44860-cov-8.471309_pt1 | contig 44860 bp, 38 predicted proteins | sample MGYA00374966_ERZ777306 | MGnify/ENA primary metagenome ERZ777306 (study PRJEB29329, sample SAMN06343882) | mouse gut metagenome | isolation source: Mouse cecum | place: Austria: Vienna | collected 2014-11-15 ... | reverse complement strand
TTTTTCTGGTCGTGCAGGGATAAGGAGGCGTAAGCAATGGTATTTTATATTACGGCAGTTGCCAATGGTTTCTTAAATACAATCAACAAAATGGTAAACGTAAAAGCAGGGGAATGTCTTGGGACGGCGCGCGGCGCACTGGTAAATTATATCGAAGCGTCCGTAATTGCGTTTTGCCTGATATTCATAACGGGCAATGGTACGGAACTGGATTTCTCCCATATCCGTGAAGTGCCCCTGCTGTTTTATACGGGCAGCATCTGCGGGCTTGTTGCAATGATATTCCTGATTATCGGGACAAGCCACAGCGGCGCGATGACCTCTACCGTACTGGTGCTGATGGGCCAGCTGGGAATCGCCATTGTGCTGGATTATGTGTTTTTCGGCGAATTTAGCTTTGCAAAAATCGCAGGAATATTCCTGATATTGGCAGGCATCGCATGGAAGGAGCGGCAGAGCGGCGCGGAACGGCAGGAACGCATCCGCAGCGCACTGGCCGAGGAAAAGGAGGGAGAAGCATGAAACTGCTGAATTTTGGCTCTTTGAATAAAGACTATGTATATGATGTGGAGCATTTTTTACAGCCGGGCGAAACGATGTCCTCCCTCGGGCTGTTTATCAACTGCGGCGGCAAGGGGCTGAACCAGTCCATCGCGGCGGCAAAAGCAGGGATACCTGTACACCACGCAGGTATCGTAGGCGCGGACGGCGGTATTTTAGAGGAAAAACTGCGGGAAAACGGCGTAAACATTTCCCTTCTGCAACGGGCAGACTCCCCGAACGGGCATGCCATCATACAAGTGGATCAAAGCGGGCAGAACTGCATACTCCTTTACGGCGGCACAAACCGCATGCTGACAAAGGAATACATCGACCGCACACTGGACGCATTCGCAGATGAAAAAGATGTTTTGGTGCTTTTGCAGAATGAAACAAACCTTGTAGGCTATATTATGGAGGAGGCGCACAGGCGCGGTATGCAGACTGCTTTGAACGCTGCCCCTATGAACAAAGACGTTCCGGACTATCCTCTGGAACTGCTGGACTGGCTGATTGTCAACGAGGTGGAGGGGCGGCAGATTGCCGGCTGTGAAACAGATGAGGAAATTCTGCCATTCCTGCGGGAGAAATACCCGAATTGCGGAATACTGCTGACACTGGGCAGCCGAGGGGCGTGCTGCGTCCGTGGTAAAGAGGAATACCGCATCGGATGTTTCCATGCAGATGTAGTAGATACGACAGCGGCAGGAGATACCTTCAGCGGATATTTCCTGTATTCCATATATGAGGAAAACAACATTCCAAACGCTCTGCTTCTGGCCAGTGCGGCAAGCGCGCTGGCAATCGGGCGCAAAGGCGCGTCAGATTCCGTCCCGCTGAAAGCGGAGGTGGAGGAAGCGCTGCGGAATGGCACGCTGGGAGAATTACATGCTGTAAAGATAAGATGAAAAGACAAGGGGGAAAATCATGAAAAACGTATTGTATGTCGACTGCTGTATCCGCAGAGAAGGCTCACGCACAAAGGAGCTGGCGGAGCATTTCCTGAAAGAACTGGAAAAAACGGGGGAATATGCCATCACAGGGCTTGTCCTGATGGATGAAGGGCTGAACTTTATGGCAGAAGGCTTTTTCCGCCAGAGGGATGAACTGCTTGCCGGAAAGAATTTCGCACACCCCAGATTCTGCCATGCGCACCAGTTTGCGGAAGCGGACAAAATCGTCATTGCCGCCCCCTTCTGGGATTTAAGCTTTCCCGCACTGCTGAAGGTATACATTGAAAATCTCTGCGTGGAGGGAATCACATTCAAAACGGGCGAACGTGGTCTGGAAGGGCTTTGCAAAGCTGACCACATGGTCTACCTGACGACACGCGGCGGCTGTTACGCAGGTACGCCGCTGGAAATGGGTTCGCGCTACATGGCGGCAATGGCTGAATTTTTCGGCATCGGACGCTATGACTGCATTGCGGCAGAAGGGCTGGATATCGGGCTGGTGCCTGTGGAGGAGCTGCTCGGTGCGGCAAAGAAGGAAGCGGAAGAAGTCGTGAAAACATTCTAGGAGGAAAAGCATTGCAGAAAACAATGAAAGCCGCTGTCTGGCAGGAAAAAGGCAGGGTTGTACTTGAGGACAGACCCGTCCCCACGATACAGGAACAGACTGACGCCATCGTCCGCGTGACGCGCTCCTCCATCTGCTCCAGCGACCTGCATATCATACATGGTACGGTACCGCGGGCGAGGGAAAACGTCATACTGGGGCACGAATTTACAGGGGAAATCATTGAAACCGGCACAGGTGTGAAGCGCTTACGTGTGGGTGACCGCGTATCCGTCAATGTGGAAACCTTCTGCGGGGAATGTTATTTCTGCAAGAGGGGCTATGTGAATAACTGTATCCACGGCGGCTGGGAGCTGGGCTGCCGCATTGACGGCGGACAGGCGGAATTTGTGCGCATTCCTATGGCGGACCAGGGGCTGACGCATATCCCTGACGGCGTTTCTGATGAAGCCGCACTGTTTAACGGTGATATTCTGGCTACGGGCTACTGGGCCGCATCCATCGCGGAGATAAAGCCTGCCGATACCGCTGTGGTGATTGGAGCAGGGCCGGCCGGACTTTGCACAATGATGTGCGCAAGGCTTTACAGTCCGGCAAAAATCATTGCGGTGGATACAAATGCGGAAAGGCTTGCCCTTGCAAAGGCCAAAGGTCTGGCAGATATCCTGCTGAATCCGGAAGAAACAGACGTTGTACAGGAAATATTGCAGCTGACAGACGGCAGGGGCGCAGACAGAGTGCTTGAAGCGGCAGGTGGAAAAGATACCTTTCAGACGGCATGGCAGGCGGCAAGGCCAAACGCGGTTGTCGTGCTTGTCGCACTCTATCCGGAGGCGCAGGCACTTCCCCTGCATATCATGTACGGAAAAAATCTGACGTTCAAGACGGGCGGCGTAGATGCAAACGCCTGTACTGAAATCATGGAGCTGGTGCGGTGCGGAAAACTGGACACCAGCTGTCTGATTACCCACCGCGCGCCGCTGAACGATATTTTAGAGGGCTACCGTATATTTGAAAACAAAGCGGACGGGTGTATCAAATGGGTCGTCACGCCGTTCGAAAGATAACGGCATACAGAAACAGGAAACGCGAGGTGGAAACAATGGAACATGCAGAATGGAAACGGGGGCTGTTGATTGCTGTCAGCCGCCCGAAGGAACAGGCAAAAGGCATCTGCCGCCTGACGCACGCCGGAATGGCGGCAGGCGCGGAAGATATTGGCTGGCTGGACAAAACGAAACTGGACAGCCGCGCAGACGGGCTTCCGGCAGAGATGCAGGCTTTGCTGGAAAAAAGCATTGCCAGCGGGACGGCTTCGCTTGTGAATACGGCGTATGGCTCTCTGGAGGAATGGAAAAGCCGTCTGGAACGTGAAATCCCGCGCAAAAAGCGGGTGCATCTGCTTGCGCTGGGCGATGTCGGCAGTACCGTTCTGACTGCTCTGAAGCTGCTGGGCGGGGACTGCATCAGTACGCTGGGGATTTATGATGTCAATGAAACCGTCTGCCAGCGTTGGGAATGTGAGATGAACCAGTCCGCCTACCCATGGGAATATGACGCCCTGCCTCCCGTTGAAATCCTGCGGGAAGAAAATCTTTTTGCGTGCGATATGTTTGTGTTCTGCGCGTCAAAAGGCATACCACCCGTTGGCTCCGGCGTACAGGATGTCCGTATGGCGCAGTACGAAGCCAATAAAGGCATCATCTCACACTTTGCGAAAAAAGCGGTAGAAAGCCATTTTCAGGGTTTGTTTGCCGTTGTTTCCGACCCCGTCGACCCTCTTTGCAGGGCAGCTTTGCGGGCGGCAGACGGCGCGCTCCTGCCGGAACAGATACAGGGCTACGGGCTGGGTGTGATGAACGCACGCGCGGCATATTACGCGAAAAAAGACGTGCGCTTTGCCTCCTTCCTGACAGAGGGCAGGGCATACGGTCCGCATGGTGCGGATCTGGTTATCGCCAACAGCATCGCACAGTATGATGACGCACTTTCGCGGGCACTGACGCAGCTTGCTGTGGAGGCGAACCTGCGAACGCGGGAACTGGGCTTTAAGCCGTATATTGCCCCTGCAATCTCCTCAGCCGCCATTTCCCTCCTGCTGACCCTCCGGGGCGAATGGCATTACAGCTCGAATTTCCTCGGCGGCATATATATGGGCTGCAAAAACCGCTCAACCCCCTTTGGGCTGGAAACGGAGATCCTTCCCCTGCCGGAACCTCTTTTCGCAAGGATACGGCAGGCGGCAGAAAATCTGGAGGCGATACAATGAAAAAAAAACTGACGCTTGTTTATCCCCATTGCGAGGACGCAAAGCGGACGGAACGTCTGAACGGCATACTGCAAGACATTCTGGACGGATACAACTGTACCATCATGCGTTACGCGGAGGATTTCGCACCCATACAGGGCGGGATAGTCCTCTTTGCCGTACCTCTCGGCATTTCGGGCATCAATCTGGAATACTGCCGGTTTCTGAAAATACTGCGGACACAGCCGGATATGCTGACAGGCTGTGTCGGCGGGATCATTGTAGACGGAGAAAGCGAACTGTATACAAAGGCGGTTTCACGGGAGCTGATGTTTGCCGCCAATCAGGCAGGCTGTGCGTTCCCGGGGCGCGCAATGGTAGAAGGAACGGTTTCTTTGCAGAATTTCAACATACAGGCAATGAAGCTGGAAACTGATAATCTTTCGGCATACCATATCGCGGCGGCGGAAATGCTGGAGCGTGTCGCAAGCTATCAGGTCGAGCCGAAGGAACGCCCGAATATCCTTGTGCTCCACGCCAGCAATTTTAAGACCTCGAACACAGTCGCACTCTGGAACATGGTAAAAAAAGGGCTTGCAGGCTGTGAAATTACGGAAATTTCTCTGCGCAACGGCACGATACAGGACTGTGGCGGCTGTCCATACCATATGTGTATGCATTTCAGCAAAAAATCCAGCTGTTATTACGGCGGGGTCATCGTAGAACAGGTCTACCCTGCCATACAGGCGTGTGACGCGCTCGTCCTGCTCTGCCCGAATTATAACGATGCGCTGAGCGCGAACCTCACCGCATTTATCAACCGTCTGACCGCCCTTTTCCGCAAAACAGCGTTTTATGAAAAGAGCGTGTTCGCAGTTGTGGTTTCGGGGTATAGCGGCGGGGATATTGTAGCAGAACAAATTATCAGCGCCCTGAGCATGAATAAGACTTTTCGTCTGCCATCGGGCTTTGCTATGGTGGAAACGGCAAACGACCCGCTGAGCATATTAAACGTGGACGGGATACAGGAGCGTGCCGCGGCATTTGCAGAACAGATACGAAAAAATATATAAAAGACCATGGGGTTTGTGGGCCCCATGGCCTTTTTTATGCTTTTCCCGCCAAAGCAAACTGTCTTGCCCCTTCCTGCCGCATTTATTGCGGCGGCAAACGGGTCAAGGGGCGTTCGGGGCAGAGCCCCAGGACCTTTCCTCTTTTTCTTTCCTCTCTTATGCTTTCTTTTCCCCAAGTTCCGCGACAACATTCGCCCAAAGCTTCGCACGCTCCAGCATGCTGTCTGCAAGGGCATACTCCTTGTCAGTATGGTTCCACTGGCCACGTACACCGCAGGAGCAGATGGTAGGGATACCCGCGATTGTCAGATAAGAAGCGTCAGAAGAACCGCCCAGCTTGATGCAGGGCATCTCGCCGAAGCCATATTTCGCCGCGGTATCATGTACAAACTGATACAGCTTCATCGTATCGTCTGTGGTTTCAAAGGGAAGCATTTCCTGTGTATAGCTGAACATCGTTGTTGTCCCCTCGATGAACGTCTTTGCCAGCACTTCCTCGATTTTCTTTTTCAGCGTTTCCATATCTGCCACGCGGGAAGCGCGCAAATCTATCTTTGCCTCGCAGTGCGCCGGAACAGAGCCGGAAGCCGTACCGCCGTGTATCGTTCCAATATTAACTGTCATTTTATGTTCCAAATCTGTAAACGTCTGGAGAATATCCAGCTTTTTCATCATTTCCACAATAGCGTTGCGCCCGGAAGCAAAGTCGTTGCCGGCGTGTGCAGATACGCCTTCGACAGAAACCGTAACCTCTGTTTTGCCGTTCCTTGCGATGCAGATGCTGTTGTCCAGAAGCCCTGTTTCCATATTGAACGCGCAAAGGCACCCTTTCGCTTCTTCCATCAGAACCTCGGACGTTTTCGCGCCATTCTGGTGGAGGATTTCCTCATCTCCGCAATAAAGAATTTTGATGGGGTGGGAATCAAAGCCAAGCGCATTCAGAGCCTTTACGACAAACAGGGAAATCACAATGCCGCCTTTCATATCCAATACGCCGGGACCGTAAGCCTTGCCATCTTCCATACGGAAAGGATTTTCACCAAATTTCCCTGTAGGGTGTACCGTATCCATATGCCCGCTGAACAGAATCGGTTTTCCCGGGCGGTCTGCACCCAGAATGCCGCTGAGTACTGCGCCGTTATCCGGCCCGACAGGTATCAGCCTGCATTGGAACCCCTCTGCTTCAAACTCCGTTTTAAGCCGCTCTGCCAGCTTTGCCAAAGCGTCAAGGTCGCTGTGGTAGCTTTCCAGATTGATGATGTCTTTGTAAGCCGCAAAAATTTCATCTTTTTTGCCATCGAGAAACGCATTTATTTTTTCTGTAAAGCCCTGCATGAAAATTCCTCCTTTGGTTTCATATATTTGTGCAGTTTAACGTCCGCTTTTATTTATGTATCCGCATAATACGGAACATATTTTCATATTGATTATACTTGTTTTGTGCTATATTTTGATAATTCAGACACTTTTGGATATTTTTCGTCAGGCAAAAATGACGGATTTCCCTTAAATTACCGGCAGTAAGTTGACGAAACGCAAAGGAACCGGTATACTTGCAAGAAAACGGACAATATATATTATAAAGCCTGTCAAAAGGAGAGAGAATTTATGCTGAAAGAAAAACAGGTCTTTGTCATTGGACATAAAAATCCGGATACCGATTCCATCTGCTCCGCGATAGCCTACGCAGATTTGAAAAACAAAACGGAAGACGCGTCCTTCCTGCCCAAGCGCGCAGGAGAAATCAATAACGAAACAAAATATGTACTGGATTTCTTCGGTGTGGACGCGCCGGAGTTTATCAGCCACGTCGGGACACAGGTCAAGGACGTAACAATCAAACGCACACCTGTGCTGACGCGCGATATTTCCCTGAAAAACGCCTGGAACACCATGCGCGACCTGAACGAGGCAACCATGCCCGTTGTGCAGGAGGACGGCCGCCTGCAGGGCATCATTTCCGTCAAAGACATTGCCACGGCAAATATGGACATTTACGAAACGCGGATACTGGGAATGTCCCGCACGAAATACGCAAATATACTGGATACGCTGGATGCGGAAATGATTATCGGTGACCCTGACGAAGAAATTACAAAAGGAAAAATCCTCATCGGCGCGGCAAATCCCGACCTTTTGGAAAACTTCGTAGAGGAAGGCGATATTCTCCTGACGGGCAACCGCTTTGAAAACCAGCTCTGCGGCATCGAAATGAACGCAGGCTGTATCGTTGTCTGCATGGGCGCGCCAATTTCCAAAACCATACAAAAGCTGGCGCGGGAGAATAACTGCAAAATTATCAGCACGCCACATGATACATACATGGCGGCAAGGCTTATCAGCCAGAGCACGCCCGTCGGCTATTTCATGCGGAAGGAAAATCTCATCACATTCAATCAGGAAGATTTCATCAGCGATATCCGCAGCGCGCTGGCAAAAATACGCCACAGGGATTTTCCTGTGCTGGATACGGAAGGACGGTATTACGGCATGCTTTCCCGTCGTTCCCTTTTGGAAATGGATAACAAGAAAATCATCATGGTCGACCACAATGAAAAATCACAGGCTGTGGACGGCATTGAAGAAGCGGAAATTCTGGAAATCATCGACCATCACCGTCTTGGTACGCTGGAAACAACGATGCCCGTATATTTCCGTAACCAGCCTGTCGGCTGTACTGCCACCATCGTTTACGGGCTGTATCTGGAAAACGGCGTAGCAATCGAACCGAAGATTGCCGGCCTGCTCTGCTCCGCCATACTTTCGGATACGCTGATGTTCCGTTCGCCCACCTGCACGGAAAAGGACAAAAAAGCCGCGGAAGCACTGGCGAAAATTGCCGGAATTGAGATAGAAGACCATGCGGAAAAAATGTTCCGCGCGGGCAGCAGCCTTTCGGATAAAACGCCCGAAGAAATTTTCTATCAGGATTTCAAGAAATTCAATGGGGGCGGCATAAATTTCGGCGTTGGGCAGATTTCCTCCATGGATAAAGAAGAATTGCAGCAGCTCCGTCCCAAAATCGCGGCATTTATGGAAAGCACCGCAAACGGCAGCAAGGATATTTATTTCTTCCTGCTGACAAATATCCTGACGGAATCCTCCGAACTGGTATTTGCCGGAGAAAGTGCGAAAGAAGTCGTTGAAAACGCATTCGGTCCCGCAAAGGAGCACTGGATTTACCTGCCGGGCATGGTTTCGCGCAAAAAGCAGTTTGTACCGCGTATACTGAACGCGCTGCAGCAGTAAGGGGACTGTATCCATGAAGAATTATAAAGTCATTCTGGCTTACGATGGCGGGCGTTACAACGGCTGGCAAAAGCAGGGGAACACGGAAAACACCATACAGGCACGTCTGGAGCGCATCGTTTCAGAAATCGCGGGGGCAGAAACGGAGGTTTTCGGCTCAGGGAGGACAGATGCGGGAACGCACGCCACAGGGCAGGCAGCCAATTTCCATATCGACTGGCAGGGTACGCCGGATGAACTGCTTTCTACACTCAACAGCCGCCTGCCGGAGGATATCGCGGGCCTTTCCATTGCGGAGGTGCCTCCGCGTTTCCACAGCCGCCTGAACGCCAAAGCCAAAACATATGTCTATACCATTTGGAACAGCGAACAGCCGCCTGTTTTTCTGCGGAAGTACGCCTTTTGGTGCAAAAAGCCGCTGGACCGGGAAAAGATGGAGGAGGCGGCAAAAGCATTTCTGGGCGAACATGATTTCAAAGCCTTCTGTGCCAATAAGCGCATGAAAAAAACAACTGTTCGCCGGATTGATGCAATCCGTTTCCTGTATGATGGCGAAAAAACAGAAATCCATTTCACCGGGAACGGATTTCTGTACCAAATGGTCCGCATACTGACGGGCACGCTGATCGAAGTCGGTGAAGGCCGGCGGCAGCCGGAGGATATGACCGCCGTTCTGCAGGCGGAAAGCAGGGAAGCGGCAGGCTTTACCGCCCCAAGCCATGGGCTTTGTCTGCGGGAGGTATATTATCATTAAACAGCATACTGTGGAAACAAAAACAGCAGGCTTTCGGGCATATCCAAAAGTCCTGCTGTTTTGATTTTATTTTATTCCCAGATGCGTCCCAGCCATTCCCTGAAGTATGCAAGCTGGCTTTCCGTATGGAACCAGTGTTCTCCGCCCTGCTGTTCCTCCAACCCACAGCCGAAGCGCGCCGCAAACATTTCCATCTCGTCCCTTTCACACAGTGTGTCCGTTTCCCCGCGAAGAATCTCCGTTTGATGCGTCCACTTTTCAACGGGATGCTCCTTCACATAAACATAGTAGTCCCAGTATAGCGTTTCAATCGGGTTTTCCACAACCTGCCGCTCCCGAAGCTCCTCCTCGGAAATATTGCAGGCGTACATGATGTTTCGTATAACCCGTTCCATGTCCGTAACAGGGGAAAGGAAAAATACCTTTTCCAGCTTTTCCTCCACATAGGCAAGCAGGCTGAAATACGCGCCCATGCTGCACCCGAATACAGAAACCATTTCCGCACGCTCACGTGCAAATGCCATTACTGCGTGCAGCTCCTCCACGCACGCATCTACCATGCAGGGCCCTGTTTCATACACCCGTTCGCCATGCTGCGGCAGGTCGAAGCTCAGCGTCTGCCAGCCCCGCTTTGCCGCTTCTTCCGCAAAGACCCAAGTGCAGTCGTCTATTTTCGAAGAATGACTTCCATGCACCGCAACCACAATTTTATCGCTGTCCTTCCCCCACAATATTGCGGGGATAGAACCAATCTTTAACTTTTGTACCTCCAAAACCGTCACCTCATCTCTTGCCGCAATACCTCTTTCGCACGTTTCAGCTGGGTATCCTCCTCCTCAGGAATAGAGTCTACCTGCCAGACCTCCGCGTATTCCTCCGGCAGCTCCACCACTTCGTCCGGCGTAATGCCTACGCCATGAATGGACGTGCCGTTCGGCGTATAATATTTCTGTATCGTAATATGCAGGCCGGAGCCGTCCGGCAGGAAGAACAGCCGCTGTACCAGTCCTTTGCCAAATGTCTGCGTACCAATCAGCGTACCAACCCCGCGGTCTTTTATCGCCCCCGCAAGGATTTCCGATGCGCTCGCGCTGTTGCCATTCACAAGCACCACCATCGGCAGGTCGGCATATTCCGCGTCACAAAGATAGTCCCGCCTTTTTTCCTGATTATCCACTGTGTAGACCATTGTCCCCTCCGGCAGAAGCTCATCCCCTATCTGGTAAACCGTATTGACTGACCCGCCGGGATTATACCGTAAATCCAGTACAAGCGCGCGCATCCCCTGTTCCTGGAGCGTTTCCATTGCCGTCATGAACTGCTCACAGGTATTTTCCTTAAACCCTGTAATAAGGATATATCCCATTCCGTCCTCCAGCATTCTGCTCTCTACGCTTCTTACAACAATTTCTTCCCGCACCATTTCAAACTCCGGCGTAGAATTATCGCTTTCCCTGTAAACCTTCACCTTTACCGGCTTTCCAATATCGCCGCGCGTGCGAATGACAATATCCTCCCGCGTCCTGCCGCGCATATCTTCCCCGTCTACACCTATGATAATATCCCCCGATAAAATGCCAGCCCGCTCCGCCGGGCCGCCTTCATTGACGCGGCCGATGACCGTTTCCCCGTCGCGGGTCAGGGAAACCTCAATCCCAATCCCGCCAAACCGGCCGTTGCTGTCATCCATATAGCGGTTCAGGCTGTCTGCCGTCATATAATATGTATACTGGTCGCCCACACCTGCCATCATGCCTGTGTAAAGCATATCGTCAATCTTTTCTTTTTCCACATCCTCCACATAGTAGCGTTCCAGATAATCCTCCACCATGCTGATTTTTGCAGAACGGGGCATTTCCACGCCAAACGGCAGGCTCTCCCAGGGTATCACCCTGCATACTGGTTTCCATGCAATACAGACCGCCGCCGTCAGTGCGGCAGCAGTGCCAAAGCCTTTCCAAAAATCCTTCTTTCCCAATTCCATCGCCTCATTCTTTCAACAGACTTTTCTTTATCCTATGTCCTTTTCTGCCTTTCCATGCAAAGGCTGGCATCTTTGGCTCCTTTTTGCAAGGAGTACCGTAACTAGAAAGAACTATCCGGAGGGGAGGGCACGCCCTCCTTTCCCCGAATAGTTCCCCAAAATATTTTATACACGCAAATGCTTGCGGATAGAAGTCACACTGCCGACCACACCGAGCGCAACGCCGAATATCAGCGCCACCGGCATCAGGAATGTAAACACGCTGCCCGTCAGACGGAACTGTATAAACTTGATGACCGGAATGTAGTTATAAATTGAACTGATAACCCGCGCATATATGGGCATACCCAGCATCACCGGCACAAACGCCCCCACAAGCCCGATTATAATGCCTTCAATGATGAACGGCCAACGGATAAACCAGTCCGTCGCGCCAACGTATTTCATGATATTGATTTCCACCCTCCGGTTTACAACGGAAATACGGATTGTGTTCATAATAATCATGACAGATATCATGCCCAGCACAAGCATAACCAGCACACTGGCAATGCGGAACACATTGTTTGCCTTCATCAGTACCTCTGTTTCCGTCTGCCCGTGGCGGATGTTATCAATGCCCTCAATCCGTTCCAGAGCGTCCAGCACGCTGGTCTGGCTTTCAATGCCGTCCAGCGAAATCTGGAAGGAATGGGAAAGCGGATTGTTCGTTTCATCGAGTCCTACAAAAATATCCTCGTCCGCGCCCCATTCTTTTTTGAGGTTATCAAGCGCGTCCCCCGGGGAAATATATTCCACATTCTCAACATGCTCCACCTTGCTGATTTGGTTTTTCATTTTTTCAATTTCTTCGCCCGTCAGTTCCCCGTTCAAAAAAACGGAAATTCCGATAGAATCCTCCATCTGGTTCAGCATATACTGCAAATTGGAACCCACGCAATAGGAAAACGACAGGATAGAGATGCAGGCTGCAACGGCGACCATGGAGGCCATCGTCATCAGCAGGTTTTTGCGCAGCCCGCTGAACCCCTCTCTCACAAAATATCTGATTGTACTAGGCCTCATCGCTATAACCACCTTTTTTAATATCTCTCACAATATGACCATGCTGAAGCGTCACAACGCGTTTCTGCATATCGTCCACAATATCGCGGGCATGTGTTGCCATAACAATGGTCGTGCCGCGTTTATTGATATCGTCCAAAAGCTGCATAATGCCCCAGGCAGTTTCCGGATCAAGGTTGCCGGTAGGCTCATCACAAATGAGTATCGGCGGGTTATTGACGATAGCGCGCGCCAGCGCGGTCCTCTGCTGTTCGCCGCCGGAAAGCTGGTTCGGATAGCTGCGGCCTTTTTTACCCAGCCCGACCAATGCCAGCACAGCCGGCACGTTTCTGCGGATAATGCGGCTGGGGGCTTCGATAACGCGCATCGCAAATGCCACATTTTCGTATACCGTTTTATTGGGGAGCAGGCGGAAATCCTGGAACACAACGCCGAGATTGCGGCGCAGATAAGGAACCTGGTTTCTGCTCAATTCATTCGTTTTCACACGGTTAATAATAATATCGCCGGAAGTCGGGTCAAGCTCCTTCAGAAGCAGTTTAATCAATGTAGATTTGCCCGAGCCGCTGGAGCCGACGATAAACACGAACTCGCCTTTTTGGATATGCAGACTGATGTCCTCCACACCGCGCGAGCCATTCGGGTATGTTTTTGTTACGTTATTGAGATGAATCATAAACGCATCTGCCTTTCTTGCTCAACTTTATAAGATTGAAAACCGCATTTCACGCGGTTGAAACAGCATTCCCCTATTTTCCGCTGCCAACGCCGTTCGCAGAAAACAGGATAAGGGCTATTTCCCAGAGTTTTTTCTTTATAAAAACACGCAATTCGTCCTTTTCAGACAGCATATCCTAAATTATAGCATAAATAAAAGACGGGAACAAGCCTAATTCCCGCCTTTGGAAAGCATTGACAAATTAAATTGTCATTAGAAACCCTGTCTTCCGGGTTTTAATATGCCATTTTATCCATATACATCATGTACTTGCTGACCATCAGCGTAATCTTGAATATAATTGCATCATCGAAATTACGCAGGTCAAGCCCTGTCATTTTCTGGAGCTTATCCAGCCGGTAAACAAGCGTATTTCTATGGATATACAGCTGACGGCTGGTTTCGGAAACATTCAGGTTATTCTCAAAAAATTTATTGACCGTTGCCAGTGTTTCATCATCGAAATCGTCCATTGTCAGACCATGCAGCACTTCCTTGATAAACATGCGGCAGAGCGGCAAGGGCAGCTGATAAATCAACCGGCCAATGCCCAGCTTTTCATAATTGACAATAAATTTTTCCGTTTCAAAAATCTTTCCGACCTCCAAAGCCATTTTCGCCTCTTTATAAGAACGCGAAACGTCCTTCAAATCGCTCACGATAGTGCCGCTGGAAATATACACACGGCTGCTGGTTTCCGCGTTCAGCGTTTCCTCTATCATCCGCGCAATACGGTCGATTTCGTCCAGGGGCTCTTTTTCGCGCAGTTCCTTGACAAGTATGATGCTGTGTTCGTCCACCGCCGTTACAAAATCCTTGGTTTTTGCAGGGAAAATACCGCGCACGATTTCCACTACGTTCATTTCCTTATCAATATTCGTTTCAATCAGGTACACAATGCGGTGTACATTATTTTCAATGTGCAGCTTTTTCGCGCGGCTGTAAATATCCACCAGAAGCAGGTTGTCCAGCAGGAGGTTTTTGATAAAATTGTCCTTGTCATACCGCTCCTTATATGCCACAAGAAGGCTCTGAATCTGGAACGCCGCCACCTTGCCGATCTGATAGCTGGCTTCATCCTCGCCCTTGACCTGTATCACATATTCCGGCACGCCGTTGTCATAAATCTTAAAATACTGATAGCCCAAAATCAACTGGCTTTCCGCGGGAGAGGTGATAAAATTTTCCACCGCGTCAATCTGGCGTCCAATCATGTTTTCCTCTGTGGTGGCAATCACCTTTCCTTCCTTCTCCACAACGCTCAGTTCCTTGCGCGTGATATTTTTCAGCCCGTCGATTGTGCTCTGCAAAATCTGATTGGAAATCATTGTCCTCACCTCTAAAAAAGTTTTCTCCTCATCTCATTCCGCGCACTGTAAAATTGCCTAAAATCCCCATATGGCGGAACATAAAAAATAGCCTAAACCTATTTTATAACAAAATCACAAAAAAAGAAAGAGAAATTGTAAAAAAAACCTACAAAATCTCTTTTCAATCAATTCTTTCATAAAAAAGAATATTTTTTTTATGAAAACTGACGCTTGATTTCTCCGGAAAGCCACAAAAACGGCATTTTTTCCTGCCATAGTGTTCCGTCATTTTTACTTTTCCGTAAAACCTTCGCCCAAAACTTCCCGTATATCCGTCAGCAGGAAAAAGGCGTTTCGGTCAATATTCACGATAATACTTTTTACGAAGTGAATTTCTTTTTGAGAAAAGACACAAAAGAGCACATCGCGCTCAGTGCCGGTGTATTTGCCCTTTGCGGAAAAGGCCGTCACGCCGCGCCCCAGCTCAGAAAGAAGCGCCCTGGCAATCTCCTCATTTTTATCAGAAATTATCCATGCCGCCTGCGCGAAATTTACCCCTTCCGTTGCCCAGACAATCCATTTTTCCGTCACAAACACCGCCAGAACCGCATACAGCGAGCTTTCAATGCCAAACATTGCCATCCCCGCCAGTATGATTGCCGCGTCCAGCACAAATATCAGCTTTGAAACGGAAAACTGCCGAAAATGCAGGTGCAGAAGCGTTGCCGCCAAATCCACGCCGCCCGTCGTTGCGCCTGCCGCCAGCACAAGCCCCAGCCCGACGCCCATTGCTGTGCCGCCGAACACCGCTGCCAGCAACGGGTCAGACGTTGTAATCGGAAAAAGCTCTTCCAAAAACAGCATAACAGAAAACAGGGTTCCCGTCAGTATGCTCTTACCCATAAACTGCCGCCCTTTTCTGCGCCACGCATAAAGGAACAGCGGAAGGTTCAGCAGAAGGTTTGTCAGCCAAAGCGGAATATGCAGGGCAAATTCGCGTTTTGTCCAATCGTCCAGCATAATGCCGATACCTGTAATCCCGCCGACAACCAGCCGTGCATGTTCGAAAAACCCTTCCGTAGCAATCGCCATCAGTGCTGTGCCCGCCAGCAGGCAGAGCCAGTCGCGTTTATAGAGTTTATCCATGTCCTCACGCTCCTAAAAAAGCAAGACCGTGGGGCGCTGCCCCGCCTCCCCGCAAGCCCTTTGAAAAGGGCTTGACCCCAAACTTTATTGCCGCCGCATATCCATGCGTCGGAATGTTTTAATCAAAATTCACTCTCTGCAAAACTACGTTTTGCAGAAATCCGGGTCAAGGGCTGAAAGCCCTTGCAGGGTGCAGGACAGGGTCCTGCGCAGACTGTCAAAAAACCCTCTTCCGTGTCGCGGAAGGGTTCGGGAAACGAAGCGTTTCCTGAGCGGAATCCGCAGAGCGGGCTTTGCCCGTTCGAGGAAAAGGGCGAGTTTCAAGGCTTTCTGCGTTTTCTCAGAAAGCTGATGGAATGAGTCCCTTTATACCCGACAGCTCCAAAAAAGGCTTGAAGGCGCAGCCTGAGCCTTTTTTGACACGCTGTGCGGGACAGAGTCCCACGGTCTTATCTCTTATCTCTCTTTTAGGACTGTCAGCGCGAAAACCGGCAGCCGCAGCATCCGCCGCCAGCGTTTGGGCTGTGTAATGAGCCGGTAAAACCATTCCAGCCCCAGCCTGCGGAACACCTTCGGCGCACGCTTTACATTGCCCGACATCACATCAAAGCACCCGCCAACGCCAATGCAGAGCTTCGCACCCGTCTGCCGCATATGCTCCGCAATCCATTTTTCCTGCTTCGGCGCGCCCAGTCCTACTAACAGTATGGACGGAGAATGTTTTTTTATGTCCTCCAATATCTTTTTTTCTTCCTTTTCATCAAAATAGCCGTTATGCACCCCGACGATTTTCAGCCCCGGGTAATCCTTCCGCATTTTCCTCGCAGCCGCAGCCGCAACGCCCGGCGCGCCGCCGAAAAAATAAAAGCTTTCCTCTGTGCCCGCCAAATCGCGCATCAGTCTTTGCGTCAGGTCATACCCCGCAACGCGTTCCGGCAGGCGTTTTTCACTGTATTTCGATGCCCAGACCACGCCAATGCCGTCCGGCACAACCATATCCGCCTTTTTCAGTATCTTCCGAAGCTCTCCGTCCGTCCTTGCCTCCATCACGATTTCCGGGTTCGGCGTGCAGATGTAATGCTGCCCTTCCGCCCGCAGGAAACTCTTTGCCTTTTCAGCAGCCTCCTCCATCGTCACCACGTCAAACGCCACGTCAAGAATACACGTCTGTTTCCGTCCCATTCCATCGCCCTCTTTCATTTCTTCTTTTTCAGCAGCCGTTCCAGATACTTTTCATTTCGATGTGCCATTTTTTCCAGCAGAGCCTCTTTCTCCTCCAGAACGGCAACATATTCCGCCTTGTGCGAAACCACGTTTTCCACCAGCGCAAGCGTCTGTTCCATATCAAAATCCTTCAGGCTCCCGCCGCTCGGCATATCCAGCTTTTCCAGATAATACTCAATTTTCGGGTCATAAACAAATCCAATCAGCGGCACCCTCTGCCTTGCTGCAAAAATCAGCGTATGCAGGCGCATACTCAGTATAAAGTCCGCAAGGCTGATAATGCCCATGACCTCATACGGCGAATAACTCCCGCGCAGAATATATGCGGGCTGTGCCATTTTCCGGCAGACCTTTTCACTGACCTCCACATCATTCGGTGTCTGCATGGACAGGAAAACAAGCGTCCTGTCATATTTTTCCGCCACCGTATCGCAGAGCTTTGCAAACCTGCCAATAAACTGGCTCATGCCCTTCCAGTTGCGCACAGAAACCACCACCATCGGCTTATCCATCGGCACAGCCTCCGCCGCCAGCAGTTCTCTTGCCTGCACCGGCGCAATGCCGTCCATCGTAAACACAGGGTCAGCCGTCACAAAGCATTTCTTCGGGTTCACACCCATGGAAAGCAGTTCTTCGTAGGAATTTTCCTCCCGCAGTGTAATAAGGTCCGCCCGATTGACAACCTGCTTCACCAGCCTGCGGTTCCGCCTGCCGGAAACAGGGCCGATTCCGTTGGCGTAAAGCATGACCTTTTTGCGCATGAGCTTCGCCGCCACCGTAATGGAAAGGTAATACATCAGCGAACGCGTGCTTGTGCTGTCCTGCAAAAGCGAGCCGCCGCCCGAAAGCAGTACATCACATTTGCGGATAGCCCGCAGAACGTCCCTCACGCCGAAACGGTATACGGCTTCTATGCCGTATTTCTCCTTGGTTTCCTCCGGCCTGTTGGAAAGCACTGTGATATGGACGTTTTCGCCCAGTTCCTGTATGTTTTTGTGCATGGAAAGCATAATTGCCTCATCGCCTGTGTTATTGAAGCCGTAATAGCCGCTCATCACCACGTTGTACTGCGGTGCGTGGCTTTCCTGCCAGGCAGCGTCATACGCCTTCACACAATCCGCCGCCATTTTGCTGACGGAATAATATTCAAATATAACCTCCCTGCCATATTTCCCTGCCTGCCGCCGCTCCTCCGGCGTCATTTTATGGAACGCATACGTTACATCACGGAACAGCAGTTCTTCGCTGGACATCTCACAGCCCCGGCAGCAAAAATTGTTTTCCTGTGCCGTTTCCAGCTTGTCCGGCGTAAAAATACCAATATAGCCTTCGTTTCCGGCAACTACAACTGTCTTTTCCGCCGCCATAGCCTCCAGAGCGGAACGGCTCACGCCCACAAACACGTCAGCCACCGCGACAAATTCGTTGATATCTGTCCGCCCTCCTGTCATGGTAACGCATTCCCGTCCGATTTCGGCGTTGGCGGCGCGGCTCTTTTCCAGCATTTCGTCATATACATCGCCGCCGCCCACAACCAGCATACGCAGCCCCGGTATTTCCGCCGCAAGCCTGGGTGCAAGCGCAATCAGCTGTCCTGCGACCAGTGCGCGGCTTTCATCCATACGGCTGACGTAAACAAGCGTCGGTTCGCTTTCCTTCAATCCGAATTCCCTGCGAATCCTGCTCCCGTCCGTATCCGGTGAAAACTTATCCGTATCAATGCCGTTAATGGTAACGAAAATGTCCTCACTCCGCACCTTATAGTTATCCATCAGGTACTGCCGGATGTCCTCGCTGACCGCAACGACCTTCTGCCCCCAGTTCGTCAGATATTTCAGCCCCATGCCGGTATAAAATACCCAGTGCGCGGAGGTTACGAACGTAAACGCGCTCTTCATCCTCCGTTTCAGCAGCCCGCAGATAAACCCCGGTATCCTTGCGTGGGAATGGACAATATCCATGTTTTCCTTTTTCACGATCCGTTTCAGCAGGAAATAGGAGCGGAGCATTTTGAAAATATTCCTCTGGTTCATCGGCACATGGTAATGCCGGATGCCCGCCGCCGAAAGCTCCTTTTCGTAAACCCCGCCGTTGGAGGCAACAATGATGTCATACCCCTGTTTTTTCAGTTCCTTGGAAAGCTCCACAACATGCGTTTCCGCCCCGCCGATTTCCAAACCCATCAGCGTCATCAGTATTTTATATTTCATGCTATCCCACCTGTCAGTCGGCGATGCTTGTCACCTTGATTACGGGCATCGCGTATTTTGTAAAAGTATTCATCTCCGAATTGGCTTTCAGCTCCACAACCCCGTCAACAAAATACCCTTCGTCTTTTTCAATGATGGAGCCTTCTATGGTCAGCGACACACCGTAATAATCCGGATATTCCGCCTGTTTGACAGAGCCGTCCGCCGCAATTACGCTTTTCATCATCGGTGCATAGGAAACATTTTTGATTTCTCCGATGCAGATGCCCGTCTTGTCGTCAAAAATCAAATCGCCCTGATGCAGCGCCTCTGCCGTAGCAATGCGCACTTCGTCAATAAACGCCGTATATTCCCGTTTTGATGCCTCGGCTTCGACCCCGGCGGATTCCCTGCTGTTGACAAAGCCAAATTTATAAATGGCAAGCACGCATACGGCAGCCAGCACCAGTATCATCAGCACGTCCACAATGTTTGGTTTCCGTTTCGCCATATCACTCACCGTCCCTTACTTCTACAACAATACCCTTGAACGCATAGCCCTTGCCCTTCACGTTCAGCTCCATGCCGACCTTCACCGTTGTGCCTTCCACGGTAATATCCCGTTCCGTTTCCGTACCCTGTCCGGCGATTGTCAGATAAATCGTGCTGTAACCCTCCACAGGGACTTTACGGAACGCTTCTTCCTGCTCATCATAAACAGTTTCCGTATAAGGCTCTGTGCGGAAATCCTGCACAGTCCCCAGATAAACGGAAGTGGAGCTGTTGTAGGCATTGCCGCCGACAACGGGAAATTCCGCTGTTTCATCCAGCACCTCCGGCCCCATCACAACATAGGAATAGACCTTTCCCGCCGCCTGTTCCGCCTGCCCTTTCCCGGCAAGCAGCTTCCAGCCGATGACCGCACCCAAAAGCACAATCAAAATCAGCAGAATATCCACAATATTGAAAACGCCGAACAGCTTTTTTCTTTTTTTCTCGTTCATGTTTGTTCCTCCGTGTAGAGTTTTTCAATCCGTTTCGTCATTTTATCCGCCGCGAAATGTTTTCGTACATATTCCCGCGCTGCTGACCCCATTTCACGCCGTTTCGCATCGTCCGCCAGCAGTTCCAGCAGACGTTCCGCCAGCGCGCCGCTGTCCCCGACCGGAACAAGATACCCCGTTTCTCCCTGCCGGATAACCTCGGAAACGCCGCCGCTGTCCGTCCCCACAGCAGGCACGCCGGCCCACATGGATTCTATGATGGAAAGGCACAGCGCCTCCTGTCTGGAAGTGATTACCGCAATATCCAGAGCCGCCTCCATGCGTTCCACGTCCCGCAGAAAGCCCGTAAACGCCACCTGCCCCGCAATGCCAAGCTCCGCCGCCTGTTTTTCCAGTTCTTCCCGCAGGCTGCCCGTGCCGATGATATAAAACCGCACATCCTGCCGTTTTTCCAGCACCTGAGCCGCCGCCCGCAGGAGCGTGCCATGGCCTTTGACTTCCTCCAGCCTTGCCGCAATACCAACGGCATATTCTCCGGGCTTCCCGCCGAACGCTGCCAGCGTTTCCGTCCGTTCCGCCGCCGTCAGGATTGGAATGTCCTCAATGCCGTTCGGCACAGTGACAATCTGCCTCGGGCTTGTCCCGCCCTCTATCATACTGCGGCGCACTGCTTTGCTCACCGCGATGATTGTATCGCTGAACCTTCGGTTGACTGCCCGCCGGACAAGCCTTTTCGGGAATGCCCCCGGCGTGCCCTCCATGCAATGCTTCGTACAGAATATTTTCGGCACACCCGCGCGCTTTGCCGCCATTCTTGCCGTCATACTGGCGTGCGTGTGTACAATATCCGGCTTTTCCTTCCGGAATACCGCCGTAAGCGGCCGCACTGCCTTCGGGTCATAGGATTTATCCTCCATCTCCGGCATGGCAAGCACCGGCACCCCCAGCTCCCGCACCGCTTCACAGAGCAGGCTGTCCGCCGGAAGCACGACGGAAACCTCGAACCGTCCCCTGTCATAATATCTCAGATAATTCAAAAGCCACCGTCCCGCGCCGCCGATATTCCGGTCAGTCAGTACGTGAAATACCTTTATCTTTTTTCCCTGCGCCATTCGTTTTCCCCCACTCTCACAGCCGCCATGCTGATACCGATGAAGCACCAGAACAGCAGAACGATACGATAATCAAACCAAAGATGGTCCGTCATGCCCTGCAATAACAGCCCCGCGAAGCCGCCGAACATTGCCCCCAGGAGGACCTTAAAGCGGCGGGGTGTTTTCCCCATCGCGGAATAGAGCCGCTGGAAAAAGAACACCAGAAGGAACAGAAGCAGTACAAAACCGACAATCCCCAGTTCTATAAATTCCTCCAAAAACAGGTTATGCGCATGGTAAGCGTTTGCCGCCTCAAAGGAGAACAGCGGGTAAATCTGCGGGAACGCGCCAATGCCGATGCCCGTTGCCCAGTAATGCTGTATAATCTCCCCCGAAGCCTTATAAATGGAAAGGCGGTAAAGGGATGAGGAATCGCTCATTGCCAGCGAGCTTGCCAGCCTGCTCCAAAGGCTTGCCGGAAGCACAAACGGCATAGCCGCCAGCCCTGCAATACCTACGGGCAGCAGCCGCCGTTCTGCCAAAAGCACAAACAGCCCCGCCGAGAACAGCAGTCCCAGCATTGCCCCGCGGGAATTTGTCGCCAAAAGCCCCAGGCAAAGCACCGTAAAACAGCCCGCATAAAACAGTTTCCCCAGCCAGTTCCGCACCTTCCAGAGCATACCTGCCGCCAGAGAAGCCACAATGATAAGATATTCACCCAGCACATTCGGATTGTTGAATGTTGCGTAGGCGCGTGTCGCGATATTGAAGCTTTCCGCGTCCACCCATGCCTCGTCCATCTCCACGCCGACAACATACTGATAAACCGCATAAAGCGCAACGAGCGTACCCATGCCGATAAGCATGAACAGCACAAAATCCAGCTTTTCTTCGGTATCAATCACGTCTTTCGCCACAAAGCAGACCGCCAGAAGCGTCAGCAGTATTGCCATTGCCTGCAAAGCCTGCGGGAAAGCATAGCTTGTCAGCCCGCCGTAAAGCACGGCAACACCGAAGCACCCCAGCAGTACACAGACCATGCTTGTCCGCTGTGCGCGTATCCGTCCCATAAAAATATTCACAAGATAAAGCAGGAATGTCCCCATACATTCCGCCGCCAGCAGTATCGTTGGCAGTATCGGGATACTCAGCACGATTACGCAAAGGCAGAGTACCATAAAATTCCGCCCAAAAAGCCCCAGAAGCGCGCTTTCCCGCAGGGCGTCCGCCACAGCGTTCGTCCGCAGGCGCACCGCCCTGCCGCTCCAGTTGGAAAGCCGCCGCCAGAAGCGCGGCAGATGTCCTTCCCGCACGCACAGGGCATTGTCCCAGTTCCGGCGGAAAAAGCCCAGTACCGCGCTTTCCGCGAATGCCCTGCCAACCGCGCGCCCAATGGCGGCATAGCACCTGTATATCAGGCTGCCCGTCCATATGGAAACCAGCCCGTTTATGATTTTCGCCAGCACCCGAAAACAAAAGCTGTCCTCGATTGCCCATGATATTTTTTCAATCATCGGATATTCTCTCCGTCCTCTGTTCTTCCCGTCCGCAGAAGCCTCCGCCTCCGCTCCGCGCCCCATGAGGCGTCCCAGCGTTTCAAAGACCATGCGCCCTTCCTCAATGCGCAGTACCCACGCCAGCATCATATATACCGCAACGCCGATGCAGACCGCGACACCCAGCGAAAATACCTGCATCAGCAGGCTGCCGCCCAGCCTTGCGGCGAAAAAGCGGTAACTGCCCAGCACAAGAGCCGCCATGCCCATTGCTGCCGCGAGCATTTTTGTCAGCTGGCTCACAAGGCTCCCGTCCAGTATGCCGGGATATTTCCGCACCGCCGGCACGAACAGCACAGCCGCCGCCGCCGTTGTAGAAAGCGCGGCCGCCAGCGCAAGCCCGCCCAGCCCCATCGGTTCCAGCAGTATACTGCACAATATCCAGTTCACGCTAATGGAAACCACCCCGGAAAGGAACGGCATTTTTCCGTCCTGATTAGCGTAAAACGCGCGGCTCAGTATGGTCTGCACGCCATAGCCCGCCATGCCGACAGAAAAGAAGAATAACGCCGTTGAGGTCAGCAGCGTATCCTCCGCCTGAAACTGCCCCCGCTGATAAATCAGCCTTACGACAGGCTCCGCAAGCACCATCAGCCCCGCCATCATCGGTATCAGCAGAAACATCATGGATCGCAGCGTCACCTTTACAGTCTTGCCGAATTCCTCTTTCCCTTCCTCGCCCGTCATACGGGAAAGCTGCGGGAAAATAATATTCGCGATCGCCAGCACGAACACCCCGACAATGATGGTATACAACGTGTTGGCATACTGCAATGCCGTGCCGTTTTGTTCACCATTCGGCAGGAGGGAGGCAAAACGGCTGTTGATGACGAAATTGATAGGCTGTATCCATGTGCTGACCATGACCGGCAGCATCAGCTTTCCGATGCGCCGCAGCCCGTCGTCCCGGAAACGGAAATCCGGCCGGAAATGGTAGTCCTTTTTCCAGAGGGAGGGCAGCTGCATAAACGCCTGCATCGCCCAGCCCAGCAGGAATGCCGCAGTCAGCCCGTACACGCCCAGCCTGTCGTTGAAAAAGATATAGTAAATGATAATGATTGTGTTGGAAACCACGCTGAGAGCCGCCGGAATATTAAATTCGTCCAGCGACTGCAATATCCCGACAAACGAAAACGCGATTGCCGTAAACAGCATCGTCGGGAACAGCATACGCAGGAGCGGTATGCAGAGCGCAATGGTTTCCACCTCATACCCCGGTACAAACAGCCGCGTGATCGGCTCTGCAAACAGCATTCCCAGAAGCATCAGGCAGACGGTTACCGTAGAAATCAGCGTGATAAAACGGTTTGCCAGCGCGAACGCCTCTTTCCGCCCCCGTTTTTCCAGATATTCCACAAAAATGGGGATAAAGCTGGCGGAAATCGCCGATGCAAATATCGCGTCAAAAAACAGCCGCGGGACCTGGCTCGCCGCCATAAAAGCCGCGCCCTCTACTCCCGTTGCATATTTCGCCGCTAAAAACTGCTCCCGCACCATTCCAAGCAGCTTCCCCAGCAGGGTAATCAACATCATAAAACTGACGGTCCTGACCGCCTGGTTGCCTTTTCGCGCCATAATCCGCTCCTAAATCTCCAAATCTATTTCTAATTTTTATACAAAGATGGGCAGGGATTCTCTCCCTACCCATCCTATACTACCTTATTCTTCCCATTTTTACAAGAAAACTACGCAATTTTTGGTATTTTTTTGAAGCATTCCACAGGAAATTATCTGTAAAGAAAAATCTGAACTATTCAGGGAAGCAGTTCTGCTGTTTCAGTCCTTTTGTTCACCATCCGCTTTATCCGCCGCGCTTTCCCTCTCAGGCCTTATGAGCAGTGACACACTGTTGATTGCAATCGAAGCAATCGTACATACCCATAAGCGTCTGGCAGCAAACGGCGTCACATCTTCCAATGCAGCCCAGTCCCTGTTCAGCACCCAGTTGGCGTCGCTCTGGTAAAAACTGCACAGTGTCAGCGCCGTAAACGACAGGCTGGCAAACATCAGCCATTTGCTTTCTTTGCCCTCCGCCGTCCAGGATACGTTCATAAACGCCGTTATAATCGCCAGCACGCCAGAAAAAATCCACATATGCATTCCCCCAACCACACACCGCAAAACATTCTATATTCTCAGACGTTTACTGGTTCACTTTCACCACATCATACGCCACGTCTGCCCCGTTTACCCTGAACCGCAGCATACGGAAATCTTCGTTTACCGTGCCATCAGCCTTCCAGAGGTTCGGGAGGTTCAGATAGCGCACGCCGTCCTTGACGGAGCTCCAATAGCCCTGATTATAGCAGGAAACTACAAACACCTTTTTGCCCTGCACTGCGTATTTCCCCAATACCGCCCGCAGATAATTCGTTTCCGCTGCAGAAGAATACTCGGAAGGCGTCTTATCCGTCACAATGATAATCGTATCATTTCCGGCAGCTTCAATATCCTGTGTCAGCTTTGCCCACTGGCTGGGGTCTGTCGCCGTAATGCCGCCTTTTGCCGCCGTAACCATCGCAAGGCTTACACCGCCGCGGTTCAGGAAGCGGTACGCACCCGTCCAGCTCAGGCTGTCCAGCTTCGTTGCGGACTGTATGTCATTTTTCCCGCCGTAAACCGCAACCTCCGCCTTTGCGTCAATCACGTCCTTCGCCTTGCTCCGCGCGTTATTATACGCACTTTCCCCTATCGTCTCACTGCCTGTATACGCGACTTTTCCGGCAATGTTCAGATAAAATGCCCCATCATCCGCATATTCAAAAGGCTTGTTCAGAATATCTCCCGGCACAGTATCCGCAGGCTTCTGCGCCGCTGCGCCACCGCCGACCGTTACAGAGATATACGCCGTTGCCCCGTCTTTTTCACACTTGATATAGGTAGAACCATTGTTTTTCGCCGTAAACACATTTTCCGCCATCGTGCCGATGCTTTCATCTGCAACAGTGTATTCCGTGCTTGTGGAAACCCAATAGCTGAAACCATCATCATCCAGCGCAGTCATGGCAATTTTCGCCGTCCCGCCAACGCCGTCCAGCCTGATATCCGCATTGGAGGGCTTCAGGCGTGCCGTCCTCCCGCAAACCATGCCGGGCAATGCTGCCGTCATGCCGTTATACTCCGCCGTCACTTCATACGTCCCGCTCGCGGAAGGCGTAAACGTGTAGCCACTCCATGCGCCCTCAACGCCAACTGCCTGCATCGTCACCTCCGCCGCCGGAATGTCGATTCTGTTATCATATTCATCCAGCCCGTAAACCACATAATCCACCGGTTTGCCGGGGAGCGTTCTGTTCAGGGCCGGCGTGATGACAATACGTTCCGCTTCGCCCTTTTCCGCATTCTGGAAAATGCCCACCGCATTGATTACCTTACGCTCCGAGCCCTCGGAAACCTCATTTTTCACCACAGGCTCCGCATCCTCAACCGTCTGCACCACCATCGTAGAGGAGCCGCCGCCATCCAGATGCATTGCGTTATAGCCGCCGTATTCGCGCATCAGCGCGGCAGTTTCCGCATGGGTCGCGCCAACGCTGTCACCTCTGCCATCCACAACCATGAAAATAGCTGTCTGTCCGTCCTGCGAAACACCGAACGCAGTTCTGGGCTGTCTGCCCGCCGCAACAATTTTTGTCGCCGGAGCCTCCTGCCCGTTTATCAGCAGTTTGCCGCCGCCGCCGAACGCCGTTTCAATATAGTCCAAATCCACAGAGGAAGTGATGCGCAGTTCCACATAGTCGCCCACCTGGAACGTACCTGCCGCATTATCCCGGTAATCCCCGCTCATCACAATCAGGTACCCGTCTTCCGGCACCTCCGTCAGCTCGCCTTTCTGGGAAATATATGTGATTTCATCATCTTCCACAACAAACTTCACCAGTTCAGGAAACCTCTGGTCGATTTCCGCCGTATTCGTGCCTGCCTGACGGTCGAAGTAAATCGGGTAGACCATGGAAGTCACTTTATTGATAGAAGCCAGTTCAAAACTGGAACTGTTATTTGCAAAAACCGCCGTCATTTTGAAATAGTCAAAAAACGGGTTGCCGTCCTCATTCTGGAAAAACGCCGCATACTGGTCTTCGTCATGGTTCAGCGAGGTTCCGGCAGAAACCACGTCGCCATTGCGCACAATCGGGCCAAATGCCGCGGAATGTGTACCGCTCAGACCGAAGAAATCGGAATTCACGCCCGCCAGCGCGCCGTTGTCCGTCAGCAGTTTTTTAACGGTTTCTTTCAGGCCAAGGCCATTGGTGCTTTCCACCTCGCGGAATTCCAACGTACTTTCCGTCAAATCAACCGTCAGCACATGGATATTCTGTATCCCCACATCTGTCATACGGCTGTTCTGTTCATATGTCACGCCGCGCGTAACCGTTTTTGCCGTTTTCTGTTCGTAATATGTCTGTGCGCCGAATGCCGTTGTACCCAGCGGCGAAAGCATCATCACCGCCGCCAGAACTGCACCCGCCGCGCGTTTCATTCCGTTTCCTTTCATATCCACCTCTCCTTTTTCTAAAAGCTAAGGCATTGGGGCTCTGCCCCAAACCCCGCAAGCCCTTTCGAAAGGGCTTGACCCTAAACTTTATTCCCAGCCGTACTTTGTACGTCTAGTGAAATATCCCTAAACAAATTCATACCCAACTATGATACCACAAAATCCTAAATATTTCCCTTTTTCGTCCCATTCTTAATAAATTTGTAATAATTCCGAAATAATTTCAAAATTTTACCACATCGACCCGCTCCACGCCATACGCCCGAAACAGCGGCAGCATTTCCTCCGTAATCACCTCGCCGCCCGCCACAATCGGGACAGCAGGCGGGCAGGAAACGCAGGGCATTGCGCAGACCCGCCCCACAGCAGCATCGCAGGGGATCTCCTCCCGTCCGGCAAAAACCGCCTGGCGTATTGTCATTTTCCGTTCCGGCAGGACAGCAGGCACATGCAGAGGCAGCAATGCCGGGCACGGCTCTATACCGTCCAGCGCATCCAAAACCCGCCGGAAATCCTCCGGGCGGTTTTCGGGCGTCGCCATCAGCACGACAGCCTCCCCATCTGCAAACTCACATTCTACGCCGCCGTTTCGCAGCCGTTCCGCAATTTCGCGTCCGGTATATCCCATTTTTGCCGCCAGAAGCGTCAGGCGCAGAGGGTCGCTTTCCATGACTTCCCAGCCTCTTTGACGCAATGCTTCCCGCAAATGTTCCAGCATCTTTACAGTTTCCGCCAATTTCCGCGGATACCCCTCCGCCGCATAGCGGTTGAAACAATCCAGCGACTGCAAAATCAGATAAGACGGACTGGTCGAGCCAAAAAGCTCCATTGCTTTTTTTGCTTCGCCGCCCATCTGTTCCGCCCATTCCGTCGAAAGCTGCAAATATGCCCCTCCTGTCAGCACAGGCAGGGTTTTATGCGCGGAATCGCAGGTCATTGCCGCGCCAAGGTCAACGGGATGTTCCGAAGGGGTCAAAAATTTCAGGTATGCCCCATGTGCGTTATCCACCAAAAGCGGCACGCCGGCAGCCCTGCAAACCTCCGCCAGCCTGCGGATATCCGGACGATAGCCCAGATAATCCGGCGCGGTGATATAAACCGCAATCGGTTTTTCCGCCAGCCCCGCAAGCCTTTTTTCCACCTGTTCCGGCGTAATCGGGCAGGTACAAAGCAGGCTTTCCTGCTCCGGAAGGAGCCATTCCACTTCCAAATCCAGCAGTGCGCAGGCATAATGAAAGGCTTTGTGCGCATTCCGTCCTGCCAGAACAGCAGGGCGTCCTTCCGTTTTTTTTGCTTTTGCCGACTGCAATGCAAGGAACAGCATGGCACGGATACACTGCGAAGAGCCTTCTGTTCCATAGACCGTTTTCCCCGCCCCGAAAAGCTGCCGCGCGTTTTTCTCACTCTCCGCAATTATGCCGTCCGGCTGGTATAGTTCATCTGCCCCTGCAATTTCCGTAATATCCAATGCTTCACAGCCCAAAAAAGCCGTACCCTTATGCCCCGGCATATGCAGCCTTGCAGCATCTTTTTTCCCGTATGCCTGCACAAAATCACAGATCGGCGTGCCTATCCTGCTCAAAGCCCTTCCTCGCTTTCGGCAATTTTCAGCATAATGGCACATTCCATGCGCTTTCTGAACAGTTCGCAGCCATACTCATATACGCCCTGAATGCTGCCCGAAGCATGATACGCATTTGCCGCACAGCCGCCGGAGCAGTACAATTTCGCCCAGCAGTCCTTGCATTCTTCTCTGGCATAAGCGTTGCAGCTTCTAAATTCCTCCTGCACCGCCTCATTTTTCACACCGTCCAGATATTTCCAAGGCTATACGCTTCGTCCCCAACAAACTGGTGGCAGGGGAACAGTTCCCCCCAGGGCGTCACCGCCATATATTCCGTGCCGGAGCCACAGCCGGAAATGCGCTTGTATACACAAGGCCCGTTCGTCAGGTCAAGCATATAATGGTAGAACGTAAACGGACGTCCTTCGCGTTTGCGTTTCAGCATTTCCTTTGCCAGTATTTCGTACTGCTCATACAATACGGGCAAATCCGCCTCCGTCAGCGCATAAGGGTCCTCCGGCGCACAGACCACAGGCTCCATGCTCAGCTCTGTAAAGCCCAAATCCGCCATGTGGAAAATATCGTTTGTAAAATCCGTATTGTTGTGGGTATATGTACCGCGGATGTAATAGCTTTTATCCCCCCGCGCCGCCGCAAATTTCTGGAATTTCGGCACAATCCTGTCATAGCTTCCGGCCCCTGCGAAGTCCTTCCGCAGATGGTCATGTACGTCCTTCCGCCCGTCCAGGCTCAGTACAACATTGTCCATCTCGCGGTTGGAAAACTCTATCACTTCATCATCTATCAAAATGCCGTTCGTTGTCAGCGTAAACCGGAAATTTTTGTTATGCATCTTTTCCTGTTCCCTTGCGTAGGCAACAATCTGCTTCACAACCTCCCAGTTCATCAGCGGTTCCCCGCCGAAAAAGTCAACCTCCAGATTTCTGCGGCTGCCGGAATGTGCAATCAGGAAGTCAATCGCCTGTTTCCCGACCTCAAAAGACATCAGCGCACGCTCCCCCTGATATTCCCCCTGGCTGGCGAAGCAGTAAGAGCAGTTCAGGTTGCAGGTGTGCGCAACATGCAGGCAAAGGGCTTTTATCACATTGCTTTTGTTCTTAAAATCCGCCGCAAGCGGCGCGAATGTATCCGGCGTAAAAAGCTGCCCCGCTTCTTTCAGCGCGGCGACATCTGCGATACATTCCCGAATCTCCGCCTCGTTTACATCCTCCCTGCCGCCGTATTTTCCCAGCATGGCGGCAGTGATTTCCTCCGCCGTATGGCTTTCATACATGGCAATTACGTCATACGCCACATCGTCTACGCAATGAATCGAGCCGCTGCATGTATCCAGAACGATGGAATACCCGTTCAGCTGATATTGATGCACCATAGTACCATTCTCCTTTATCTTTTTATCATAAGAAAAGAGCCTCCGCATGGAACATGCGCAAGCCCTTTTGTTTCCGCTTGACTTATGCCTGTTTATTTTCGCAGGGCTGGTTTGCCACGCCGCAGGATGTTTTGCATGCAGACTGGCAGGATGTCTGGCATTCGCCGCAGCCGCCGTGCTGTACGCTCCGGTTCAGGTCCCTTGTCGCAATCGTTTTGATTCTCGTCATATTCTTTCCCTCCTAACATGTATTCTGTTTGATAAATTACCTCAATCTGCTTTATGATACCATAAAAGGGAAAAAGAATCAACACCATTTGCGCAGCAGGCAGGAGGAATGCAAGCATAAAATGTGATGTAACATCCTCCTCAAGATTCAAGCGGGCAGTGTGTATTTTCTTAATCCTCATAATAATGCAACATATTCTGATAAATATTTCTGGTCTGCTCTTCATCTCCCCACGATAAAGGGTCATCTGCATAGCTTAATGTCCAAAATGGCTCTATATCCTGAATGTTCCCAGGAAGGGTTTCCCATAAGCTGTACATCCAGCCTGCAAAATATTTTATATCCGGACAATTTTCATAAACGGTCTTTAATTTGCTCATCAAAACCCTGCCAAACAGGTTGATGTTAAGATTATTGTACTCAATATGTGTCCTTACATATATTATCGCTTTTTTTATATCTGTTTCATATTCCAAGTAAAGCAGGTCATCAAACAAATTATCGTTTTCAGGGGTGCTGAGGAATAATTCATCAAGCCGTTTGTTGTACTCGTTTTCTGCTGCCAGCCCCTCATATAACAAAATTGCATAGACCAATAATTCCTCCATGATAACACCTCCATTCCTGATTTGCCATTGCAGTTCAGCCTTCGCTTACTGGCGAAAAATTAGAAATCAATCTCCGTTTCCAGAATAACCGGTTCGTCCTCATCGGCATCGCCGTCCTCCAGTCCTTCCGGCTCCTCAGAAGGCTCCCCTTCCGGTTCGTTTTTTTCTTCCGGCTCCTCCGGTGCAGGCTCCGCTTTTTCCGCAGCCTTTCTGCCCTTCGCCTTTCCTTTTTTCGCCGTTCCTTCCGTTTCCTTCGCCGCTTCTGCATCTTCCGCATTTTCCGCGCCTTCCGCCGCTCCTTCAGCCGGTTTTGCATCTAAAGATGGTAATCCGAAATGCTCACGCACCGCGTTATCTATTTCCTTGCAAACCTCAGGGTTATCCCGCAGGAACTGCTTCGCGTTTTCACGCCCCTGCCCGATGCGCGTTTCCTTATATGCATACCATGAGCCGCTTTTGCTCACAATATCCACTTCCGCCGCCAAATCCAGAATATCGCCTTCCATGGAAATGCCCTGCCCGTACACAATATCAAATTCCGCTGTTTTGAAGGGCGGCGCAACCTTATTTTTTGCAACCTTCAGTTTCGCGCGGCTGCCGATAATATCCGTCCCCGTTTTCAGCGGGTCGCCCTTGCGGATGTCAATACGCACAGACGCATAAAATTTCAGCGCCCGCCCGCCTGTTGTCGTTTCCGGGTTGCCGAACGACACGCCGATTTTTTCGCGCAGCTGGTTGATAAAAATAACGGTGCAGTTGGATTTTTTCACGATACCCGTCAGCTTCCGCAAAGCCTGGCTCATCAGCCTTGCCTGTAGACCCATATGGGAATCGCCCATTTCGCCCTCAATCTCCGCACGCGGCACAAGTGCTGCCACGGAGTCTACTACAACAATGTCAATCGCGCCGCTGCGGACCATCGTTTCCGCAATTTCCAGCGCCTGTTCGCCATCGTCCGGCTGAGAAATATACAGGTTGTCAATGTCCACTCCCAGCGCTTTGGCATATGTAGGGTCCATTGCATGCTCCGCGTCGATATAGCCCGCAATGCCCTTGCGTTTCTGCACCTCCGCAACGATATGCAGCGCAACCGTTGTTTTACCGGAGGATTCCGGTCCATAGATTTCGATGATCCTGCCCTTTGGCACGCCGCCCACGCCCAGCGCGATATCCAGACTTAAAGAGCCTGTCGGGATAACCTCCACGTTCATTTTCGCGTTCTGGTCACCCATTTTCATGACTGCACCCTTGCCGTACTGTTTTTCGATATAGCCCAATGCCGCTTCCAATGCCTTTTCCTTATCTTCAAATTTCGGCTCAAACTTTTGTGATTTGCCGGATTTCCCCGCCATGGTACCGCCGCCTTTCTTTTACTCGCTCATGGTTTTCTAAAACTTTTAAGACCCCGGGGCTCTGCCCCACCCCCCGCAAGGGCTTTCAGCCCTTGCCCCATCTGCAAACGCGCTGCTGCGCAGTTGAAAGCAGAGTTTAGGGTCAAGCCCTTTTCAAAGGGCTTGCAGGGTGCGGGACAGCGTCCCGCGGTTCTAACAATGCAATTATCTTTTCTCCGCCAGCAGTATCGCCAGAAATATCAGCGCGCACCCGCAGAGCCCGCGCGCTGAAAGCCTCTCGCCGTAAACCAGTGCCGATATGACTGCCGCGAATATGGATTCCGATGTAATGATGACCGCCGCTTTGCTCGGCGGCGTAATCCTCTGCCCAACGGACTGAAGTATAAAATACAACGCCGTACAGAATGCCCCCAGAAATATGACATTTCCTGCGGCAGGCAGCGTCAGCGGAGGTATAGCCTTCCCAGCCAGCAAAACGACAGCCGCCGCGATCGCCAATACCGCTATATTTTCCGCCAAAGCAATATGAATCGCGTCGCAGTCCTCCGTCAGGTTCCCCAGAAACGCCATTTGCAGAGAAAACGCCACTGCCGCACCCAGCGATAGCGCCGCGCCCAAATCTATCCTGAAATCTGCTGTCAGCGAAAGCATTGCCACGCCCACGCCCGTCATGCCTGCCGCAATAAAACAGTTCCTGTCAGGCCTTTTGCGGAAAATGCCCCAGCAGAGGAACGGCACAATGACCGCCGGAATATTCGACAGAAACGCATTGACCGACGGCGTGGTATATTGCAGGCCCATCGTCAGCAGCAGGAACATTGCCGCAAGCATCGCCCCCAGCACGCCGCCTGTTTTCCATTCCCGTTTTGTGATTTGGGGAATCTGCCGGAAATAGAACAGCCCCATGCCGCAGACCGCCACAAGAAACCGTCCAAATATGATGTGGTACGGGGAATATCCCCAGTCCAGCAGGTATTTCAGGCTGATGAAGCCCCCGCCGCCGATTGCCGCCGCCAGCAGGAGCAGCCAGTCGCCCTTATTCTTCATATTGCAGGGTCCTTCTCAGCCAGTCCAGCGCGGCATATGCCGCACGTTCGCGTATTTTGTTCCGTTTCCCTGCAAAACGCAGTTCCTTCACTTTTGTTTTCCCGTCAGCGTGCAGGGCAACATACACCAGCCCGACAGGTTTTTCCGGCGTGCCGCCGTCCGGCCCTGCTACGCCTGTCGTTGCGAGCCCGATTGCCGCGCCACTCGTCCGTGCAATGCCTTCTGCCATCTCCGCCGCCGTTTGCGGGCTGACTGCGCCGTATTTTTCCAGCGTTTCCGCCTTCACGCCCAGCCGCTTCATTTTTGCCTCGTTGGAATATGTCACACAGCCCTCCAGCAGTGCTTTTGAAATGCCCGCGTATTCTATCAGCGAGGACACGATCATGCCGCCGGTGCAGGATTCCGCCACAGCAAGCGTCTTGCCTTTTTCCAGCAGAAGCCCCGCCGTGACTGTTTCCATGTCCGTTTCTCCCTCCGCATAAACAGCGTGTCCCAGCCGCTCCCGCAAAGCCGCCGCAACAGGGTCAATCAGGCGGTTGGCTTCCTCCTCGTCCTTTGCCCGTGCCGTAATCCGCAGTATGGATTCCCCATCCTTGGCATAGGGGGCAATAGTCGGGTTGGTCTGCGCGTCAATCATATCCTTGACCGCTGTTTCCATCGCACTCTCTCCCACGCCCGCAACCCGCAGGATACGCGAAACAAACGTTGCTTCCTGCTTTTTCGCAAGGTAGGGCTTTACCTGATTCAAAAACATCGGTACGGTTTCTTTCGGCGGCCCCGGCAGCATCACAATCATTTTCTCGTCTTTCTCTATGATAATGCCCGGCGCAGTGCCGTTTTCATTATACAGCACAACGCCGTTTTTCTCCGGCACCATTGCCTGCTTTACGTTGTTTTCCGTCATTTCGCGCCCGATGCGCTTAAAGAATTTTTCTATCTGCGCCAATGCTTTTTCATCAAGCACGAGATTCTCCCCGAAATATTTCGCCGCCGTTTCCTTTGTCAGATCGTCCTCCGTAGGCCCAAGGCCGCCGGTGGTGATGATGAGGTCGGCGCGTGAAAACGCATGGAAAATGGTGTCCTCCAAACGCCCCGGGTTATCCCCCACGACCGTCTGATAGTATACCTCAATGCCCAGCGCAGCCAGCTCCTGTGCCAAAAACTGCGCATTCGTGTTCAGAATATCTCCCAGCAGCAGCTCCGTGCCTACCGCTAAAATTTCCGCTTTCATTGCAATCCTCCTTCTGGCAAACCGCCAATACAGTTCAAGGAAATGATATCATATCCCGCCGGCAAAATCCAGATTTATCTTTCGGATTTCCTCCGTTCTTTTCCATGCCCGAAATCCCCTGCAGCGCAAAAAAAGAAGGGCGGAACGCTCCGCCCGCCTTTCGCAGTGATTCAAATGTTTTATCCGCACAATATATTTCAGCGGTACTGTTCCGCCCAGTCCCTCAAGCTGCTTTCGTCTGCATTTGCGGAAAACACACGCCCATCCTTCCAGACCGCGTCAGGGCAGATTTTTGCCAAATCCTTTCCTGTGCTGCCCATGCCGCTCCCGCCCGATGTCGCAAGAGGAATGAGCGTCACTCCGCTGAAATCATACTGTTCCAGGAACGTATATAGGATAGTCGGGGCAGTGTACCACCAAATTGGAAAAGCAAGAAAAACCCTGCCGTACTGCTCCATGTGCGCCACGCCATTCGCAATGGCAGGGCGGAAAGCCTTATCTCCCATCTCCACACTGCTCCTGCTTTTTCTGTTCGTCCAGTCCAAATCCGCGCTTGTGTATGGCGTTTCCGGCTTTATTTCATGCAAATCCGCACCAATGGCTGCCGCAAGCCTTTCCGCCAGCTTTGCCGTTGTGCCGCTTGCGCTGAAAAATGCTACCAGTGTTTTTGTTTTCTCCATTTTCCCATTCCCCCATTCGGTTTTTCAGAATGATTCGTTTCCGGCGCTCTGCTTATGGAAGCGCATCATAATCCTCCACGCCCACAGGCTCACACCATTCGGTTGTCGTCCCCTTTCCGGGACACTCCACTGCCACATGCGAAAACCAGCTGTCCTTTGCCGCGCCATGCCAGTGCTTCACTCCGGCAGGAATCGTTACGGTATCGCCGGGGAAAAGCTCCCTTGCGTCCTTCCCCTGCTCCTGATACCAGCCCCTGCCGCCTGTACAGAGCAGAATCTGACCGCCGCCCTGCTCCGCGCAGTGGATATGCCAGTTATTCCGGCAGCCCGGCTCAAATGTCACGTTTGCCATAAATACAGTTTCTTTCGGGTCAGTCAGAGGCTTCAGATAGCTTTTGCCCACAAAATACTGCGCATACGCATCATTCGGTGCGCCTATGCCGAACAGTCCGCCGTCTGCCCCATCATCGTCCCGATAAACCTCCACCGCAATACGGAATGCCGCCCAGGCATTTGGCCAACCGGCGTAAAACGCCAGATGTGTCAATATCTCAGCCATTTCGCCCCTTGTCACGCCGTTATTCCTTGCATTTGCCACGTGGAACTGGAACGAGCTGTCCAGCAGCCCCTTGCTCACCAGTGCGGAAATGGTCAGGATAGACCTCATTTTCAAAGAAAGCTGTCCTTCCCGCGCCCACACCTCGCCAAAAAGCACATCGTCATTCAATGCCGCAAATTTCGGGGCAAATGTCCCTAAGCTGTCGCGCCCTGCCGTCTGTTTTACCATACTCTTCTCCTCCGTTCTGACTGCTGTTTTCCCCTGTTATGCAAGGGAAAATGTCATTTCCACATCTCCGCCGCCCAGTATGTCTTTCAGCTCCTGTGCAGCAATCCCGTCGATTTTGCCCAGACGGGTCAAATTCCATGAATTTGCGCCATAGTAAACCGTAATCTGGTTTCCCTGATACAATATGATATCGCCTGCCTGTGTATGTATCTGCTCATCGTTGGCGGGGAGGCTCCGCCCCAGCGCGCCGACCTTCTCCATGTTGGCATAATCGCTCATGGAAACCGTCAGAGGACCTTCCGCAAGCAGTTCCCGAAACGCCTGTGCCGAAGAATTATCCGCCAGAGAAGCAGTAAGTGTTCTTCCATTTACAGAAATGTTCAGCATGGCCGTTCCTCCTTCCCGCCCGGTTTCCGCCGTTTTCGGCAGATCCAGCTCACTTATCCAATCCTCCACCGTTTCGTAAGATGCGCCGCCCGAAAAACGCCTGCCCTCCAGCCAGTCCGCATCCGGCGCAAGGGAATGGAGATTTTTCGCGCTGGAGCCGATGGGGCTGCTGCCGGAGGTACAAAAAGGCACAATCGTTTTGCCGCTGAAATCGTAGCTTTCCAGAAATGTACTGATAATTCTTGGTGCTTGTCCGTGCCAGATGGGATAGCCCAGAAATACAACATCATACTGCTCCATATCTTCCACAGAACCCGTAATTGCAGGGCGCGCGGCGGCATTTGCCTGTTCGCGGTTCGCGCGGCTGGAATCGTCCGTATAGTCCAGATCCGCGGCCGTATAAGCCGTTTCCGGCGTAATGCAGTAAAGCTCCGCGCTTAAAATTGCCTGTAAATGCTCTGCAATGCCCTCTGTATTTCCGGTATTGGAAAAATACACTGCCAGAACGCGGCTTTCCTCCGCCTGAGCCGGCGTTTCCGGCTGTTCTCCAGCCAGCGCGCACGCCATCAGGGCTGCCGCTGCCTGTGCGCGGGTCGCCGGGGCAGATGTCTCGCTGAAACCGGAAATCCCCTTCGTCACAGGCGCATCGCTATACCATTGGAAAATCAATGCAAGCTGTTCCTGTGTAACAGGGTCGTTCACGCCGAAAAACCCGTTGCCGTATCCGCTGACCAGCCCCTGCCGCGCCGCCCAGATTACCGCAGGGCTGTACCATTTTCCCTCATCTGTGTCAGAAAAATCGTCATCTCCTGTTACGGCGGGGCTGCCTTCCATGCGGTAAAGCACCGTTACCAGCTGCGCACGTGTCAGCGTCCCCTCCGGCGCAAAGCTGGAAGCGGCAACGCCGCTCATCAGTTCCCTTTCCTCGCAGTATTGTACCGCCTCCGCATACCATGCTTCTGCATCTACATCAGAAAAGCCTGTATCCCTGTCCGCTCCAAACGCCAAAACCGCTAAAACGGACGCCAGCAAAAGTGTCAGTATCGCTGTACCAAATCGTTTGAAATCCCACATTGTTCTCATCTCCTGTCTATCGTTTTCCATAAATTATAAATCCACAAAATATAAATATCAAATATCTATATTAAATAGTTTTCCATATTTTTTGAGAATGGAAAATGCCACCCATATGCCCAAACACTGCAAGAATCCCGTAGCCGTTTCCACACATAAAAACTGGAAAAACTTATATTTTTTTCATTTTCCGCTTGTCCTCTCATTTTGATTGTGCTATAATACCTTTCGGAAGCATAGCTCAGCTGGGATGAGCGTTCGCCTCACACGCGAGAGGTCACGGGTTCGAGCCCCGTTGCTTCCATTGTGAAATCTGTTTGGGGGTATAGCTCAGTTGGGAGAGCGATGCGTTCGCAACGCATAGGTCACGAGTTCGAGTCTCGTTATCTCCACTTGGTCAAAAGTCCGGTTTTCCTTGGAAAATCGGGCTTTTTATACTTTTTTCAAATAATCCCTTCTCCACACCGGATACCCATACCGATAAAATCAAAAATCTGATTGAAACACAAAATTAAAAAACCGGAGAGAAACCCTCTCCGGTTTTTATCCATCCCGGCAGCGGCAATATCAATATTTTTATTTCCGCTTACCACATATCACAGCATTACCCCGCCCCAAATCCTTGTATGCGTCATAGCAAGAACCGTTTCAGTCGGAACGCCGGAAATATGGCTGCCGAAAATTTCTGCAAGCCTTCCGCCCTCCATCATCTCAGCAAGACGGAATTTTGCCTCCTCAGCAGCGGCAATCGCATCCTCATCTATTTTTTCTTCCAGATGCTCCTGCGCCAGCCAGCGCATAAAATCCGCCCGCTTTGCCATGCGGAGGCGGTACGCCTGCACCATTTCATCTCCGCTTTTGGAAAAAGTTCCGCCGGAACGGGACGCACAGGCATTGCAGATATTTCCATCTGCACCAATCGCAACAGCCTGTGACAAACCGACCGAACTGCCCGGCATAACAGCCTCATTCCGCGCCGCATCAAAAGCAAACCATGCGTCTATTTTCGCATATATCTCCTTCGCGTATTCCGGTTCCCGCTCCATGCGCGCCTGCACGTCAGGGTGGATTACCACAGCCTTGCTCCCCGGCGGAACATTGCCCAGCGCGTGGATTTCCTTGGGAGCAATAAATTTGCCGTCTTTCGAGCCATAAAACGGATTCTCTCCGGAAGGCTCCCAGTTCTCCAGCGTTTCCTTCGCCGCATCACCGGACTGATACAGCAAATAATGCGGATAATCGTTCCTCGTTTTCCAATAACTGCTGCTGGCGTCAAAAACATGATACACAAGGTTTGGATATTTTGTTTTCAGCATGGTTTCCAGCGACGTACTTTCTGCCTGCGCCGCCCCTTCCGTCTGAATCTGCCCGGCAGAACGCAGCTCCATCATCAGCTTTGCCGGCAGAAATTCCTCGCCCGCACCACTGTTCCTGCTGGCAGACGGCATTTCGGCAGCTTTTTTCTCAGTCTGCCCTGCCGCATCCAGAAAACTGCTTGCCCGCAGCCCCTTTGTTTTGTGACGTTCTGCGGAAAGGGCAATCCCTTTTGCTCCATAATTCGCCTGAATCGTATTGCTCAAAATCCTTCACTCCTTCCTCATATGCCCAAACACATCTGTACTTTCAGTATAGCACAGCGTGCTATGAATTACCATTTTTTTCTATTTTCAAAATTTATTATTCCGTTCAGAATTCGTCCAGCACTCCCCCTGAAATTTCAGCAATATCATCAAAAGCAATACTGTACCCATCTTCCAGGATCAGCACACCGTCATAAGGCTTTATTTTTTTGAGCCTGCCGGAAACCGTCACATACTCTCCGCCTTCTTTTCTGGCGTCCGGCCGGAAATATGTAACCGCAATTTCCGGCTGACCGCCCTGCCATTCCTGCAATATACGCAATTTCCTGTCCAGGATATCTCTGCCATATTCGCCCAGTTCCCTTTTTGCCTCCGTTGGACGCGTTGCCTCCCTTACCGCCGCGCTGTGCCCTGTCAATGCGGCAAACGGGGAAAACTGTGCCGCCCTGTTCGCAACAGGCATTTGTGGGTAAACCTCAGAAACATGGCGCGGAAGATTGATAATATCCGCATATGGATTTTCTTTTTCCTGCTTTTTCATATCTGCACGTCCTTTCATGCCCTGTGCCCGCCGATTTGCTGGTTGCGTCCCTTTGCCGTTGCGCCGTCCTCCAGGCTGCTGGCCCGCAGTACGGCATTTTTCCCGTATTTCTGCCGGATGTGCAGCATAGCAAGCTGCGCCTGCCGTTCGCGTTCCAGCATGGCATCGGCTTCTTTTGCCTTCTCCCGTTCCGCGTCATAATCCGTAAACAAATCAAGCTGTTGAAAGCTGCTCTGTTCCTTCATGTCCTGCTCCAAAATTACATAGCCAGCCTCAATAGTGACCCGCCGAATTAACAGAATTTTATCAACCGTCCGTTCGTAAATTTCCATCGCCGCCTCTGTAATGAGCTTGGATGATGACGTATACCTGCCGATATTTGCAGTGCCATGCGCATGCTCCGGCACCTTCCTGCCGTAAAAATCAGTTTTCACCTTTCCGCGGTACTGCTTCCTTACTGCGGCATTTTCCAGATTTGCCCTGTCAAAGCCGATTGTCAGAGTAATCTGGTTCGTCACAAGCCCTTTTTCCAGCAGTCCAAAAGCAAGCATATCTGCCATCTCTTTTACGACCAGCTTCGCCTGTTCATATTCATACGGGCTTTGCAGAACCTGTCCGGAACATATGCTGTTGTGGCGCGGCTTATACGCTTTCACGTCTGCAATCGTGCAGGGCTCCCAGCCCCAGGCATGGTCAATGAGCAGTTCCGCATTCACCCCAAACAGCTTATAAAGCAGTTTTTCATTGTGGAAATCATTTGCCCTGCCGTAGGAACACCGCGCGATATCCCCCATAGTATACAGCCCATGTTCCTCCAGTTTTTTGGCATACCCCCTGCCGACCCGCCAGAAATCCGTAAGCGGGCGGTGGTCCCAAAGCATATGGCGGTAACGCGTTTCGTCCAGTTCCGCAATCCGCGTGCCGTTTTCGTCCGGTTCGGCGTGCTTAGCCACAATGTCCATTGCAACCTTGCAAAGGTACAAATTTGTGCCGATGCCGACGGTCGTTGTAATGCCTGTTGTTTTCAGAACATCAAGAACAATCGTTCCGGCAAGCTCGCGCGGCGTCTGCCTGTAAAAATCAAGATAATCCGTCACATCTATAAACACCTCGTCAATCGAGTAAATATGGATATCCTTTGGCTCGACATATTTCAGGTAAACCTTGTAAATGTCGGTGTTGCAAGCAATGTAGTGCGCCATACGAGGGACAGCGATAATATAATCCAACTCCAGCTCAGGCGATTCCGCCAATGCGTTCCTGTCGCAGGATTTCCCCTTGAAAACATGATTCGGGGCATGGCGCAGACGTTCCCTGTTGATTTCCTGCACCCTCCGCACCACCTCAAACAGACGCGGCCGCCCCGGTATGCCGTGGGCTTTCAAAGAGGGCGAGACAGCAAGACAAATGGTTTTGTCTGTACGGCTCTCATCTGCAACAACAAGATTTGTCGTCATAGGGTCAAGCCCCCGTTCCAGACATTCCACCGAAGCATAAAAAGATTTGCAGTCAATCGCGATATAAAAGCGTTTTTTTCCGTCCATACAAATCCCCTCTCTCAGAAAATCCAACCGCAAACAAAGAACGTTTATTCGTATATATTTTAATTTTATTTTTTCTGTTCGTCAATAGAAAATTGAAAGGAAATATATGTTTTTGCAAAAATGTGTATGCTTTTTTATGCTATCAATATTCCTCTAAATACGGACAAAAAAGGACCGGAATCTTTTGGATTCCGGCCCCGCCGTATGCGGATAATTTTTCCGCATATGAGTTTTGCTTACATTTCTTTATTACCTTTTCCCAGCTTGGCAAGAAGCATTCCGCAAATGCAAAGAGCTGCTGCGGCAAGTGGGAATACAGGTGCGTCGCCTGTCCTGGGAACGTCGCCCATAGGTACCTCGGGGTCGTCAATTTCAACTTCCTCGGGTGTATCCGCAAGGGGAACGTCTTCCTCAGGAATGTCCACAAACGGCTCCTCCGGCATATTCGACAGAGGAACTTCCGGTTCAGGAACATCTACATCAGGGTCGCGGTCAGGCTCGTCTGGTGTTGTAGGTCTGTCCGGCTCTTCCGGTGTAGGCGGCGGCGTAGGTTCTTCCGGTGTTGTTGTAGGAATTTTAACCTTCGCATTTGTAAATTCTACCGAAACCTTCAGTCCATCTTCGGATTTCTGTGTTTCAAGGAATTTATCAAATTTGCCCAAAGCCGCCTTGTCTTCATCAGACATCGCGTTGTAATCCTCTTCGTTCATGATGATATAAACATTTGTATCACGCTCATACCCTTCGGGAGCAACTGTTTCCTGAAGATAATACACAATGTCTTTCATCATAGCGTAGTTGATATCCAGCTTGCCGTCTTTCGTCCAAACTGTGCTTTCAGTCGGAACGAACGTATAGCTGTTTGTTTCCGCGTCATAGGAGCAGTACATCTTAACGTCGCTGACTGTACCGTCATCGCTCTTTACCTTGTCGATGTAGTACACCTGAAAACCTGTTTCGCTGTCTGTAATGGCTTCGCCTGTTTCCTCATCCGTTTTGGTCAGAGAGAAATCAATGTCCATCTGTTCCAGCTTGATGGAATTGTACCAAGGCCACTTTGTAAGCTGCCAGCCATTGCCTGACAGTTCACCGTCAATGTTCAGGGCCATCATAAAGGATGCCCATGTCGCCTGGTCAGCGGTCAGTCCTTCCTTGAGCAGTTCCTGGAAATACTTGTCGGTCGTTTCCCAGATTTCCTTATGCGCCATGTAATAATACAACGCATTTTTCAAGCCATCATCTGTCCATTCATCATTGTCATACTCGAAGCGTCCGTTTGTTTCTGTCATCTCGCCCAGAAGCTTTTCAATATCGGCTTTATCTCCATAAGCGAAAGAAAATAAGGCCTGATAAAAATTGTCATACCTATGGCTTGCGCTGAGTATTGCGCTTAACTTTGTCCCGTCAAACGTACATGGTCTATCCATTTTTGTGGCTGTCGCATCCGCTCTGGCAAGGGCATTCTTTTCAAACAATTCACTTAAACTACTATATTTAATATTATCGTTGCCATAATAGTTTAAGATATAGTCTGTAACGCATTGAGATAAATCGCCACCTTCTGTATAACCCAGTGCCGCAAGAACTTTTTCCACCGCTTCATTGCCACCCCAATGCTCTTTTCCCGAAACCTCTTCCAACATATCCGTTAACTCGGTATTCAGGGAAATAGCTGCTGGGTCTACACCGCAGCTCTCATATAATTCGCGTAAAGGCGCAAAATTCAAGCTGATATTCACAGTTTCTTCTTTCGTAACATGGTTATCTTTAAGCTCTTGCCCATCAAACCCTATTACACCGCTGTTTTGCTGCCCAAAATCAGGCGTTGCCAGCGTAAAGCTGCCTTCCTGATATTTGTACGTATGGTTGGAGCTGCTGGAAAGGAAAATCATGAACTTCCGAATATCGCCCGGTTCAAGTACATCTGCGTTTAAGCGGCGGTTATAGTCAATCAAGTCTTTCTGGTATTCAGCATATGCTGCTTCATACTCAGCCAGCTTACCCAAATATTCCTGATATTCGGGAGAATCCTTATCGACCTCCGCAACATCCGGCTTTACAGGGATTGCAGCTTGCGCATCCGATGGAATGCCATAAAATCCTTTGTATGGGTTTGTATTAAACTCTTTGACAACTTCCTCCATAGTGTGTTCAGATGCCCACCCCGGACGATTCATTTTGTCAACCATCTCACAAACCCATGGATAATCTTTTTCATCCCAGTCTTTCTTTTCCTTCTCATAAGCATCCAGCTTCGCCTGGTCTTCCGCAGACAGCCCCGGCTCATCGAAGTCTTTTACTGGTTCTTTCGGCTTTTCTGCACTTTGCGCATACTCGTTCAACAGTTTCAGCGCATGTGTCATATCAATGACCTGGTCGCCTTCCGCGTCAGAATCGATGTTAAATGTCAGTTTGTAAACATCATTTTCTTTATCGTAGAAGATTTCCCAGTTTTTGCCGCTCTCAGGCGTGCTGCCTTCTGTCTGGTCTTCGGTAGTTCCCGTGCCGACAGAAACCGTGTCAGACTGTTCCGGACGCTCGGTCTGTGCCAGATTGAACGTGCCGTCCTGTCCCGCCGCGTCATCTTCTGCCGCTTCGGGCGTTTCTTCCTCATTCTGCTCAGCCTGTATGTCTGCATCGTTTTCATCCGTGCCATCTGTTTCATCGTCGGAATCAACTGCCGGCAGTGCAGAACTTTCAGAATCTTCCGCATCCTCAGAAGCACCTACTGCCGGCGTGCCGTTTTCAGACTCTTCCGTATCATCGGAAGAATCCGCCGGAGCTGTGCTGTCTTCTGCATTTCCCGCATCGCCGGAAGGTGCATCTGCCGAAGGCGCACTGCTTTCCTGCTGCGCTACAGCTGTATCAGAAGAGGATACCTGAGGAGCATCACTGCTTACATTGACCACGCTGACGGTTACGTCGCCGCCCGCACCGGCCTCTGTTTCCTCTGCAAACGCTGTGACCTGCAGCATCCCCAAACACATGGACAGCGTCAGGAGCCACGCAAACCCGCGTCTGAATATTTTAGAATTTTTCATAAATAAGTCTTCCCTTCTTTGCCCATTTTTGGACGCAAAGAATTCGGTAACCGAACGAGCATAGCGCAAATGCGCCTTAGCCTCTGGCTTTGCCGCCCCGCCGTTTCCGACGGTTTGCCGAATTGCAGCCGAACGAGCGTAATGCGGTTGCCCCGCACCCCAGCCTCTGGCTTTGCGTCCCACTGTTTCCAATGGTTTGCCGCGCGTTCCTATTCCTCCCGCTGACAGGAACGCCGCTGACAGCGGGAACAGCCCCATGGCGGAATCGCCTCCACCATACATACTCCCTCCCCTCTTTATGAAGACAGCTTTCTGTAAACACCGTTTTTCATGTGTCTTTATTTTCTGCTCCTCTGCAATTTCAGTATATTCGCATAAAAATTCATTGTGAAGCCCACGCCCTGCCTGCGTGCCCTGTCAAATCCAGCTTTTTTCTTAAAAATCCCATGATAGGTATAGCCTCTATGCCTCCAAAAATCTTCATGAAGACAAAACGACCCTATATCTGTAAAATCGTACAAAAACCAGTTATTTTAATGTTATATTTTTTTGAACGTAATAAATAAAATGAGATTTTTGAAAAAATGAATATTATTTTGTCTGAAAAGATAAGTTTATCGAAAAGTATACTTTTT
>ERZ777306.1148-NODE-1148-length-44914-cov-5.939477_pt1 | contig 44914 bp, 40 predicted proteins | sample MGYA00374966_ERZ777306 | MGnify/ENA primary metagenome ERZ777306 (study PRJEB29329, sample SAMN06343882) | mouse gut metagenome | isolation source: Mouse cecum | place: Austria: Vienna | collected 2014-11-15 ... | reverse complement strand
TCTTTCCCCTGCTGTTGGCCCGATACGCTTGGAAGCTTTATCTGGATGCTCAGAAGCAGCAGATGCGGCTGATTCAAGCCATTATATCCGCCATGGAGGCCAAGGACGAATACACTGAGGGCCATTCCCGCCGGGTGCATGATTATGCGCTGCAAATCGGCCAGGCTATGGGGATGAAGGGCAAGGCGCTGGAAACCCTGGGTGTGGGTGCGCTGCTGCACGACGTGGGCAAGATCGGCATTGACGACAGCATCCTGTGCAAGCCAGGCCGGCTGGATGATGAGGAATGGCAAATCATGCGCAGTCATCCGGAAATCGGCGTGCGCATTGTGAAGGACTTGGGTTTTCCGGCGGAGGTGCTGGAGATCATCCGCAGCCATCATCAGCGGTATGACGGCGGCGGCTATCCGCCCATGGAGGCAGGCGGCACGCCCGGCATGTATACCATGATTATGGCCGTTGCTGATGCGTATGACGCCATGACCAGTGACCGCGCGTACCGCAAGCACTTTTCCCAGGAAAAGGCTGTGGGTATTTTGGAGGAGGGCAGCGGAACGCAGTTCCATCCGGCGGTGGTGGAGGCCTTTGTGCGTGCCCTGGAGGAAAAAAAGGCATGATACTGGTTTGGGTGCTGGCGGCGGCCGTCCTGGCGGGCTACCTGCGGGGCGGTCGGCTGGGCCGCTATCTGGATCATCCCCTGTGCTGGCTGGGTTTGCCCATCGCGGCCTTCCTGCTGGAACTATCCCTGCCGCTGTGGCAGCGCCTGCCCGTGCCGGAGCCGGTGTGGCTGGCGGCGGAGGTGCTGGCCCAGTATGCTCTGCTGATTTTATTTTGCTATCTGAACCGGGGGCATGGCTGGGCCGTGGGGCTGATGGCGCTGGGCATGGTGTGCAACCTGGCGGCCATGGGCGCCAACGGCTTTCGGATGCCGGTTTCCCCGGCGGTGTTTGAGCATCCGGCCTTCGCGCCCTTTCTGGATCTGATGAAGGCGGGGCAGTTGCCGGAATATGTGCTGGTTGGCTATGACGCGCCGCTGTGGTTCCTGGGGGATGTGCTGCCCATCACCGTGGGCGATCCCGGCATGGCCAGCGTGGGCGACTGCCTGCTGGGGGTCGGTGTGTTCCTGCTGATGCAGCGCCTGATGGGGACGGGGCGGAAGGCGAAGCGTATCGCTACCGGGGCACAGAAGCAAAAGGAATAAAGCGCCGGAACAGACTTGCGCTGCAAAAATCAAGGGCAAGACAAGCGTTGATGGTTTGTCTTGCCCTTTGGCATAGCTGGTCTCATGGGAGCCTTCCGCAGGCAATGCCAAACCTTCTGGTTTGAGACATTGGATGCGAAATTACTCGGCGGAAAAGTCCGGTGCATCGGGAACGCCCCATTCGGAGAAATCTTGGTGACGCACGCTCTGACCTAGGGTTTCGGCGATCTCCCACACGGGTGCTTCCGAACCGAACGCTTTGTCTGCGCCGGTGAAAATGCTGATCTTGTAAAGCAGGCCGTCCAGCCCGGTCAGGGCAATGCCGTAGAGCTCGCTGTAGGTACTGGGGCGGGTGTTGCGGTAGACCAGGATTTCGGTTTCGCCGTCCATGCGTGTCGAAGTCTCGGCGGTGCTTTCTTGCTGGATCATCGCCTTGAAATCCTCATAGCGCAATTCGTCCGCCTGGAATACGCGCAATTACATGGAGAAATCGGCATTGCCGCCCGTGAGGACATAGCCCTGGGCAATCTCCGAAGCGCTGATGTCAAAACCCATGTAGTCGTTGGGCACGGCAAAGGTGATGCCGCCGTAGATGTAGCCGATATAGCTCCAGTCTTCATTGTCCGGCAGGGGCGCCTGGGCTTGCGCCAAAGCGCAGGGCAGCCAAAGCATCAAGGCAGCAATGAGCGCGAGGATGAACCGTTTTGCCACGGTTATCGCTCCTCCTTGAATGACGTACCGAAGGGCCGATTCTATGATATAGCAAAACCTGCCGCAAAGCAAGTACTTTCCAGCGGACCAAAGGGTCAACAAAGATCGGGTGCTTGCGCTTGAACGGGGAAATAGTAGTCCATCTGCTCATATCCCATTACTTTTCGCGCCAGCGGTGATGTGATGATGTTCCCCAATTCTGGGCGTGACGGATCAGGCTCCAGGCTGTTTGCACTGAGAAACTGGTTAATTTCCGACTTCATGAGTTCCCTGTCGGTTTTCTGGTCGATGTCAGTCGCGACAGCATAAAGCCCTCCTTGGAAATCGATGATCTCATATTCCGGGGGAACCACCATGCCTTCTTCCAGCATATACAGCCAAATAAAGCCGTCACCTGCCCAGAAAAGAAAGTTTTATTTCAACATATACTGCTTTTGCAAGGAAAACCATGTTTCAAATTGATTGAAGTGATGTTCCCCAAACATCCCTACGCCCGAAGAAACCATTTTGCAGCTCGGCATCTCATAAATCCTTACGTTTTGCATGGAATCCTCCAAACCTCCTGATGGCTTGCTCCGCTGATTATAAAGCAGCGCCCGCTGAAAGGCAACGGCTTTTCAGCGGGCGCGGGTATGCTTGAATGAAGACGTGGAAACAGCTTGCCTGACCTGCCTCAGCAATCCTTCCCGTAGACCACCCACTGGCGCAGAGCCGGGAAGGCCGAGGGGTTGTCGCATTTGATGAGTCGGGTCAGCTTCATCCAGCGGACGTGATGGGTGTCCAGGGGAATGCGCTGGGGCCCGTCGATGCCTTGCAGGGGGAAGGTGTAGCTCGCGCCGTCGGACAGTACCACCGTTGCTTCGATCCAGTAGGCGTCGTGGGGAAAGTCGGCCCGCAGATAAAGCTCCATGGCGTCCACCATGACCTCCCGACCGAAGTCTAGGGTAATTTCCGCGTCGGTCCGGGCGCCGATGCCCCAGCTGCCGTAGGGCCATTGACCGTGGCCGTCCGCCACATGCACGCCGTCCAGCACGTTCCGGGCGGCGAAGACGCTTTCATTGCGGGTTTCCACGTTGGCGGTGGCATGGGGATAGGCCGTTACGCTGCCCCGCTGATCCGCGGGGTTTTCGGCCAGGTTGCGGTATTCGTTGCTGTTGTCCGGGCGGATGGCCAGGACGTGCCCTTCGCCCTGGAAGGCGCCGGGGGCGTAGACGGCCAGGCCGTCACCGGTCAGGGGAGGCCGGTAGGTAAAGCCGCTGCCGGGCAGGAAGACCCGGGCAGGCTGAACGGCCTGATCCACCTGAACCACGGCCCGGCGGCTGTCACAGGTGAACTCAATGCGGTCGCCGTCGCGGTAGACGCCCGGGTAGAAAAGGGCGACCTCGCCGGGGGCTTCCCTGCGGGCAAGCTGCTCTTCCCCGCGCCAGATGGTGATGCTGCTCATGGGTCTTCCTCCTCACTTGCTCAGCCACAGCCCCGCGTCGGTACCGCGCAGCTTGCAGATGGCCTCCACAAAGAAGTAATCGCCGTAGACGATGTTCACATGGCGGCCTGCGCCGTCATCGTGATAGGAGGCGGTGCACTTTTGCAGGATGCCGGGGTTGTCCGGAGACCAGTCAGCGCAAAGCGCATCCAGGGCGTGAAGCATCCGCAGGGCCGCGTCGCGGTAGCGGGCGGTGGCTTCGGCGTCCGCCAGCTTGGCCAGCTCCAGCAGGCCGCAGGCGGCGCAGGCGGCGGCGATGTTGTCGATGCGCTCCTCGTCCTTGGGCTGGCGGAAGTCGCAGTCCGTCAGGCCGTCGGGGCGAATGTTGGCGATGAAATAGTCCGCGATCCGCCGGGCGGTATCCAGGTAGCGTTTTTCACCCAGATTCAGGTAGCTCAGGGTGAGGCCGTACAGCCCCCATGCCTGCCCCCGGCTCCAGCTGGAACCGGCGCAGTAGCCTTGTCCGCCTGGCTTGTCAAGGGTTTTGCCCGTTTCGGGATCGAAAATGACGATGTGGTTGCAGCTGCCGTCCTCCCGGACAAACTCGCGGATGGCGGTGTCGGCATGGATGCGGGCGATGGCGGCAAAGCGGGGATCGCCGGTCTGGACGGTGGCCCAGTGCAGAAGGGTCAGGTTCATCATGCAGTCGATGATGGCCCAGCCGGGACGATTGCTGTTCCAGGCGGAAATGAATCCGGAAGGGTTGAAGCGACCGGCCAGGAGGGTGGCGGCATGGAGGGTGTCCCGCCGCGCGTCCGCGTCGTTCAGGAGCCGCCAGTGAGCACCGCAGGATAAAAGGTACATGAAGCCCACATCATGGTTCAGCAGCTCAAAGGTGCGGAACTCCGCCGTCAGCAGTTCTTCCACGCGGATGGCCTCGGCCTTGAACAGGTCGCTGCCCGTGGCGTGGTACAGCTGCCACATCAGCCCGGGCCAGAAGCCGCCCGTCCACCAGCTGTTGCCGTCGAAGGGCGCGCCCTCCCAGTGGTCGCCTACGCCCATGTAGGGGATGATCCCCTGCCGCTGGGCCAGGGGAACGGAATGCTCGTGCTTTGCGACGATCTTCGCAAAGGTCTGGTCAAGCCATGTCTGCATAGCGCTTTACCTCCGCAGGGGGATTGTTCCAGCCGTCAGGGGCCGTGTTGCTGCCGAAGACCGCGCAGCACAGTACGCTGTCGCCGGCGGGCAGCCGGGCCGTCAGGGTGGGAATCAGGGTTCGGGAAGCCATCAGGTTGGTGTTGGGCTCAGGGATGACGACGACGCCCTCCTCGTAGCCGCTCAGAGCCAGAATGCCGCTGACGCCCCAGGGCGTGAGAACCGCCGCCTGCCGGGTATCGGCCTGCTGGGCGGCGCTTTGTCCCGTCGCTCCGTCCCGGGCGATGGCGAAGCCGCCTTCCGCCGCGTACAGGAACCGGTCGGAATGGATGCGATGGACGCGGACGTGCCATTCGCCCATGGGGATGACCTCGGTTTTCACTGTGACGCCCGCGAAGGGATGCCAGGTAGAACAGACGTGATCCTCGGTGAGGACGAAATCCTCGTCGCAGCCATAGCGGGGATGGAAGGTCACGCCGTCCTCGCTCAGGGCCAGCATGCTGTCGAAGGCGCCGTCCTTGAGGAGCTTCTGCGCCTTGGGGACGCTGAAGCCGAAGATGGTGGAATAGACGAATTTCTCGTACTTGGCCTCATCGTGGGAATGCTCGTGGGCTTTGTTTCCTGCTTCATAGGCCAGCACATGGCGGCCGTCATCGCTGCGGGTGACGAGCATCCGGGCGTGAGGCTGCAGGCTGACGGCGGGGGTGGCAGGCTGACGCTCCTCCGCCTGCCAGAAGGGATGGCTTTCCGGCAGGGCCAGGCACAGGAAGGCCTTCATGGCCCAGTAGGGGGAGCCGGGGGCGTTATAGCCCTCCGCCATGAGCAGATTGGGGTAGTTGTAGCCGATGGTCAGTACGCCGTCCCGGGTAAAAATCTTTTTCTGGAACCAGCGGCGCATGTTGCCCAGCAGCAGCCACTTCATCGCCCCGTAGTCCATGCCCGCCGTTTCGCCCTCCGCCAAGGCCAGCGCGGCGTAGAAAGCGCCCTGGGCGAAGCGATAGGTGAGGCTGCGGCCATAGGGAAGGGCCTCGGCGGTGCTGTCGAACCAGCAGGCGAAGTCTGTGGACATCAGCTTGCCCCGGCGGAGGTATTCCGCCGCCCGGTCAGGGTCGATGCCCTTCATGGCGTAGGCGTAGACCAGGCCATAGTAGTGGAAGGCCCACATGGTATAGTATTCACGCTGGTTGTAATAGTCGAAATACCAGCCGTCGCCCTCATAGTGCTCCTCGATCATCTGCAGGTCAAGGGCCATGCGCTCCTTGGGCCAGGGCAGACCGCACTTCTGGAAGCCCACATTCACCAGCACCCGGAAGAACGTCCAGTTGTTCTTGGGCATGTCATGGTGGTTGATCTGATCCAGCCAGCGGTAGAGGTTGTTCTGCGCCTCCTGGGGCAGGCCGAAGAAGAAGGTATCCGGGGCCAGGAACATGCCCATGCCGAAGACGGCCATCTCCACCAGGCGCTGGTCATAATCCTCGACCAGGCCCCAGTATTCGGGGTGGTTGGGGTCCGTGCCATGGATGATGCCCTCCCGCCACAGCGCCCAAATGGGCTTCACGGCCTCGCAGCCGCCGGCCAGCATGGGGACGATGGCCCACAGCGGCCGGGCGAAGGCCTCCATTTCCGCGATGGCGTCAGGGTAAACCGCGCCTGTATCGCCCAGGTGCAGCCGGGCCTTGCCCTCGCTGAGCAGAGGGACCAGCGGCTCAATCAGCTCAAGGGCGGCCCGCTCCACGTCGGCGCGGGTACGCAGGGGATTGTGTTGAACAGCATTGCCCATGAAAAAATCAACTCCCTTGGTGATATTCAAAAAGGAAGGTCATCCGATGCGCCGCGGCTTCAGGCGCGGACAGGCTCACGCGCCACAGACTGCCGGGAAAGCTGCGGGCCATGCGGGCGTCTGTTACGGGCAGCTCCTCAGCCTGGAGGGCCAGCTTGTCCGGCAGGCGCAGGCAAAGACGGCCGAAGCGCAGGAGGCCGTCCTCCGCCGTGGGCCGATGGCGCAGCAGAAATACCCAGACCACATCCCGGGGACAGTCCAGGGTCAGGTCATCGGTGAGACGAAGATAGTCGGCGGTCATGCGCAGGGTGCGCCGGAGGGCCGCGACTCCCGCTTCCTGCGGGTAGGCGGCGGCCAGGGACATCGAAATTCCCCGGTCATCCGCCTGGACGTCCCGGGCCTCGTAGCAGCGCCCGGCCTGCTGCTCCACACCGCCGATCAGCGGCAGGTTGTGGCAGCTGCCTCGGGTGTTCCACAGCGTATAGCGCTCGGGCCCGAAGGTCTTGGCGGTATAGATCATGTTGCCCGCATCCACCACATGGGGCTCGCCGTCAGCGTAAAGGATGAAGGAACCCACATCGTTGTGGTTGTGGCTTTCGGCGTTATGGCCTCCCTTGACGGCGGCGTACAGATGCTCCTCCCGCCAGCCGAAAACCTGCAGCCGAGGCAGGGCGACAGCCGAGGGCTGAACGGACATGGGCCGAAGGGTTCTTTCCGTTTCCGGCGGCGGCTGAAACAGGCTGAACAAGACCCGGTTCATCTGCGGGGTGTCCTGGGGGCGAATTGAATGTCGCTGGGCGTGGATGCGGCTTCCCAGGGTCATCAGGGCGGCGTTGTCCGTGCGAAGGCCATAGCGATACAGGCGCTCGCCATCCAGCAGGGGCTGAGCGTCGCAGTCCGCAAAGTTCCAGAACCAGGGGCCGTCAATATGGGCCTTCACCGGGAAATCTCCGATGGCACGGATGAGCGGGTCATGGTAGAAGTCCGCCTGACCGCCGGTGGCCGTCCTCAGGCTTTCCAGGAAGTCCAGCAGGGAACCGCCTGCCATGTTCCAGTAGGCCACGCCCTCGTCGCAGCCGCCGTCCTGGGGCTGATCCGCCAGGTAGCGATCCAGCATCGCCATGGCACGGGGGTAGGCCGCCTTCAGCTGGGCGTCCGTTCCCAGGAGCAGCATGGCGTCCATGACGTTGGACAGAATCCAGGGCGTCCAGTTGTTCAGCGGACGGGGGGTGAAGCCCATCCACCACATGTCGTTCCGATTCATGAACGGGACGAAAATCCGCCGGTTCACCTCTGCCGTCACCCGCTGGCGGAGGATGGGGCTGACGGCGTCCAGCTGTTCTCTCGCCATGACGGCGACAGTAGCCACCGTGGCGGCGGTCTGGGCGGCGAACAGGTCGATGATGGGCCGCTCAGGATCGGGAAGGGGATTCGTCCCGGGGGGTGCGGCGCCGGTGGGGTCGTTGTGGGCGCTGAGAATCCAGGCGCTTTCCTCCAGGATGCACCACAGGCCGTCCACCACCGCGTCCAGGAGACGGCTGTCCTCCGGCGTGACGCCCAGGGCCAGGGCCGCGCCCATCAGCAGGGTGCGGCGGCGGAAGTAGGGCGCCTCATAGGTTTGCCGGTTCCCTTGGCGGGCGAAGGCCAGAAACTGCGTGGCGGTGACGGCGGGATAGCCTTCGAGGGCTTCACGGCCCCAGGCCAGCAGCTGGGCCTTCACCCCGTCGGAAAGGGCTTCCCAGGGGGCACGATCCTCAAGGGTTGGAAAGGCGCGCCGCCGCTCCGGGGGGAGCAGCAGCGCGTCCAGGTCATGGGTGCGCAGGAATGCGTCGAACATGATGGGATCATCCCTTCAGGCCGGTGGTGGCAATGCCCTCGATGAAGTACCGCTGCAGGAACAGGAACACGATGGTTACCGGCAGCAGCGAGCACAGGGACGCCGCCATGATGAGATGATAATCCGCCGAGAAGGCCTGAATGAACCGGCGCAGACCCACCTGGATGGTCTTGTTCAGGTCGGTGGTCAGGTAGATCATGGGGCCCATGTAGTCGTTCCAGGTGTTGACGAAGGTGAAAATAGCCAGGGTAGCGATGGCGGGCTTGGCCAGGGGCAGCACAATCCGGCCCCAGATGCCGTACTCACTCAGGCCGTCGATGCGGGCTGCCTCGCTCAGCTCGTTGGGGATGCCCAGGTAGAACTGGCGCATCAGGAACACGCCGAAGGCCGAGAAGGACTGCAGCACCACCAGCGCCCAGATGGTATCATACAGGCCGATGGAGCGCATCATGATGAACTGGGGCACCATGTAGACCTGCCACGGCACGGCAATGGTGCCGATGTAGAGCATGAACAGAAGGTCGCGGCCCCGGAAGGTCATCTTCGCGAAAGCATAGGCTGCGAAGGAGGAGGTCAGAATCTGCATCAGGGTGACGATGATGGCTACCAGGGCGGTGTTCTTGAAGTAGGTCAGCAGGGGAACCCGCTCCCAGATGGTGAGGTAGTTTTCCCAGTGGAAGGTTTCGGGAATCCACTTCATGGGGATGGAGAACACGTCGGCGCTGGTCTTGAGGGAGGATGAGATCATCCACACAAAGGGTACCAGGGCGATAACGGTGAAAAACAGCAGGATGGCGTACTTGGCAATGCTGCCGATGACGCGGCCCGCGGACAATTTGGACTCGCTTTTGTTAGTAAGGGCTGTCATGGTATTACGCCTCCTTCCTTACATGTAGTTGACCCATTTTTTCTCGCCGCGGAACTGAACGAAGGTGACCAGGAGCACGATGGCCAGCAGCACCATGGACACGGCGCTGGCAATGCCGTACTGGGCGGAGGTGGCGATGCCCTCGCCGCCGAAGCTAAGCTCAAAGATGTAGGTGACCAGCATCTTGGTGGAGCGGCCCGGTCCGCCCTGGGTCATGATGGCGACCACGTCATAAATTTTGAAGCAGCTGATGACCATCATGATGGAGACGAAGAAGGTGGTGGGGGTCAGCATGGGCAGGGTGATCTTGCGGAACTTCTGCCAGGCGTTGGCGCCGTCCATGGTGGCGGCCTCGTAGAGCTCCGCGGGGACGCCCTGTAGTCCGGCCAGGTACATAACCATGTAGTAGCCGGCGTTGCGCCACACGCTGACGATGATGATGGCCCACAGCGCCAGATCGCGGCTGGAAGTCCAACTCTTGGTCATGTTGGCGCCGAAGAAGTTAAGGATCTGGTTGATGGGGCCGGTCTTCATCAGCAGGAAGTTCCAGCAGACGCAGATGGCCACCAGGGAAGCGACATAGGGGAAGAAGAACACCGAGCGGAAGAAATTCGCGCCGCGCACGGCCTTGTTCAGCACCAGAGCCAGGCCCAGGGAGCAGGCGATGGTCAGCGGTACGGTAGCCAGGGTATACAGGACGGTATTCTTCAGGGCGATGCCCAGGTTGCTCTTGTTGAACGAAAAATCCTTGAAAATGTATGCGAAATTATCCAACCCGGCCCAGGTGATGCTGGAGCCGCCGGACCAGTTCAGGAACGACAGGGCTACGGAAAAAATAACCGGGATCAGGGTGAAGACGATGAAGCCGATGAAGTTAGGGGCCAGGAACGAGTAAGCCACCAACGTATTGCGCTTTTCCAGCTTGCTCATCTTGAGCCGTTTGGCGGGTGCTGTCTGCGCCATACCGTATACCTCCCTTTGGCGTAAGGTGTTTTGAAGCTGCGGTGAGGGGATTGTTAGAACGGGAAAAGGGGAGGAGCGAAGCCGCTCCTCCCCTCAGAGTATCGACAACTCTTGGGTGGCGTCGGAGGGGCCGCAGCCCCTTCGACTTTCCATCAAAAACTGACGAGCCCCTTCGGGGCGATGCAACGGGGCAAAGCCTCTGCGCGTCAGTTTTTGCGCTTTTCGGAACGAAAACCTTCCTTACAGGACTTCCTGGCCGGGAGCCATTGGCGACCAGAGAAGTCCTGCAAACTCGCCAAAGCGGCGCGGCCACTTTGGCGATAGTGAAGCAGTGACGCTTACTTCGCGATGAATTCGGCAGCGCGCTCCTGCATTTCGGCGATGCCCTCTTCGATGCTCAGCTCGCGGGTCATGATGAGGCTGTGCTCCTCATTGACGATGGTCTTGATCTCGTTTACGCCTTCACCAACGGGCCACTCCAGGGCGATGGCGGTGGGCAGCAGGGCGGCGGCGGTGGTCTCGTCGGTGGGGAAGCCATCGGCGGCGGCCATCACAGCGGCCACTTCCTCGCTCACATAGGCGGGACGGGTGCCGGTGGAGGCGATGGCCTTGGCGCCATCCTCAGAGCACATCCACTTCACGAAATCCCAGGCGGCGTCAGCGTTGGCGCTCTTGGCGTTGACGGCAATGCCGGTGGGGGAGCCGAAGGAGGAACCGGCGGCTACGCCATCCAGGTGAGGAACGGCGGTGATGCCCCAATCGAAGTTGGCGGTGCCGTCCTTGATGTAGCCGATCAGGGTGGAGGCGAACCAGTAGCCCATGGGCATCATGGCGATGTTGCCCTGCGCGAAAGCGCCGGAGTAATGCAGGCTGGAGGACTTCAGCTCGTCATAGGTCATGCAGACGCCGGCGTCTTCCAGATCCTGCACCAGCTGATAGAAGTAAGCCAGGTCGCTGTACTCGCCGTCAGCCAGGGTGTTCACACCATCGCACACGGCCCAGTTGGCCACGGCGCTCAGCCAGGTGTGATAGTGGGTGCCGTACACGCCGTCCTTGGTCATCTGCTTGGCCAGCTCGGCGTACTGATCCCAGGTCATGTCGTTGGTGGGGTAAGCCACGCCCGCGTTGTCAAACAGGGTCTTGTTATAGAACAGCACCCAGTAGTCGGCGCGGAAGGGCAGGGCATAGTACTCGTCGGTGCCGGCCAGCACATAGCACTTGTCCATACCGGCGTACTTGCTCATGTCCACGCCATCGGCAGCGATCTTGTCGTTCAGGCTCAGGATGAAGCCTTCCTTGGCCCAGTTCTGCATGTCGGACAGCTCCTTGACGCAGAACACGTCGGTGGTGTCGCCGCCGGACAGCATGGTGGAAGCCTTGATGTTGTAATCCTGGGAGGCCATATCCACCCACTCAATGGTCACGCCGGAATGAGAAGCCTCATAGGCGTCTTTGATGGCGGCGTAGTAGGGCGTGGTGGTCAGATCCCAGCAGGCCACGGTCAGGGTGATGGTGCCTTCGGCGCCGGCGAAGGCGCACAGGCTCATTACCATGGTCAGGGCAAGCAGAAGGGCGATCCATTTCTTCATGACGGTTCCTCCTTGAATAAAGTAAGATTTCACGAGGATGCCCAAGGTGATGTTATCGGTAACATATACTTGGGCAATATCATGGACGAATTTCGACCATATTGCACCTCGCTTCTTGATTCACATTATATACATTACCATATATTCTGTCAACCCCTTTATGCAAAAATTCTTCCAAACAACTTTTATTGCATAAATGAGACTGGTTTTGTCACAAAATGATGTTACCGGTAACATCTTGTATTTCCGCACAAATTGCGGTATAATGCCTATGGCGCTTTCGCCCTTCTTCGCCTGTGTGATGGAATCTGGACAAGCGCCGTTCCCCGATCCCCAGCGGAAAGAGGCCAATAGTATGGAGCAAAAACGAGTAACCATTTATGATATTGCCAAGGAGGCAGGCGTATCCACCGCCACGGTGACGCGGGTGATGGCGGGGCATGCCAGTGTGCGCCCGGCCACAAGGGCGAAGGTACAGCGCGTCATCGACAACTATGGCTATACGCCCAGCGCCATTGCCCAGGACCTGGAAAACGGACAAAACAAGACCATCGGCATTATTCTCCCGGAGGTCATTAACCCTTATTTCGCTCAGCTGTTCGCCGCCGCTGATGACGAGGCTCGCCATAACGGCTATTCCGTCTGGCTTTACCAGCTGCCCAGCGATGAGTCCATCGAGCGCACCGTGGTGGATGAATTGATCCGCCGCCGTCTGGAGGGCGCGTTCTTCGCGGGCGGTATTTGGGAAACGGATCGTCCCGGCATGACCGAGGCTCTTCACCGCTTGGGGAAGTACATGCCCATCGTGGCCATCTGTCCGCCCCGGGCTGATTTGGCGTGCATCTGCCTGTACAATGACCTGGTCAGCTGCGTCAGCCATGCGGTGCGCCATCTGCATACCCTGGGCCATCAGCGCATCGCGTTCATCGGCGGCTCTACCCAGGTGGGAGGCTCGGGCGCCCGGGGTCACGGCTTCCTGGAGGAGCTTCGGGCCTTGGGCCTGCCGGATGACCCGGCATATCATCATGAGGGCGGCTTTGACGCCGAAAGCGGCGAGCGGGCGGTGCTGCGGCTGTTATCCGGGCTGGAGCGCAGGCGTTGGCCCACGGCGCTGGTGGCCTTTAACGATCTGGTAGCTCTGGGGGCCATGAAGCAGCTCAAGCAGATGGGGCTGAAGCTGCCGGAGGACATGGCCATCATCGGCTGCGACAACCAGTTTTTCTGTCCCTATACCGATCCGCCCTTGACCAGCATGGATCTTCACCCGGAGGAACATGCCCGCAGCGCCATTCGCGAACTGCTCAGCGCCAAGGAAAATCATACCAAGCCATTTACCCTCATGCGGGACGCCACCTTGGTAGTGCGGGAAAGCTGCGGCGCAAAGCTGGGCTACCGCAAGCTGGATTAAGTCTTTCCTTCCTATTTATATAGTGGTTGCGGCGGCGTCAGGCCTGTCCTGTCCGCCGCTTTTATGTGATGCTGAGGACGCGGCCTGATGATGGCGCCGCGTCCTCAGCCGTTTTTTGCCCCGAAACCGAACTGAAGGACAAGAGGCCTGTGCTATCTGGTGGAAGGCTGGACGAGGCTGACAAAAATTGCTCATTTTTGGTCAAACAATGCGATTGCTGCGTATCAGTGCCCATGCTACAATACAGAAAAAAGGGGGTGGGTTTCATGAGAAACCACAAGATGATGGCCTTTGTATTGGCGTTATGCGTCGGTTTGGGCGGCGTTGTGAGCGTACTGGCGGAGGCAGCCGAGCCTGTGACCCTGCGCTTCCTCTGGTGGGGAAGCGATGCCCGTCATGAGGCGACCCTGCAGGTCATCAATGATTACATGGCGCTGCATCCCAACGTGAAAATCGAGGCCATGTACGGCACGGATGACGGTTACTATGAGAAGCTGACGACCATGCTGGCCAGCGGCACCGAGCCCGACATCATCCAGATGATTGCGGAGTGGTTCGTGCCCCTGGCGGGCAATGGCAGCATCTTCGCGGATCTGGACAAGCGCATCATCGATACGTCGGGCTTTGAACAGAACTATTTGGGCTCCGTGTGCACGGTGAACGGCGAATTGCAGGCGCTGCCCACAGGAATGGGCGGACAGATTCTGGCTGTCAATACCGACTTCATGGCTCGCTTCGGCATCCCTGCCGATACCGTGTGGACCTGGAACGCCATTGAGGAGTGGGGCAGGAAGGTTCATGAGCAGGACCCCGAAGCCTACCTGCTGGGCGGCTTTGGCGGCGATGATTCCACGCCTGTGGGCATCATGCTGAAGTTTTTTGCCCTCCAGCGCAATGGCTCCGGCCCCTGGGTAAGCGACGATTATCAGCTGGGCTTCACCGTGGAAGACCTGACCGCGGCCTATGAATACTTCGTCCGCCTGCTGGACGAGGGCGTCATGCAGCCCGTGGACGAAACTGTTACCGCCATGACCGCCCTGGAGAATACCCGCTGGGTGGAGGGCAACGTGGGCTTGATGCACGCCATGACCACGACCATCTACGCCTTTGAGGTCGAGGGCATGAACGTGGACGTGGCAGCCTGTCCCGTGGCGGAGGACGCCAAGGATTCCGGCTTCTCGGTAACACCCACCCAAATGCTGGCCGTATCCCGACGGTGCGAGCATCCCGAGGTGGCCATGGACTTCCTCAACTACTTCTACAACGCCCCTGAGGCTATCGCAGTGCTGCAGGCTGTCCGTGGTTCACAGCCCACCACCAACGGCACCCAAGTGCTGGTGGAAGCCGGTTTGGTGGATCAGCGCAACGCCAAGGCCATGGATCTGTGCTACGCGACGTCCTCCCGGTATACCAGCCTGGTCAGCGCCATGACGGAGTTCAGCGTGGCCTATGCCGACATAACCAATTCTGTACTGTTCAAGGAGACGACGCCCGCACAGGGCGCCCAGCAGCTGGTGGACGAGTACATGGCTATCATTGCCGATCTGCGAAAGTAACGCCAATCAGGATTGCATATGCGGGGGGACGGCGGCGCGCTGTCCCCTCCCTGCGTCTGGCGCGGCTGCTTCAACAATGAAAAGGATGTGTTTGCGTGAGGGAGCGGGTTATGGGATCATCGCCGCTGGGCCGCTGGTTCGGTGGCAATATCGGCCTTGCATATATTGCCCCCTGGATTATCGGCTTTCTGATTTTTACCCTGTATCCGATCTGCGCTTCCTTCTTTTACAGCTTTTTTGACTTCAACTTTCTCAGCGAAATGAAGTTTGTCGGACTCAGTAACTATGCGGCGCTGTTCCGTCATAAGGACTTTGCCAAGTCCGTTCAGGCCACGGTCACCTTCGTGCTTTTCGCCGTGCCGTTGAAGCTGGTCATGGCTCTATTGCTGGCGGTGATTCTAAACAACGGCATCCGTGGTGTTAACCTGTTCCGCTCGCTGATCTACCTGCCCAGCATCATGAGCGGCTCGGTAGCCATCGGCATCCTGTGGCGCATGATGTTCAACAAACAGGGCCTCATCAACCAGGTGCTGGCGGCGCTGGGGATCGCGGGGCAGGCGTGGATCGGACAGAAATCCACCGCCATTTATGTCCTGTGCCTGCTGCCCATGTGGCAGGTGGGTTCCTCGATGGTGACCTTCCTGGCCGCGCTCAAGCAGGTGCCCGCCCATTTATATGAAGCGGCGCGCATGGATGGTGCGGGGCCGATGAGGCAGTTTGCTTGCATCACCCTGCCCATGATTTCCCCCATGATTCTCTTCAACCTGATGATGCAGATGATTACGGCCTTCCAGGAGTTTGCCACGCCCTTTATCGTCACCGGCGGCGGCCCGCCGAAGTCGACCTACCTGTTTGCTATGTTCATTTACGAGCAGGCCTTCCAGCAGCTGAAGATGGGCTTTGCCTCCGCCATGTCCTGGGTGCTGTTCGCGGTGATCCTCGTTTTCACCATGCTGATCTTTACCACCTCCGCCAAATGGACATTCTATGAAGATGGGGGGAAGAGTCTGTGATGGCCGTCAAAACGGGAAAACGCGCCTTCCGTCCGGGAAAGCTCCTGCTTTTCGTGCTGATGATACTGGTGACCCTGGTGTATATTTATCCCTTCTTCTGGCTGTTCATCAGCTGCTTCAAGAGCAACGCGGAAATCTTCGGTCACTCCCTGGCGCTGCCCTCCTCCTGGGACTGGTCGGTTTTTGCGGAGGCCTGGAAGGGTTCGGGACAGTACAGCTATACCACGTTCTTTGCCAACACGTTTATTGTCGTCGTTCCGGTGGTGCTCTTTACCCTGGCGTCGGCGCTGCTGATCGCCTATGGCTTCGCTCGGTTTGAGTTTGTGGGCAAACGGATATTTTTTACGCTGATGCTGTCTACCATGATGCTTCCGGCCACGGTGTTGATGATCCCCCGCTACCTGATGTTTGCCCGCATGGGCTGGATCGATACCTACTATCCGCTGATCGTTCCCTCCGTTTTCGGCGGCGGCGCGTTCTTCATCTATCTGCTGCTGCAGTTTATTCGGGGCATTCCCCGGGAGTTGGACGAGGCGGCTAAAATCGACGGCTGCGGCAGCTTTCAGATTCTGTGGCGCGTGATTTTTCCCCTGACCATCCCGGCCATGTTTTCCGCCGGCGTCTTCCAGTTCATGTGGACGTGGAACGATTTTTTCAACCAGATGCTGTACATCAATTCCGTCTCCAAGTACACCATTGCCCTGGGGCTGAAGATGTCCCTGGACATCACCACCAACGTGGCGTGGGGCAAGCTGTTCTCCATGTGCCTGGCCTCCATTATACCGCCCTTCGTGCTGTTCTTTATCGCGCAGAAATATCTGGTGGAAGGCATTGCCACCACAGGGCTGAAGTGATATGAGCGGATGGTTGTATGCCTCCTGCTGTGAGGACGGACAGCTTTGGATTTATCGGGCGGAGGGCGCGGCGGTCACGGTGGCCCAACGGCTGCATGTGCATGAAGGCCCCCGGCGGATCCTCTTCAGCAGAGATGGGCGGCTGATGTATCTTTCCACCCAGACCGGCGCGGTGAAGACCTACGATACGACCCGGCCGGAGGCTCCGCGATGGCTGCATACCGCCTATGCCCGGGCGCGGATGTGTAACCTGGGGCTGGCGCCGGGAACCTTGCTGGGCGCCAGCTATAACGGCGGGCTGGTACAGTGCTGGGCCCTGGATGAGGATGGCGTTCCCATGGAGACCCGCAGTCAGGTGTGGAATACAGAAAAGGCGGCCCACTGTATCTGCCTGGACGAGAGAGAGGGCGCGTTCTATGTGCCCCACCCGGATGTCCGCCTGCTGGAACGCTTTGTTCTTGAGGAGCCGGGAGTGATCCGTCTGGCAGAGAGCAGGCCTATGGCTGTCGATATCCGTCACCTGAAGCGGCGGGGCGGCGTGTATTATGGCGTGGCCTTCAGGGACAGCGCCGTGTGCCGACTGGAGGAGCGGGCTGGCTTTCTGGCGCTCACGGGCTGGCGGAGCACGCTGCCGCCAGGGTTTCGGGGAGAGAACAGCGGCTCGGAGCTGCAGCTGCATCCCAGGCTCCCGGTACTTTATGCCGCCAACCGGGGGGCGGACGATCTGGCGGTGTTCCGCCTGACGGAGGAGCGCATGTCCCCTGTTGGCCGGATTCCCGTGGATGCCGAGCCCACGACCTTCTGCCTGGACGGCCCGGGGGAGACGCTGTATACTGCGGGCAAGGAGAGCCAGCGGATCGCGGTGGACGCACTGGACGGCGCGGGTATACCGTCGGGGCCGCGTTGCTTCACCGCTTCGGGAAATGATATTCTCTGGCTGGAATATCGGGAGGACGAACCATGATTGCTTGTGTGGACGAGCGGGGAGAAACGGTCGGTCGGGTTCAGGAGACGGTCTGCCGCGGCTGGAAGTGCGCGCTGATTGACAGTGTGGGCTTTCCTTTCTTGGGTGTGCCGGGGAAGCTGGAACGGCACCTGATTTCAGACGAGGTGTTTGTGGTCGTCAGCGGCTGCCTGCGCGTCCACCTGACGCCATCGGAGGAGACGGTGGGCGTTACGCATACGCTTCTGAGCGGAGAAGGTATTCGTGTGCCCAAGGGTCTATGGCACGCCACCTGGGTGGAGGGCCGAACCGTCTATGTGATTCAGGAGGCGTCAGATACCGGGCCCTTGAACACGGAAACTATTCCGGCCTGGCCCCTGGCGGGACAGCTGACGTAGGCCTTGCATTTTGGCTGGAAGCTGGTATGATGGACGGTAGCCGGGGAGAAGGGATTGCCATGCATCGCTTGCTGGTCGTTGACGATGAAACGGAGATGCTGCGCGGCTATGTGCGCTTCTTTCCCTGGGAAGCTGCCGGGTTCCGGGTAGCTGCCACTGCCAGCTCCGGCGAGGAGGCGCTTCGTATTCTGGCGTCGCAGCCTGTTGACGCCATGCTCTGCGATATTGAAATGCCCGGGATGAACGGGATCGAACTGGTGCGCCGGGTGCGTCAGCTCCGGCCGGCCATGCCGATTATCATCCTCAGCGGCTATCATGTTTTTGATTATGCCCGGCAGATGATCGACTACGGCGCGGTGGCGTATGTGCTCAAGTCCGATAAGAACTCGGTGCTTTTGGAGGCGCTGAAAAAAGCGGCAGCCAGCCTGGGCAACGCGCCGCAAGGTGACAATGAAATAATCCGCCAGCTGTACCGTTATGTGGAGGAGCATCTGGATACCGCCACCCTGCAGGATGCCGCCGCACAGCTCACATCAGCCCAAGCTATTTGAGCCGTCTGTTCAAGGACAGCGAGGGTATGAATTTCCAGAAATATCTGATCCAGGAGAAAATGCGTGAGGCGGAAGTCATGCTGACCCGCCAGTGCCTGCGGGTGGGCGAGATTTCCCGGCGCCTGGGCTATGCGGACACGCAGAGCTTTATCCGTGCCTTCAAGAAGCACACGGGGATGACGCCCCTGGCATTTCTGGATGGCGTGAGAAGGGAGCGATAAATGCTCAAGCGTTTCTTCCTAACGACTTTGAACCGCATGACGCTGTTTATGCTGATTCCCATCCTGATTCTGGGCCTGGCGGTCAATCTGTTCCTGAACCGCTCTATGCGCGGCCAAATGGACGCTCAGAATGAGGCGGTCATCACCCAGGCGAGCAGCGCCTGTGACCTGGCCTTTCAGATTTTCGACTCGGTGGAGGTTTGTGTTTCCGCCAATTATCAGATGGTGACGGCGCTCAAGCATTTTGCCGGCGGTCAGGAAGTTACCCTGACCGACCTGAATACGCTGAACAACCTGCATCACTCCATCCTATCCATTATTGCGGCCTGCCCGTACATTGACTCGGCGGATATTTACGTTAGCGGCATGGACAAGTACTATTCCTCGGGGGCGAAGATTGCTTCCATAGCCGACACGGCGGAGGGCCAATGGCTGGCGTCCCTGACGCCTCAGCCCCTCCCGACCATGATGCGGCGAACCATTCCCGCCCGCTTTGCCATGGAACAGAACAAGGAAGTCATCAGCTTTGTCCGTTCCGCCTTTTCCGGCATGATGACCACCAGCGGCCTGGTGTGATGAATATAGACCTGAAGAAGCTGCGGGAAACTCTTTACGCGGTGCTGCCCAATGCCGGACAGCAGGTTTTTCTTATCAGTGGGGATGCGGTGGTGGCCCTGAGCGGCGAGGATAACGCGGATCGGGATGTTATAGGCACGCTGCTTCACGCCGGCGACGGTGTGCGCGAATGTCTGTGGAACGGCGTACAGGCCCGGGTGAGCGTCCGAGAGCTGCCGCGGTATGGCTGGAATTTTGTCGCGGTCACGCCGCTGGATGCTCTCTATGCCGTGCAGCGGCAGGCCCTGCGTTTTCTCGCGTTACTGGTGGCGCTGTGTGTGGCGCTGATTGTGCTTTTGTCCGCCTTCAGCGCCCGGAGCAACCTCAAAAAGGTGCGGGCTGTGGTGGAGGCGGTGGAGACCGTTGCCAACGGCGGACAGATTACGTCGGCTGCTTTACCCCGGGACGTGTTCGGCTATATTATCCGGGAAATTGAACGCACAGGACTTCGCGGCCAGATGATGCAGATGCAGATCAATGAAAAGCGCTACCAGATGGAACTGCTGGAGGATCGTGCCCTGCAATACCAGATCAACCCGCATTTTCAGATCAACACCCTGAGAACGATTTATTGGAAGATCGTGGAGAATGAGGGCATGGACGCTGACGCCGCCTGCATGGTAGAAAATATGATGGATTTTATGGGTTATGTGCTGTCCGATCCGCATAAACTGGCCACGCTGGAGGAGGAGAACCGTCATTCCAGGAGTTTCTGTGAGATCTTGGAGATGCGCCACCAGGGTGAGGTGCGCTTTGACTGGGAGGTGGCGGAGGACTGCCTGGAGGTTCCCTGCTGTCGGCTGATCCTGGAGCCCTATCTGGAAAATGCGTATTATCATGGCCTGCGCGGATTGGAGGGCCGGTCGCGGGTGGAGGTCAAAGTGCGGCGCGACGGGGAGAACGTGGTCATCACTGTCTCGGACAATGGCCGCGGTATTCCGCAGGAAAAGCTGGCGTGGCTTCGCCAGGCCCTTGCGCGGGGCGGCACGGAGGAAGAAAGCATCGGCCTGTACAACGCGCATCGACGGATAGTCCTGCGCTACGGTGAGGGTTACGGCCTTTCCATTGACGCCGCTGAGGGTGAGGGAACGACGGTGACGCTGCGTTTTCCCTGTCGGATGGGAAAGGAAGAGACAAGGAAACAAAAAGTCGATAATTGACACAAAAATACCCAAAAATACAACGAAAACCGGATTGCAAATCGGCCGCCGCTGTGCTATACTCCCCCTGGAAAAAGGCCCCACAACGGAATAGCGGAGGATAAGATCGGATGCATCAGATTCAATGGCTGTGGTCCATCATGGACAAGCCCTTCCGTCGAAAGCACATCTTCGCACTTGTCATCAGCGCCGTAACGTCGGTCATGCTGCTGATTAACCCGGCGCTGACCGCCAGGCTGGTGGATGAGGTGATCGTGGGTCAGAACCCCGAGCCGCTCATGGGCATTCTGCTGACCATGCTGGTCTTCAAGCTCCTTCGGGAGGGGCTGAGATACGTCATGGTGGTCATTCTGGAAAGAAGCTCGCAGAACACGCTGTTCAACCTGCGGACGCGGCTGTTTACCAAGCTTCAATTTCAGGATATGCGCTTTTTTGACCGCAACCGCACCGGCGATCTGATGACCCGTATGTCCGCCGATGTGGAGTGGTGCCGTCATTTCCTTGCCGCGATTGACTATATGGTGGTAGATAACGTTGTGATGTTCCTGTCAACGTCTGTCTATCTTTTCTTTATCAATTGGAAGCTGGCGCTGAGCCTGGTGGCCGTGACGCCGCTGCTGATGGTGATAACTAAGATTTATTCCTCCAGGGTACGGCCGCTGTTCATCGACATGCGGGATAAGCTGTCCGATATGAACACCGCCGCCCAGGAGAACATCGCGGGCAACCGCGTGGTGAAGGCCTTCGCCCGAGAGGAACGGGAAAAGGGTCTCTTTGACGACCGCAGCGCTGCCTTCCGGGACGCGAACCTGGGCATCAACAAGCTGTGGCTGTCCTTCTATCCCTTCATCGAAGTGCTGGCCAACGCCATGACGCTGATTACGGTGTTCCTGGGCGGCCTGTTCATCATGCGGGGCGAGCTGACGGCGGGCGGTCTGACGATATTCACCTCCCTGAGCTGGGCGCTGAGCAACCCCATGCGGAACCTGGGCAACCTGCTCAATGACGTGCAGCGCTTCATCACCTCGGCCACCAAGGTTATGCAGATTGACCTGGTGAAGCCGGACATCAAGGATTCCGAGGACGCGGTGCATCACGAGAAGGTGCAGGGCCGCGTGGAATTCCGCAGCGTATCCTTTGCCTATGACGGGCAGGACGTGCTCAGCGATGTCAGCTTCACTGCCGAGCCGGGGCAGACCGTAGCCATCATGGGTCCCACGGGGTCGGGCAAGACCACGCTGATTCAGCTGATGGCCAGGTTCTACGACGTGCGGGACGGCGCGATCCTCGTGGACGGCTGCGACGTTCGCCGCTGGAAGCTGCAGGAGCTGCGCCACGGCATCGGCACGGCCATCCAGGATGTGTTCCTTTTCTCCGATACAGTGGAGGGCAACGTGGCCTTCGGCAACCAGGAACTGACCGAGGAGCAGGTGCGTGACTTTGCCCGCCGGGCGGCTGCGGACGACTTCATCACCAAGCTGCCGGAGGGCTACGATACCATTGTGGGTGAGCGCGGCGTCGGCCTGTCCGGCGGGCAGCGGCAGCGCATCGCCCTGGCCCGTGCCCTGGCGGTGTGCCCCGGCATCCTGGTGATGGACGATACCACCTCCGCCGTGGATATGGAAACGGAAAAGTACATCCAGGAGCAGCTGACGCAGCTGCCCTATAGCTGCACCAAGATCATCATCGCCCAGCGCATCTCCTCGGTGAAAGATGCCGATCAAATCCTCATTCTCAAGGATGGGCAGATTACCGAGCGGGGTACGCACCAGGAGCTTCTGGCACAGAAGGGGTACTATTACGAAACCTACTGCCTGCAAAACGGCATTGATCCCGAGGAGGTGAATGCCTGATGGCCCGCAATAAGTTTGACGTGGACGAAACCCTGGAAAGCCCCTTTCAGCTCCGGCATTTGAAGCGCGCCTTCCATTATATCAGGAAGCAGCGGGGCAGGATGGTGACGGCCTTCATCCTCAGCGCCCTGGCCAGCGTGGCGGTGCTGTTTATTCCGAAGATCACCCAGTGGGTGCTGGATGTGGCGGTGCCCGCGGGCGATACGGCCATGCTGGGCAAAATGGCCCTGGCCTTCATGGGTATCATCCTGGTGAGCATCATCTTCACGGTCATTCGCGCCCGGCTGATGGCCTATGCCAGCCAGGAGATTATTTACGACATCCGCAAGGATCTTTTCGCCCACCTGCAGCGCCTGCCCTTCAGCTATTACGACAGCCGTCCGGCGGGCAAAATCCTGGTGCGCGTCATCAACTACGTCAACTCCGTTTCGGATATTCTGTCCAACGGCATCATCAACTCCATCCTGGAGATCATCAACATCGTCTTCATCGTGGTGTTTATGTACTCCACCAACGCGGTGCTGGCGACGGTGGTCATCGCCGGTCTACCCCTGTTCGCGGCGGTCATCTGGTTCCTGAAGCCCCGCCAGCGCAAGGCGTGGCAGAACCAGAGCAACAAAAACTCCAACTACAACGCCTACCTGGCCGAGTCCATTGACGGCGTGAAGGTCAGCCAGTTCTTCACCAGGCAGGAGGTTAACGGCAGCATCATGCGGCGGCTGGCCCTTGCCTGTCGTCAGGCCTGGATGCGCGCCATCTACATCAGCAACAGCGTATGGCTGTCCAGCGAGGTCATCACCCAGATTGTCTTTACGGTGCTGTACACGGCGGGCGTGTACTGGCTGGGGGGCGAAATGGTGTCCTTCGGCGTGATCCTGGCCATGGGCCAGTATGTCAGCCGGTTCTGGCAGCCCATCACTAACCTGGCGAACATCTACAACTCCTTTGTCAACAACCTGGCGTATCTGGAACGCATCTTTGAAACCATGGATGAGCCCGTGGTGGTGGACGACAAGCCGGAGGCCAAGGAGCTTCCCGTCATTGACGGTCGGGTGGACTTTGAGGATGTGACCTTCGGCTACGAGGAAGGCATCAACGTTCTGGAGCATCTGAACCTCCATGTAAAGGCCGGGGAAAGTATTGCCCTGGTTGGTCCCACCGGCGCTGGCAAGTCCACCGTGGTCAATCTGCTGTGCCGCTTCTATAACCTCAACAGCGGCCGCATCGTTCTCCATGGCGAGGACGGCAGCAGCCACGACATCACCGACGTGACCCTCCACAGCCTGCGCACCCAGCTGGGCATCATGCTCCAGGACAGCTTCATCTTCTCCGGCACCATCCTGGACAATATTCGCTATGGCCGCCTGGACGCCACGGAGGCGGAGGTCCGCCGGGCGGCGGAAATGGTGCGGGCGGACGACTTCATCCGGGAGATGCCCCAGGGCTACAAGACCGCGGTGAACGAGCGCGGCAACCGCCTCTCCCAGGGGCAGAAGCAGCTGGTGTCCTTCGCCCGGACGCTGCTGAGCGACCCGCGCATCCTGATCCTGGACGAGGCTACCTCCTCCATCGACACCAAGACGGAGAAGCTGCTGCAGGAAGGCATTCAGGCGCTGCTGAAAAATCGAACATCCTTCATCATCGCTCACCGCCTGTCCACCATCAAGAACTGCGACAGGATTCTGTACATTTCCAACAAGGGCATCCTGGAATCCGGCAGCCATGACGAGCTGATGGCGAAGCATGGCGCGTACTGGGAGCTGTACACCGCTCAGGCCAGGGATCAGGGCGTGAATATCGCCTGAGCGGCGGCGCCATGGCTTCGTACCGTTTTTAGCTCCCAATGGCTTGTCAGTTTCTGAACGGAAGTCGGAGGCCCGCAGGCTCTGCGACACCGCTGCGGGAGCAAGGGGGATAATCAAAACGCTGCTGACCGGCAGGGAATACCGGGCAGCAGCGTTTTTAATAGGAAACGGCCCCTGTACGGGGTATACAGGGGCCTGTGCATTGAGACAATTCGGTCATTCCGTTCAGGCGATGGCAGCCTTGTCAATGGGGCAGGACGAACCGGGGTATTGATGGGTGGTTGTGTATTGCTTGCGGCAAGTTGTGCAATGCCTGCGTTGGTGCCGGAACAGACAGGGCTGCGCCGGTTCATGCTGAAGCGAGCGCGACCCTTTATCATGGGATTGGCCATGGGATTGGCGGCTGAACTTTCTGCAAAGGCTGATGGATCATCGGGCCTTGCGGCCTGAACCTGCCGAGCGGGCGGCTCTTGAGCGGCGACGGCAGAAGGACAGGATATTCAGCAGGGCAAGTCTTCCTTTGTGCCGCCGCACGTCGGCATGTCGGCGTCTGTGCGCGCGGCGATGCTCTCCCTTGCCCGCTCCTTAGCCACGGAGAGCATCAGCTTGATGCGGTTGAGCTGGTTCACCTCGCTGGCGCCGGGGTCGAAGTCCACCGCCGCGATGTTGGCACGGGGGTACAGCCGCCGCAGCTTTTTGATGACGCCCTTGCCCACCACATGGTTGGGCAGGCAGGCGAAGGGCTGAATGCACACAATGTTGTCCACGCCGCTGTGCAGCAGCTCCGCCATCTCCCCGGTGAGGAACCAGCCCTCGCCGTACTGGTTGCCCAGGCTGATGAGGGGTTCGGCCATGCGGGCGATGTCGTGGATGGGCGCGGGGGGCTCGAAACGCCTGCTGCGCCGGAGGGCGTCCAGGGACGGGGCGCGCAGCGCGCGGATGGCGGCTACCCCCAGATGGGCCGTGGCGGCGGATGTCCAGCCGGCTCCCAGGTATTCATGCTTGAAGTCGCCGTTGTACGCGCAGTAATTCAGGAAGTCCATCAGGTCGGGCACCACGGCCTCTGCGCCTTCCCGTTCCAGAAGGGCCACTAAATGGTTGTTGGCCATGGGCATGTACTTCACCAGAATCTCGCCCACCACGCCCACCCGGGGCCTGCGAACATCCTCATGGATGGGCAGCGCGTCAAAGTCCGCCACCAGTTCCCGGCATACGCGCCCGTAGCTTCGGCGTTCGCCCTGCCCCAGCAGCGACTGGACGCAAAGCCCCTGCCATTTCTTCACCAACCGAACCGCCGAGCCGGCTTCAACCTCATAGGGACGGACGCGGTAGAGGCAGCGCATGAGCAGGTCGCCGACTACCAGCGCCTTGGCGGAGGCCAGGAGCAGTCCGACGGGCAGCCTGAAGCCGCTGTTCTTTTCCATGCCGTTGGCGTTGATGGAAATGACGGGAATGTGCGCCAGTCCGGCTTTCTCCAGCGCGCGGCGGATGAAGCTCACATAATTGCTGGCACGGCAGCAGCCGCCGGTCTGCGTAATGGCCAGGGCCAGTCTGCTGACATCATACCGGCCGGACAGCACGGCCTCCATCATCTGTCCTACCACGATGATGGAGGGATAGCAGGCGTCGTTGTTCACATATTGGAGGCCCATGTCAATGGCGGAGCGTCCGTCATTGTCCAGCATCGCCACATGATAGCCGTAGTGCCGGAAAAGCGGCTCCAGCATGTCGAAGTGCAAAGGGCTCATTTTTGGCGCAAGGATGGTGTAGCCCTGGTCGTACATATCACGGGTGAATTCCGTCCGATGATAGACGGCGGGCACGGGAGCGGGCAGGACGCCCTTCTTCTCCCGCATGGCCATGGCTGCCAGAAGGCTTCTGAGGCGGATGCGGGCCGCCCCCAGGCTGTTCACCTCGTCGATCTTCAGCACGGTGTACAGCTTGCCCGATTTTTCGAGAATTTCCGCCACCTGGTCGGTGGTGACGGCGTCCAGACCGCAGCCGAAGGAGTTCAGCTGAATCAGCTCCAGGTCGGCGTGGGTGCGGACAAATTCCGCCGCCCGGTACAGCCGGGTGTGGTACACCCACTGGTCGGTGACCCGCAGAGGATGCTCGGCATCGAACTCTGCCGGAATGCTGTCCTCAGTGAGAACCGCTAGGCCGTAGGAGGCGATGAGCTCGGGAATGCCATGGTTGATTTCCGGGTCGATGTGGTAGGGCCTGCCTGCCAGCACGATGCCCCGGCGCTGATGCTCCTCTATCCAGGCAAGGGCCCTGCAACCCTCCTCCCGGATATCCGCCTTGGCCCGCAGCTGCTCCTCCCAGGCGGTATGGACGGCTGCCCGCACGTCCCGCTCGGGAATACTCCATTCCTCCCGGCAAAGCCGAGTCAGCCGGTCGGCGGCGGTCTTCTCGGAGGTGAAGGCAATGAAGGGCTTCAGGATGCGCGCCTTGCCCTGGTCAATATCCTCCACATTATTGTTCAGGTTTTCCGGGCTGGCGGAAACAATGGGACAGTTGTAATGGTTCTGCGCTCCGCTGTCCTCCTGGCGCTCATAGAACACGCAGGGGTGGAAAATGCACGTCACACCCTGGTCGATGAGCCATTGAACGTGGCCGTGGGCCAGCTTGGCAGGGTAGCACTCGCTCTCGGAGGGAATAGAGGCCATGCCCAGCTCGTACACGGCGCGGCTGCTCAGGGGCGACAGCTGCACCCGGAAGCCCAGCCGGCTGAAGAACGTCGCCCAGAAGGGGTAGTTCTCGTATAGATTGAGCACCCGGGGGATGCCGATGACGCCGCGGTAGGCCCGCTCCTCTTGAAGGGGCGGGTAACGGAACAGCCGCTCCAGCTTGTAGGCGGCCACATTGGGGCCCTTGTCCGTGGGGGCGTGAGCGCCCAGGCCCTTTTCACAGCGGTTGCCGGTGATGTGGTTTCGCCCGTCGGGAAAGCGGCTCACGGTGAGCATGCAGTTGTTGACGCAACGGCCGCAGCGGGCCGTGCGGGTGGTGTAGGTCAGGGCCAGGATGTCCTGGATGGGCAGGGTGGCCGTGGGCTGGCCGGTATAGCGCTCCCGGGCGATAAGCGCCGCGCCGAAGGCCCCCATCAGACCGGCGATGTCCGGGCAGACGGCTTCCATTCCGGAGAGTTGCTCGAAGGCCCTCAGCACTGCCTGATTGTGGAAGGCGCCTCCCTGCACCACCACATGACGGCCCAGATCCGCCGCGCTGGACAGCTTGATGACCTTGAACAGCGCGTTTTTGATGACCGAGCAGGCCAGTCCCGCCGAAATATCCTGGACAGAGGCGCCCTCTTTTTGCGCCTGCTTGACGTTGGAATTCATGAACACGGTGCAGCGCGTGCCCAAATCGACCGACGCCTGAGCGAACAGCGCCTGGGCGGCAAAGCCCTCGGCGGTGTAGCCCAGGGATTCGGCAAAGTTCTCCAGGAAGGAACCGCAGCCGGAGGAGCAGGCTTCGTTGAGCAGAATGGTATCCACCGAGCCGTTCCGCAGCTTGATGCACTTCATGTCCTGACCGCCGATGTCCAGCACACAGTCCACCGCCGGGTCAAAGAAAGACGCGGCGGTGGTGTGGGCGATGGTCTCCACCTCGCCCTCATCCAGGCGGAAGGCGGACTTCAGCAGTTCCTCACCATAGCCTGTGGCGCAGGAGCGGACAATCCTCGCGCCGTCGGGGAGCAGCCGGGCAATTTCCGCCATGGCCCGCCGGGCGGTCTCGATGGGGCTGCCCTGGTTGCCGGCGTAAAAATCGAAAAGCAGCTGGCCCGAATGGCCGATCAGCGCCACCTTGGTGGTGGTGGAACCCGCGTCGATGCCCAGGAAGCAGTCGCCCCGATAGGAAGCCAGGTCGCCCCGCTTTACCTGGGCGCGGCTGTGGCGGCGCTGGAAGGCGGCGTATTCCTCATGATTCCGGAACAGGGGCGGCAGGCGCTTGAGACCGTAGCTCATCATCACGCCATGGGTCAGGTGATCCAGCAGAGAATCGACGGGCAGGGCGCGGCAGTCCTCCGCTGCCATGGCGGCGCCCAGCGCCGCGAACAGATGGCTGTTCTCCGGGACGACGGCGGTCTCCTCCGTCAGCCTCAGCGTGCGGATGAAGGCCGCTCGCAGCTGGTCAAGGAAATGCAGGGGGCCGCCTAAAAAGGCGACGCAGCCGCGGATGGGTTTGCCGCAGGCCAGGCCGGAGATGGTCTGGTTCACCACTGCCTGGAAGATAGAGGCGGCCAGATCCTCCCTGGCTGCCCCCTCGTTGATAAGGGGCTGAATATCCGTCTTGGCAAACACGCCGCAGCGGGCGGCGATGGGGTAAAGCTCCCGGTAATGCCGGGCAAGCTCGTTGAGGCCCTCGGCGTCCGTCTTCAGCAGCGCGGCCATCTGGTCGATAAAGGAGCCGGTGCCTCCGGCGCACACACCGTTCATGCGCTCCTCCAGGCCGCCTGAGAAATAAATGATTTTTGCGTCCTCGCCGCCCAGTTCAATGGCAACGTCGGTTTGGGGCGCTTCCCGGCGCAGGGCGGAGGCCACGGCCACAACTTCCTGCACAAAGCCCGTTTCAAGGGCCTTGCTTAGGGAGATCGCCCCCGAGCCGGTCATGGCGACCTTGAGCTGGCAGGCGCCCAGCTGTTCCCTGGCGTCCCGCAGCATCCGGGCCAGCGTTTCCTGGGTGTGGGCGCGGTGGCGGCGGTATTCGCCCCGGAGCATCCGGCCCTGGGCATCCAGGATGACGAGCTTGACGGTGGTGGAGCCGATATCGACACCGGCACGGTAGATATTCATGGGCATATGATTGAACCTCGTTGTCGAACAGGACGGAGCCTCCGCGCCGCCACCAAGGCATGAGGATTCCGCCGCTGTCGGAATAGCAGGCCGAAAAGTCAGCACGGCGTCCGGCGCGCCTGTCCATTGTGCATTTGTGTACATTCGATGCGAAGGACGTCGATTCCTCCCGAAACGCCCCGAAAGCGGCGGCGCTCCCTGTCTTTGCTGCCGGGCAAGCCGGGGGCGCAGGTCATTAATACGCAGCCAACGCATCTTTTTCCCTGGACAAAAGGGGAAAGTTATGATATATCAACCCTGTATGATTTGAAAGGAGCGCGAAGACATGGCCCGTACGCAGCATCGGAGCGCCGAGGCGAACAGCATCACCGAAGGCGTGATTTGGAAGCAGCTGCTGATTTTCTTCTTTCCTATCCTGCTGGGTACCTTTTTCCAGCAGCTTTATAACACCGCCGACGCCATGATTGTGGGCAAGTATGTGGGCAAGGAGGCCTTGGCGGCGGTGGGCGGAACCACCGGTGTGCTCATCAACCTGTTGGTGGGCTTCTTTGTGGGCCTTTCCTCCGGCGCGACGGTGCTGATCTCTCAGCATTTCGGCGCCAGGCGGGATCAGGCGGTCAGCGATACGGTGCATACCGCCGCGGCGATGGCGCTGCTTGGCGGTCTCATCATCACGGTGCTGGGGCTGATTTTCTCTCCGGCTTTGCTGCGCCTGATGGGCACGCCCGCCGACGTGATGGACTACTCTGTTACCTATATCCGCATCTACTTTGGGGGCGTCATCTTCTCGCTGATCTATAACATTGGTACGGGCATCCTCCGGGCCATTGGCGATTCCCGACGTCCGCTGTACTTCCTGGTGGCCTCCTGCATGACCAACATTGTCTTGGACGTGGTGCTGGTGCTGGGCTTTGACATGGGCGTGGCCGGTGCGGCCCTGGCGACCGTCTTCTCCCAGATGGTCAGCGCCGTGCTGGTCGTCCTTACGCTGACGCGCTCCCAGCGCTCCTATCAGCTGCAGCTGAGGAAGATCCGCCTGCACATGAACCTGCTTTCGGGCATCCTTCGCATCGGTCTCCCGGCGGGCCTTCAGTCGGTGCTGTATTCCCTGAGCAATGTCATCATCCAAGCGTCCGTCAACGGCTTCGGTACGGATACCGTGGCAGCCTGGACGGCTTATGGCAAATTGGACGGCCTTTTCTGGATGACGGTGAGCGCCTTTGGCGTGGCTATTACAACCTTTGTGGGGCAGAATTTCGGCGCCCGTCGCTTCGACCGTATGAAGCGAAGCGTCTGGGTATGCCTGGGCATGGCCGTGATCGCCACGGTGATCCTCAGCGGGGTGCTGCTTACCTGCGGCGAGTTCCTGTATCGCGCCTTCGCGGATGATGAGAACGTCATCCGGCTGGGCATGGACATTCTTCGGCTGTTGGTGCCCTTTTACGGTACCTACCTGTGCATTGAAATACTATCCGGGGCCGTGCGCGGCACGGGGGATTCCCTGGTGCCCACGCTGATGACGCTGTTCGGCGTGTGCCTGATGCGCGTGGTCTGGCTATGGGGCGTGGCGCCCCGGTTCGGCGCCCTGGACATGGTGCTGATCTGCTATCCCATTACCTGGACGCTAACGTCCGCCCTGTTCCTGATCTACTACCTGCGTGGCCGATGGCTGAAGCGCAGCATGAGGAAATTCGGCATGGACGACGCATAATGGACGGATGCCGCTGATCCTTGTGAAGGAATTCGCGAACGCACGTCGAATTCTCATGGTAACCGGCTGGAAATACCGGCATAGAAAAATTCATACAAGGAGGGCGATGCCCATGGCGAACCGTATCGTGCTGAATCCCATTTCCTATCACGGCAAGGGTGCGATTGGGGAAATTCCCGGCGAGATTAAGGCCCGGGGGCTGAAGAAGGCTTTCGTGTGCTCCGACCCGGATCTGATCCAATTCGGCGTCACCGCCAAAGTGACGGACGTGCTGGACAAGGCAGGGCTGGCCTACGAGATTTATGCCAATATCAAGCCTAACCCCACCATTGAGAACGTGCAGAGCGGTGTGACGGCCTACCAAACCTCCGGGGCGGATTACATCATCGCCATCGGCGGCGGGTCGTCCATGGATACGGCCAAGGCGGTGGGCATCATTGTCAACAACCCCGAATTTGCCGACGTTCGCTCCCTGGAGGGCGTTGCTCCCACCAAGAACAAGACGGTCTTTACCATCGCAGTGCCCACCACTGCCGGCACCGCTGCGGAGGTCACCATCAACTACGTCATCACCGACGTGGAGCGTAAGCGCAAGTTCGTCTGCGTGGACGTGCATGACATCCCCGAGGTCGCCGTCATCGACCCGGACATGATGGCTACCATGCCCAAGGGCCTGACCGCCGCCACCGGCATGGACGCCCTGACCCACGCCATCGAGGGCTTTACCACCAAGGCCGCTTGGGAAATGACCGACATGTTCCACCTCAAGGCCATTGAAATCATCGCCAAGTCCCTGCGCGGCGCCGTAGCGGGTACCGACGAGGGCCGCGACGGCATGGCCCTGGGCCAGTATGTGGCGGGCATGGGCTTCTCCAACGTGGGGCTGGGTATCGTGCATTCCATGGCCCATTGCCTTGGCGCGGTCTATGACACTCCCCACGGCGTTGCCAACGCTATCCTGCTGCCCACCGTCATGGCGTACAACGCGCCCGTCACCGGCGACAAGTATAAGTACATCGCCGCCGCCATGGGGGTGGAGGGCACGGAGAGCATGACCCCGGACGAGTACCGCAAGGCTGCCTGCGACGCCGTGAAGCGGCTCTCCCAGGATGTGGGCATTCCCGCTGACCTGAAGGCCATCGTCGATCCCGCCGACCTGGACTTCCTGGCGGAATCCGCCTATGCGGACGCCTGCCGCCCCGGCAATCCCCGGGATACCTCCGCAGCGGAGATTAAGGAGCTGTATCAGAAGCTGCTGTAAACGATTGTCCCCATCAAAGGCGCTGCCTTAATTCAAGCTTTCATAAAAATTCGGAATATCCAAATAGAGCGTGGCATTTCTCCGTGAACGGAGAAATGCCACGCTCTTTGATATGGTCACGATGCTTTGGTCAGCAATCCCGTGCGCTTGAACAGCCGCCGAAACAGCGCCCGCTGCCTGACGGCCAAACACGCCCAGCATCCGGCATTTCGTTTTGTTCAACTGCAGGGCTGAACACAGGGCTTCTGACGCCGCATACGGCGCGAATCCTTGATCGGCGTCCGATTATTTCGATGCCGGGCGGAATGTCTGTCATGCGCGGACATTCACGTTCACATTGACGTTTGTGCCCTGACAATGATGCTGATTATACGCTTCGCACAGCTGGTTCAGCCCGCTCATCATCTCGTACGCGGCAACCAAGGGCCCGATAACAATCAGCGCCCCCAGAATAGTCCAGGCCAGAACGCCGCCGCCCGTGCACCCGACGGATACGCCCGCGCGGTGGGCGTTGATGCGGATGCGGTCGCCTGCTGTGTACAGCCATACAAGTTCATAGACGCCAAAGGTCAGCACGCTGAAAATGATTCTCGCAAGAACACCCCGCGTCCGGCGGCCATCCCCCGCGCAGACCACATTCATATCCCGGGCAAAGCACGACCAGAAATACAGCGTATACAGCCCCAGCGTCAGAACGCTCAGCAAGATGTAAACCAGCAGGCTGCGATTCGTTTTCATTGGCAAGTCCCCCTCTTCCTCCGCACAATCCTCCCTGTGATTGTAATGCAGTCCTATAACATAGCGCAATATAAAATAGGTATTTTTATCTATAATGAACGGCCAATCAAAACATGTTCCCTCGTTTCCTGCACGGTTTAGCGAGGATCATTCGGGCAGCAAGCCTGTCATGGCGAGGATATGCCGCGGCACAGACACCGCCTGTCGGCGATGCGGCGGTTTCATGATTGCTGCCGACCCGCGCGGCGTCTCGAACAGCACGAAGCCCGTCCCGGCGAACCGATACGGCGGTTTTCCCAGGAGCCGCTTCTTCTGCTTCAGAACCACCATGACTCCGCCATCAATTTGAATATCAGGAGGGCTGATGATTTTTCGCATGAATCTATTCAAAAACTTTCCCCAAGCCCTTGCCAAACATGGACAAACCTGATATAATCCGTAATTGGCACATCCTTGCGCTACACGAAAGGTGTACCGCCAAAAGTCCAAGAGGAGGTGAAAATGATGAATAGGTATGAACTGACCTACATCATCGATACTGCGCTGGAGGAAACCGCTCGTAAGGAACTGATCGAGAAGGTTTCCGCCCTGATCGCTGCTAACGGTGGTGAGGTGGAGAAGGTCGATGAAACGTGGGGCAAGCGCCGCCTGGCCTACGCCATTGACTACAAGACCGAGGGCTGGTACGTGCTGGTGACCTTCAAGGCCCCTGCCGAGCTGCCCCGCGAGCTTGAGCGCAACCTGGAGATTTACGACAGCGTCATCCGTTACCTGGTGGTGAAGCTGGTGGAGAAGCGCAGCAATGTCAAGCCCCGCGCCGTGCGTCCCGCCGCTCCTGCTGAGGAGGCTCCCACCGTGGAGACCGCCCCTGCTGTGGAAGCTGCTCCCGCTGAGGAAGCCGCTCCCGCCGATGCCGAGTAACGCACTGTACCAGAGGAAAAACGCATGAACAAGATCATTCTGATCGGCAACCTGACCCGCGACCCCGAGCTCCGTACCACCCCCAACGGCGTAAGCGTGTGCGACTTCACCATCGCGGTGAATGACCGCCGCGGCCGCAGCCAGCAGCAGGGCGGTAACGGACAGGACAGCGCCCAGTTCTTCCGCATCACGGTGTGGCGTCAATTGGGTGAAACCTGCCAGAAGTATCTGGCCAAGGGCCGCAAGGTGTTCGTGTCCGGGCCCCTGACCGCCAGAACCTATCAGGCCAACGACGGTACGACCCGGGTCTCCCTGGAGGTTACTGCTGACGACGTTGAGTTCCTGACCAGCCGCGCCGAATCGGAGGCGATGGGCGGCGCCATGGGCGGATATTCCGCGCCCGCCGCACCCTCCGTCACTGCCCAGAGCAGCGGCTTCACGGCTGTGGAAACCGACGAGCTGCCGTTTTAATCATCCAAGCGCTTAAGTAAAGGAGGTCATATCATGTCTGAAGAACGCACTGAGCGTCGGCCCCGCCCCCGCGGAGGCCGCCGTCCCCGCCGGAAGGTTTGCTCCTTCTGCGTGGATAAGATCGAATACATCGACTATAAGGACATCAACCGCCTGCGCCGTTTCATCAACGAGCGCGGCAAGATCCTGCCCCGCCGTATGAGCGGCAACTGCGCCAAGCATCAGCGTCAGCTGAGCGAGGCCATCAAGCGCGCCCGTGCCATCGCGCTGCTGCCCTTCACGGTGGATTAAGCCGATTCATTCAAGCAGTCCCGGTGTTTTCCCGGGACTGTTTTTTCATGCCGCAAAACGGAAGACACGGCATGATCGTTCGTTTCCCTCCAGGCGGGGCTCGCCAATTTTCGATGCGCGGCCGGTCGGCAATACGCTCGTCACGCTATGCCTTGTTTTTTGACCATCGCGCCTATCGCCAGGGAGGAAGCCCCTGCTTTCCCGGCGAATGTTGATAGTAGACGATACAAGGAGGACAAACCATGAACGAACAGCTGCGCAGGGACGCGGACGCCATTATCAGCCAAGCAATTGCCGCCGTCAAGCCGGACGCGGCGGTCATCCGCGCCCTGGAAGGACAGGCTTTCCCCGGCCGTATCTACCTGGTGGCCACGGGCAAGGCCGCCTGGCAGATGGCCAGCACCGCGGCGAAGTGCCTGGGCGACCGCCTGACCGCCGGTGTGGTGGTGACCAAATACGGCCATGTGATGGGCACCATCGACCGGGTGGCCTGTGTGGAGGCGGGCCATCCCGTGCCGGATGAGAATTCCTTCCGGGGCACCCGCATGGCCTGTGATCTGGTACAGGGCCTTTCGGAAACGGACACGGTGTTGTTCCTGCTCTCCGGAGGCGGGTCGGCCCTGTTTGAGCTGCCGCTGATCCCCGCCGCGGAATTGCAGGATATTTCCCGCCAGCTGCTGGCTTGCGGCGCGGACATTGTGGAGATCAACACCATTCGCAAGCGCCTTTCCGGCGTCAAGGGCGGACGCTTCGCCCAGCGCTGTCAGCCGGCCCGGGTGCTGTCCGTTGTGCTGTCCGACATTCTGGGCGATCCCCTGGATATGATTGCCTCCGGCCCTGCTTGCGCCGATTCCTCCACCTGCGCCCAGGCCCTCGCCATCGCGGACAAGTATGGTCTTCGGCTGTCCGACGAGGCCCGCCGCCTCCTTCATCAGGAGACTCCCAAGGAGATCACCGGCGTCAGCGTGCAGATCACCGGCTCGGTGCGGGAATTGTGCGCCGCCGCCGCTGCCGTTTGCCGCCAGCTGGGCTACACCCCCGTGCTCCTCACTGACAGGCTGTGCTGTCAGGCGCGGGAGGCGGGCAGCATGATGGCGGCCATCGCACGCACCCATGGGGCGGACGGCATGTCCCTGGCCTACATCGCCGGTGGCGAGACCGTGGTGCGGCTGACGGGTCATGGCCTGGGCGGCCGCAACCAGGAACTGGCGCTGGCCGCGGCGGAAGGCGTCGCCGGGATGCCCAACGCCTGCGTCTTCTCCGTGGGCAGCGATGGCACGGATGGCCCCACAGACGCCGCCGGGGGCTACGCGGACGGCGATACCCTTGCCGCCCTGGCCCGGGCCGGGCTGACCCTTCACCGCATGCTGGACGACAACGACGCCTATCATGCCCTGGAAAAGACCGGCGGACTCATCTTCACCGGGCCCACCGGCACCAATGTCAATGACGTGGCCGTGGCCCTCATTCGCGGTTAAGGCTGATCTTCCCCCGTCTCCATCGACAACAGCATAAGGCAATGAAGCTCATGACGCGGCGCTTCCACCTGCCTGCCCTGACTCGCAGCCCCTTATCCTGCTCTGCTGCTTCTGTTGGCTGTTGTCTGTGCCCAGGTACCGTCTGGACACTGCCGGAAGGCCAGGACAGCGGCTCCGCGGCTATCGCTGAGGACGGTGGCTTTCCGGTGACGGGAGCTGGTATATCCGCTGCGTCCCGGGCTGTCCGAAGCCCGCTCTCGCCGTTCCTGCGGAGGGACGCCAGGTCAACCGCGATGGTTACGCCGACGGCCGGGGCACGTTCAGGGGCTTGTTCAATGAATAAGATGAAGCAGCCGAAGGCCCGACGCTGCGGCAATTTTCTTTCCCCAAGGACAGCGCCGTTTCCAGCGGAATGACCCGTTCATCAATACGACATGACCGCCTTGCAGCGCACCGTGGCCAGGGTCGATTCCCTCACCGGCAGGGCGCAAATCCTGCCGGCTCTTGATGGCTGCCCCGAAACGGATCGGCTGGCCTATGTTGTTTGCCCCCGTGGATACGCCTGCATCTTGGGTTCAGGAAGAAGCCCGCCTGCCAGAAAGCCTGTCCCTGCAGTCCGCCGACAGCTCGCTGCCGATATCCTCCATGGCGCTGAACCGTGCTGGAAGGCAGTGACCTGACCTGCGCCACCCTTGATTCCTCCTGGGAGCGGGCAGCATCAGATGCAGAGCATTGCTTCCATCCAGGGCAACCGCGAGGAGACCAAGCGCTTCCAGCGCGACTACACCGGCTTCCGGCAGGGTCGCCGGGCTGCTCCGCACAGGCGACATCACCCGCAACATCTTCATGGAGTACACTTTTTTGGCGGGCTTCAATAAGCTGCCGGATCGTGGCTTCGCGGCGAACTTGTCATTCTTCAGGCTGCTGACAGCCTGGACGGAAGACCTGGCCCCCATGGTGCGGTTTCAACGCACATGAACATGGAGATCAAAGGAAATAACGGAAGGAATGCTGAATGACGGTTTGCTCAGCGGGATTGTGATGACTGACAAGCAGGAAAGGAAGAGCGTCTGCGGCCGCATCACAAAAATACGGCTTGCTGCTCTTCATTCAGATAAGGCGCAGAGGAGCTTCATAGCAGTGTCTTCGGGGAAACACAAACGGTACCGCGTACAATTGGCATGTACAATTAGACAAAGGCCAGCAATGCGGGAATAGCGCGGGCAACCTCCGCGGCGCTATGATAAAACTTGTTTTCCAATAAAAAGGGCATCGAATCTGGCCGATGAGGTCAGGCTTCAATGCCCTGATGCTGTTAGACCGGAAGACCATTGGCTATTCCGCCGCAAACACGACTTCCTGGGTCAGGTGCTGGGCGATGTTGCGGATCTCGGCGTTGATGTCCCGGCGCTCCAGCATCAGGCTGTCCGCCGCTTCCCATAGGGCGAAGGAGCCGACCACGCTGAGGACTTCCAGGAAAAGTCCATCCTCCCGTTTGAGGGCGAAGTAAAAGTATAGGGACAGGAAGAAAAGCCCCACCGCCGACATCCCCACCAGCTTGCGGCGGTTGATCCGCTTGTCCCACAGCTTGTCGTGGAGGCAGACAGTGTAATGCTCGGTCAGCAGCTGCCGAACGCGCTCCTGCTCCGCTGCGTCCAGGTTGCCGCCGTGAAAGCACAGCTTCAGGGGCAGCTGCGCGGGGATGATGGACGCCTTCTGCTCAATGAAATCGTAAATCTCCTCGTTCAAATCCAGCTGTCTGCCCAGGGAAAGGGGATGATAGCGCGCAAAACCATCGTACAGGGCGATGTCGATGACGGCGTACCCGTCGGCGTCCATGTATTCCTGGTCGATGTACTGGCGCAGGGTGAGCAGGTTAGATCGGCGGGCGGTCGCTTTTTTCAGTTGATTCTTGCGGGCCTTGGTCATGACGGCCATCCGGCCCTCACTCCTTTCGCGATGCGGGGACAAGCCGCGGAGGCTCACCGCTTCCTGGTATTTTCCTCGTTGATTTCGTCAATTTCGCGTCGGCGCAGCTGAGGCGCGCAGGACTTGCAGCGGCGCAGGGAGGCAAAGCCGTCGTCCTCCAGCTCCCCATAGGAAAAAGGCGTCAGCGGCCAGTATTTTTCATTGACCGATAGGCAGGTCGGGGCGGCATGGTAGTTCTTCCCTCCGTCGGGATTGTGGTACAGCGTCACGCCGTCATCCGGGTAGCCCAGGGTTCGGCCCAGCTCGTCCCAGATGATGACCTTGGTGTTTGCCTTCCGATGGAGGTTGTCCCACAGCCATTTCATGTTGATGCCCTCGGGGCTTTCCCGTCGCTGGATGCGGACGCAGCCGTGGCTGGCCTTTTCCCCCAGGAAGTTCTCGAAGTTGGCGAAGTCCTTGTCTGTCAGCTTGCCGCTGACGGGGTCGAAGGTCGGATAACAGGGAACCTCATGGAGCAGGATGCCGCCGTTGATGCGCAGCGCATAGTCGCAGTACATGTCCCCCGACCAGAACCCGCCGGTCCAGCTGACGATGAGGAACTCGCCGGCCGGGGTCTCGTTGAAGGGATCGGTCTTGGTAGGATAGCCTGTGGAGCACAGGAGGGTGGTCAGCAGCTTTCCCTCCCTGAACAGGTACAGCCGCTGATGCAGCTTGTCCACCACAATGCCATATTCCTGATCCACCGCCCGCTCCTCCAGCAGGCCGGTCTCCACCCAGCCGGTCATGGGCAAGGCCCACACCTTCACCTTGGAGCCGCTGACGGAGGAGGAATACGCCTGGATCAGCGTCCAGTCTGCCCGCCGCTCCAGGATGTGGACGGCCTGGCTGTCGCAGGTTATCTCGCCCACATAGTCCGTGCAGGCGGCGTCCGGCTGGGCGCGGACTTTCACGAGCTGCCGCTGGTCGCCCTTGAGAACGGTGACGGGTTGGGTCAGGACGGCCCAGATAGCGTCCTCATCCATATCTCCCATGGGCAGCGTCCAATAGCAGGGCTCGTGGTCGCAGGCAACGCCGGTGAGCTCCGCCGGGGTGTGATGAACCGTATCCGCGGCATAGGAGGGCCATTGCACCTGGATGGTCAGGGCGTAGGGGGTGGCGGAAAAGCCGGTGTCATCCTTGAGGCGGATAATGAGCTCGCGGCTGCCCTCCGCCACGGCCTCGCCGTCCAGCGCGCCGTCCCAGGTGAGGACGGTTTCTCCTGCCTGGCAGGCCAGGGACACCAGCGTCGTTTCGCCCTCCGCCGTGGACAGGTTGAGGGTGAGGACTCCGGCAGCGTCCGTCTCCACCGCGGCTGACCAGTTCCCGTTGCACTCGGGGTCGGCGTCCACACGGAGGATGGCCGGGGCCTTTTCGCCAATGGTCAGAGGAACCTCCGCCACGTCGCCGCCGCTGTGGAGAAACAGTACATAATCCCCGGGAGGCAGCGCGCCTTCCGCCGTCGTGCCGTCCCAGTAGACCTGCCCCTGGCCGTCCCGCACCGATGCGGCTTCCGCCACCACGGCGCAGGGCATCCGTTCGTCGTTCAGCAGGGTGATGGCGGCCTCACCGTCTGCCCGGAAGATCAGGCGGGCAGGTTTGCCAGGACGCAGCAGGTCGGGGGTCTCCACCCAGGCGGCGTCAGCCAAGGCCAGGGCGGGAACAAGCAGGAGAAACAGAATCAGCAGGAGCTTGCGCATGGCGTGCGTTCCTTTCTTGCGGGGCGTTCACATTAAACATTGTAGCGAATCTTTGCCCAAAGCGCAAGTGTGCGTTCTTTTACATATGTGCGGATGTCACGCGCTTGCATCTGCGCGGGAACATGGTATAATATCGAAAGGATGTGGTATTTTGCCATATGGTCCCGGAAAGGAGCAGCAACCATGAAAAAACTGACCCGAGGCCAGTGGCTGTGCGCGGCTGCCGCGGCGCTGTTGATGATCCTGGCTGTGTTGGCATACTTTGCCGACGCGACGGTGAAGGCGGAAACGGCGCAGCTGATCTCGTCCCACAAATCGGGCGTCGGTCAGCTGACGGAGGAGGCCGTGGTTCGGCAGACCTTCCGTGCCGGACAGGACGGCCTGGCGGCGGTGGACGTGATGTTTTCCAATTACAGCAAAAAGGTGCATGAGGGGACGCTGACCCTGTGGCTGACAGACCCGGATGGCCGGGAACTGGCGCGGGAGGATTACGCGGTAGTGGCGCTGAAAAACAGCGCTTTTGTGACGCTGCCCCTGGCGTCGGTTCAGGCGGGGAGCCAGGGAAAGATCTACACCCTCCACGCCGTGTCAGACTGCATGGAGCAAAAGGGCGTAACACTGCGCATGGGCCCAGTCGGTATGCCGGAGGAAGGCGTGGCCCTGACGCTGGCAGACGGCACCGTGACCACCGAAAGCGCCCTGAATCTGCGCTTTCGGTATGAAACGCTATCGTACAGCGTGATGGGCGCGGGAACGCTGGCCCTGATCGCGCTGTGCTTCGCGGCCTGTATGCCGCTGGCCAAAGGAAAGGAGCGCCGCCATGACAAAGCGTAAGAGAATCCTCACCTGGGTGCTGCTGCCCGTGGCGGTGCTGGCTGTAATGCTCACGGTGGAGGCGGTTTGCCAGGTTCGGGTGCTGACCCTGCCCAGGGAGCAACGGGCGCTGAGCACGCTGCCGTCGGATGCCCTGACCGTGGCGGGGGCTGTCAGCGCCGGGGAAGGGGCGGACGGCGAGGATGAATGGGCCGGGGAATGGGAAGCGGATGATGATGCCGACGCTCCTTTGCGCGACGACTTGGCGGAAGGCCGGGTCAGCCTGTCCCCCGGACAGAGCGCCGTCATTACCTATGATGGCTATGTTCGCTATCTGATGCTGACGGGCATCCCCGGCACGGACAGCTCCTATCATCTGACCTGGCGGGACGCCAAGGGCCGACCCCATCAAAAGGACTGCGTATTTTTCAGCATGGCTGGCGGGGATGTCCAGACGGATGCCGTTTTTATCGGCGGCGACGTCACGGAAATCACCCTCGGCTTTACCAACAGCTTTGCCCTGCAGGGAATCGTCGTGGATAACCGCTTTGCCCTCAACGGTAATCGGATGCTGCTATCCGGGCTGATGTCGGCCTGCGTCTACCTGCTGATCGCGCTGCGGCGGCTTGTGACCAAAAAGCCGGAGGTCGGCTTTCTCCTGGTGGCCCTGGCGGCGGGCATCTACATGAGTGTCGGTCTGCCCGCGACGGTGGGGTTCAATTATGATGATGCGATTCATTACCGCCAGGTGCAGCTGCTTAGCCGGGGACGGAATGCTTTCCTGACCCAGAGCGAGTGGCGGATGAGTGAAAATGGCTGGAGCCTGGTCATGGGCGAGTCCTTTGTCCATCCTGGCGATACCGCCCGGGACGAGCAGGCCCTTCATCAGCTCCTGAACACCACGGAGGATGCCGACATTGCGGAGGAGCAGACGATGCACTGGCAGTTCAGCGATGTGGGCTACCTGAACCAGGCTGCCGGCGCGGCTGTCGCTCGCTGGCTCCGCCTGCCCTTCGCGGCCCGGATGGTGCTGCCCCGCGTCGTTAACATGTTGACCTATGTGGGCCTGGTATATCTGGCCATCCGCAGCGTGAAGCGCTTCAAGCTGACACTGTGCGCCATCGCGCTGATGGTAACGCCGGTTTTTCTCTCGGCCAGCTATACCTATGATACCGTGACCAACGCCCTGTGCTTCCTGGGGACAGCCTTGGCGGTGGACGCCATTTTGGACAGGGAAACGCCTTTGAGCTGGCAGCGCGGCATGGGCATCCTGATTTCCCTGCTGCTGGGGGCCATGAGCAAGGTGGTTTATATGCCGCTGCTGCTGCTGGCGCTGCTTTTGCCCCGGAAAAAGTTCGCCTCCGGAGGGGCCTGCGTCTGGTATAAGATGATGGCGGCGCTTATCTGCCTGGCGGGCGTGCTGACCATGGTCGCCAGCGTGAATACCGGCGAGGCCATCCTGACGGACAGCCGGGGCAACGCCGCCGACAGCTCCGCGCAGCTGGCGTTCATCCTTGCTCACCCGCTGACCTACCTGGGCTACTTCTTCTCAACCATGTGGAAAAGCGGCGTGTACTACTGGACGGAAGCCACCCGCTGCACCATGGCCTATGTAGGCAACCTGAACGGCATCGTGTCCACACTGAGCCTGTGGCTGATCCTGTTCACTGCCGTCACGGACAACGATCCCGACATCGGCCAGGGGCTGAGCTGGCGTCAGCGGCTGGCGATGCTTGTCATTGTTATGATGACGGCGGGCCTCGTCTTCACCACCATGTACCTGGCCTTCTCCGCCGTGGGAGCCAGTGACTTCAGCGGTGTGCAGGGCCGATACCTGATCCCTGTGTTGCCCCTGGCCGCCATGCTCCTGAGCCCCCGGGGCCTCCACAACCGCATGAACAAGACCGGCTGGCATCTGTTCTTCTTTACCGCCAATGCGGCTGTGCTGCTTTGGGCCTGCTGGAACAGCATCCTGAATCAGTTTTACCTGTAAGGAGGCGGGGGAATGAAGCATGTCTTTGCCATCTGTGCCTATCAGGACAGCCCTTATCTCCAGGCTTGCGCGGACTCGCTGCTGTGCCAGGAGGAGCCCTCGCCCATTCTGCTGTGCACTGCCACACCCTCGGAGAAGCTGGCGGCGCTGGCCCGGGAGCATGGCTTCCTATACCGTGTGAACCCGGACGGGCCTAACATCGCCGGGGACTGGAACTTCGCCATGGCCCAGGCCAGGGCGGAGGGCGCGGACTTTGTAACCCTGTGCCATCAGGATGATTTGTACCTGCCGGGGTATGGCCGGGCCTTCCGCCGCGCTGCCCAGGCGGACCCCGAGCTGCTGATCTATTTCTCTGGCTACGGGGAGCGCCGGGGGGAGAATACGGTAACGGATTCGATGCTGCTGAGGATCAAGCGTACGCTGCTTTTGCCCCTGCGCCCGCGCTTTGCCCAGCGCTGGCTAATGAACAAACGCCTTGCCCTTGCCTTTGGCGACGGCATCTGCTGCCCGGCGGTGACCTACAATCTGAATCGCCTTCCGCGGCCGCTGTTTGAACGCGGCATGTCCACCAACCTGGATTGGCAGACCTGGGAGCGGCTGTCCCGCCTGCCCGGCCGGTTCGCCTATGACCCGCAGACGCTGATGCTCCATCGGATTCACCCGGGCTCCACCACCAGCCAGGTGCTGGGCGAAGGCGGACGCACCGAGCAGGATCTGGCCATGTTCCGTCAATTCTGGCCCGAACCCATCGCCCGATGGCTGACCAGGATCTATGCCCTGAGTGAGAAGAGCAACAGCCTGCGAAAGGATGGCTGACGCGATGAAAAAGTACAGCGTGCCGCTGCTTTTGCTGCTGGGGTTTGAGGCCGTTGCCGTTGCCCTTTGGCTGTCCACGGGTAATTTGTTCTACCTGCTGAATTTCTCCTACATCGGGCTCTGCATTGCCGTGGGGCTGACGCTGTTCATCCAGGGCAGGCGGTTCGCCAGACGGTTTGTTCAGCTGGCGGTGGGCTGCTACATGCTGCTTTACCTTGGGCTGATGTGCCGGGAAAACATGCAAATCGAGGGCTTTTGGTATTATCTCTTTTTAGGGGTCTTTGAGGCGGCGACCATCCACTATGCCGTTGCCAAGCTCTTCGGGCCGCTTTTCTTTGGCCGGGGCTGGTGCGGCTATGCCTGCTGGACGGCCATGATCCTGGATCTTCTGCCCTACAAGCGTCCCCAGGGCCCGCGCAAAAACCTTGGCTTCATCCGCTACATCACCTTCGGCCTCTCCCTGGCCCTGGTTACGGGCCTGTTTCTCGCCAGGGTAACGAACATGGAGGCCATCATGTTCTGGCTGTTCATCGGCGGGAACGCCCTTTATTACGCGGTGGGCGTTTTCCTGGCCATCCGGCTGAAGGATAATCGGGCGTTCTGCAAGTATGTTTGCCCCATTACCGTTTTTTTGAAGCCCATGAGCTACTTCTCCGCCCTGCGGATTCACTGCGACGAAAGCCTGTGCGTTCACTGCGGCAAGTGCCTGCGGGTATGCCCCATGGATGTGGAGGTCAACCGCGAAAGCAGGAAGCGGAAGAACGCCACGGAATGCATCCTGTGCTATGAGTGTACCAAGGAATGCCCGATGAAAGCGCTACGGTAAGCCCAGTGAAACCGCAATGCAAAGGATCGCGCCAGCGAAAACGGGCGGCGCAGGGCCGAGGGTTCTCAGGCGGGGGGACAAGCCGCCTATCGTCTTCGATCAAAGAAATAGTCAGGCAGTGTGACGCTGCCTGACTACTTTTTTCTTATGTTATAGAAGCTTTCTGTTCGGAACCAACTTTCAGGTTTCGCTTTTCTGCCTGAATACGTTTTTTCGCTGCGCGGAGGGGATGGTCGGGGAGCCGCCCCGACACCCTGTCAGAGGGACAGCAGCCCTCAGATTCCCGTTTTTGCTATGCGATGAGAAGATCAGTCGATTTCCACCAACTCATATTCGCGGCTGCCCATGCCCAGCGCTGCCGCGGCCTCAATGGTATGGCCGCCGTTGCGGCTTTCCAGCCGTTCCAGGAAGTGCTTCTGGCCGGGATCCTCCTTGGCGGCGTAGACCAGATCGACGCAGGCCTGGTCAATGGCCACAGGGTTCAGGGAGGCCAGAATGCCGATGTCCGCCATGCAGGGGTCTTCCGCCACGGCGCAGCAGTCGCAGTCCACGGAAAGGTTCTTCATCACGTTGATATAGGCCACATTGTCCCCGAAATAATCCGTTACGGAGGACGCGGCGTCCGCCATGGATTCCAGGAAGGCATTCTGCTCTGTGCCCCAGAAGTTGTTCACATCGCCCGCGCCGTGGATGTAGGCCTTTCCGTGGGAGGACGCCACGCCGATGGACAGCTGCTTGAGCGCTCCGCCGTAGCCGCCCATGGGATGGCCCTTAAAGTGGGATAGCACCAGCATGGACTTGTAGCGGGTTAGGTTTTTTCCCACAAAGTTCTTATGAATGCGCTTGCCCTGGCGGATGGGCAGCTCCAGGTCAGGCCCCTCGCCATCCAGTAAGTCCACGCTGAAGTGCTGATCCCAGCCGTGGTCATGAATGGTCTTCCAGTGGGCCGCTGTGGTGTTGCGGGAGCCTTCGTAAGCGGTGTTGCACTCCACCACGATGCCGCCCACCTTGTCGATGACCGCGCGCCAAAGATCGGGGCCGAGGAAGTTCTGGTTGCCGCTTTCGCCGGAATGCAGCTTGACGGCTACGGGGCCTGACAAATCTCGGTCCAGCTTCTCATACAGGGTCAGCACTTTCTCGGCGGAGATGGTCTTGGAAAAATAAACCTTGGATGCCATGGCAAAACGCCTCCTTGTCGGGTCTTATCATGCTTATTATAGACCCTGAAGC